>Ga0114946_10001291_pt1 | contig 17244 bp, 11 predicted proteins | sample WalLakDeSediment_FD_88676 | JGI IMG/M metagenome (GOLD analysis project Ga0114946, IMG submission 88676) | Lake sediment microbial communities from Walker lake, Nevada to study Microbial Dark Matter (Phase II) - Walker Lake 11/02/13 Deep Sediment | ecosystem: Environmental > Aquatic >... | reverse complement strand
CCCGTTTCGAAGGTCAGAGCCCCCTGGGCGAAGGTCCTCTCCAGGGGTCGCACCCGTTCAAGGACCTCGTCGGTGGAGGCGCCGTGACGAAGCCGGACCTGGAAATGGGCCGTGTTGGCCCCCGCCGGAGCCTCGCTCTCGGAGAAGGAACGGACATCCTTCCCGATGCGGGAAAAGACGGCCTCCACCCCCTCGTCCTCCAGGAGCGCCGCCTCCACCTGGTTGGCCGTCTCAACCGTGGCAACGAGGGACGTCCCCTCCGGCAGCTCCATCCGGACGTCGAAAGCCCCCTGGTCCACCCTGGGAAGGAGGTCCCGGTCCAGGGTGGAGCCAAGGAGGACCACTCCCACCAGTGCGACCCCAGCCAGGGCCATGACCCTGGCCCGGTGACCGAGACTCCACTCCAGGGACGTGTGGTAGCGCCGGGCAAAGGCCTCGAACCGGGCGTCGAAGGCCCGAAGCAGGGGCTTGAACACTCCGCCGAGGGCACCCCCCAGGACCTGGCCCCAGTAGCCCAGGAGCTGCCTGAGGACGCTGAAGACGAGGCCCAGGAGCCGGAAGGGAGCCATGAACACCCATTCGGCCCCACGGCCGGCCTTCCCCCAGAACCCCCCGGCCTCGCCGGACCGATCTTCCGCGGGATCCAGGACGGGTAGGGCCCCCTGTCCACCAAACCGGGCCGCCAGGCTGGGGAGGAGGGTCAGGGCCACCACCAGGGAGGCCAGGAGGGAGAACGCCACCGCCAGGGAGAGGGAGCCGAAGAGCTCGCCGGCCACCCCTTCCACGTACACGATGGGGCCGAACACGCTGATGGTGGTGAGGGTGGAGGCCGTGATGGCCCGTTGAACCTCCTCCGCCCCCTTAGCGGCGGAGGTGAGGGGGTCCTCCCCCAGCTCCTCCCGGTGCCGGAAGATGTTTTCCAGGACCACGATGGAGTTGTCCACCAGCATCCCCACTCCCAGGGCCAGCCCTCCAAGGCTCATGATGTTCAGCGACACGCCGGCGGCGTCCATGAGGGCAAACGTCCCCACCACCGAGATGGGGATGGCCAGGGCGATGGCCACGGGATAGCGGGGGTCCCTGAGAAAGAGGAAGAGGACCAGGAAGGCCAGGATCCCACCGAAGACCAGGGCCTGGACCACGTTTGAGATGGAGTCGGCGATGAACCCCGCCTGGCTGGACGCCACGTCCAGTTGAAACGCCGGGTACTCCTCCCGCAGTTGACCCAGGACTTCCTGGATTCTCTCCGCCACCTGCACCGTGTTGGCCCCGGACTCCTTGAAGACCAGGATTCCCACGGACTCGTGGCCGTTGTAGCGGGCGATGGATTCTCGCTCGGCGTAGCCGTCCACCACCCGGGCGATGTCGTTGAGGCGGATCATTCGAGGCGTCGTGGCGGCGCGCCCGTCCATTCCCCTGGCGCCCGTGGCGGTCTGCTGCCGGCCCACCACCACGTCCCCGATCTCCTCCACCGTCTGGAACTCCCCCAGGGTGCGAAGGGGGTAGCGGTAGCGGCCCCGGAGGACGGTGCCCCCGGGTGCGCTGACGTTGGCCATGGCCAGGGCCTGGGTGACCTGGTCAAGGGTGAGGCCGTAGGATTCCAGGAGGCGGGGGTCCACCTCCACCTGGATCTCCCGGTCCAGGCCCCCCGTGACGGAGGCTTCGGCCACCCCGTCCAGTTGCTCCAGTCGGCGCCTGAAGACGGACTCCGCCGCCTCCTTGGTGGACCAGAGGTCCGCCCCGCCGGCCACGGCGATGACCATGATGGGCTCGGACTCCGGGTCCACCCTCAGGATCCGGGGCCGGGTCGCCGTGGTGGGCAGCGACTCCCGGATGTTGTCCAGGCGCTCCCGGACGTTGAGCATGGCGAAGTCCATGTCGGTGCCCCACGCGAAGCGAAGGGTCACCATGCTCACGCCCTCCCGGGACACGGACGTGACCCGCTCCACGCCGGGGACGGCGGCGGCCTGGGCCTCCACCCTCTCGGTGATGAGGCGCTCCACCTCGGCGGGGGCCACCTCCGGATAGGAGGTGAAGACCACCAGCCGGGGGTAGCTCACGTCCGGCAGGAGGTCGATGGGGAGGCGCATGAAGGAGATGATCCCCAGCAGGATCACCGCCAGGAACAGCATGGCCACCGCTACGGGGCGGCGGACGGAGAGGGACGGGAGGGACATGGTCAGCCCTCTCGTCCGGCGGGGAGGGTTCCCACTCCTTCGCCCACGGTCTCCTCCAGGTTCACCTGGGCCTCCAGAAGGGCAAAGAGCTGGCTCACCACCTCCCGCTGGGCCTGGGCGGCGGCGTCGATGTCCTGCTGCAACTCGGTGAAAGAGCGTAACCCAAGGCCGAACTGCTCCCGGGCCAGTCGGAGCCTCTCCTGGGCGATCTCCCGGGACCTCAGGGAGATGAGGTAGCTCTGGTGGGCCGTCTGGACGGCGATGAGCTGAGCCCGGACCCGCTCCTCGAGCTGAAGCCGGGCCTCGATGAGGGTCTGCTCGGCGTTGGCCAGGCTCACCTCCGCCTGGGTCACCCGGGCCCGGGTGTCGAAGCGGGGAAAGAGGGGGATGGAGATGCCGAAGCTCGCCCCTCCGGAGCGGGACCGATTGGGGAAGGGATCGAATGCCCCCGCCCAATCGTCACCGAAGGTGCTCTGGCCGGCGTTGAAGGAGAGGCCCAGGCTCGGCCACCGACCCGCCCGGACGGACCGGGTCTGGGCCCGGCTCACCAGCAGGGACGCCTCCTGTTCCATGAGAGAAGGGTTGGAGGCCAGGGCGCCGGAAACCAACTCCCCGGCGTCGAGCCCTGACGGGTCGAAGGCCTCCGGCAGGGTCTCCGTCACCTGGAGATCCCCCATGGCCGGGTCTCCGATGGCGGTCCTGAGGCTCAGGAGGGCCTGCTGGAGCCGGCCCCGGGCCTGCTGGATCCTCTGCTCCTGGAGCTGGACGTTCAGCTCCGCCGTGAGGACGTCCACCCGGCTGGCCCCCGCCAGCTCGAACCTCCTGCGGGTGGTCTCCAGGTCCAGGAGGCGGCTCCCCAGGAGCTCCTCCTCCACCTCCAGGAGGGCCTGCTGGTTCTGGGCGGATCGATAGGTCCTGACCACCCCGGCCCGGAGGGTCCGGTAGCGGGACAGAACCGTGGCCTCACGAGCCTGGGCTCTGGCCCGCTGCGCCGTCAACCCTTCTGAGCGCGCGCCCCACTCGAAGAGGGAGATGGACCCCCGGACGGATTGGGAGGTGGAGGAGCTGGTGCGCCATTCGGTGATGGGGTTCTCGATGGGGTTCCCGAAGGGGTCCGTGGCGATGAGCTGCCGGTTGAGGTTCAGGCCCGTACCCGCGGAGATGCTGAACTCCGGAAGGTAGGCTCCCCAGGCCTGGAGGCGCTCGGTGGTGTTGAGCTCCAGGTCGTTCAGGGCCCGGCGGTAGGCAGGGTTGGTCTCCCCGGCCCGGCGGAGGGCTTCCTCCAGGGTGAGAACGGTGCTCCCCTGCCCTGCCGCCGCGGAGGGGAGGAGAAGGAAGGTCGCCAGGAGGAGCCGCACCCCCGGGGCCCCCATCACTGCTCCCCTCCCCCCAGCCCCACCGGCACAGCTTCCACCAATTGCACCGGGGCATCGTGTTGGATATAGAAGTGGTTGGCCACCAGGACGATCTCCCCCGGCTCCACCATGGAGGTCTCCTCGCTGGGCACGATCTCCACCAACTCGTCGCTCTCCAGCCCCGTCGTGACGTAGCGCCACTCGGCCCGGCCGTCGCGGTACACGAAGAGCATGGTCCGCCGGTCCTTCTCCAGGATGGCGGCCCGGGGCACCAGGATCCGATCCGGGAAGAAGCGGGCCTCCAGGGAGACCTGGGCGTACATCCCTGGCTTGATGCGCCCCTGGGGATTGGCGAGGAGGACCGTCACCCTGGCGGCCCTGGTGGCGGGATCTACCATGGGGTTGATGCTGACGATCCGGCCCTGGAACGTCTCCCCGGGAAAGGCGGCGAAGGTCACCGTGGCCCGGCGCCCCTCCGTGAGGAAGCCGAGCTGTGGATCAAGGACCTGGGCCTCCACCCTGATGGGGTTCAGGTCCACGACGGTCATGAGCTCCGCGCCGGGGCTCACTCTCTGGCCCTCCACCACCCTCAGGTCCGCGATTCTTCCCCGGAAGGGTGCCCGGACCGAGGTCCGCTCCAGGTTCAGCTCCGCCTGCCGGAGGGACACCTCCGCCTGGGTCAGGCCGCTTCGGGCCCGGGTGAGGCGCGCCCGGGATTCCCGCACCTGGGGATCGCTGATCTCGTCGTCGAAGAGCGTCATCTCCTGGTGGCGGGCCTGGGCGTCCAAAAGATCCGCCTGGCTCCGGGCGAGGGCCAGGGCATACTCGGTGGTGTCCACCTGAAGCAGGAGATCGCCTTCTCCCACGGCACTGTTCTCCCGGACCGGAAGGCTCCGCACGATGCCGTCCACCTGGGACACGATGGTGGCACCCCTGACCCAGGCCCCCTGGCCGGCCGCCGACACCGTGATCCACAGGGTGTCCCGTACCACTTCAGCCCCCACCACCGGCTGGGCCAGGTCCGTGGGGAACTGCTCCGCAGCGGAGGCGGGGAGGCCGGGAGCGCTAGTTTCCCCCGGGCCGCCGGGGGCGGCTTCCTCCCTTCCGGATCCGAGGCGCCAGTAGATGCCGGCGCCCAGGGCGCCCACAATGATGAGGAGGGTGAGGAGTCCGAGGAGCTGCCTTGGAAGCTTCATCCGTCGTCCACAGGTGGAGTGTGGTCGTTCTCGGCCGGTCGCAGTAAGAGCCAGCCTCTATGAGACGTACGGGTATTGCGGGCCGTTGCTTCACCTGGGAGACCGCCGGCGCACTGTCGGATTCCTCACGTCGCGTCCGAAGCCGCCGGGCCTGCGCGTCCGGAGTCGTCACTTCGCCTCCGAATCTGCCTCTCCTTCCCAGCCGAAGCCGGCCCTTTGGGGGGCAAGGGGCAACGTACTACGTCTATAGGGGCTGGTCAATGCGGGGATGGGACAAGGTGGACCGAGCATCGCCGTGCCGGCCCGTGCGCTCGCCACCTGGCCGATTCCTGGCGTTCCCGGCCTGTGACGAATTGCCCCAACCCCAGGATTCGCCATATTTAATGATTGGCATGGATGGGGGTCTCTGCCTCCCACCTGCCCTTGCCAAGCCCAGGAGACCATGGACCGACCCGGCAGCACCGACCGCAACGAGGAGCTGGCTGCTCTCTACGAGATCGGCACGGCCATCCTCAGCACGCTGGACGTGGAAGCCGTCCTGCAGCGAGTGTGCGAGAACGCCCAGCGGCTCCTCAACGCCTCCGGGGCCTGCATCACGGAGTACCGCGAGAAACGGGGCGAGTTCTTTCTCAAGACCTGCTCCGGGTCGTTCGTTCCCGCCCTCAATTTCACCTTCCCTGCCGAACAGAGCCTCAGCGCCCGGGCCCTGCGACAGGGGTCACCCGTCATCGACAATGACGTGCCCTCGGGACCGGCGGCGGCCGTGGCGGCGACGCTTCCCATTCCTCTCGAGCGGAACCTCATCGTCCTGCTGAACGGCCGCCAGGGCATCCTGGGCACGCTGATCTGCACCGCCCGCAAGACCCGCGAGCCCTTCACCGAGGCCGACGCCGAGCTCCTCTCCGCCTTTGCCGCCCAGGCTGCCCTGGCGGTGGAAAACGCCCGGTTCTACCAGATCGAGAGGGCCCGGGCCCGGGAGCTGGAGCTCCTCAGGAACCAGAGGGAGGAGCAGATCCAGCGGCTCCATGACCTCCACGCCGCCGGCCTGGCCGTCACCTCCGACCTGGACCTGGGGGAGCTCCTCAACCGGGTGGCGGACGAGGCCAGAAAGCTTACCGGGGCCGGCTACGCGGCCCTGGGAGTGCTCAAGGAGGACGGCTCGGGGCTGGCCCAGTTCATCACCAGCGGCATGACTCCTGAGGAAGTGGCCAGGATGGGCCCACCCCCTACGGGACAGGGCCTCCTGGGGGCCGTCATCAAGGAGGGCCGGACCATCCGCCTCATCAAGGCCCATGCGGACCCCAGAGCGGTGGGCGTGCCGGAGGACCACCCTATTCCCACCTCCTTCCTGGGAGTACCGGTGAGGGTGAGGGACCGCATCATCGGCAACCTCTACCTCATCAACAAGGCCGGGGAAAGGCCCTTCACGGAGCAGGACCAGACGCTGGTGGAGATGCTGGCAGCCCAGGCGGCCGTAGCCATCGAGAACGCCCGCCTCTTTGCCGAAAGCGAGCGCCTCCTTGCGGAGCTGGACGCCGCCCACAGGGCCCGAAATCGCCTCCACGCCTACGTGAACCATGACCTGCGCAACGCACTCCATGGGGTTTCCCTCTGGGCCGAGCGCCTGGAGCAGTGCTCCAGGGGGGTAACGGCTCCGTTCCAACCGGACGAAGCGGGGGAGATCGCCCGGAAGATCCTGAGAGGCAGCGGTCATGCCCTTCGTCTGGTCCGGGATGTCCTGGACCTGGCCCGCCTGGAGGAGGGGCGGCTCCAGACCTGGCCGCGGAGGGTGGTCATCGCGGACCTCATCGAGGCGGCCATGGACTCCATCGCTCCCGAGGCTGAGCGCCGGGAGATCAAGCTGGTGTTCGAGCCCCCGGAAGAGCGGCTCGAGCTCGTGGCGGATCCGGACCGGGTCCTCCAGATCACCCTCAACCTCCTGAGCAATGCCGTGAAGTTCTCTGCCTCAGGGGCCGAGGTGGCCCTGGGCGCCGACTCGGGGAACGGAACGTCAGAAGAACAACAGGTCCGGAACGGCGCGGGCGGCAGAGCAGGCGCACGGCCCTCCCGGACTCCGGAGGGCGATGAGACACAGCATGATGGGTGGATCTCCATCTGGGTGGAGGACCAGGGCCCCGGTATCGCGCCCCACGACCTGGAGCGGATCTGGAAGGACTTTCAGCAGGTGAACCCGGAGGATTCGGAGAGAGGGACCGGTATCGGCCTGGCCCTTTCCCGCCACTTGGCCGAGCACATGGGCGGCACTCTCACCGTGGAGTCCAGGGTGGGCGAAGGCTCCCGCTTCACTCTCTGGATTCCCAGGGGCCTGAGGCGGGAGGTGCGGGAGGGCTGGATCGGGTAGGGCGTGGCCCGGAGAGGCCCGGGCCGGGTCCCTCGCGCCGACTCAGTCCTGCAGGACCTGGTGGTCCGCCAGAAGTCCGTCCTCCCTGTACTTCTTGAGCTTCCTGTAGAGCGTCCGCCGGTTGATGCCCAGGATCTCCGCAGCCTCACCCTGGTGCCAATGGGTCTCCTCCAAACACTCCAGGATGTATTCCCGTTCGAGCCTATCCAAGTCCCACCGCTCCGTCCGTGACCGAGTCAGCATGTCTCGTTCCGGGCGCCGCCCAAGTGCCTGGGGCGGGTCGAAGGGGATGGACTTGGCCCCGGCGTGCATGATGACGGCCCGTTCGATGAAGTTCTCCAGCTCCCTGACGTTCCCGGGCCAGTCGTAGGCCATCATGCGAGAGAGGGTCTCGGGGGGGATGTCCGGCGGCTCCACGCCGTTCTCCTCGGCGAACCGAAGGCGGAAGAAGTTGGCCAGGACCGGGATGTCCTCCCTTCGGCTCCGGAGATCCGGGACATCGATGGGGAACACGTTCAGCCTGTAGAAGAGGTCCTCCCGGAACTCCCCTGTCTCCACCAATTCCGCCAGGTTCCGGTTGGTGGCGGCCACCAGCCTGAAATCCACGGGGATCTGCTCTCGGCCGCCCACCCGCTTGACCTTTCGCTCCTGGAGCACCCTCAGGAGCTTCACCTGGATGGCCGAAGACACGGTACTGATCTCATCCAGGAACAGGGTGCCCCCACCCGCCTCCTCGAAGAGTCCCCGCTTGCTCTGGATGGCGCCTGTGAAGGAGCCCTTCATGTGACCGAAAAGCTCCGATTCCAGGAGGGACTCAGGAAGGGCGGAGCAGTTGATAGCCACGAAGGGGCGGCGGGCTCGGTCCGAGAGGTCGTGGAGGCCTCGAGCCACAAGCTCCTTTCCGGTACCCGTCTCCCCGGTGATGAGGACGGTGGCCCGGGTGGGGGCCACCCGCTCCATCAGGTCGAAGAGCCGCTGCATGGGTGCGGAACGGCCCACCATCTTGGAGCCTGGCCCCTTCTCCGACGCCCGGCGACGAAGCTGAGCCACCTCCCGCCGCAGGTCCGCCTCCTCCCTGGCCCGCTTCAGAGTGAGAAGGAGCTCCTCCGTCCGGAAGGGCTTGTTGATGTAGTCGTAGGCCCCCAGGCGCATGGCCTCCACCGCCGTATCCACCGTTCCGAAGGCCGTCATGACGATGAACTGGGCGTCCGTCTGGGTAGCGGGCGCCGCAGACAGGACGTTCAGCCCGTGCATTCCAGGAAGGTTCAGGTCCAGGAGAACCAGGTCGTAGAGCTGGCTGTCCAGGGCCTTCAGCCCGGCCTCCCCGGTCTCCACCGCGTCCACACGGTATCCCTCGTCCGTGAGGACCTTCAGGAGGATGTCCCGGACGATCTCCTCGTCTTCCACCACAAGGACCCGGGGGTTCACGTTGGCCTGGGCGGTATCTTCAGTCATCGGTCGCCTTTTCCAGGTAGACGGTGAACGTGGCTCCGCCGCGGCTGTTAGGGGACTGCACCTTGATGCCTCCTCGCTGCTCCACCAGGATCTGCCGCGTCAGGAAGAGGCCCATCCCCGTCCCCCCGGTTGTGGACACGAAGGGGAGGAAGATTCTGGACGCATCCCCAGGAGGGATACCGGGTCCCGAGTCCTCCACGTGAAGGTAGATCCTCTCGGCATTCTCTTCCGTCCGTACCCTCACCCTCCGCTCCCCGGTCCATGCCTGGAGAGCGGTTCGGGCGTTCAAGAGCAGGTTCACCAGAGCCTGGAGGAGATGATTCCGGTCGGCGAGGGCACGAACGGGACTCGTGCCAAGCTCCGCCTGGATCTCGATTTCCCTGGCCGAGAACGAGCCCTGCATGAGCTCACACGCCGAGGCCGCGATCTCGTCCACATCCAGGGGCGCCAACTTTGGACACCCGGGATCCGCCAAGGCGATGAGCTGCCGGGTGAGGCGGGTGATCCTCTCGGTCTGGGCGAGGACCTGGCGGAGGACCGTCCTTTCCGACTCCCCCGCACCCAGGGGTCCTTCCAGGAGGCGGTCCACGGCCACCTGGATGGAGGTGTTGGGACCTCCGATCTCCTGGGCCACGGTGGCGGCCAGCTGGCCCACGGCCGCCATCTGCTCCGCCTCCACCATCCCCCGGAGCCACTCAGGGTCCAGCTCCTTCACCGGGAGCTGCACCCCCCAAAGCCCCTCGGCGAGCTCCCTGAGCTTCTCGGGGGGACGGCTGCCCACGTCCTGCGCCGAAGCCCTCACGGCGGCTCGGAGCTGGGGCGGGAGGTCCTCCACGCTGGAGGGGGTGGAGACGCCCAAGCTGCTCAAGACCCTGCGGGCGACCTCGTTGACGAACAGGATTTCTCCCTCTCCTCCCAGAAGAAGGAGGGCCCCGGGAGACTGCTCCAGCGTCTCGATGGCCTTGGTGGGGCCGGACGGCTCCGGAGAGCGCCCGTCGACACCAAGGGCCGCATCCTTTGTCTTCTCCATTATACCACCGACAATCTTTCGGTCCTCCGCTGCTTCGCTTCCCTATACCGCACCCTCACCCGATCCCTGCCTTCACCCGTGTTCCTGCCCAGTCACCTCCACCCGCCTCCCGCCCTCCCCGGTCCTCCTGCCCCCTCCACTTCACCCGTCCACCGCCCTCATCGATCCACGAACGCCCTGAGGAGATCGAAGGAGGTGACGATACCCACCAGCTGTCCGTCCTCCACCACCAGGGCACGGTGGATCCTCCCCTGCAGGAGGAACTTGGCCACCTCCTCCACGGTGTCCTGGGGCTTCACCGTGAACACGGCGGGGGTCATGATGTCCCCGACGGTGAAGCCGTCAAACACGGCCTCGGGGACGGCCCGGGTCTGACCCTCCGTGGGATGGCTCCACGCGTCAACCTGCAAGAAGAAGGCGGCGGCGGAATCCTCGTCGTACTCCTCTGACGGGATGGCCAGGGGCTCCCAGGTGAGCTCCACACTGGGCAACTCCGCCTCTTCGGCCCCAAGGCGGATGACGTCCGTGGTGGATACGACCCCCACGATCTCTCCATCCTCGGTGACCACGGGAACGCCGGTGATCTGGGCGTTCACCAGTTGCCTCAGAAGGCCCCTCACGGTGGTGTCGGGGGCCACCGTCACCACGTTCCGTTGCATGATGTCCTCTACTACGTGCCGGGCCATGCCGATCCCTCCTTCTTCACCTTCTGTCTCTGCCGGCCTCCGTATCGGATGAGGAGAATCCTCTGGCCGTGGAGGTTGGGAATCCGTGATCCAGCCCAACGAGATCCGTGCCGCAATGGCGTGGCGAGGGGGGCCCTATCCCAGAAACACCCTATCGGTGGGAATTCCCGGAGGGCGAACAGAGCCGGGCAGGGGTGAAAAGAGGTATCCACCCGGGTTCCCGCGGGGCAAAATGGCCCATGTCTGAGACGGAATGGACGGAATGGCCCGACTGGGTCCGGAAGTCCCAAGAATGGTTGGTCCTGGGAAGGCTCAGTCGCCGTTCCCGTGCGCCAGGGCGCGGTCCCGGGAGGGGTCAGGCGGCTCCGCCGTACCGCCTCCGGACATAGTCCTCCAGGATGGCCTTGAACTCCTCCACAAGACCTTCTCCCTTCAGGGTTCTGAAGTGCTCGCCGTCCACGTAGACCGGGGCCTTGGGCTCTTCGAAAGTCCCGGGGAGGGAAATGCCGATGTTGGCGTGCTTGGACTCGCCGGGCCCGTTCACTACGCATCCCATGACGGCCACCTCCAGGCTCTCCACTCCTGGGAACGCCTCTCGCCAAGCGGGCATTCTCTTGCGGATGTGCCCCTGGATCTCCTTGGCCATCTCCTGGAAGAAGGTGCTGGTGGTGCGGCCGCACCCGGGGCAGGCGGTGACCTGGGGCTCGAAGCTCCGTAGACCGAGGGACTGGAGGATCTGCTGGGCGACTCGGACCTCTTCCCTCCGGTCCCCTCCGGGCTCGGGGGTGAGGGAGACCCGGATGGTGTCACCGATGCCGTCCAGGAGAAGGGGTGCCAGGCCGGCGGTGGTAGCCACGATGCCCTTGGCTCCCATCCCCGCCTCCGTCAGGCCCAGATGGAAGGGATAGTCGCTAAGGGGGGCCATCTGCCGGTAGACGGCCACCAACTCCTGCACGTTGGAGACCTTGCCCGAAAGGATGATCCGGTCGTGGGGGAGCCCCGTCTCCTCCGCCAGGACCGCGGAGCGCATGGCACTCTCCACCATGGCGTCCCTGAGTACGGCCCCGGCGGGCTTGGGATCCGGGCGCCCGGAGTTCTCGTCCATGAGGTCCGTGAGGAGACGCTGGTCCAGGGAGCCCCAGTTCACCCCGATCCGCACCGGCTTGCCGTTGTCCATGGCCACCCGGACGATGGCCTGGAAGTTCTCGTCCCTCCGGGTGGTGCCCACGTTGCCGGGGTTGATGCGGTACTTGGACAGGGCCCGGGCGGCCTCGGGGTACCGGGTGAGGAGGATGTGACCGTTGTAGTGGAAGTCTCCGATGATGGGTGTGTCGATTCCTTCGTCGGCCAGGCGGGCCACGATCTCCGGGATCGCCTTCGCCGCTTCCTCGTGATTCACGGTGACCCGGACCAACTCGCTCCCGGCCAGGGCCAGGGCCTTGACCTGGTCTACGGTTGCGACAACGTCGGCTGTGTCGGTGTTGGTCATGGATTGGACCACCACCGGGTTCGAGCCCCCGACCCCCACGCCACCCACGGTGACTTCCACGGTCTTTCTGCGACGGACCATGCTCACGAACGGCTCCTGACGGTTCCACTGCGGTTGCGACCAAGATTTGCAGGCCAGCTCATGAACTGCCTCCTGCGATCGGACGTCGGACGCGGCCAGGACTTGTAGGCCCAGGAGGGCCGAAAGTTCTGGGCCAGGGCCCCCGCCTCCATCCTCCTCCAGTTTCTCCAGAAGATGCGGGAGTCCCGGGTACAGACCTCAATCCTCCTCCAGTTTCTCCAGAAGATGCAGGAGCCCCAAAGTAGGATCGGTGACGCGGATGGGACGCAAGACGTCCCGATAGCGTTTCAGATGATCCTTCACATAGTCAGCCACATGCTTCAGAGGGACCACGGCGTACCCGTCCCCGTGGTTCCTCTCCCCGTCCCCGAAGGCCACGAGCCTCACCCTGGAGGGAACGGCGCCGCCGTCGTCCCTCACCCACGCTTCTCCTGTGCCCTGAAGCTCCCGCACCGCCCTCTCCAGGCGCTCCGGAGGGCAGAATCCGAACCGGATCAGGGCCCTGTAGAGAGTGTCTTCCTCGAGGAGGTTGGGGTTCAGGCGTGGCCTGCCTTCCTTCACCTCGGCAATCATGAAATCCACGGCGTCGGAGGGGATGTCCAGATCCGGATCCGGGGGGAGATACAGGTCGTCCTCGGGACCCGGACGTCCCTGGGCCACCATATGGGAGGCCCGGGGAAAACGAAGAGCCAGCATATCGATGTCGGTGGCTTCGTAGTAGAGGCCCTCCTTACTCTTCTTGATGACCGGCACCTCGGTGGCGGTGAAGTATCCGTTCAGCCTCAGGTAGGCTCGAACCAGGGAGACCGCTGGATTCACGAGTGGCCGTCCTTTCGAAACCTTGGAGCGAAATATCGCCAGGCGAGCAGAGATAGAATACTTTTCCTTCCGCCCCCACGGCCACCCCCGGGGGGTTCGACCGGCGAGGGTGGCGACTCAGACCCGGGCGCTTTCTCCGCCGACCTCCATCCAGCAAGAGGAGACCATCATGTCCGATGTGAAGCTCACCTTGAGCCTGAATGGCTCCATCAAGGTGGAGGGAAACGTGACCCTCCAGGACCACGAAGGCAACGAGGTCCCCACCAAGACAGACAAGCCCTTCTTCCTCTGCCGGTGCGGCGCCTCCACCAACAAGCCCTTCTGCGACGGGTCCCACAATCGGGTAGAATTCAAGGGGTCCTGATGGAAGGCGTGATACCGAAGCCCGTCGGCAGCTGGCGAGAGCTCCTGGAGCGGTACGAGGAGTTCAAGGTGGGCCAATGGTGCTTTCGAGGGGACTGCTGCCGGCCGGAGGGCTTCAAGACCAGCCTCGAGAGGGCTGCGGTGGACCGCTGGGGCAGGGACTGGTCCGAGCTTCCGGAGATCGAGGAAGGGCTTCTGCGACGGTTCAAACGGGAGGCCCATCTCTATCTCGCTGCCGAACCTGCGGACGGGGACCTGATCGGATGGCTTTCCCTCATCCGTCACCACGGGGGCCCGACCCGACTCCTGGACTGGACTTACTCCTTCTTCGTGGCCGTCCACTTCGCCATCGAGCAGACCGAGGCGCACCAGCCCACCTCCATTTTTGCCATGGACCTCGAAAAGATCCGCCGGAGGGTCGAGCCCATCGAGCATTTACGGCCGCACCTGATGCGGGACCCCAACACCAAGAACGCGGAGACGGTGGCCGCCATCATCGACCACCGGCCTCGCCAGCCCCTGGTGTTCCCCATCAACCCCTGGCAGATGAACCGTCGCCTCATCCTCCAGCAGAGCCTGTTCCTGGTGCCCGGAGACATCACCCGGTCCTTCATGGACAACCTCCGGGCCGTGGATCGGCCGGAGGATCTCCTGGTGGAGATACCCCTCGCCAACTCACGGACCTTTATGGAGGAGGCCACCAGGGAGCTCCTGTCCATGAACATGTCCTCCGCCACCCTCTTTCCGGGGCTGGACGGCTTCGCCCAGAACCTCACTTCCCTCATACCCTACCCCCACCTCCGGGCCGTGGACACCGTCGTGGGGCTGGAGTAGGGCCGAAAGACCTCTGGTTGGGCAGCTTCGGGCGACGTTCGCTGCCCTGCTTCTGTGACCGTTCGTTGCACGCCTCGGTGGCCGTTCGTTGCACACCTTCGTGGCCGTTCGTTGCACACCTTGGTGGCCGTTCGTTGCCCGGCCTCGGCCGGCTCCTGTACATTGGCCCGCCGTCCCGCGTTCGCAGTCCATGATCCGGACGCGGTCCCACGCTACTCAACCCTGGCAGGAGCTTCGAGCGTGCCACCGAAAAGCCCCCCGGCCCCGGAAGCTGAGCGTCTGGAACAGCTGAGGCTGGAATACCTTGAAGGGATGCCCATGGCGGAGTTCCATCGCCTCCTTACGGAGAGCGGGGAGTACGCCGTGAGCTATGCCGCTGTGCGGAACTACCACACAGGCCGCAAGGCGCCGGTGGACTACTATGCCCAGGTGTGCCGGGTCTTCGGGGTGCGGCTGGAGTGGCTCCTCTTCGGCGACGGCGAGATGACCCCTGCCCTCCAGCTGGCCAGGGAAGATCGGGTGAGCTCTGCCGAATGGACCGATTCCCTTCCCCGGGTGGCACCCACCATCTGGGACCCCGCTGACCAGGTCACCCAGGCCGCATTCCTGGAATGCCTGCAGCGGCTGGATTTGGCCCGGCCCGGGAGCCGCCCACTGTCCGCCAAGCAGAGGGAGAACCTGGCCAAGGTTCTGGACACCCTGGTGGGAGGCATACTCTGGATCCTCAGGGGAGACAGGGAGATCCCCCGGTCGTTCGTGAAGTTGATCCTCCTGGCCGTGGCCGAGGCCATTGCCGAGCCGGGCAAGGGCAGCAACTACCAGGACATCCTCAAGCGGATCAAGATGCGGGATGATGGGGGGTGACCCCTGCCCCCCCACCTCGACCGGAAGGCCATGGCCCATCGCACCGGGCACACCGCCCCCCGCCGGAGCCCACCACCACCTCCGCAATCCAATCATCCGCGAACTGCCCGGCTCACCCCTCACTCGCCAGGGGGAGCCCGGATTGCGCGCAATCATTGGGAATGCGTATTCTCGCCCAGGGACGACGAAGGGAGCCAGAAGAGCGCTGGGCGGGAGTGACGGACCTGGGCACCGGTCGGATCGCGTCCATCCTTAGGCTGACAAGAACCGAAAAGGAGCCGATGCCATGACGGGTTCTCGAGGACGGTGGGCTGTTGCGTTCGCTGGGTGTCTCTTGACTCCCCTCACAGGGTGTGACGGCGGGACTACCGATGTGCAGAAGCCCGTGGCGGAGGTGGCGGTTTCTCCCTCGTCCGTGACCCTGTCGGTGGGCCAGACGCAACAGTTGACCGCCGCCACCCGAGACGCCGGTGGTAACGTCCTCACGGGGAGAACCGTCAGCTGGTCCTCCAGCGACGCCAGCGTGGCTACGGTCAGTGGAAGCGGGTTGGTGACCGGGGCGGGGGGAGGTACGGCGACGATCACGGCCACCAGCGAGGGGAAGAGTGGAACGGCCTCGGCCACGGTTCCCACCCATGGGCTTTCCGTCACGAAATCCGGTACGGGAGCCGGGTCCGTGACCAGCAGTCCGGCAGGAATCGACTGCGGATCGGCGTGCGAAGCGACCTTCGCCAGCGGCACGGTCGTGACCCTCACCGCCATCCCGGGGCAGGGATCTTTGTTCGGAGGATGGAGCGGAGCGTGCACCGGCTCCGGCACCACCTGCCAACTGACGGTGGGTGCCGCAGCCAACGTTACGGCCACCTTCCTCCAAGGGCATTCGCTGAGCCTGACCAAGGAGGGCACCGGAACCGGGACCGTGAACAGCAGCCCTGCGGGGATCGACTGCGGGGGAACGTGCGAGGCAACCTTCGCAGCCGGAACCGTAGTCTCCCTCTCAGCCACGGCGGAGGAGGGCTCGGTCTTCGAGGGGTGGGGCGGTGCGTGCACGGGAACGGACAACACCTGCCAGGTAACCATGAACGGGGCCCGGCCCGTGACGGCCCGTTTCACTCGGGTATATACCCTCACCGTGGCGAAAGCTGGCGAGGGGGGGGGCATCGTGACGAGTGCGCCGGCCGGGATCAACTGCGGCGAGACCTGCTCCCACAGCTTCCCTTCCGGCACCGCGGTAACGCTCTCAGCCGTGGCCGCCGCCGGGTCCGCCTTCGAGGAGTGGAGCGGGGCATGCTCTGGTTCCACCCCCGCCTGCCAGGTGACCATGAGCGAGGACCGGAGCGTGACGGCAACCTTCCGGGAGGCGGCGGATCCTTTCGTCACCACCTGGAACACGAAACTCGGGCCCGGATCCACCGTCACCCTTGCCCTGGCGGGGCAGGTCAACGCCGCCATCGATTGGGGAGACGGCACCATCACCACCGTGACCACCCCCGGCCCCCATACCCATCAGTATCTCATCGACACAATCTACACGGTCTCCGTCACCGGAAGGGTGACGGCTTACAACAGCTATGACTATGGAGGCACGGAGACCGAACGGCAGAAGCTGGTGAGTGTCGATAGCTGGGGACACGTGGGATTCGAGTCCATGTGGGGTGCGTTCTGGGACGCCTCCAATCTGGTGTCGGTCCCCCCGGACCTGCGTGGAATGGAGGCCGTCACCAACATGGGGCTCATGTTCTACAACGCGACGTCCTTCAACCAGGATATCGGGTCGTGGGACACTTCGAACCTCACCCATGTGCAGGGTATGTTCAGGGGTGCCACGGCTTTCGACCAGGATATCGGAGCTTGGAACGTCTCAGGGGTCACCGATATGAGCTCCATGTTCCACGGAGCGGTGTCGTTCGACCAGCCCATCGGCGGATGGAACACCTCCAACGTCCGGACCATGTTCGGTATGTTCCGAGGCCCGTCGTCATTCAATCAGGACATCGGCAGCTGGGACGTGTCCAACGTCACCACCATGGCTTACATGTTCGATGGAGCGACTTCCTTCAACCAGCCCATCAGCAACTGGAATGTTTCCCGCGTGACGGATATGAATCGGATGTTCGGTAGAGCATCAGCCTTCAACCAGTCCATCGATGACTGGAACGTCTCAAGCGTGACAGATATGAGCTATGTGTTCTTTTTAGCATCAAACTTTAGCCGGTCCATTAGTGGCTGGAACGTCTCAAGCGTTACAGATATGCATGCGATGTTCGCAGGCGCATCAGCTTTCAACCAGCCTGTCGGCGACTGGAACGTCTCGAGCGTGACAGATATGGGTTACATGTTCAATGGTGCGACTTCGTTCAATCAGCCCCTTGGCAACTGGAATGTTTCCAGCGTGACATCAATGAAAAGTATGTTCAAAACAGCTTCATCATTCAACCAGCCCATCGGTAACTGGAATGTATCAAATGTAACGGATATGAGTTACATGTTCAATGGTGCGACTTCGTTCAATCAGCCCCTTGGCAACTGGAAT
>Ga0114946_10001290_pt1 | contig 17247 bp, 14 predicted proteins | sample WalLakDeSediment_FD_88676 | JGI IMG/M metagenome (GOLD analysis project Ga0114946, IMG submission 88676) | Lake sediment microbial communities from Walker lake, Nevada to study Microbial Dark Matter (Phase II) - Walker Lake 11/02/13 Deep Sediment | ecosystem: Environmental > Aquatic >... | reverse complement strand
GCATATCAATATTTGCTCGACAAGGGGCCAATGAGTCTGCTTTATCTGGAAGCGCTCACCGGATTTCTTGATGTAAGATTCAGAAAGGTCACCTCATCTTATGGCTTTTCATTGGAAGACCTTCGAAAGGTGAAAAGTGAGTACATTATTGCTATTGATGAACTTGGCACCAATGCTCAAACTATCAGGCTGATCAGGAATCTGGCCAACTTGCAGGCTTTTTTTCTTGACGAAACCGAAGCTGCAATTGAATTACTCAATCGCACCTTAGCCATTCCGGGGGTGTCAAACCGCATTCAGGCCGAATGCCGCATTGAATTGGCTGATATCCTGCTTCTCTCGGGGCAGGTTTGGGATGCCACATTATTGTATTCGCTGGTTGACAAGACCTTCAGGGATGACCCGCTTGCCCATGAGGCCAAGTTTAAGAATGCCCGTTTGTCGTTTTATATAGGTGAGTTTGACTGGGCCAAAGCCCAGCTCGATATTTTAAAGGCTGGTACTTCAAGGCTCATTGCCAATGATGCCATGCAGCTTTCGCTGCGAATTCAGGATAATATCGGCTTTGATGGAAACACCAGGCCCCTTCAAATGTTTGCCCGGGCAGAGATGCTAACGTTCATGAACCGCTTTGATGAGGCCAACTTGGTTCTTGACTCCATTGCAAGACTTTTCCCTATGCATGATATTAATGATGATGTGATCTATGCCAGGGCACAAATATTGCTCACCAGGGGCAACTATGCTGCAGCCGATAGCCTGCTGGCTCGCATCATTGAAATTTACCCACGGGGTTTGCTGGCTGATGAAGCGCTTTTTAAAAGAGCCGAACTGCATGAAAATGTTTTTCGTGACCGTGTGAAGGCTATGGCGCTTTACCAACAAATCTTGGTAGATTATCCGGGTAGCCTTAACAGCGTGGCCGCCAGAAACAGATTCAGGGCCTTAAGAGACGGATTGGTAAATTAAAATTTTATGCCCGAACCTGTCAGACCAAAAAAATTTATGGGTCAGCATTTTCTTCGCGACGATAACATTGCGCGAAAAATTGCCGGCAGCCTTACTCGATTTGGAGGCTACAAAAAAGTGCTGGAGATAGGCCCAGGTACCGGGGTGCTGACAAAATTTCTTCTTGGCTGCCATGATTACGATTGGAAAGGTGTTGAACTTGATCGTGATTCGGTTGCATTTCTGAAGAAAAAGTACCCTGAGATGGCAGGCAATTTGTTCGAAGATGATTTCTTGAAGCTCTCTCTATCAGATATTTCAGGTGGTGATCAACTGGCCGTTATCGGGAATTTTCCGTACAATATTTCATCCCAGATTGTTTTCAAAGTAATTGAAAATCGCGAAATTGTTCCCGAAATGGTGGGGATGTTTCAGAAGGAAATGGCCCAGCGTATTGCTGCGCCTCATGGGAACAAAACTTATGGAATACTCAGCGTGTTGACCCAGGCCTATTACCGGGTAGAATATCTCTTCCAGGTAGATGAGCATGTGTTTCAGCCACCGCCAAAAGTGAAATCTGCCGTTATCAGGCTCACAAGAAAAGAAGAATTACCTTGCTGCAATGAAAAGAAACTTTCGATGGTGGTTAGGGCGGCCTTTAATCAAAGAAGAAAAACCTTGCGAAACTCCCTTAAAGGTCTGAATGTAAGATGGGAAGGATTGCCTTCTGATTTTCCAAACAGGCGTCCTGAACAAATTTCTGTTGAAGATTTTTTCTGGCTGGCCAGCCATGCTTAACTTTGCAAGAATGAATTTCCGGATTTTATTTATATTGGCAAAAAATAAAACAAACCTTTCCTTCACTGGAATTTAGCTATAAATTTGATCATTGACCATGACAACCAGGAAGTTGAAGAATTTTGAGTTTGCAGGCTTTAAGCATAGTGAAATACCTAACCTTGAAGGACTCAGTACCTTCGATACTTTCGAAACCCCTAACGGTTTTGTTTTTTTGGCGGCCGGTTCTGATCAGCCTGTGGAAGGCCCTCAGCAGGTTTCCGAAATTATCAGCGAAAGGGTTAGGTATTATCTTGAAAATGATCAGCCGGGCGACCCCATGGAGGCCACCCGCAATGCCCTTGTATATGCCAACGGGTATATTTTTGAGAAGGCGCGAAAAGAAACCGGGTTCAAGCCGGGAAGGGCAAGCGTTATTTGCGTGCTTGTTCAAGCCGGGAAAGCTTATTATACGTGGTTTGGCGAAGTAAGCCTTTTCCTTTATACAGGCAAGCGAAGATACCCGCTAAACTGGCCGGTAAAACTTTCTGATACCAGCAATGATAATGAATTTCTATACTTGGGCCAAAATCAAATGGCAGAACCTGGTGTCTGTGAACAAGCCCTGGTGCCTGTTGACGGCGACATGCTCTTTCTCGGAACTGGCCCAGGTTGGAATGGCATTCGCGAGAAAAATTTCTGCGGCATACTTTCCGATTCAATGCCCACGCATACCAAGGTGCAGCGAATGGCCCAAATGATTGCTCCTGAGCATGCTGAAGCCCCTAATACAGCATTGCTCGTTTCATTCTATAACCTGGATCAGACTGATCGGAGTTTTGCGGCAGGGGAAGCCCCGGCAGAACCATCCATTATCGAAAGACTTCGCTCAAAAATTGATGAAAGACCAAAGAGTTCAATTGTTAAATCGGTTCTTATCGCTGTAGGGTTCATCATAATTGCCTATATGGTTTACGATATTTTTTTGTTTAACCCCACCAAGCCTGTCAGGGTGGTCTCCGAAACCCCTTTAGCCCAAGTAACTGATTCAATTTCTGAGATATCAGAGCCTGCTGCAGGCATTGTGACTGAAACCAAACCCGCTCCGCCTGCTGATATTCAGTATACTGTAAGAAGGGGTGACACATGGGGAAGGATTTATCAGCAATACGAGGTTTGCTCCTGGTTTATCCGCAACCATACTCAAAATGCCGGAAAGTTTGATAGTGCCGATAACCCAATCTTAAACACAATAATCATCATCCCTGTTAAATATTCTGGAAGCCGCAGGCTTAACCCTAATTACTACAAGGAATTCACTACCGACAAAGTTGGAAACGCTTGCCAGAATGTCAATGAGACCTTCAAAAGCAGGGCTGATGAGAAATTTGGACCAATCAATTGATTTCAATTTAAAATCTTTTCAAATTTTGAAAGAAGAGCAATCGAAACGCCTTTATTTTTCATTCTTCACATTTCATTTACTGCCTCGAACGAAATCGATGGGTTCATTTTTCACTTTCTCCTTTACGACCAGTTGCAGTGTGGTGCGGCTTTTCTGCTCGAGCAGAACCTCGCTGCCTGAAATCAGCGATTCAACCCGGGCCTTTTCGTAATGCCTAATGGTGATCATTTTCAGGTCGAAGTTGTATTTTACATTAAAGTTTTTTTCCAGGTCGCGCAAAAGGGCAGGGGTTTTAATCAGATCGCGGTCAAAGCAAACAGAAAAACTGATTGCCGAGTTTTGCATCAGGTTGATTTTTACTCCATGCTTGGCAAAATCAGAAAAAATTCGTGACAGGTTCTGCTCTGCAATAAAGCTGAAATCCTTTGGGAAAATGGACGCCAGCACTTGGTTGAACTTAACGATGTAGCTTGGAACCTGGCTGTCGTTCAAGCTGTTTTGATTAATAATGGTGCCAGGTTCAAGGGGCTGGAAAAATGATTTAACCTTAAGGGGAATGTTTCGGCTAAGCAAGGGCTTCAGTGTTTTCGGGTGAATTACCGTGGCGCCGTAGTAGGCCAGCTCTATGGCTTCCTGATAGCTGATGTTTGGAAGCAATAAGGTCTGGTCAAAAAGTTTTGGGTCGGCATTTAACAGACCTGGCACATCTTTCCAAATTACCACTTCTTGGGCCCGGAGAGAATAGGCCAATATAGCAGCGGTATAGTCAGAGCCTTCGCGCCCAAGCGTAGTGGAAAAACCTTGGGTAGTGGCACCAATGAAGCCCTGGGTAAGGACTATACCAGGCTTTGCGCTGTTGGGGGTTGGCTGAAGGTAAGGCAGAAGGGCTTTCTTTACGGCCTGCGGTGTCAGTATCCAATCTACGCGTGCATCACGAAAACTTGCATCGGTAATGATCAGTTTACGTGCATCAAACCATTGATTACGTAAGCCTGAATGGTTTAGAAAATGACTTACTATCTGGGTCGAAACTATCTCACCCGTTGACACAATGCGGTCGTACTCGTAATTATAGTTGGCAGAAGGCTTTTCCTCAATGTAGCGGAGAAGGTGAAAAAACGTTTGTTCCACATGAAAAAAAGCAGGATGCTTCGGGTCATTGAAAAGGCCCTTGGTCAAATCGACATGGAACCGTTTGATTTCATGAAAAACATTCATCATTTCTTCAAACTGGCCATCCATATAATATTGGGTCAGTTTTTCAAGTGCGTTTGTAGTTTTGGCCATGGCCGAAATAACAACAATCAGTGATTGTGTTCCATAGTCACTGATAATTGATGCCACATTCCTGACTGCCTCAGGATCTTTTACACTTGCACCACCAAATTTAAAAACACGCATTTAAAACCTGCTTAAATAACCGGAACAAAATTAACAAAATTAGAGAGCAGGAAAAAAGAAACCCCGGCCAATATTAAGCCGGGGCCATTGTGAGTTATATAGGGGTTGAAGTTGCCTGTTACTGCTGGTTAAGCGCTTCCATCAATTTTTTGCGGGTAAAGAAAATACGGCTCTTTACGGTACCGATTGAAAGGTTCAGCTTTTCTGCAATTTCTTTGTACTTGTAACCATCATTGTACATTTCAAAAGGTTTGCGTTGGCCTTCATCAATTTTCTTGATTTCCTTCTGAATTTCTTTTGCGGAATAAGTTGAGTCTGGCAAACCCACATTGCTTTCTTTCGAAAGATTTAGATAATAGAGATCGTCAGTTTTGTCCAGAATGGTATTGTTCCTTACACTCTGCCGGTAATTATTGATGAAGGTATTCTTCATGATAGTGAAAGTCCAGGCTTTCAGGTTAGTGTCATCAGTAAACTTGTCGCGATTGGTCAGTGCCTTCAAAAAAGTTTCCTGCACCAGGTCTTGTGCATCTTCATAATTCGCGGTAAGAGTGTAGGCAAAATATTTCAGGTTTTTCTGAAGACCAAGGAGCTTATAGTTAAATTCCATTGCTGTCATGACTATGTGGTTTTTGGGTTTGTTTAAGTTTATTTACAGTAAAGTTAAACAAAAAAATATTAACTCCAAATTTTTTTTAACTTTTTAACATATTCAATTAAATAACAAACCTTTATTAAGTGCTGGTTTTAAGCTTTTCTGGTATAAATTTATTGTTTTATTGCAGAAAATACAAGAAGTGCCTGTTTAATTTTTTGTTAAATATTCTTAATTAAAAAAGAAACAAAAAAACAAAGATGCAATAAGATACCTAAATGCCTGTCAAATAAGCGATTCAGGCCATTTGTATTTGGCCCGGCTTAAGTGAAAAAAAGAATTATAAGGGGAATTATGAAATGCCTTTAAGGAATTCCTTGAATTCTTCGGCGTTTTTTATGGCAATCATGTTTTTTGACAGGATCAATTTCAGTTCGCGAACCTGGATGCCGGTCATAAGAATTTTTTTGTCAGAAAGAGAATCTGCCATTTTGCTCAGGTACTCAGGAAGTTCTTTTGGTGGGATGGCCGCAACAAAGTAAGTTAAGATATAGTCAGCTTTCCTGATTTTGGCCACTTCCACCATATCTTTAAAAGGCACGTTTTGTCCAAGGTAAATAACTTTATGGCCGGCTTTTCTGATCAAGAAATTGTGAAACAGGAGCCCAAGTTCGTGAAACTCCAACTCGGGCAGGTATAAAAGGAAGATTTTTGCCTTGGAAGAGACGGGTTCATTTTGCCCGTCGATGGCAACAATCATTTTCTGACGGATAAGATTGGTAAGGAAATGTTCCTGGGCTGGGTTAATGGTTCCAATTTGCCATAAAACCCCAATTTTCTCTAGCAAAGGATATAAGACGTGAGTAACGGTTTTTTCAAACCCAATTTTTAAAATAGTACTTGAAAGTACCTTTTCAAAGGCTTCTTCGTTCAGTTCGATCATGGCCACAGTAAGGCTGTTGATCTGGCTTTCGAAATCGGTTGCTGAGCGTGAAATATCCGCAATTTTTTCATTAACTTCCTGGTTAGGCATGCTTAATATGTCGGAAATTTTAAACCCATGCTTATTAAGGGTGCTGATGTTGAGCAGACGGAGCAAATCTTCATCATTATAATACCTGATGTTGGTAGGGGTTCGTTTTGGGCAAACCACGTTGTACCGTTTTTCCCAAATCCTAATAGTGTGTGCCTTGATGCCAGTAATTTTTTCAAGGTCATTTATTGAGTAACGGATCATGGCCTGCTTTCTGTGTTTAATGTTTGCGAAAAAATGCGAGTCAAAATTTATGAAATATTAAGGATTTAGCCTTATAGGTTTTTTTCATTAAACCAACAACCTGAATATTATAAAGTTCAAAACCTTATTTAAGAAAACTTAACGTTTGTTTAATGATTACCCAAAGAAGAAATAACTAATTATAGCTATTTGAACCAATCATCTGAAAAACATAATATGAAGCACTTTGTTCAACAAAATTTAGAATTTGATTTGGTGAATTCAAATAAATAATGCTTATCTTGGCAAAGCCCAAAAGAATCTGGACGGTACCACATTTTTGTATTTTTATGAAGAGAAAAACAACTGTTTCCAGGGATTTAATGATCAAGCCCACACGCACATCTTTTGGTGTTGAATTTTTGTTTTCTGAAGGAATTTTAAGGTTTTCGGGTGATTCTTATCCTGAGAATTCTGTTGATTTTTTCCTGCCACTTTTGCAATGGGTTAGCGAATTTGTCACTTATCCTTGTAAAAATGTTACTGTTGAACTCCGTGTTAAGTATTTCAATACAAGCACATCAAAATATTTGTTTCAAATCATGGAGCTTTTGCAGACTTATCATGCAAAGGGAAATGAATTGAATATTACATGGTTTTCTCAAGGCAATGATGACGATGTGCTCGAAACCTGGCGTGAGCTAATGCATGAGCTTGATCTTAGTTTTGATGTAATTAACGAAAGCCATGTGTAAAAAAGGTTTTTGCAAAATTTGAAGTTAAAGTTTTAAAAAAAGTTAATCATTTAACTTGCTTTTTAATTCATTACGTTATAGGAAGATTTACTTCTTTATTTTCATTATATTTGAAACAAATGTCGTTCTTAAAAACCAATTGTCATGGAACAAAACACTTTGGAAATCACAGAGCATTCGGAAGTGTTTGAGTTTGCCAGCATCCGCGAGTTGGTAAACCAGGCACTTAAAAAAGACTTCGGTGAGCAGGCAGATATGCCCGGCATCAGCACCGGATTTAAAATGCTCGATAATGTTACAGGCGGATTTCAGAAAGGACATCTTTATACAGTGGCGGTGAAGCCCGGTATGGGCAAAACCGCATTTTTATTATCTGTTGCCAACAACCTTGCCATAAAAAACAATCACTCTGTGGCGATTTTTTCATCAGAGCGTTCAAACCAGAAAATTACTCACCGGCTTATAGAAAGCGAAACGGGCATGTCGCTCGAAAAGCTTCGCCAGGGTGCCATGAAACCCAGCGAACGCGACCATCTGCAATCGCTTGTGAGCAGTATAGCCAAAGCAAAGATCTTTCTTGATGATACGCCCTCGCTGTCTGCTGAAGAACTTGAGAAGAAATCCAGACAGTTAAAGCGCGTCCATAGGGTTGACCTGATTATAATAGATTACCTCGAACTGCTCTCAACCAGCATAACTGATACCGACAACCGCTCCGAGCAGTTGGCAAAAATTGTGCTGGCTATAAAAAATATTGCCCGCGAGCTTGATATGCCCATTCTGCTTTTCTCGCAAATTGGTTCACCTTTTAATTTTATGAGCAAACCTTCATTGGAAGATTTGCCTGAATTTCTCAGCGAGCTTTCGGATGCGCTTTGGTTTGTGCACCGCAGCGATTTGTTCCCATCAGGGAAGAACGGAAACAGTAAGGACGTTGTGGAGGTCATTATTGCCAAACATCCTTCGGTAGCAGAACCTGCAGTGGTGAAGCTCACCTTTATTGAAAGCATTGCGAAGTTTGCAGATTTTTCGTAGTTTTTATGTGATACGATTTGCCTGGTATTATTTCAATGCCGGGCTTTTTTTGAATTCTGAAAAAACTCAGTGAAATGGCTTTTATAAAAGAAGAAGAAATAAGAAAAGAGACTTTGCTCAATCTGGCAAAGAAAATGCTAATTGCAGCCCGCACTGCACCCAAGGGCAAAGGCATGAATAACCTTGCCATGGCCATTGTTACAGATGGCGACTTGCAGCGTCTGTGTAAAACTACCAAAGAAATTGGCGAACGGCATGATTACGACATTTTTATTCGCGATGCCAGTAATGTGCTTAACTCGGCCGATGTGGTGGTGCTGATCGGAACACGGTTTAAATCACTTGGGTTGAAGCTTTGCGCTTATTGCGGATTTACCGATTGCGCCACCAAAGAAAAACACCCCGATGTGCCTTGTGCTTTTAACACCACTGACCTTGGCGTTGCCGTCGGTTCTGCCGTTGCCCTGGCTGCCGATCTAAGGGTCGACACCAGGATTATGTATACAATTGGACTTGCAGCCCGCGAAATGAACCTTCTTGGCGAGGAATACAAAATAATTTATGGTATCCCTTTGAGTGCCACATCTAAGAATCCTTTCTTCGACAGGAAATAAAAAAAGGGTTGAGCGTATGCTCAACCCTTTTTCGTAAAAATAGTGTTGTTATTTAACTTCTTCAAAGTCAACATCAGTTACTTCACCATCGTTCTTGCCTTGATCGCCGGGGCCTGGTTGTTGCTCTGCACCGGGTTGACCTTGCTGTTGTGTAGCTTGGTACATTTCGGCACTTGCGGCCTGCCAGGCAGCGTTCAAAGCGGCCATTGAAGAGTCGATGGCTGCAAGGTCCTTGCTTTTATGGGCTTCTTTAAGATCAGCCAAAGCCTTTTCGATAGGCTCTTTCTTGTCGGCAGGAACCTTTTCGCCAAACTCATTCAGTTGCTTCTCTGTTTGGAAAATAAGGCTATCGGCGGTGTTCAGCTTATCAATCTCTTCTTTGAGCTTGCGGTCCTTTTCAGCGTTCTCTTCAGCTTCCTTTTTCATGCGCTCGATTTCACTGTCGCTAAGACCACTTGATGCTTCAATGCGGATCTGCTGCGATTTTCCGGTAGCCTTATCCTTGGCCGAAACGTTGAGAATACCGTTGGCATCAATGTCGAAGGTAACTTCGATTTGAGGTAGCCCTCTGGGTGATGCGGGAATACCATCGAGGTGAAACCGACCGATGGTTCGGTTGTCGCGGGCCATGGGGCGCTCACCCTGCAGGATGTGTATCTCAACAGATGTTTGGTTGTCGGCAGCGGTAGAAAAGACTTCTGTTTTCTTGGTGGGGATGGTAGTGTTGGCATCAATAAGTTTTGTCATTACGCCACCTAAAGTTTCGATACCAAGTGAAAGGGGAGTCACATCGAGAAGCAGAACATCTTTGATCTCGCCTGTCAGCACTGCACCCTGAATGGCGGCGCCAACGGCCACCACTTCATCAGGGTTAACACCTTTCGAAGGCTTCTTCCCAAAGAATTTTTCTACCACTTCCTGGATTTTTGGAATACGGGTTGAACCGCCAACCAAGATCACTTCATTAATATCGTTAGCGGTGTAGCCTGCATCTTTAAGGGCCAGCCTGCAGGGCTCAAGGGTTGCCTGCACATACTTGTCGATAAGCTGCTCAAACTGACTGCGCGAAAGATTGCGCACCAAGTGCTTCGGAATGCCATCGACTGGCATGATGTAAGGCAAGTTGATCTCAGTGGTTGAAGAGCTTGAAAGCTCAATCTTAGCTTTTTCTGCGGCTTCCTTCAGGCGCTGAAGCGCCATGGCATCCTTACGCAGGTCAATCCCTTCGTCTTTCTTGAATTCCTCTGCCAGCCAATCAATGATGGTGTTGTCAAAGTCGTCACCACCAAGGTGGGTGTCGCCATGGGTCGATTTCACTTCGAACACACCGTCACCCAACTCAAGGATGGAAATGTCGAAAGTGCCGCCACCAAGGTCGTACACGGCAATACGCATATCCTTGTTTTTCTTGTCGAGGCCGTAAGCAAGTGAAGCGGCTGTAGGCTCGTTGATAATACGGCGAACCTTCAGCCCTGCAATCTCACCGGCTTCCTTGGTTGCCTGGCGCTGAGAGTCATTAAAATAAGCCGGTACCGTTATCACGGCTTCGGTAACTTCCTGTCCAAGGTAGTCTTCGGCGGTTTTCTTCATTTTCTGAAGAACCATGGCAGAGATTTCTTGCGGGGTATACAGGCGGTCATCTATTTTAACGCGTGGAGTATTATTGTCTCCTTTTTCCACTTTAAAAGTTGCCCGTTTCCATTCCTTTTCGGCCGAGTCATAGGTCTCGCCCATAAAACGCTTAATAGAGGAAATGGTTTTAGTGGGGTTTATTATAGCCTGACGTTTAGCAGGATCACCTACTTTCCTTTCACCATTATCAGTAAATGCCACAATAGAAGGAGTTGTTCGGCGCCCTTCGCTGTTGGGTATTACAACGGGCTCGTTCCCCTCCATTACAGCAACGCAGGAGTTGGTCGTTCCTAAGTCAATACCAATTATTTTTCCCATTTTTATTATGTTTTGGATTTTTTCGGATAAAAATTTTCGCTCAAATTGTTTCAATGATTATGCCACTAGCCCCAAACGGCTCATTTTGGAAATAATGTCAATAATACAGTGGGTTTGCTTGTCAGCAAAGTGACAAAAAGGCAGAAAACATTAGAACCGGGCCACCAGTTTAAGGTTGATCAGGCGGCTTGTCAGGTAGGTTGGCACTGCAAATAAACGATTTTCCACATCTCTTATCCAGAGGTAAGAAATGGTGTTGTTCATTTCGAGCAGGTTGAAAACCTCGGCCGAGATCCACATATTGTTAAAATGTCGTAAAGGGTTGCGATTTGAAAAGCTGCTTGTCTCGCTGATGAGCTGTTTTGAGAATCCTATATCGACGCGGCGGTAGGCGGGCATTCGCAGGGTGTCGCGCTGGCGCTCATAGGTAGGTGGCCCAAAAGGAAGACCGGTTCCAAAAATGAATCCTACCTGTACCTTATACGATGGGTTGCGGGGCAGAAAGTCCTGAAAGAACAAACTGAAGTTGAAGCGCTGATCCGTCGGGCGGGGAATATATCCGGCAGGAATCAGGTTACCATCTCCATCTGAATAAAAAGCACCTTCAATTTTCTCGGCGGTTTTCATGAAAGACAAGCTGGCCCACGACTCAACCCCGGGAACAAACTCGCCGTTTACCTTCATATCGAGCCCTGTGGCATAGCCCGAAGCAATGTTCTCGGCGTAATACCTGATCCTGACATTGTCGAGTTCGTAAGGGATCAGGTTGTTCAGCTGTTTGTAATATATTTCGCTGGTGTATTTAAATGGGCGCTCCCAGGCGGTGAAATTGAACTCAGAGCCCAGCACAAAATGAATGGATTCCTGCGCTTTAATATCGTGGTTAAGTTCGCCTTTTAAGTTGCGCAGCTCTCGGTAAAACGGTGGTTGGTGAAAAAAACCCGCCGAAGCCCTGAATGCCCAGCGGGGCATTGCAAGTGGTTTGTAAAGAAGGGTTCCCCTGGGGCTAATAAGCGTCTGGCCATTGAAATCCCAGTAATTCATTCGCACACCGGCAGTAAAAGCAAACCTGCCATGGCTGCGGCTGATGTGCCAGGTGTTTTGAATAAAGCCAGAGATTCGGTTCGACTGCATGCTGATCCGGGCAAACAGGGTATCCTGCAAAAGGATCTGGTTGTTTGGAGGCCGGGGCAGTGAGTAGCCTGAAGAATCGATCATGGTCCACTCTTGCAGCCGGTCGAAAATATCTTCATGCTGAAACTTGAGGCCCCATCTGAGCGTGTTGTTTCTCAATTCAACGTCGCCCCTGTGCTCAGCATTCCAAACAATGGCATTCAGGTAGTTGCGGGCATGGTTCAGGAATGAACCCACACCCAAGGCTTCGCCTGTGGGCTGTCCGAAATCGTCCCGGCTCATGTCAGTCTGCACCCGGTAAAGCCAATACTGACCAAGAATGTCGAAATTTTCAGTTTCGTCGGTTTGGAAAATGCTGAAGGTCCAACGCAGGTTTGAAACGTCAGTAGGTTTGTATTTTACCGAAAGGGCACCCATGGCTGTTACAAACCTATCTACTTCCTGTCCGGCAAAATAAACTGTGAGTTGCCTTACTTCGGTGGCTGTTCCGAAACGAGTATTTTGAACAACCGGCTGAAACAAATACCTGTTATTGCTGAAATTGCCGAGAAAGCTCACTTCAAACCTGGGGCTCAGGTCATGGGTTATCAACCCCTGAATGTCAGAAAAGGAAGGTTGATAATCGCCTTTGGTGTCGAGCGTGCCGAGTAAGTATTGATTCGACTTGTGGCGCAGGCCGAACAGAAATGTAGTTTTCCCGCTTTTTGAGGGGCTTTCGAGGTGCAGAGATCCTTCGAGCAGGCTCATGGAGAAGGAACCGGCAAACGATTCTGGCTTACGGTATTCAATGTTAAGTACTGAGGCCATCTTGTCGCCAAATTTGGCATCAAAGCCTCCGGCCGAAAATTGTATTGAACTGATCAGGTCGCTGTTAAGGAAGCTAAGACCTTCCTGTTGTCCCGATCGGACCAGAAAGGGCCTGTAGATCTCAATGCCATTTACATATACCAGGTTTTCGTCAAAGTTTCCGCCCCTGACCGAGTATTGCGCCGAAAGTTCGGTTGTTGAAGAAACCCCGGGCAGGGTTTTTATCAGACCTTCCACTCCACTCGAAGGTCCCGGTAGCACCGCTACAAGCTTGGGGTCGAGCCGTATAATATCCGTTTGCAGTATCTGCCTTTCCACCACTTCTACATCAGGCAATTCTGTCAGTGATGCTTCAAGGGTTATGTTAATGACTCGGGTTTCACCCTCTGTCATGTTAAGGGTAATCTTGCGCGATAAGTAGCCTAAATGCGAAACAATCAGACTAACCGGGCCAGCCGTAACACGAAGCCTGAAGAAGCCTGTTTCATTGCTGGTTGCGCCAATACTGGTGCCCTCAATAGCCAGATTTACAAACTCAAGCGGCAAACCCTCTTCAGTGCGGATGAAGCCTTCGACCCATGTTTGCTGAGCAACTGCATTGGCAGAAAGCAAGCCCGCAAAAACTGCAATTAAATAAAAGCGGAAATTTTTCACCCGGCTAAATTAATAAAAAGCTGAAATGAACTTATTAGCCGTTCACACGACAAACAAGGATTTTTGAAATAATAACAGTGTGAAAAAAGGAATATTGCTTTGTAAGAGATTTTAATCGCTTCTGCGGAAGCGTCCTTCGCGCCAAGCCTTAAAGAATTCTGCCCAAGCAAAGGGGTCGAAAATGCGCATGGGAGGGGCCTGCCCAGCGTAATATAATCGGTTTGCCTGCTGCTGCATGGCATGGCGGTAGTTTGCTCCGCCGTCCATGGGAAAATTTTGCAGGCGTTCTTTCATTTCGGCCCGGGCCAGGTTACGCATGGCCCGGTCATAGTCGTTGTCAGGTATTTCGGTGTGGATAAAGGCATGTCGGAACTGCTCGCGTGTAGGCCAGGGGTAGATCACTGTTTCGGGCAGGTAAATGGTGTCGCGGCTCATGATCTGTATGGCCGAATAGCGCGATTGGCTCAGCGTGTCAGGCACTACATAGTTTACTTCCTTGAATCCAACAGAAGAAAAGCGCAGGGTGTCGCGCTCGTAAACGGCAATGGAGAAAAATCCGTAAAAGTCGGTGATAGTGCCGCGGCGGGTGTTTTTTACCCAAACAGTGGTGTAGGGCACAGGAGCAAGGCTGTCGCCGGTAACAACCAGACCCGAAAATTGAATTACCCTGCGCGGCCTTTCCTGACCATGGCTGCTTTTTGACAGGCTGATGACAAATAAAGCTGCAAAAAGAATGAGAAGGGGCGTAAGGTTGCGAAAAGTCATGGTCAGGTTTAAACAGGCAGTAAAATTAAAGATAAACTCTAAACATGCCAAAAGCAAAAAAATGACTTTTGTTGATTTATGTTATTTTAACAAGCATTTTGCTTGTTTTGTTTGCAAAAAAAAGGCTGTCACCAGCAAGCGACAGCCTTTATTACTTCATTTACATTATATTAATCCAGATAGCCTTTTTGCCTGGCTTCCTGAATGCATGCGTAAATCCCTTTTTTGTTGATGATCCTGATTCCTTTCGCAGAAACCTTTAAGGTAACCCAGCGATTTTCTTCGGGCACGAAAAATTTCTTCTCTTGTATGTTGGGGTAAAACCACCTTTTGGTTTTAATATTGGAGTGCGAAACGTTATGACCAACAATGGGCTTCTTACCGGTGATCTGACAAATTCGTGACATCTCAAAAATATTTTATGTTCTAAAAGTAAGGTGCGTTTTTTAAGGAGTGCAAATTACGGCATTTTTTTTCTATTGTACAAATGTTTTTAATTTTTTGTTTTATGCCGCTTCAATTTTTACAATAAAAAAACCCATGCATCTAAAAATAGCCTGATTAATTATTTCTCATAGGTTTTTGGGATTGTTTTCCTTAAAAAAACCCGATATTTGCGTCACAGATCAAAAAGTTTGTGCCATGCATCTGCTTATGATTGAATTTCTGGATCGGTTTTCCGAGAAAGTGCTTTCCGCGATCGGGTTTTCGGCTGAAATGATATATCCGCTCAAGGCTGTTTTCTTTGTGTTGGTGATCATCTTTTTTAGCTGGATAGCCAATTGGATCGCCAAACAAGGTATCCTGGTGGTATTGGCGAAGGCCATAAAACGAAGCTCGAGCAAGTGGGACGATATTTTCTTTGAAAAAAAGGTTTTCTCGAGAATGTCGCACCTTTTACCAGTGGTGGTCATTTTCTGGTTTGGCCGTGCCCTGATGTCTGAGTACCCGGGTCTGATTGACGCCATATACCTGATTACCAACATTTACATTATTATTGTGGTAATGCTGGTGGTGTATGCCGTAATCAATTCTGTTGGAGCTATTTACGAAAAATTTGACATTTCAAAATCGAAGCCAATTAAGGGATTTCTGCAAATACTGAAGATCCTTATCAGTTTTGTGGTGGCTATTCTGATCCTGTCGCTCGTCTTGGGCAGGTCACCCTTATATTTTCTTACCGGCCTTGGCGCCGCATCGGCGGTGCTGCTGCTCATTTTCAAGGATACCATACTGAATTTCGTTGGGGGCGTGCAGGTTACTTCAAACAACCTGGTGCAAATTGGCGATTGGATCGAAATGCCCAAATACGGCGCTGATGGCGATGTGATTGAGATCAATCTCCACGCAGTGCTGGTGCAAAACTGGGACCGTACTATTACCACCATACCCACTTACGCGCTGGTAACTGATTCGTTTAAAAACTGGCGTGGAATGGTGCAGTCGGGTGGCCGCCGCATAAAAAGAGCGATAAATGTTGATGCAAGGAGCATCAAAATTTGTGATGAGGAAATGCTTCGCAAGTTTGAGCAGGTCTATTATTTAAAGGATTACATCAGGAAGAAAAAAGAAGAAATTGAGAAATACAACCGCGAGCATGAATTTGACGAAAGCGTGCTGATTAACGGTCGAAGACTTACCAATATAGGCACCTTCAGGGCTTATGTGAAGAATTACCTGACCAATCACCCCAAAATTCATAATGATATGATTATGATGGTAAGGCAAATGGCTCCAAGCGAAAAGGGTGTGCCCCTTGAGATTTATGCATTTACCAACGATATAGACTGGGTGAATTATGAAGCCATTCAAAGCGATATTTTCGACCATATTCTTTCACGGATCTCATTCTTCGAGCTGAAAGTGTTTCAGGATCCTTCAGAAATTACGGTTTCTTTGGGGCAGGTGAGTACGGCCAAAGAGCAAGGCAAAACAAAAAACTAAGACTTGTGCTTGACTTTTTTCTGGCAATGCCTTAATTTTATGTTATTCAAACATTTTGAATTGGCTGATTATTATCAGATATTGGGAGTTAAGCAAGATGCTTCTTGCGAAAGCATTAAGAAAGCATTTCGGTGCAAGGCCAAGGCATTGCACCCCGATATAAACCATGGCACTTCTTCTGCCGAATTTCTGAAAATCAATGAAGCATACCAGGTGTTGTCTGATGAAGACAAGCGCAGGCGTTATGACCTTCGTTTGAAACACGGTATTTTAAGTCAGCGGGTTTATTATCGTCCCGGGCCTGTGCATAACCCTTACAAAGCATATTATGCAGCCAAAAGGAAGCAGGAACAAGAAGAGCCCCCCAGTTTCCTTGAGCGCATTCTTGATCAGTTTCTGTTTCTGTCGCTTTTCTTTGCGGGCCTTTTTGCCATTGGATTTGGCGTTTTCCGCCTTTGGCAGGAACCCATTGAAGGGGTGAACCCCATAAATGGCATTATTCTGGGCGTTGTGCTGACCGGCCTGCTTGTTGCAGGCTGGGTGAAGTGGAACAAAGTTTCAGGGTAACCCGACTTTTATCTGTTCCAGGCTTCCCATGCCTTTTTTGCTTGCTCAAGCAGCATTCCCAAACCGTTTACCGTTTTACACCCCATTTCATCGCCTTTTTTTATAAAAAGTGTTTCGGGCGGGTTGTAAACAAGGTCAAAAAGGATATGATCTTTTGTAAGCCAATGATAAGGGATATCGGGGCAGGATTCAATGTCGGGATGCATGCCCAGCGGGCTGGTGTTAATGATGAGCGTATGTTCCCTGATCATTTCTCCCGTTAGGTCTGTATAGCCAATGGTGCCAATTCCGGCCGGTTTCCGTGAAACCAAAAGAAAATTGCAGCCATGTTTTTTCAGTACCCATGCCACGGCTTTTGAAGCGCCGCCTGTACCCAGCACCAGCGCTTTCCGCGGAAGCGTGATGCCTTCGTTTAAAAGGCTTTGCTCAAAACCGGCCACATCGGTGTTGTGCCCGGTGAGTATTGGCCTTGAGCCGCTACGGTCGAAGTGAATCACATTGACTGCACCAGTTTCGGCGGCGGCGCCTTCAAGCCCATCGAGATACGGAATGACCTTTTCTTTATAGGGAATGGTTACGTTAAGACCTGCCAGGGTCGGCTCGGAATCAAGTAATTTTGGGAAGTCTTCAATGCTTTCGAGCGGGAATACCTTGTATTCAGCATCTGCAATTCCTTCATT
>Ga0114946_10001289_pt1 | contig 17252 bp, 16 predicted proteins | sample WalLakDeSediment_FD_88676 | JGI IMG/M metagenome (GOLD analysis project Ga0114946, IMG submission 88676) | Lake sediment microbial communities from Walker lake, Nevada to study Microbial Dark Matter (Phase II) - Walker Lake 11/02/13 Deep Sediment | ecosystem: Environmental > Aquatic >... | reverse complement strand
TCCTGGAGCTGTGTCCACGGCATAGAACGGTGGCGATCCGACTGCGGCTGCAGGTCAGGCGGGCACGAGGGATGGAACCAGGCCTGGAGGGCGCCCCTCAGGGAAGCCCTAGACTGGCTCCGGGACACCCTGACCCCTGCCTATGAGGAAAGGGCAGGAAAACTGTTGAGAGAGCCCTGGGCCGCGCGGGACGACTACATCCGGATCCTCCTGGACCGTTCGGTGGAAAATAGGGAAAAGTTTTTCACCGCCCGCGGAGCGCGCCCGTTGAGCCATGATGAGAAGGCCACGGCGATCAAGCTGCTCGAGATGCAACGTCATCTCATGCTCATGTACACGAGTTGCGGATGGTTCTTTGAGGAACTCTCGGGGATCGAAACGGTTCAGGTGATTCAATACGCAGGACGGGCCCTTCAGCTCGGGGAGGAGATATTCGGCAACGGTATGGGGGCCCGATTCCTGGAACTCCTGGAGCAGGCCAAAAGCAACATCCGCGAGCACAGGGACGGAAAGCGGATTTTTGAGAGATTGGTGAAACCCTCTGCCGTGGATCTCGTCAAGGTGGGCGCCCACTACGCTATGAGTTCTCTATTCGAGCAGTACTCCGAGAAAGTGGGCATATCCTGCTTTACCGCGGATCAGGAAGCGTATGAGCGGGCCGAGGCAGGAAAGGTCAAGGTGGCCGTGGGCCGGGTCAAGGTCGTTTCCGAAATTACCGGCGAAGAGAAGAGAATCTGCTTCGGCGTTCTTCACTGGGGCGATCACAGCCTGAGCGGGTGCGTCAGGGAATGTTCGGAGAGCGAACCCGACGAAGCAACGGTCCATGAGATCTTGCACATGTTCGGGCATGGCGCGTTCCCGGAAACGCTCCAGCTTCTGGAGAAAAATTTTGGGGCGGCCGTCTACTCGTTAAGGAGCCTTTTCAGGGATGAGCAAAGAAAAATTCTGGATATCATCCTGGAATCAACCCTGGCGGACGCCGTGTCGGTCTACCGGCAGGTTCACGAGAACAACGCACCCCTTTTGCGTTTCTTGAACGACCTCCACATCCCTGCGCCCGGCGCCATGAGGACGGCCGCAGAACACGTGCTCAATGCGAGCATGCGAAAAGCCTTTGAAGAGGAAGAATTGAGATTCGACATGATTGAGATGCTCCTGAATTCGGCCGGGTTGGAGGGGGTCTCGCTGGATGTAACCGGTCTTGAGATGGCCGCCAGGCGAAGGACGGAACGTATGGCGGAAGCCCTTGCAGCCCAACCCGGGAGCTTAGTCCTTCTCAGGGAGCTTGATTGCGTGGCCGGCCTGATACAAAGGTTGCCTTTTGAAGTGAACCTACGAAAGGCCCAGGACATTTACTATGCCCTGCTTCAGAATGTCTATCCGGAGTTGCGGGATAAAAGCAGGAAAGACAAAAAGTCGCGGGAATGGTTGAAGGTGTTCAGATCCCTGGGCGAAAAACTGATGGTGCGGGTGGAATAAATGCGCATCCCCGTTTCCACATACAGGCTCCAACTTCACAAGGATTTCGGATTCAGGGCCGTCAAGGAGATCGTCTCCTATCTGCGGGAGCTCGGGATATCCGACGTTTATGCCTCTCCCATATTCAAAGCCAGAAAAGGGAGCCTTCACGGTTATGATGTGGTGAATCCCGGAGAACTCAACCCTGAGCTGGGAGACGCTGCGGACTTTGAAGATCTCGCACAGGAGATCAAGAAGCACGACATGGGCTGGCCCCATTTCTTGGAAGGTTCTACGGCGAATCCCTGGAACAAGGCGTGGAGCCGGATCAACAAAACAAAGAAGAAAAACGTGAGGGGCCTGGATGTCCCGGACAGGAACGACGAGTATTTGCCCTTTGAAGCGGACGGCCTGTTCCGGGACCATGTCATCGCCTTTGCAAGAAAAAGAGAGGGGAAATGGACGGTCACGGTTGCTCCCCGCTTTTTCTTCGCCCTGACCGGCGCCGGAAACCATCCTTTGGGCGAAGAGACATGGCAAGACACGAAAGTGCTTTTTCCGCAAGAGGCGCAGCAAAGGTGGAAGAATGCGCTGACGGGAGAGAAAATCGCGGGCCGGGGAGGGATACGCGTTGCGGAGATTCTCAGGACTTTTCCGGTGGCTTTACCGACGAGCGAAGAACCTTCTTGAGAGGTGGAACCATGGGCGAGGTATTGCAGTTTCGATCCAGTGCTTCTTTGGAAAAACTCACAGGAACAAAGGCCTATACCCTTGCCGAATTGCTCCTGATGATCCGTACCTGCACGGAATCCTCCATCTTCTACCATACCTTTTCCGCTTTTCTGAAAATGAGGGAAGTGCGGCTTCCCTACAACAGCGATTTTGCTTCCTGGGTTTACGGCAGCCTGAATGAAAGAGCCCTGGCCGAGCAAATGATGGCTGTGGACTTTTTCGAATACAATACGGTGGAAAGTCTCAGGGAGCGGCTTACAGGGGTCATCGAAGGATATCGCGCTTTCAAACCTTCAGCCTTTGAGAAAAAGGCGGATGAGCCCTTCTACCTCCACGATGTGCAGCGCTTCGTCTACCTGACCGACAAATTCGCCTATGACTTGACATCCTTTCGGGAGATTCTTCCCACGATCAGCCTCTATTCTCTCTATTATCACTTCATTGAATCCAGGCTGGAGACAAAGTTTCAATGCGACGATTTTTCAATTTGGATCGAGGAGAGCCTTGCAATACCCGAACTGGCAAAAAGGATCCGTGGCATCGACATCCACGTCTACACCCTTGAGGGGCTCCGGGAGCGAATCATCGGGATCATTGACGAGTATATCTTGGTGCGCGATAACGGCTCACAAAAGAAACGCGGCAAGCGAAAGATGCGCGACGAGGAGTAAGGGATTTCATTTGGAGGAGCCCATTCATGAGCGAGGCGAGCCTGTTTGATTACAGAGACGTGGTTGGACCGGACATCATTGAGGAACTCATGATCCTCGCGTCCCACGTGGGCGATCGGTCGATCAAGATGGTCAACTCCACGGCTGTGGGAGGGGGCGTGGCTGAAATGCTTCGCCGGATCGTTCCCCTTCTCTCCGAACTGGGCGTTCAGGTCGAATGGGAGGTGATCAAAGGGGACGAACCGTTCTTTGAGATCACCAAGGCTTTCCACAACGCTCTGCAGGGCAAGAGCCGGGTATTTTCCGAAGAGGAACTGGAGACCTACCTGCGCTACAATGACATGAACGAACAAGAGATGAAGTTCGACCAGGACCTGATCGTGATTCACGATCCCCAGCCTGCGGCCATGATTCGGCATCATGAGCATCGAAAAAACCGCTGGGTCTGGCGCTGCCATATTGACCTCTCTCACCCCAATGAGCAGCTCTGGCGATTCATGGCGCCCATGATCGAGCGCTACGACGCGGCCATCTTTACTTCCGCCCTCTTTTCTCCGAGCCTCAAAATTCCCCAATACCGCTTCTATCCGGCCATCGATCCCCTTGACGATAAGAACAAGGATTTGAAAGAGACCTATATCGACGAGGTGTTTAGGAAGTATAAGATCCCTCGGGACAAGCCCATCGTCACTCAGATTTCCAGGTATGATCCATGGAAAGATCCCGTGGGCGTGGTCAAAGCTTTTAAATTGGCGCGAAAGTACGTGGACTGCCGCCTCCTCCTCGTGGGAGACAAGGCGGCGGACGACCCGGAGTCGGACACGATCCTGGCCAAGGTGGAGGAGGAGGCAGGGGACCATCCGGATATTCACATCCTTCTTTTCAGCCCCTCTATCGCCACGGAGATCAATGCCTTTCAGCGGGGTTCGGACATTGTCCTCCAGAAGTCCTTGAGAGAAGGATTTGCGCTCACCGTATCCGAGGCGCTTTGGAAGAGACGGCCCGTCATCGGAGGCGCCGTGGGAGGCATCCCGGTCCAGATCATTGACGGGCATACGGGCCTGCTGGCTCACACGGTGGAAGGGGCGGGCCTGGCGATTCGTTCCCTTCTCAATCAGCCGGACTTTGCCCGGCAGCTCGGCGAGAACGGCCGTTGCAGGGTGAAGGACGAGTTCCTCATTACCAAGAACCTGAAAAGGTATCTCCTGCTCCTTCTTGCCCTTGATAAACCCCGGAGAGGAACCGTATTTCTGAATTCATAGTGAGGAAATCATCTTGACTCTCACCTCTTTTTGCTGTTTTATTCGGATAAGTGTGTTTCTCGCCGGTTTGACCTTGAACAGGGGGGGTCTCCTGTGAACCATCAGATCCAATTGCGTTTTTTATGATCCTAGCGGGCCTTTTGCCGCCTGCCGAGGATTTTTTTTAACACCAACGGGCGGTGTTCCTGAATCCCACGGGTCTGTGCGGGGTTTCTCCGGTGGACCTAACTTGGGGGTGAGGAGATGGTATTTTCCAAGGTCAAAGAATTCCTAAGGAGGAAAAGGTCATGACGATGATCACGATTTCAAGGGGGACATTTGTCGGAGGAAAAGCGCTGGCGGAACGCCTTGCCGAAAGACTCGGGTATCCATGTCTGAGCCGTGAAGAAGTTGTGGCCGATGCGGCTAGAGAGTATGGAATCGCCAAAGAGGACTTGGCGGCGGCTTTTAGCGAACCTTCGCGCGTATGGGAGCAGGTGCCCGGGAAGCGCATCGCCTACTTGAAATGCGTGACAGCCACCATCCTCCGACGGGCGGAACAAGGCAATCTGGTTTACCACGGCCATGCCGGGCATCTGTTGCTTCGCGGCATTTCCCACGTGCTTCGGGTTAGGGTGGTGGCGGACAGAGAGTTTCGTATCAAGGCCGCCATGGAAAGGCTCAAGGTCACGCGGGATCAGGCCGTCGCCGAAATTGAAAAGATCGACAACAAAAGACGGAAATGGAATAGATTTCTTTACGGTATCGAGTGGGAAGACCCTCATCTTTATGACGTGGTGCTGAATCTTGAACGGCTTAGCATTGAAGGAGCCTGCGAGACCATCATTCAAATGTCGGCCCTGGATGAGTTCAAGATTTCGCCGGCATCGCAAAAGGCGCTGGAAAATGTCACGCTCGGAAGCAGGGTATGGGCTGCGCTGGCTCAGAATGATAGGACCAGGAGGGTGGCGGTTAAGGTTTCGGCGGAAGGGGGCCGGGTGACCATCGAGGGAAGTGTGGGGTCCCAAAAGGTGGTGGAGGCCATACCCGAAGTGGTCCGGCAGGTCGAAGGGGTCCGGGAGATCCGAAATGAAGTGGGAGTCGGAACGGACTGGTACTGGTAGGAGCAAATAATGTTTGACGATCGGGACTGAACTCATATACTATCTCATTTTTTCCGACAGGAGATGAAACATGACGCTCATCAAAGAACACCTCGTCAGAAGTGCCTATGACAATGTGGGTTTGTCCAAGTCCAAGTCATCCGAGGCGGTGGAATCCCTCTTTGAGATCATGAGGGACACCCTGGCCTCGGGAGAAGGCGTCCTCATCTCCGGGTTCGGTAAATTCTGCGTGAAGGGCAAAAGCGAAAGGCGGGGCAGGAATCCGGCTACCGGTCAGGACATGGTTCTCGGGGCCAGGCGGGTGGTCACCTTCCGGTGCTCCCCTATACTTAGAAACAAGATCGTTGGCAATGACGATGCGAACGCCTAGCGCCCCTCCCTGCAGGGGGGTTTTGCGGGCATGAGGGGCAAGGACCGGAGGAGATACGATGTTTGACGTGAACGAAACGAAAACGGAACCGGACCTGAAAGGGGACAAAGAAGAGGTTTTGCCGCATTTCAGGAGAGGGAATCACGCCCAAGAAAATGGATCGAGCCATCAACCTGTCTCTCACCAAATACTGCTCCGTGTACCATTCCCTACGCAAGGAGATTCAAGTCAATGTGACGTATCACATTGAGTAGTCTCCTTCCCATCCCCTCGTTCCTTTTTTTGTAACACTTTAGCTTCCCTTCAATGCCGACGGCGCCCGGTCAAATTCCATGTCGAGATGAGCCCTCGTGTCGAGGAGGCTTGCCTTCTTGGAAACCGGGAAGTACTGTCGGTTTTTCATCCCAATAAAGCCAAGCCGCTCGTCGGTGATGCGCCCGGTTTAATCGGAGGGAGAATCTTAGCCTGGAGTCTCATACAAGCCAAAGCAGTGTTGTTTTATTTCGTGCCTTGGTATATGAAATCAGGTAGGCAAGGGTTGGAAAAGGCAAAACAAAGCGCATCTCATCTTTCAAGAGGAGGGATCCATCATGTTTCCAATGAAAAAAATCTTGTGCACCACGGATTTCAGCGAGCCGTCGCTGAAAGGCGTCGAAGCGGCCGCCGAATTTGCCGCGCAGTACTCAACCGAGGTCCTTTTGCTTCACGTGGTCCCGCCGGCGCACACCCTCACGCCTCCCGCCATCCCTTCAGGGAAGGTCTTGGAGTATTATGAGGATCTGACCCGGTTCGCACAAAAATCGCTGGATGAACTCATTGAGGAGAAGTTTTTGAAGGATGTTTCCGCATCGTCAAAGGTGGTGCAGGGAAATCCGCCGGATGAAATCGTTCGCACTGCGTCCCAGGAAAAGGTGGATCTCATTGTCATCGCCACCCACGGGGTTACCGGATGGCGCCGGTTCATGTTCGGTTCCGTGGCGGAGAAGGTGGTCAGAATGGCGGGTTGCCCTGTGCTGACCATCCCGGCGCCGGAAAAAAAGGGTGGGAGCGAGTAGCCGTGGAATGTTGCGGAGCGAGGTGCAAGGGGTATTCAAAAAACCTCCGCTTTTCGGATTTTTGCGAAGCATCTTGATTTCATTCGCATAAGAAAAAAGGGGAGAAGGACATGGAGAAAATGAAAGTCAGGGAGTTGATGCGACCGGTCCAGGAATTTCCCCGCATTTCCAACCAGGCCGCGTTTATGGAAGCCGTGGAAGCTCTGGAAAAAGCGCAGCTTGCATTCAGTTCCGGGAAGGCGGCCCAAAGGATCCTGCTGGTCTACGATGAAACGGGGAAGATCGTGGGCAAGCTTTCTCCCATGGATCTTGTGCAGGGATTGGAGCCGAACTATGACAGGATAGACAGCCTGAAAAGCGAGTCCCGTTACCGCCTGGGGCAAAACGTTCTTGACAGGATGAAGGAGGAATTCCGGTTGTGGCGGACACCGCTTGCGGAACTGTGTACTAAGGCTTACAGCGCCAAGATAGAAAACTTCATCAGGATGCCTTCTCCGGACCATATGGTGAACGTGGACGACAAAATGGACGGCGCTTTCCATCTTTTTGTGGTGGGCCGGCATGATTCCCTGTTCGTCAAAGAGGGAGAAGAAATTGTGGGGCTGATCCGGTTTTCCGATGTGTACAAGAAAATCGCCGAGACTATGAAGGCGTGCCCCATGCCCTAATCAGAGCAAGATATCGGCTGAGATTCCGAACAAGAAGGGAGGATTGTTCATCGGTATGAGCAGCGTCTAGGGTATAATCCTTTCTCGGGTGAACCGTGAGGGAAGGCGCACTCTCCTGTCAAGAGGTTCGACATTCTGCAAAGGGTTTCTTTGTATCACTTTAGCTCTATGAAACGATGATTCAACTGATGTGCGGGGCGCCTGATGATTCAGTCATCCGTGGCGGTCTATCAGGTCGGAGACCCTGCAGGAGATTCTTGGGGGGAGAAATCGGTTACCATGGCAAAGCTATATGTCTTAAACGGGCCGGCCAAGGGCCGTGTTTTCACGTTGAGGGAAGGTCCTTCCTTTTTGGGCCGTTCCCTGGACAATCACGTTGTTATCGATGACAGGACCCTATCCCGAAAACATCTCAGGGTTGTCCAAAGAGCGAATGCCTTTTTCATCACTGATCTGAAGAGCCGTAACGGCACATTCTACAAAGGGGATTTTATCAAGGCCGGGCTTGAGATCCGGATTGAAGAGGGATTTCCCATTGCCGTAGGAATGACGGTGATCGGCATCGGCGAGGGATGCGAAGAAGAAATGATGCCGCTCCCGGAGATGACCGGACTTGTGGACAAGGCCCTTGGGAAAACAGGCTCCTTTGAGGAGAGGCGTGTAGAGGCGAGCCTGAAAACGGTTCGCTTTCTCAATAAGCTGTTCGATGTACTCAAAGAAAACCTGCCTGTTGAAGAAAGCTTGAAAAAGCTCATCGATCACATCTTCTTATTTCTCAAGAGAATCGACAGGGCCGCTTTTGTGCTTGTGGATCCGGAGAACACGAAGATTGCCGGCGTCATCTCCAAGCTTAAGAAGACGAAGAATCACGGCAAATCGGTTTTTTGCCTTGACGTGGTGAAACAGGTGATAGAGACCAAAAAGCCCTTTGCGGTTTCAAATGTTGAAACCGAAGAAAAAAGCAGTCTTGTGGACACATTGAAGGTGTTGAAAATCCAATCCGTGATGTGTATCCCCCTCATGCGCCGTTCAAGGGTCTTTGGAGTTATTTATGTGGACTCCTTGAGCAGACCCTATGGCTTCCGGTGGGACGATTTGTTGCTTTTCGCGGACTTCAGCCGGCGCATTGCCCTTGTGCTGGAGAATGCCCGCTATGCTTCGGAGCTCATGGCTGCCGCTGATGCGCTGGCCTCTGAAGAAGAGGAAGACTGAGTCTACAGATCTTTATTGCCCGCCTCCAGGCAAACCTTTTCCCTTGCGCCCGGGAGAATCGTCCATGGCCCAGATGTACCCGACGAACATTGAAAATCATGAAAAGGCGACAGAGGGGGAGAAAAAGGTCCACAGGTTCTTGCGGGAGGCGGCAAAGCCTCATGCCGATTTTATAGTTTGGCACGAGCCGCCCATTGGGACCCCGGGCACGGAGCCCGATTTCATCCTTTTCGGGAAAAACCTGGGACTCCTGGTCCTGGAAGTGAAAGATTGGACGCTCCATCAAATCAAAGCCTACAATCCTTTTGAGTTTACTCTCGCTTTCTCAGGCAAAGCAGTCAAGAAAGCCAATCCCGACAAGCAAGCCAAAGGATGCGTGAACGCCCTGATGGAAAGACTCAGGGCTTTGCCGGAATTTATTTCCGGTGTGTCGGACCGCGAGGGGGGACTGAAAATTCCGGTGGGAAGAATGGTGGTTTTTCCCAATGTAGGGCGAAGGGCTTACTGCGACAGGGCTCTTCAATGGCTCATCCCGGTGGAGAGAGTTCTTTTCCAAGAGGACCTGGCCCCGGATGGGGGAATTCTTGCTGATCCTTCAGGAAGGAAGTTCCTGGAGCGTGTATGGGACGCCCTGCCCTTTCGATTCAAAGGCCTGAGCCGAAAAGAATTCGAAAAACTCATGCTTGTTATGTGGCCCGAGTCCCAAATCGTCCTTCCTTTGCGAAAGGGACATGGAAAGGCGCACTTCCAGCGGGAGGTCCAGGCCTTGGACGAAGCCCAGGCGAGGATGGCCCTTCGCCTCAAACCCGGCCATCAGATCATCAAGGGCCCTCCGGGAAGCGGTAAAACCCTTGTGTTGGTTCACCACGGCTCTCACCTTTACAAGTTCCAGCAAAGGAAAAGGATTCTTTTCCTTTGCTACAACATCGCCCTGGTCAGTTACCTGAAAAGGCTGCTCCATGAAAAGGGGATGGGGACAGGCGAAACAGGGGTCCACGTGCACCACTTCTTTCAGCTTTGCTCTCTTATTCTGGGTGAGCCTCTTCATTACGAAAACGAGGAGGCGGAGTACTATGCGTGCATTGTTGAGGAGACCCTTTCCAGAGTTTCAACCGGCCGGCATCCTATCGAGCCTTTTGACGCCGTCTTCATCGACGAAGCCCAGGACTTCAGCGACGAGATGCTCAAGGTCGTGCTTGGCCTGTTAAAAGACAGAGGAGACCTAATCATTGCTCTCGATACCTATCAGGACTTGTATAGGAGAAAAAACCCCTGGAGCGCTCTGGGCATCCAAGCCTCCGGCAGGGTGCATCACTTGCGAAAAGCCTACAGAAATACCGCCGAGATCCATGATTTCACCCAGCGCTTTTTGGGCCGGCAAAGAGAGCAGGAACAGCAGCTTGGACTCGATCCGGCTTTTCACGGTGAGATCCCCCTGATCAAGCCCTTTCGCAGCTCGGAGGAGATCGAGGAATTCCTCATCCGCGACATAGAAGAAAGTGTAGGGACAGGGGAGTACAAACGATCGGAGATCGCCTTGATTTACGACGACAAAGTTTACGGCGGCGAAGGGTTCGCATACGACAACAGGGCGCTTCCCATGAGACTTCTCAGGCGACTGGATGAAGCGGGCATTCCCGCCACATGGGTTTCGCAGGATGTGAGAGCCAAGGAAATGTTCGATGTGACCACGGACCGGGTCTCTCTGATCAGCATCCACAGCTCCAAGGGCCTGGACTTTGAGCTGGTCTATCTTGTGGGGATGGATCGGGTCCATGTCACGGAAAAGACCTGGCCCGGTCTCAAAATGCTCGCCTACGTCGCCATGACCCGGGCCAAATACCGGTTGGTCATTCCTTATGTTCAGGAAACGGAACTGATAAAACGGATCAAGGCGTGTCTCCCGATTTAGGGGTGTTGTTCGGAAGCACGGCATGATAGAATCGAAACAAACATTAAGGAGGAAGAACCGTGAGCGTGATCATTGATTTTTCCATTTTTCCCGTGGACAAGGGAGAGAGCGTGAGCATCTACGTGACAAGAGCCGTGAAGATCATCAAGGACAGCGGCCTGCCATACAAGTTAGGCCCCATGGGCACCTCCATCGAAGGGGAGTGGGACGAGCTCATGGGCCTCGTGACGCGGTGCTTTGATGCGATGAAGCAAGACTGTAACCGTGTTTATATGACGATCAAGGTCGATTACAGGCGGGGCGCCACGGGCCGCATGGAAGGAAAGATCCAATCCGTGCAGCAAAAGGGGTGATCCTGATTCCACCCCTCTTCCCGGCGTGGGAGAGGGGAAGGGGGAGGGGAGGGTCAAGGTTATGAAAAAGGCGTCTATCATTGCACTGTCCGTGTTGCTTTTGGCTGCACTCATTTGCACTTTTGTGCTCTATCGGAACTGGGGGGAAAAAGAGAGGGAGTTGGCGCTTTGTGAAAAAGAAAAGACTGCGCTAAACCGGAAGCTCGGCGAGACGGCGGAAGAAATGGCTGCAGCCGAGGCTGAACTCATTGAGAAAGCCAATGCACGAATTTCTGAGTTCGAACAAGCCATGGAAACCACCAGGCAGAATTATGCCGGTCTGGATGAAGCGTTTCGTAAGTTGAGACTGGAAGCGGATATAAGGGAGAATGCGATAGAAACTCTTGAAGGGGCTCTTGCCGTAAAAGAAACCAATCTCAGAGAGGCAACACAAAATCTCGAATCAAGCCGTATGGCGATGGAAAAACGAGTCCGTGAATGCAATCGCGAAGTGTCGATGGTCAAAGCAAATCTTTCCGAGCTTCAAGCCGCGCTTGAGGCCGGCAATAAGAGCGCTTCCCTGCTCGATGAAGATCTTCGCAGGGCAAAGAGTGCGTCTGCTGAAAAAGATCAGCTCATCAAAGCCTTAAGAGAGGAACTGCAGGAAAAAGAGAGATCCTTTGCGAAAACAAGGCAGATGCAGAAGGAGGAAATTCTTGCTTTGAAAAGAGAACTCTCAGAAAAGGAAAAAGGGCTTGCGGCGACAAGGGAAAAATTGGAGCACGAACTTCTCGCCCTTCAGAAAGACGTCGAGAAAGAAAAGGAAGAACTCGCAAAGTTCCAAAAAAGCCTTTCCGAAGTCAAGGGTGAGAAGGAAAGTTTGGAACACCGGCTCGCCCAGACAAAATCCACCCACACCTCCATGCTGGCAGGGCTTGAGCAGGAAATCCGCAACAAAGAAATATCCATCCAGGAGCTCAAGGAGAAGTTCTCCATCACCTTCGTGGACCAGGTTCTTTTTGAATCGGGCAAGACCGCCCTCACCCCCAGGGGAAAGGAGATCCTGAGCAAAGTGAGCGGCGTGCTCAAGGCGGCAGAGTCGAGGTATATTCGTGTGGTCGGACACACGGACAACAAACCCATCCTGCCGGAGTATCGCTACAAGTATCCGTCGAACTGGGAGCTTTCCGCCGCCAGGGCGGCCATGGTGGTTCGGTTTTTCCAGGATGACATGGGCCTCGACCCTGCGAACCTGGAGGCCGTGGGCCGTTCTTTCTATGAACCTGTGGCAGGCAACGACACGGAGGAAGGGCGGGCTCTGAACCGGCGCGTCAACATTGTGATCGCTCCCAGGATCGATTGAGCTTTTTTGGGCCTCAGGGTATGCCGGGAGACCTGAAAAATACGACCGCATTGAAGGCCCGCATCTCCCGCGGACTCTATGAGAAGGCGAGGCATGAAACGCTTTACCCGGAAGATGTTTCAAGGTCCCCCATGGCTTCTTCGGTCCTTTTTCTCTTAGGCGGGAACTGCGGTGATCGAGAAGCGGAACCCTGCGTCATATTGAACAAAAGGTCCCTAAAGGTCAAGCAGCCCGGGGACCTCTGTTTCCCCGGAGGCAGGGTATCGGTCCGGCTGGATTTTTTTCTGTCCAGGCTGCTTGCATGGCCTTTTTCGCCTCTCAGCCGCTGGGCTTACTGGGAGCTGTGGCAGGGGAAGGGCGCGGAAGAGTCTCAACGCCTGGTCCTTCTTCTCGCTACGAGCCTGAGGGAGAGCGCGGAGGAGATGCGACTGAACCCATTGGGTGTCACTTTTTTGGGTCCGATGCCTGCCGAGCACCTGCTCATGTTCAGTAGAGTGCTTTATCCCATGGTGGCCTGGATTAACAGCCAGAGGCGCTTTTTACCGAACTGGGAGGTAAAGAAAATCGTGCGGGTTCCGCTCAGAAGGCTGCTGGATCCTGATGCCTATGCCCTGTATCGGATCCGTTTTCAGGGCCGGCAGCAAGGGGTGTTTATCGAGGAGTTCCCTTGCTTTCGGTATGAAAACGGCCGGGAAAAGGAAATTCTCTGGGGCGCCACGTACCGCATTGTCGTGGCGTTTCTCAGGTTGATCTTTGATTTCACCCCTCCTCCGCCGGAGCTTTTGCCTGTAGTAGAAGGGCCCATGAACGAGAACTACCTGAATGGGGCCGGTTGAGGGTGGGGGCGGACTCCGTGGAAAAAAAAGAGGCTATGGCAGGAGCAAGTGGGGGTGCGCCGGATGGAAGAAAAAGAGAAAACTCAAAAGGAGCCGGAGATATGGGAAACCATGAAGAGAGCGGCAAGGTCCCGAAGACTTATGTGGACAGGGATTACCTGGCCCTTTTCGTCCTTGCCCTCCTCCTTGTTGCCTTGGTCGTAACCGGATACCTTGTCTACAAAAGCATTGCAAGGGATCATGACTTCAGGAGCGAAGAATCGGTCAGGGAATGGATCAGGGGACTGGAGGAAAAGGCGAGGGAACTGCTGGAGCAGAGCCCAAGGTCGGGGAAGGAGAAAGGAACCGATTCAAAGCAGCACCTTGTTCAGGGCTACAGGCTCTATCAACAAAAAAGATACGCTGCGGCTATTGAGGCCTTCAATAAGGCCATCCAGTTGAACGCAGCCGATCCGGAGGCCTTTTACTGGAGAGGCCGCACGCTGGTCAGCCAGGGGCGTTTTGAAAACGCCGTCGAAGATTTCCAGCAGGCCGTGAAGCTTGCCCCCAATTACACGGAAGCCTATGACCACCTTGGCTGGCTTTTTGATAGGCTCAATCAATTCGACAGGGGCATCGAAGCCCTTTCCAGATCCATTGACCTGAAACCGGAAAATGGGTGGGCTTACTATCAGCGGGGACGAATTTTTTTTAAGACCGGGGACAGGGAGAATGCGCTTAAAGATGCGGAAAAATCCTGCAGCCTTGGATTCCAGGAAGGATGCAAGGCTTATGAAAGCTTCAAGTCAGGCGGTTGAGATTTTGAGTGTTCAGTGTTCAGGGATTCAGCGTTCAGCAATTCAAGGCTGTAAGCGGTATTCAAATCGGGCTATCAAGAAGCACAAAACAGCGTTTGGCATCCGAGCAAATGTTTTTACTGAACAATGAATTCCTGGTGACCTTGTTATCAATGGTCCCATAATAGTCTTGACAACCCTTTGCCCGCTTGTGCCCTTTCCCCGTATTGTAGGAGCAAGCTCCAGCTTGCGATACCATCGCGACCCGCCCTTCGAGAACCTCAGGGTCTTGAGCAAAGTCGAAGGAGAGGTCGCTCCTACAGGAAAATGGCACGTCCGGGAGAAGGGAGTGTCAATACTATTTTGAAACGGTTAATATGTTGGCCAACTTTGAGGGGAAGACCGAAAGGATAAGAACCTTCAGGCCGGATGATATCCACGGCATCATGGAGATCGAGCGCCAGGCTTTTCCCAAGGGCCGTTATCCCAAAGACCTCATCTTGGAATACGGCCGAAAATATCCTGGCAGCTTTCTCGTTCTGGAACTGGAGAACGGGCTTGCCGGGTATATGATTTATGACAGGGGAGGGCACATTTTCTCCATGGCCGTAAAGCCTTCATGTCGAAGAAAAGGGCTGGGAAAAGAGCTAATCAACCACGCGCGAGATCATGCGGAAGGAAAGCTCCGGCTCGAAGTCAGATCCAAAAACACCGGCGCCATCCGTTTCTATGAGAAGATGGGCATGCGGATCAGGGGGAAAGTTCCGAGGTACTACGAAACAGACGACGCGCTGGTGATGGAGGAAGGGTTCTAGGTTCAGGGTTCTATGTTCAGCATATACAGGTTGCCAAGATCGAGCATAGAAGTCATTGGGAGGGCTCGCCTGGAAACGGTTCGCGGGGCACAGTGCAAGGGGCGCGGTCACGGTGACAAAGACATGATCATCAGTGCAAGCCGGAGAACGGATATTCCGGCCTTTTATACACCCTGGTTCATGAATCGCCTCCGCGCAGGGGGGTGCCTTGTTCCCAATCCTTTTCGTCCCATGCAGGTATCGGAAGTTTCCCTGAAGTCCGAGGATGTAGATGTCATTGTCTTCTGGACCCGCCATGCAGTCCCCCTTTTGCCGCATCTTCGAGAATTGGAGGAGAGAGGGTATTCCTTTTATTTTCTCTACACCCTTATGAACAACCCAAGGGTCATGGACCCCGGATGCCCGCCCTTGAAGAGCGCTATCAAAACATTTCAAACCCTGGCCGAGCAGATCGGGCCCGACAAAGTGATCTGGCGCTATGATCCGATTGCGATCACTTCGGTGACGGATCCGGATTACCACAAGAGAGCATTCCGCCGCATCGCAGGAGATCTCCGAGGTTTTACCACGCGCTGCATTATCAGCAATGTGCATGTCTACCGCAAGGCTGAGAAACGGTTCAAAGAAAAGGGCTTAGAATGCAAAACAGCAGGGAAAGAGATCCCGGGGGACCTCATGCGGTTCATGGCAGGGGAAACAGAAGACCGGGGTATGGAGATTCAGAGTTGCGCGCAAACGGTAGAACTCGAACGTTATGGTGTGAGGCATGGAAAGTGCGTGGATGACGAATACATTAAAAAGGTGTTCGGCATTGAGGTGAGCCCCAACAAGGATCCCTCCCAGCGTAAAGCGTGCGGGTGTGTGAAGAGCAAAGACATCGGCATGTATGACACGTGCCTTTACGGATGCCTTTACTGCTATGCGACCGGGGACTTTGAAAAAGCCCAAGAGAACTACCGCCGCCACGATCCAGCCGGCCCCACTTTGATCCCGCTGTCTTAAGGGTAAGGGTCTTTATTGTGACGAGAGTGGATGGTCTGTTAAAAAGCCAGAAGTCTCGCAGTCGTCACTCCCGCGCCCGTCCTCCGCAGTAGCTCTGCTACGGAGGATGGAGAGGCGGGAGTCCAGAAGCGCTTGAAAAGACTGGATTCCCGCCTGCGCGGGAATGACAGAAAAAGGCGGTTGCCGACTTTTTCCGAATCCATCAATTTTGAATCTTATGAAAAAACCTGTGATTTTTTACGGCTATCTGATCGTCCTGGCCTGCGCCGGCATACAGGCCGTCGGCGTGGGAGCGTATGTGACGTTCGGGGTTTTCTTTAAGTCCCTGATTGCCGAGTTCGACTGGTCAAGGGCGATCCTATCCGGCGCTCATTCCTCAACTTTTCTTATTGCGGGAATCGTCGGGATTCTCGTGGGGAGGCTGACCGACCGGTTCGGCCCCAGGGCCTTAATGAGCGTGGCAGGATTCTTTTGCGGCTTCGCGCTTCTGCTCATGTCCAGGATCAATGCCCCCTGGCAGTTGTATCTGTTTTACAGTCTATTCTTCGGCATCGGCTTGAGCGCGGTGGATGTCATCGCCCTCAGCACAACGGCAAGGTGGTTTGTTCTCCGAAGAGGGGTTATGACGGGGATCGTCAAGATGGGAACGGGATCGGGGCAATTGATCATGCCTCTTGCGGCCAGCCTGCTCATCGCAGGCTTAGGCTGGCGCACAGCCTATGTCATCCTGGGTGGAACGGCCATGGTCCTGCTCATCTCGATCGCCCAGTTGCTGCGCCGTGATCCGGCCCACATGGGTCTTCTTCCCGACTCAGGAACGCGGTCAGAGGTACCGGGTATTGCGCTTCCGGAAGTTGGGGCTTCTTTTCGCGAGGCACTCGCCGATCGACAGTTCTGGACTATTTTCTTTACCAATCTGGCCGCCTGCTTTGCTCTTCTGAGCGTCATGCTCCATATCGTTCCCCACGCAACCGACATCGGCATCCCTTCGACAGCGGCCGCCGGCCTTCTTTCAACCATCGGCGGCGTCAGCATGGTCGGCCGTTTTGTGATAGGAAACGCCATCGACCGCATCGGCAACAGGAATTGCATGATTTTGTGTTTCATCCTGCTCATCATGGTCCTCCTGTGGCTGCAACTGGCCAAGAATCTCTGGATGCTCTACCTATTCGCCGCCGTTTATGGTTTCACCCACGGCGGGTTCTTCACGGTGATCTCCCCCATCGTGGCTGAGTACTTCGGGCTCCGCTCCCACGGCCTGCTCTTCGGCGTTGCCGTGTTCGCCGGCACGGTGGGTGGTTTTTTCGGCCCTATTTTTGGGGGATACATTTTCGACATGACCGCAAGCTACAGGGTTGCGTTCTGGGGGTGTATCTGCACCGCAGCCATCGGTCTAGGACTGATCCTTTCTCTGAAACCGCCGAAGCCGGAGTAGAAAGCGAAAAAAAAAGCTGAAGCAGGAGGGAGGCGGATCTTTAGTCTCCTCTAAACTGATCGGTTCCAGGTTCAGGGTTGAAAGGGAATCGTGTAAAGGGTCCGATTCGGGTTGACAAGGAATTCCACAGCTTATACGGTTTAAGGCAATAAATAAGGTTGAGCGGTTCAGCGTTCCGGGTTGAAAAAGATTAAAGCGTTTGCAGTTATAAGCTCTGAACCCTGCCGAAGCCCCTGAGGGTTGCGAAGGG
>Ga0114946_10001288_pt1 | contig 17252 bp, 17 predicted proteins | sample WalLakDeSediment_FD_88676 | JGI IMG/M metagenome (GOLD analysis project Ga0114946, IMG submission 88676) | Lake sediment microbial communities from Walker lake, Nevada to study Microbial Dark Matter (Phase II) - Walker Lake 11/02/13 Deep Sediment | ecosystem: Environmental > Aquatic >... | reverse complement strand
TCGGGACGACGAAGCATGCATGTTTCGCGTGCTGCCGTCGTCAACCGCGGACGCAGTGGCGGGAACGACGGATCGCAACATCATCGCAGTTGTGCCGGCAGCGCGTGCTTCGAGTTTATCGTCGGATCCCGTCGGCGTGCGCTCCGCAGCAGTACCCGTTTCAGTGCTCGCGATCGGCGAAGCGACATTTACCGAGCTATTCGTATCTGTTTCTCCACGAAAGGAAAGAAACAGAGCCGCCGTCACAACTGCGGAAACTCCCGCCACCGCGATGTGCATGCGGTAGAGCGTCAGCATGGAAATTGCGGTTAGTATAAGCGAACCCGCCGCCTGAAGCCACGTGGATGAGGGAACGTGTGGCACAGGAGCAATGCCGAGATCGGCGAACAATTTTTCTTTGACGTGCGCTGGTGTGGAAATCCCGGCGACATCATCCTGAATCATCGAGTGCAGATTCATGTGTTCGATAAAATGTCTGCGAAGGTCAGGATCCGAAGCCATTTGACTGAACAGCACATCTTCGTGCGCCTGATCGAGACCTTCGTCAAAAAACCGGTTAAGCAATTCCGAATGCTGCATATCGAAATATCATACTCCTATACGACAACTACTTCATAACATCGCTGATGTACGGGGACAGAATAGATCGGATCCGATCCTTCGCCCGCATAACGCGAATTTTAAGAGAAGCGACAGTATCTCCAGTAACACTGGACATTTCCTTGTAGGACAACCCCTCGTAGAACCGCAGTATGAAGGCTTCACGATACGGCGTGTCCAGTAATTCAAGCGCTGAACCGATCATGTTCAGCAATTCCGTCCTTTCGTACATCGGGGCATGCGAGACGACCATTTCATCTTCGAATGGTGACCACGGAACAGTGTTGCGCTTGCTGTTCAGAAAAACGTTTCTCGCGCTCGTCAACAGATACGCGAGGAGATTGCTCACCCGCTCGTCCTTCTGCGTCTGTCTGTAAAATCGCGTGAACGTCTCCTGGAAAATGTCCGCCGCATCTTCGGGATTCCCGGTCAAGCGGAGACAGAACACGTACACTCTGCGCTCGTAGCGGGAGAACAGCTCACGAAAAGCCGCATCTCTCTCCTTGCCGCTCTGTTTGAACGCCGCGTAAAGTTCCTGGTCGCTATGTCGGCTGTAATTGGCTGACATGTGTGATGGCAATGCCTGTTGTTTATGTCCATGACCGGAATACAGCGCAGGTCCAATGGTATAGACACGCGTGGCGTCGGTCGGTTACACACTTCCGTAAATTATTTCATGAGTGCACCAATAGTTGACAGGAAATGATCTACGACTCCGGGATCGAGCAGAATAGTGAGACCGAGTCCCGAAAGAGCGCCGTAGAGGTGAACATCGTGTCCGATATTCCCCCAATTCCGTCGGCCGCCGATAATGCTGACAACGATGAACAATATCGCGAAAACAGGCCATGGTAATGGAACGGGAAGCAGAAATACCATGACCTTTGCAGTGGGGAAGTACAGCATTCCCGCGAAAAACAATGCCGAGACGGCACCCGAGGCGCCGAGCGCGCTGTAACCCGGATTATCGCGATGGCGCCAAGCGGGAATGCCTGCCGCTAACACCATTGCGCCGAGATACAGCAGAATGAATCGCGTCGATCCCATGGCCTGTTCCAAAACGAGACTGACCGAATACATCGCTATCATGTTGAACAGCAGGTGGAGCATGTCGGCATGAATGAGCCCGTAACTAAGCAATCGATAATACTGCTTTTTCCGCATGATGGACCATGGGTGAAGAAGCAACGCCTCCATAACATCCCGGCGACGAAAGGAATACAGGCTAATCAGGACAGTAGTCGCGAGCAGAATCCAGAACCACGGTATTGCTATGTTTACGTCAGTTTCGTTCATCCTTCACTATCGATTGTCGTTATGCTGATATAGTGTACATCATTTAATGAACACAATCCACTCAAATCATCGTCGCTCCGGAGTACGGACGGTGGTGTCTGCAACGTAATCTCGTCACACGCCCGAATACGACATATAGAGTTTCGCATCACATGACATACATTCGTGAGGGGAAGTTCCACGCATGCTCGCGAGCGACCGGAAGCCAGATCACGCCCAATATCCCAATTGCAGAATGGGTTTGAAGTACTCGTCTCTGCAACGCGAATGTCATACGGAGATACTTGCAGTGCAAGCTGCTTCGTGAGATGAAGGACGCGACATCACATCGCATGAAGCGACGCGAGATGGCGACAGTGAGCTGCTGCACACACGGCGACTGCGCGCGGAGAAATACGACACCAGGCTCCGAAAATACCATTTGCTCGGAACAGTGTTCCGAACGTGGAAGTCGGGTAGTATCAGAACTCGATGTCAGCTATCAACGAGAACAACAATCTCCCGATCTCGTCATTCCTGTGTATTCCACCGAATCGCTCGCTTCCCGGACCTTTAGCGAGAAGTGGAACATGGGCCCCGCTATGCGCTTTGGTCGTCCATTCCGCGTACATGTCACTGCCGTCGGGCTTCCTGCCCTGCAAGGCGAGCCCACCCGTCTCATGATCCGACGTGACGACAATAGCCGTCGCGTCGTCGCCACGGGTGTAGTCCAGTGCTGCTCGTATTCCGGAGAGGAAATCGAGCAGTTCGGCCTTGAGCGTTCTGAAATCATTGTCGTGTGCCGCCCAATCGATTCGCGACCCCTCCACCATCAACACATAACCGTTCGGATTTCGCGACAGCACATCGAGCGCGACCTCGACCATGCGAGACATAGGCGGCTTTCGCTTGCCTGCGGCGGGCATGGCGTCTTCAGCGAGCAACCATATCAGTTTCTCCGCGCCTTCATGCTTGTAATCCCTTCCCCTCGCCACAGTGTAAGCGGATTGCTCCATCTCCGCGAGCAAATTCCTGCCGTCGTCACGTCCCCCACCCGCAGCTTTGGGGAGAAACCACTTCGTCCCGCCTCCGATCACCACTTCGGCACCGCTTTCCGCGATTTGCACCGCGATATCGTATTGCATTCTGCGGGAAGGAACATGCGCGAGAAACGCCGCCGGGGTCGCATGCGTCACGGAACTCGTGGCGACGACTCCCACGGCCTTGCCATGAAGTTTGGCGAATTCCAGCAGTGTCCGGAGTGGCGTTCGATCCGGCAGCATCGCCACGAAATCACTGTCCGTGCGGTAGCCCGTACTCAGCGCAGTGCCTCCCGCTGCAGATTCGGTGACGAAGTGACTTGCCGACTGCGTTGCCACGAACGCAGCAACCGGAAATTCTTGCAGAGCCGCATCATCCGTGAGAAAAGTCAGTGCCGAGAGATGTGCCGTGCCGAGGCCGTCGCCGATAAAGAGTATAATATTGTCCGGACGATCCTGCGAGAGCAGAATCGACGGCACCAACACCAACAGCGCAATGCCGGTGCGTATGATGCGACGAAACAACGTGGTATATGTCATGGTACACTCGAAATATTGAACAGTCGGAATTGAGGACGAATCGTCCCGAGTTGCATCTCGCATCGGAACGCATGGTCGTATGCGGAGTCAACACGTCACGGCTTGGTCACGACGTCCAGCTTCTCGCCGGATTCGCCACAGAAACAGACATCGCGAAAGTCCATGTTCCCCGGCATGTGCGGCGCCGGGCGGTATGCGAGGCAGCGACCTCGTCGTCCTGATCAAGATAGGATGCACACAGCTCAGGACAAAAAACATTGCTTCGCCCGTCATCCCGCAACGACGACGACGATATGGAACATTGCAGGAAAGCCGTGCGCTCATGCTGTTCCGCAACATCGTTGCTTTGGCCGAGGAAGCTTCGGAAGCATATATGCAAGCTCAGGGCCGCGCCAGTAGCGAGCAACGCCGGATCGGACAAGAAATGCAGGGAAAACTCCGATCACTCACCGGGCACGGTCTCTACTCATCGCCGAAGCCAGGAAACGGAGTCTCCAACACGAATGTCATGCCTGTCGCAATACCCGGCATTGACTTCCACAACGTATTTCGCGGGCGCACTTGAAGGCAGGGATTCTTTGGAATAGGGAACGGTATTCCTGTGTATCGTGACTACGACGCCTTGTGCATCCAGGAAAATGATATCCAACGGTAGCGGCGTATTCGCCATCCAAAAGGAGCGGTATTCTTCAGTCGGAAATATGAACAGCATACCCTGCTGCTCTTCCATGCGGGTGCGACCCATCAGCCCCTGCGTCCGGCTTTCTTCGGTGTCTGCAATTTCGATGGAAATCGTTGTCCGCTGCGTACCCTCGGAATCGGAAAAGGTAAGTAATCCGTCTTCTCGAAACATCAGAAAGGACTCCGGGCTAACTCCGGGGATTCTCGCAGGGCCGTCACGGCCATGGTCGGGCCGTGTTATGAGAACTACCAGGACAATGACGGCTATGAGCAACAGCAGTATGCTACCGATTATGACCAGCAGCGAGGGACGGCGGCGGGATGTGGTACGTTTGGATTTCGTCATGCTCTTCAAGTATTATTCTTCAGGAAAAATAATAAATTCCGTACAGGAACTTGGCACGAGTGCACATTGAACACGAACGTCGCACTATTCTTTCGCATGACGCGTCATTCCGTCGTCGAAGCGGCAAATGTCCGCCGGGCAGACGCGTGGGATGAGTTGCCGCCTGCAACCAATAACGCACCGCGTGCTCATCTCGGGACTGCGACAGTGGCGTTCGGTGTAACCTTCACAACCGCAGAACTGTCATTCTTACACGGTGATTCGATAAGAAAGAAAAGCGATCACCGATCGAAGTATGACAGCGAAGCACACACACTGGTCGGTCGATGACGGAACACGAACGGCGGACGCGCTTTGACGATCTCTACGCCCAATACGACCGGCGTGTGTTCGCGTATTGCCTCCATGTCACGAGCGACCGAGATCTTGCCAACGACGTGTATCAGGAAGTGTTTGTAAAAGTGTATTTGATGATGCATACGGTACGCGACACGGAAAAAACTGTTCACTGGTTATTTCGAATCGCACGAAACGAGTGTTTGAACGCGCTCAAAGTACGGCAAAGGAATGAAAAGCGAACGATGACGCTGGACGAAGGTAGAGATGCGAGCTACACAAGCGATCCGGCGGAACAAAGCGACGAAGCCGCGCATGTACGGTGGGGATTGAATCAACTCTCCGATGAACATCGCGAAGCATTGCTTCTGGCTGAATGCGAGGGATTCACGATAAAGGAAATAGCGGAAATCACCGGCACTTCGGCATCGAACGTGAAAGTGCGCATTCATCGCGCGAAACAGAAATTACAAATGTTGTTACACCCTATATTGAACGAAAATGCATGATCGCATCCAGGAACTGATAAGCGATTTCCTGTATCACGGAACAACACCCGAACAGGAAACAGAGCTTTTCGATTTATGCAGCAAGTATCCAGCCTCGGCCGAACTGCTGCGGCGCCATCTTCTGCTTTCACTGAAATTGCGAAAGCTGCGGGAAGGGACAGAGATTAAACCCGAACTCCGGAACGAAACGTTGCGCAGGATCAATCTGCTGCAAGCACAACGCGAACAATCGGACACATCATCGACGACGATTGTCCCCTCCTCTCCGCGACGCCTGGGCTTCGCGCACCTGTTCGGTGCAGTTGCGGCGACCGCCGTCATTGCTGTGTTCATCACGCTCGCTTTTCGTGGATACCACGCTCCTACACCATCGACTGCGGCGGTAGCCCCGATCATCGACACCTTCGTGGTTGTACTCAAAGACACAGTCACGCAACTGCAACCTGTGTATATTGTTCGAACAGAACGGACGCGGGAAGTTCCGGAATCCCCTGTGTCCATCACGGATGACGCTGGCCCCGAGGGCATCGCCGCGCAAGCACGCTCCACGACGGAAGCGATAGGGCAGGGGCAGGGTAGAGACGATGAAGTCCACACCGAATCCATGGCCATCGCGCAACTACCCTTGCAGGAACGCACCCGACACTTTCTCGAACAGTACAATGCGATGCTCACATCAGTTGAAAGTGTACAATTGACCTCGAATGACAGAATTTCGGACTAAGTCACACATGCCATTTTCGCGAATACATAGCATCACATTGTTCGGCCTACTCGCTGGGATGCTGCTCTTCATCAGCATGGAGGCGAAGTCTCAGGACATTTCCGATCTGAACATCTCCGCTGACGAAGATGTATTCGAACGTGAACTGCGCATCGCATTGACGAGTATGCAGGCAGTATCATTACCACGACTCGATTGCGCTATCGAGTACATCAGGCGTCTGGACGGTGAGGACATCGTCTACCGTCGCGGTCCGATCGATCTGCATCAGAAGCGAAGCGTCCCGCCGATACGCGAAGAATCGATGCGGGGAAGCTACCCGGCGTCAGGAACGGAAGGGACGCAAACGTTCTCTGGCGGCTTGCTGCTGGAGTTGCCACGAGCAGGTGAAACAGGCGAGGATTTGGCCTTTTCACCTATGACGTACAAGTACATGCTTCGCGTCGCAGTACTGCCCGCATCATACGAAGGTTCGACGCTTGTCGCGAAAGTTCTGCTGGAACGCGCTGTCGTTTCGCGTGACGAAAACTCGCTTCGGGTGTTGAACAGTGAGGTTTTTTCCAGAAACGTGGAGCTGGAGGGGAATCTTCCGTTGAAATTCGATCTCCCCGCATGGGATGCATCGACTCCTGACGGAATACCCCTTGTTCCGATCTCGCTCCAGGAAGCAGTACTCATCACGCTGGAGACGCCCCGTCATTTCGCATTGCCACCAAACATACCCGAACCCTTCGCCGGCACAACGCAACTGAGCTATGCTTTGCCGGAAAAAAGCCTGGTGCGCCTTTCCATACGGATTCATGACGGTGAGCGCGTGCTGGATGAAGGAGAACGCAACGCGGGAACGTACGATGTGACGTTCAATGCTGACGATTTGCCGGACGACTCCTACACTGCGGTGTTCAGCGTTCGGGATACCCGGGGCAACGAGTTGTTCAGAGACGAACGCGTTGTGACGAAGAACAAATACGCCCAACCCCCTCCTCCCGAATTGCCGCGCAGTATCACGGACAGGTCCGTCACGATGCACAGGGAGCGCTTCCCGTATACTGTCGGAGTAGAAAGCGGTGTCTCGTACCAGTTCCCGACAGACAAGGCGAAAGCAATGAGAAACATGTTCACGCATGTCGCTGTTCGTGCCGGGTACAAAGCTCTCCCGTGGTTGGAAATCGGAATTGTCGCAGGGCAGGATTCATTTCACGAAACACCTGATGACAATGTCGATATCGAACGGATATCGGATTTCGGAGGCGTCGTCGCGTGGACCTACGGGTATGCCGGGCCGTATCTGCGAATCACCACCGCTCGTGACAACCTGGTCCCATTCATACAATTCTCCGCCGTATGGAGCGATACGGCAACAGCTTCGGAATTCGCGGCGGGATTGCGTACGGCACTGTTCCGCCACGTGGATGTGTACCTCGGGCCTTCGATTCTGGCACATTTCCGCGATGAAATCAGCACGAAGGTCGGAATTCACTATGGAATGACGGTGAGGTTCTAATGTATCGCATATCGAAGAGTTTACTCGCTGGCTTCTTACTGACAACGCTCATGTTCTCAGCCTGCGATTTCCCTGCCGATCCCCCGCTGAAAAGCAAGGACGGTCCGATTACGCCACCGACACCTGCTGCGGATACTGCGCGTGTACTACTTCCGCTGACGGGTGCGGAGATGTGGCGCTACCTCGTCGATGTTCCGATCCGACCGCTCCCGCCCGCACAGGTCGTCGGGCCGCGTGTGCTGGAAATTGACAGGCAAAGATTTTTCTACCTTCCTTACAGCTTTCATGTGTTCGCGACTTCCGTGACATTCTTTGCCTTTCCTCCCCTACTTCGCAACGATTCCCTCGGTCTTGGTTTCTATGCTCCCTTCCATCCCGAAGACACGTTGCGACTGTCCAGAATGCCGAAACATCTCTACACTCTCCCTTGGCCTGCGAGGCGGGGCAGTGCGACACGCACAAGCGAGTACTATGTGGTGTGTACGCATACAGACACGCTTATGTCGGTGCACAATCTCGACATCACTCTTCCGGCTTATCGTTACGAAGTGTACAGAGGGAATATTCCAAACAAGGTGTTCTATGTCGTCCCTGGCATTACCCTGTTGCGAATAGAAAGCGAAGAAGCGGTGTTTCACACCGTTGGATGGCGCATCTGATTTCTTCGTTTCTCATGTTCCGAAAATTCCTCATATTGTCGCATGATACGGCGACATCGCATCGGTCTTCTTTGCATGACACGAAGCCTAGGCGGAATCGAGTTGAACGTCGTGCGCCTCGCTGCTTGGCTGAACGCACGGGGGCACGAATGTCTCATCATCAGTGCGTGCGGTGCTCCTTTGCTTGAATATGCCATATCCTTGGGAATTGAAACCTACTCGACCAAGAAGCCTCGCCGTTACGGTGCATTCCGTGAAACCCGGACGCTTGCTGCGGAACTGCGGCATCGCTCCGTCGAAACAATTATCGTGAACGCATCGAGGGACTTCAACTTCGGAGTGCTTGTAAAACGTGCTTCCCGGAATCAGCTTCATCTTATTCAATGGCAGCACATGCAATTCGGATCTCCGAAACGCAATCTCTTTCACAGGTGGCAGTACGGACATTTGTCGGCATGGATTGCTCCGTCATCCTGGCTCGCCGGACAGACCGAAGTGAACACAAGCATTCCTCCGGATCGCATTCACGTCATACCGTTCGGCATCGAACTGCAACGTTTCGAGAACAAACCTTCGCGCGAACATGCACGCCGGCGTCTCGGACTTCCACTCGATGAAACGATTGTCGGAAACATAGGACGTTTCGATAAAGGAAAAGGACAGGAATACCTGCTTCGCGCAGTTGCTCTGCTCGGCAACGGTCAATCCGATACGCACCTGCTGCTGGTTGGCGAAGACACGCGTGGCGAGACGCAGCGTTATGGAGCATTTCTCAAACAGCTCGCCAATGATTTGGGACTTGGAAACAGAGTACACTTCCGCCCGTTCATGCATGAGGTAGAAATCGCATACGCCGCTATGGATATGTTCGTACTGTCATCGTTGTCCGAGAGCTTTGGCATGGTGACTGTGGAGGCGATGGCTTCAGGTCTTCCTATTGTCGCGACGAACAGTGCCGGAACACCGGATATTCTAACTCATGAAGACACCGCCTTGCTGGTTTCACCAATGGACGCAGCACTGCTGGCTTCGTCAATGCGGCAGTTGCTCGATAATCCAACGCAGGCCAATGCGTATGCGAGTGCGGCAAGGCAGGATGCTACCAAGCGGTTTTCGCATGAACGGCAGTGCCGACTTACAGAGAAGTTGCTCGACAGCCTTTCGGCATTTTCCCATGCAACATAATTCCGTACATTAGAAGACAGTTCCCCAACAACGAGGTTACCAATGAAAAATCTATATGTGTTGCTCGCTATCGCGTTGCTGTTGACTTCGTGCGGACAGAAGCAGGACAGCGATACGACATTACAGGATGAACATGCCATGATGTCGAATAACGCAGATGATGCCGGCACACGCGACGTATCAACCGAAGCGCTTGTTCTCATCGACGAGGCCATTCAGCAATATCATGATAACGTCGTCGCGGCGGTGGCAGCCTACGACGATGATGCGAGCGAAGCCAATCGCGAGGCATTGATAGAGGCGTACATCGCCTTTGGTGATTACATGACGTATGAAAGCCCTGTTTCGCCGCGACAAGGCAAGTATCATCGCGCCCTCATCGAGTACCGGCATGCCCTGAAACTTGATCCGTCAAACGACAAAGTTCTCGATGAGATCGCACAGATCGAGGATATATATCGGAGTATGAACCGACCAGTGCCTGGTGAAGAGAGTATGTGAGACAAAGACCGGCCTTAGCCGGTCTTTTCTTTAGCGCTTTCGCGGCTCTTGGAACGCGCAACGGCACGATGATATACTTCGAGCGTGCCGTCTATCATCGAATCCATGCTATGCTCGCGTTCGACAAATGCTCTCGCGTGTCTCCCAAAGCGCCGCATTTCCGCAACGTGCTTGGTGGCATATTCCAACGCGGAGGCCAACGCTTTTACGTCGCCGGGGCGAAACAGCAGACCGGCCTTGCCGTGGTCCAGCACTTCGCGTAGTTGCGGCAAATCCGATGCGATGACAGGCAGACCACATGCGAATGCCTCGAGATTGACGTACCCGAGGCTGTCCAGCTCCTTCGAGGGAAACACCAGAGCAAGCGCATGACACATGAAGCGTGTAGGGTCTGCGTCATAGCCTTCGAAGTGAACCTGACCGACAGAAGCGCTACTTCGAGACAGCTCCTCCAGTGGTACGCGTTCCGGTCCATCTCCCACAATCCGAAGGCGAATGGTGTGCTGTATGTGTTCCGGCAACAGAGCGTAAGCCCGGAGCAACACGTCAACGCCTTTCTCCGGCACGAGCCGACCTACGTAAAGGATTTCATTCTCTCCGTCAGCGTTCGCAGTTCGCAGCGAAGGAAGCTGTATACCATGCCGCACAACAGTGATATCGCAATTGTGCGAGGCTCGGACATTGTTCGTGAAAGAGTCGCGCGTCGCTTCGTTTGGACAAATCACATGATGCGGATACCAAGGAAGCATACCGAGATCGCTGAAAAGGCTGTGCACCGTATACACGCGAGCCGTATGAGCCAACGACGCGGCAGACCCTATCATCGTGACGTATCGACTATGCATGTGCAGCACATCGATGTTCTCCCGCCTGAGTGTTTCACGCAGCACGCGTGCTGAATGCAACGCTCCGAGAATGGATTTACGTCGGCCCGAATGATTGTACAACGGCAGGTAGAGAAAATTCCGCCGTTGAAGCAATGAATGTCCCTGCGGTACCCAAGCTGCGAGATGCGTCTCAACACCGTGTCGTTTCATCCCGTCTGTCAAGTCCTCGACATGCCGGAGTATTCCTCCGTAGGTTAGTTTATTTACCAAGTGGAGTACGCGCATCACGTTCGATCCAACAGGGAAAACACAAACACGAAGATTTTCAAGAGAACCCCGATTCCGACGTGTATGCGCCGACACAGACACAGCATCGATGAATGCACGACGGAATGCATGAAAACAGGACGACGGCAGGAAAGGGACATCGATCATACTCCGGTTTCGTTACTACGCATTGTAGTGAATTCCGTGACATTTATCCAGAGATTCGCACGTTGTGAAATCTCAGCCTGCCGAATCGACGGAAAGTGAGATATGGAATTATCGCAAAGGTTTCGTAGAATGCGGTGATTCGATGTGAAAGAAATCATGCTTTCCTCCCGCTACAAACTGACCATTTCCGGCATGGCCACGATTGCTGTGCTGCTCACGGTGTTCGTTTGGATAGAGATATCCCGGAACCGCGAAGATCTACTGCAATACGTCCGTTCCGAAGCGGCAACGCTGATTGAGACGTTGAATCGTGGCGGGGAAATGACCTTGCTGACCAATGACGAATTGGAGGACGCTCTCATTCTCAGATTGCGTACTGCGGCCAGACTCGCTGATCATCTCACCGAGCATCAAGCTCCATCTACTGCCATGCTCGCCGAGGAGGCCGAAGCCGCCGAACTGGCTATCATTCTTCTGTACGATAGACATCCAAGATTGCTTGCATCGTCTCGTCCTATTGCGAACAGTGCCGCGAGCGTGCTGGAACTTCAGGACTTGCTCGTGCCCATACTACATGACGAGTACGAGTGGATAGCCCGTCCATCCCGAAGCATCAGTGGTATTGATGATACATTGTTTCTGCTGTCGCACGCTCGAATACGCGACAACGGTGTGGTTGTCGTCGGCGTTCGATCCGCTACGCTGCTCGCTTTGCGAAAGCGTCTCGGTATCGGCAAGCTCGTACAGGACATCGCGAGCAACCCCGACATCAGCTTTGTGGTACTCCAAGACGAAGCAGGCATCGTCACCGCAAGTCAAGGGGTTACGAGCATGTCGTCGATCAGTGAGGACGGCTTCCTGTTCGAAGCGCTCGAGGACGGAAACGTGCATACACGTATCAAAGACCACGATGGGGTGATGGTCTACGAAGTTGTCAGAGCGCTGACGCTTGACGGTATGGCGCCGATGATATCACGCATTGGACTTTCGCTTGAACGCATACGAGATATTCAGCAGCGTTCAGTACGGCGAATGCTCCTTTTGGCGGGCGGGTTGTTTCTCTCAACCGTGCTGCTTCTCGTATTTCTGCTGACGAGACAGCGGTACAACGTTCTTCAGGAGGAGCATAGAAAGGTTCAGGTCTCCACGCAACTCGTGCTGGACAACATCGCCGATGCCGTGGTTGCAATAGATGCGCGAGGGCGGGTTGTTGTTTTCAACACTTCAGCCGAACGCATGTTCACACTGGACGCACAAGATGTACGCGATGCGAAGTACGAGGACATATTCCCGGACGACACGCTGTTGCTACGCAAGACGGCGAAGACTGGTCCTGTCGAGTATCAGGAACAGAGCTACCGCAATGCCGCAGGTATAGGTCGAATCCTCGCCGTGAGTACATCGATCATTCCTTCACGGAGTGGAGAGCATGAAATGCTCATCGGTATCGCGCGCGATCTGACCGAACATCGCCGGGTGCTTGAGCAACTGCAACAGCGCGATAAATTGACGGCGATGGGAGAACTCGCGGCAGGCATCGCGCATGAAATACGTAATCCACTGAATGCCATCGGTATAATAGCGCAGCGTTTTCAAAGCGAGTTTTCCCCGGTCAACGATGTCGAGGAATATCAAGCACTGGTCCGAACCATTCGCGGTGAGGTTCGACGAGTAAACGACATCGTTTCGCAATTCCTGGAATTCGCGAAACCCCCGGAACCGGTTTTCGAAATTGTAGACTTGGCGGAACTGCTCAACGATTCGCTACATGTCATACGAGGGCAAGCGACTGTTCAACGCATCGATGTGCGAGTCTTCTCTGAACAAGGAATCACCGTACACGCTGATCGCGGTCGATTGAAGCAGGCCTTGCTGAATCTGCTGCAGAATGCCATCGAAGCAGTAGCTTCGGACGGAGAAATCAAATGTCTGTTGTGCAAGGATGGCGCGAATGCATCTCTGACAATAGCCGATACCGGACCTGGTATTCCGGATGACATCCGCAAACGCATGTTCAACCTGTACTTCACGACGAAATCCTCCGGAACCGGACTGGGTCTCGGCATCGCGCATCAGATCATCAGTGAACATGGCGGGGAAATCACTGTCGCGAGCGAGACGAATTCCGGAGCAAGTTTCCGCATTCTTCTTCCATTGAGCGAAGCGGAGCATTTACTGCAATCGCAACCGTAGCATCTGACAGAAACAACGTCAAGCTAAATCACTATCATGGAACCGGATTTCACCATACTTGTTATCGATGACGAAGAGGCCCAACGAATATCCATCGCGGGCTTTCTCAGGAAACGTGGTTACACCGTGAAGACCGCCGCAACCGGCGAAGATGGCCTTGACATAGCACGCACGCAGCGCATCGATCTCGTCCTTACCGATTACCGCATGCCTGACATCAGTGGTCTCGACGTTCTCCTCGGAATCCAACGCATTTCTCCTGACATACCCGTTATCGTTATCACCGCGTACGGCAATGTTGAACGCGCGGTGGTGTTGATGAAGGAGGGCGCGTTCGATTACGTGCAGAAACCGATTGATCTCGATGACTTGCTTCTTACTATGTCGCGCGCGCTTGAACACTCGCAATTGATTTCCGAGAACAGGCTGCTCAAGCAGAAAATCGCCGATCGACGAAGCATCGAATCCATTATCTCGCACAGCGGCGCAATGGAGGAAGTCATCAACACAGCGGGGCGTGTCGCACGCAGCAAAGCCTCGGTTCTGATACGAGGCGAGAGTGGTACAGGCAAGGAACTCGTTGCACGCGCCATTCACACATTGAGCGAACGAAAGAGCAATCCCTTTGTTGTCGTCAATTGCGCTGCCATGGCGGAATCATTGTTCGAGAGCGAATTGTTCGGACACGAGAAGGGTGCGTTCACGGGTGCGGAGCATCGCCGAATCGGTAAATTCGAGCAAGCGAACGGCGGCACGTTGTTCATAGACGAAGTCGGCGACATCCCCGGGAACATTCAGGTGAAACTGTTGCGGGCTTTGCAATTCGGAACTATCGAACGTATCGGTGGGAATGAGACGCTTTCACTCAACGTTCGAATCGTTGCCGCCACCAATCGCCCGCTCGAGGAACTGATGCGGCGTGGCGAGTTTCGCGAGGATCTGTATTTCAGATTGAATGTTGTTACTATTCTCATCCCACCTCTGCGAGAGAGAAAAACGGATATCGGACCTTTGGTACAAGAGTTCATAAAAAAATACTCGGAATTGAATGAAAAAAGCATCAACGGCATATCCCGCGAGGCCATCGGCGCGCTGTTTCGTTACAACTATCCGGGAAATGTGCGCGAATTGGAGAATATCATACAGCGGGCAATCGTGCTTTCCCGAGGAAACACGATTTCCATGCAAGACCTCCCGCCAACAGTCCTCCATCGCATGGAAGCATCCGCGTTCGACACCGATGCGACTATCGGAGACCTGAATGCGGCAGTTCAATCACTTGAACGCAGCATGATCAACGAAGCCATGAATAAGAGCGAAGGCAATCAGGTGCAAGCGGCGGCACTTCTGAACATTTCCGAACGCACTCTGCGATACAAACTTCATAAGCTCGGCTTGCGTTGATTGTCCGACATTTTCGTCGAACGGTCGACAATATCGTCGATCATCTTCGTACCAATCTGAGGAAATGCCGCATTTTTCGTTTTATTCACATATTTGCTTTTTGGCATCATGTTTGTACGTATATATGGTGAAGCATTATTCACCACTCTCAATCATTTGAGGTCAACATGAAAAACCTACTTCTCTTCGGAACCACAGCCTTAGTGCTCCTTGGTTTCGTTATGAGTAACACGGTTTCCGCGCAAGTGAAGTCCAATCTTGCCAAGGAAAACGTGACACAGAGCAATCCCAGGGGTCCCAATTTCGTCGATGAAGACGGCGACGGTATTTGCGATCACTACCAGGAAGGCAAAGGACAGCGTCAAGGACCAGGAAAGGGTTTGCAAAAGGGCGATCGCACCGGCGATCAGCAACGCAAGCAACTTCGTGACGGCTCTTGCCTCGGAGGTACTGCTGCCGGAGACCCAACACCCTCATCGCCGACTCCGCAACGGCGTGGTCAGAAGAGATAATCACCACAGTTCTCGAACACGCGGGCGGCACCATTCCGCCCGCGCCTTCTGTTTCCGGAGATGAATCATGAAAAACTTGCTCGCGTTACTCATACTCTTCTTATTCGTCATTCCATCGGCATTCGGACAAGAACAGTCCGAGCCACAACAGTCCAGCGAGCAACAAGTGAAGCAGGAACAACAACATCGACGTGCTTTCGTCGACGAAGATGGAGACGGCATCAACGACAATAACAACTCTCGCCGCCAGGACGACGAAAAGGGAGACGCGAGAAAACTGAGAAGACAACGTGCCCGAGATACATTCATCGACCGCGACGGAGACGGGATTCACGACAACCGCTGTGGGGGCATTGGTGTCGGCGGCGGCAAGCAAGGCAGAAGACGGGGAAACAGATGAGGAAGACGCTCGCACTGTGCATGCTGTTCTTCCTTGGAAATTCGAACGCTTCCGGGCAATGGCTTGGCACGTTCGCGTTCGAAAGCGGTTATTCCGACAACATGTTCAACTCGGCTTCCCGAGCCGAGGGGCTTTCCACCGACTACACCCTGATGTATGGTTTTTTCCCGGATGACGCGCATTGGGCGGTCAATTATTCTGGTGCCATCACTACGTTCAATCGGTATCCTGATCGTCTCTTTTCAACACATGTGCTGGCGAGCAGCGTGGTCTTCCCTTACGGCGAATACGATGCCAACAATATTTCCATCCTTGCGAGCGGCAGTTTTCGCGTGGATAAAGCCGAATATGATCTGTACGATTACCAGCAAGCCCTGCTATCCGCCGCTTTGAAGCAGTATATGTTGCCGTCACTGCTTGGACAGCTTTCGTATCAAGCGCGAGTCAGGCAGTACCCGCATTTCGACGACCTTGGCTATCTTGAACATCTCGTGCAAATTTCCGGTGTAAGCTTTTTCGATACACGCACGAGCATTCGCCTGCATGCAGAATTCGGATTCAAGAAGTATCTCAGTACCAGCGTTTCCGTTCTCCCACAGGTACATGGCGGTATTTCAGGCACGAATTCGTCGCTATCCGCCGAGAACGGAGGCAATGGACACGGATATGGACAGCAAGGGAACAGCAATCCAAGGAGGGGAAGTACGGGAGCGATGGGATCGGGGCGATCGATGGAATACCTGCTCTATGACGAAGCGAACACGAGCCAAGCGCGTTTGATGCTGAACATCGGCCAAGGGCTCAATGATGACATCGGGATAGCTCTTCGCGCTCTCCGCCGTTGGAACCTAAGCGACCGGGGTCGTACCTTTGTCGGTGGTGCAGTGGAGTTTTTCGGCGAGGAAGAATTGTTCGATGATCCGTACGGCTATGAAAGCAGCGAATTATCGCTAACGGTGACATATCTGCTCCCATGGTCGATGCGAATGCAAGTGAGCGGAGCTGCATCGCTGAAGAACTATGGGTACCCTGCTACTCTCGATTACGACACACCGGGGGTCGATGAAAGAAGCGATATGCGTTCAGGCGCTTGGATGAATCTAAGCAAGCGCGTTGCGGGGAAGTGGCTTCTTTTCACTGGGCTGGACTTGACGCTTCGATATAGCTGGATTCGCAACCAGTCGAACTCGGCATGGTTCGATTACTCGGCTAACGCCCTTTCTTTCGGTTTAAGTACGGATTTCTGAATATTCGAGTAACTGATCATTCAGCGCTGTATCTGTCGATGCAGGTCTGAGTTCCGCTTTTCATACGCTCATTCCACACCGTCCTCGACAGTTCGCCGTCAAATTCGAGATACATCGAGTGATCACACGGATCGGATTCATTGCACGGCCGCAGGCAAACCCGGTTGCTGTGCATCATGTACCGCACGGTACAAGAACGTTCTACGATAAGGTGATCGGATCGTTTACTCGTTTTTCTATTATCATTCCGAAAGTACATCGTGCATGCCAACAGACGGCACCACGGGAATACACCATAGCTAGACGTAGCGGAGTGTCACACTTTTTCACGTTT
>Ga0114946_10001287_pt1 | contig 17255 bp, 16 predicted proteins | sample WalLakDeSediment_FD_88676 | JGI IMG/M metagenome (GOLD analysis project Ga0114946, IMG submission 88676) | Lake sediment microbial communities from Walker lake, Nevada to study Microbial Dark Matter (Phase II) - Walker Lake 11/02/13 Deep Sediment | ecosystem: Environmental > Aquatic >... | reverse complement strand
CGGACTGGGACCGGATCGTGCGCCACGGCATCCTCCCTGGCGGTCGTCCCGCGGTCATGCCGTACGAGGCCTTCCTCCTCATGTCGGACCAGGAGCTCTCCGACATCATCGCCTACATCCGGTCCCTTCCTCCGGTGGACCACGAGGTGCCTCCGGTCCGCCTCGGCCCCCTGGGGAAGTTCCTCGTGGCCAGGGGCGAGATCGTCTTCTCGGCGGACCTCATTCATGCCCACGACGCCCCCCACGCCGAGCTTCCGCCTCCGGCCGAGGTGTCGGTGGCCTTCGGGCGACACCTGTCGGGTGTCTGCACGGGATGCCACGCCATGGACCTGGCTGGGGGAAAGATCTCGGGCGGCGACCCGGGGTGGGTGGCTGCGGCCAACCTGACTCCCCACGCCGAGGGTCTCCGGGACTGGAGCTACGAGGATTTCCTGCGGGCCATGCTCGAGTCCCGCCGACCCGACGGCTCGGAGATCCGGGAGCCCATGAGCTTCGTGGCCCCCTTTGCGCAGAACATGACCGAGGTGGAGATGGAGGCCATCTGGACCTACCTTCGGTCCATCGAGGCCCGGCCCACCGGCAGGTAGCCGACGTGCGGCCGGTCGCTGAAGCCGATCTGGACTTCTGTCCTCTCCCCCTCGTCTCCGACCTGCCATGCGATCCCTCCTTCTCGGCCTCCTGTCCGGTGTCGCGGCCGGCGCCGCCCTTGCCGCCCTCCTTCCCCACCGGGGAGCGGCCCAGGAACTCCCGTCCACGTCCGGCGGCTCGGCGGCGGCGCCTCCGTCCGCCGTTTCCCCCTCGAGGGACCTGGATCCGGCGGGGTCGCTTCACCACGCCCTGCGTCGTGCCGAGCGAGCGCACCTGGTGCGGGTGGGGGTCTGGGGCGTATCCAACGCCGTGGTGGGGACGGCCCTCGCCCTCTCGATCGGCCGCGAAGAAGATCCGTTTCGCCACGGCCTGGGGGTGCAGACCGCGGGGTGGGGACTGGTGAACACGGGGATCGCGGCGGTGGGGCTCGGCTTCGGGGGGAGAGGCGAGCCGCCCGGAACCACGGGCCGTGCGCTGGCCGCCGAATCCCGCTGGGGGCAGATCCTGGTGGTGAATCTGGGGCTGAACGCAGGCTACATGATGGCGGGAGGGGCGCTCCTCTGGGCCGGGGGACAGGGGGTGAGCCGGGGGGAGGAGCTTCGAGGACATGCGGCGGCCGTCATCGTCCAGGGGATCGGTCTTTTGGTGCTGGACGGGGTGGCCTGGCTCGGCCATCGGGAACGGATGCAGGGGTTCGCGGACCTTCTTGACGGGGCCGAGGTTGGAGCGTGGAGCGGCCCGGAGGGCGGGGCAGGCGCGGTCTTCCGGATTCCCGTGCCCTGAGCAAGGCACCGGCTGCAAGGTTCCCGGTGGCGGCTCTTCCCCCGCCCGCGGCCACCCCGGGCGCGCTCCTGTGCCTTGGCCGCATCTTCACCATCCCGTAGCTTTGGCCCATGCCACGAGCCCCCCGCCGCATTCTCTGGGTCGACGACGAGATCGACGTCCTCAAGCCCCACCTTCTCTTTCTGGAGCAGCGGGGGTACACGGTCGACGCCGTCCCCAACGGCGATGATGCCCTGGAACTCCTCCGCACGACCCACTACGACCTGGTCCTCCTGGACGAGCAGATGCCGGGGCTCCGGGGGCTCGAGGTGCTGGAGATTCTCCGCCGCGAGGATCCCCACGTCCGCGTGGTCATGATCACCAAGTCCGAAGAGGATCGGACCATGACGGAGGCCATCGGGCGCCGGGTGGACGACTACCTGGTGAAGCCCGCGAGCCCGCTGCAGGTCCTCTCTGCCGTCACCCGGATCCTGGAAGGCTCCTCCATCCGGCAGCAGCAGGTGGCCCAGGACTTCGCCGCCCGCTGGCCCCGCCTGAGCGAACTCCGGCACGAGGCCGACGAGGCCGAGGACTTCGCCTCCCTCTACAGCGAGCTGGTGGACTGGCATCTGCGTCTCGAATCCGCGGGCGAAGACGGGCTGCTGGACACGGTGGACGCCCTTCTAGGAGACCTCCGGCGGGACTTTGGTCTCTGGATCCGGGACGTCTATCCGGAATGGATGCGGGACCGGGAGGGGAGCCCGGTGCTCTCGCCGGACCTGGTCTCCCATTTCATCACGCCCCGCCTCAACGGCGATCCCATTCTGTTCGTGGTCCTGGACTGCATGCGTCTGGACCAGTGGCGGGTGATGCTTCCCCTCCTGACCCCCATGTTCGACGTGGAGGAGGTCCTCCACTATTCCATCCTCCCCACCGCCACCCCCTACGCCCGGAACGCCATTTTTGCAGGCCAGTTCCCTGACCGGATCGCGGAGGATCATCCGGCCTGGTGGGCCGGATTCGACGATGAGGGGAGCCTGAACGCCTTCGAGGACGAGCTCCTCCGGGAGCAGCTCCGACGGGAGACCGGTCGGAAGGTGAGCGTCCACTACGAGAAGGTCTTTTCGGACCGGGAGGGGGACCAGCTCCGGGCCCGGGTTCGCGGCGCCCTGGCCCGGGACACCGAGGTCATCGCCCTGGTCTTCAACTTCATGGACCTGGTGATCCATACCCGGGCCGAGTCCCCCGTCTTCATGGAGATGGCCCGGGACGAGCGGTCGCTCCGGGACCTCACCCGGACCTGGTTCGAGCGGTCGGTTCTCTTCACGCTTCTGCGGAGCGCGGCATCCGAAGGGACCCGGGTCGTCTTCACCACGGACCACGGCTCCATTCTCTGCCGCCGGCCCACCACCGTGTTTGCCAAGCGCGACGCTACCTCGAACCTGCGCTACAAGTTCGGCCAGGACCTCAGGGCGCAGGACACGGAGACGGTCTTCACCACCTCCGAGGCCGCCGATCTCCGCATCCCAAGCGGCCGCCTCGGCATGAGCTACGTCATCGCCATGGAGGACTACTTCATGGTGTATCCGACCAAGCTCCGCGAGTACCAGGCACGGTACCGGGATGCCTTTCTGCACGGCGGGATCTCGCCCGAGGAGATGATCGTTCCGGTGGCCCTCCTGACGCCCCGCCCCCGCTGAGCCGACGCCGATCCCGTGAAGCGTTATCTCCGCATTGTCCGGTACCTCCGTCCGTACCTGCCCGTATTTGCCGTGGCCGTGGCCGCCACCTTCCTCTTCGCCGGCCTCGACGCCTTTTCGTTTACCCTGCTGATCCCCTTTCTCGAGACCCTCTTCGCCGACCCGGCAGAGGCTGCCCGGGGCGCAGCGGCCGGAGGGTCCGAAGGATGGCTAAACCGGGCGCTGGACCTGACGCTGGGGCGCTTCGTGGACCTGGGCGCGCCCCCGGCGGAGGCCATCCAGGGGATCATCCTCTTCCTCCTGGTGGTCTTCCTCTTCAAGAACATCTTCGACTTTCTCCGGAACTACCTGGTGGCCTGGATCGAACAGGCCGTGACCCGGGACCTGAGGAACGAGGTGTACGGGCACCTGGTGGAGCTGGACCTCTCCTTTTTCGGCCGGACCCGGGTCGGGCAGATCGTGAGCCGCCTGACCCACGACGTGGAACAGCTCCGCACCCTGGTGACCAAGGAACTGGCGAAGATCATCTCCTCGGTCTTCGAGCTGCTGGCCGCGATCCTGATCATGCTCCTCCTGTCGTGGGAGCTCCTCCTGGCGGCGCTGGTCGTACTCCCCATCATCGCCACGGTGTGGGGCCCCCTGCTCAAGCGCGTGCGCCGGGGGGACCGGTCGATCCTCGACCTGGCCGGCGAGGTGAACTCCCACATCCAGGAGACTCTTTCCGGGATCCGCCTGGTCAAGGCCTCCGGCGCCGAGGCCTTCGAACGGGAACGCTTCGGGGTGCTGACCTGGGCCTACTTCAAGGCCTTCATCCGGACGGAGCGCTTCCGGGCCCTCTCCCACCCTCTGACCGAGACCATGTCGGCCCTGGGCACGGTGGTGATCCTCTGGTACGGGACGCGCCTGGTCCTGGCCGGCGGGGTGCTCTCGGCGGAGGAGTTCATCGTCTTTCTCGCCTTCTCCATGAAGCTCTATTCCCCGGTCAAGTACCTGGGAAAGCTCCCGGCCATCATCCAGCCGGGGCTCGTGGCGTCGGACCGGGTCTTCGAGTTCCTGGATGCCCCCATCGAGGTGCAGGATCGGGACGGCCCCCGGAACTTCGAGGGGGTTCGGGAAGGAATCGTCTTCGACGACGTCGCCTTCCACTACCGGGAGGGGGAGCCGGTCCTGGATGGGATCTCCTTCGAGGCGCCGGCGGGGTCGGTGACCGCCCTGGTGGGACCGAGCGGGGCCGGCAAGACCACCCTCATGGATCTCCTGGGGCGGTTCTACGACGCGACCCGGGGGCGCATCCTGGTGGACGGGGTGCCGCTGGCCGAGTACTCCATGACCTCCCTGCGCCACGGCCTGGGGATCGTCTCGCAGGACACGGTGCTCTTTCACGACACGGTGCGCGCCAACATCGCCTACGGGCTCCCCGGGCCCGTCTCCCAGGAGGCGCTGGAGGCCGCGGCTCGGGCCGCCCATGCCCATGACTTCATTGCCCGGATGCCTCGGGGCTACGACACGGTGGTGGGGGAACGAGGCACACAGCTCTCGGGCGGACAGCGGCAGCGCATCGCCATTGCCCGCGCCATTCTCCGGGATCCTCCCATCCTGATCCTGGACGAGGCCACGTCGGCGCTGGACTCGGAATCCGAACGCCTGGTGCAGGAGGCGGTGGATCAGCTCCTGCATGGCCGCACGGTCTTCGTCATCGCCCACCGCCTCTCCACCATCCAGCGGGCGGACCGCATCCTGGTCATGCAGGAAGGCCGCATCGTCCAGTCCGGGAACCACGAGACGCTCCTCCGCGAAGGGGGGCTCTACGGGCATCTCCACGAACTCCAGTTCCAGGGGTCATGAGCAAGGGGGCCCCGCCCACCCTGGGGGACCGGATCCAGGACTTCATGATCCGGGCCATGGAGGGCGCCGTTCGCCTTCTTCCCGAGCCCTGGGTGGTAGCCCTGGGTGGAGCGCTGGGAGGAGTGGCCGGAGGCGTCCTCCGGCTCCGCCGCCGGGTGGTGGAGGAAAACCTGACAAGGGCCTTTCCCGAGCGGGACGCGGCGTGGATCCGGAAGACGGCGGTGGCCTCCTACCGCCACCTGGGAAAGGAGGCCGTGGCACTCCTTCGCATGGGTGCCCTCGGACCGCGCCAGGTCTGGGAGCGGACGGAAGTGGACGGCATCCACCATCTTCGGGAGCCCCTGGCCCGGGGTCAGGGCGTGATTCTCCTGACCGGGCACCTGGGGAACTGGGAGGTCGGGGGGGCTTCGCTGGCGGTGCGGGAGATCCCGCTGGACGTAGTGGCGCGCCGGCAGAACAACCCGCTCTTCAATGCCCGGCTCAACCGGACGCGGGAGGCGCTGGGGATGCGAGTGGTGGATCGCTCGGGGAGCACCAAGACCCTGCTTCGGGCTCTCCGATCGGGTCGGGCCGTGGCCCTCGTGGCCGACCAGAACGTGCTCACCGGCGGGGTGTTCGTGGACTTCTTCGGAGTTCCGGCGGCTACCGCCCGGGGACCGGCCCTGCTGGCGCAGCGGGCGGGCGCCGCCGTGGTCTTCGCCACGGCCCTTCGACTCCCCGGGCTCCGGTCCCGCTACCATGTGGCGCTTCGGCCCCTGGATCCTCCCCCTCCGGGACTGGAGGCGGAGGCCGCCACCCGGGACCTTCTTCGGCGCTATCTTTCCGCCCTCGAGGAGGCCATCGGTCAGGCCCCGGCCCAGTACCTGTGGGCGCACAAGCGGTGGAAGACGCGCCCCGAAGCAGCCGAACTCCCCCGGGAAGCAGCCGAACTCCCCCCCGAAGCGGCCCAACTCCCCCCCGACGCGGCGGAACTGCCCCCGGGCGATGCTGTACCAGTTGTCAGGACGACCGCCGAGACGAACGACGCCTCGCGCACCGGCCCGGCCCCGGATCCACATGACGAAGGTGAACACCCGTGATCCACATCTGCATCCCGGCCCACGACGAGGCTGCCACCATCGGGATCCTCCTCTGGAAGATCCGGAAGGTCATGGCCGAGTTCGGGCGTGACTACGAGATCACCGTCCTGGACGACGCCTCCACCGATGGCACGGCAGAGGTTCTGGACCGCTACCGGCGTGTCCTTCCCCTCCGCATCCTCAGGTCCGAGCAGCGCCTCGGATGCGGGGCGGCCACGGAGCGGCTCCTCCGGGATGCCATCGACCGTTCGAAGTATCCGAAGCGGGATGTGGCGGTGACGCTCCAGGGAGACTTCACCGAGAACCCGGATGACCTCGTGACCATGGTCAAGGCCATCGAGGGGGGGGCCGACCTGGTGGTCGGGCAGCTGGACCGCGTCGCCACCGTGCTTCCCCGGACGCTGCGCCTCGGGCGCTGGTTCGCCCGCTTCCTCCTGGGTCGTGGCGCACGCGGAGCACCGGTGTCGGACCCCATCTCGGGGTTCCGCGCCTACCGCCTCGTGGTTCTCCGGAAGGCCTTCAGGGCCGAGGACGAGGGGGGAGAGGCGGCGTATGAGGGGGTGTCGACCGTGCAGGGAGGGAGCCCCACCATGGCGTGGGCCTCCAACGTGGCCCTCCTGGCCCGCACCGCGCCCCATGCCCGGAGAATCGACGAGGCACCCTACGTGCTCCGCCTCGACCCCCGGTCCCGGCCTACCCGGTTCAACCTGGTGGAGGAACTGAAGGCTCTCCTCCCCCTCCGCCGCATCCGGTGGCCGGCGCCACCGACGGGGGCCTCATGAGGTCCCGCCTTCGGCGAGCCGGGAGCCACCTGTGGCGGAGGCCCGCCCTCGGGGCGGCCCTACTCGGAGGGCTCCTCGTGGCGCCGGCCGTGGCGGCGGAGTTCTCGGGCGCGGCCCAGGCCCAGCGGCTCACGGACCTCCCCATGGCCGAGCGGGTGCCGGTGCCGGCGGCCACGCCCTTCGGGCCCGGCGAACGGATGAACTACCAGGTCAAGCTGGGGATGGCCAGCGTGGGGAACGGCCATATGGAGGTCCACGGGATCGAGTCGATCCGGGGCAGTCGGGCCTACCACGTCTCCATGGGGATTCGCGGGGGGATCCGGTTCGTGGCCCGCGTGGACAACCTCTTCGAATCCTGGATGGATGTGGAGACCCTTGCCAGCCACCGTTTCATCCAGGACCAGGACGAACTCCGGACCCAGCGTCACCGTCAGTTCGACTTCTACCACGCGTCCCGGAGGTTTGTCCGGGCCGACGGGGAGGAGTCGGGGGACATGATCACCGATCGGCCCCTGGACGACATTTCCTTCGTCTACTACGCCCGGACGCTTCCGCTGGTGGTGGGGGAGACCTACACGCTCAATCACTACTTTCGTCCGGATCGGAACCCTGTGGTTCTGCGGGTGCTGCGAAAGGACCGGATCCAGGTGCCCGCCGGGACGTTCAACACCATCGTGGTTCAGCCCATCATCAAGACCCGCGGACTGTTCAGCGAGGGAGGCGAGGCGGAGATCCACTTCTCCGACGACGACCGGCGTCTCATGGTCTACATGCGGTCCCGGGTTCCGGGGATGAATCTTTCGCTCCATCTCCGGGACTTCACACCGGGCCGCCCCCTCCGGGCCTTCAGCGCCGCCGAGGCATCCACGCCCGCGTCTTCTCCCTGAATCGCGGCGCGGGCATGCCGAGAGGCGGGCCCTTCGTCCGATGAGCCGGACCGGGGCGCCTCAGGCCGCTGGACCGGGACGCCTCAGAGCGCTGGGTCCCCCGGATCGACCGCGGGCTCTCCTGCCATGACGAAGATGGAAGGTCCGCGGAGCTTCTTTCCCTTGACCCGGATTTCGAACGTGTACTTCCCCGGCCGCGGGAAGACCACCGTTTCCAGGGGCATGATGAGGCGGGTGCGAGGCGGTGGCCGGTCCGCCGGCCGCAGATCCACTTCGGTCTCGCCATCCACGGTGACGGAGGGACGCCCGTCAGGACCTATCAGGTCCACGCGAAACTTGTTGCGTCCCTCGTCGCCCCGGTCCCATTCGATGGTGGTCACCAGGACCATCCGCTCCTGCTTGGCCGGGAATCCGGGAGCCACCAGATCGTTGAAGACCCCCTCCACATCCATCTTCCCATCGGGCCTCATCCGGGCCTCGTCGCAGACCAACGCCAGCTGTACGTGCATGTGTTCCCCTGAATTCTTCCTGGTTTGAAGGCGAACGGGAAACGTAACGAATCCCGGCTTCGCGGTCTTGGTCTCCGCCATGCGGAGACGAGAGCAGGGGACGGATGAATGGTTGAGGTCGTGTAGGATTATCGTTACCTTCCCATGCTGTACCCCACCTCGTGTCCCGACCTTGAGTCGCAGCGAGGCCCCGCTCGTGCGAGCAGCCGACGTTCGCCCGCGGGGTCACGCGTGACCACCCGGTACTCGCACCGGTACACGTGCCACGGTCCCCGCGCCCTTCCGAGGGCTCGTTGACCGGACGCGTCGGACCGGACGCACTGAACCGGATGCGTCGGACGCCTGGCTGGACGCGTCCTCGGCACGGGATCGTTTCGAGGTTCGTTGTACGAGCATCACAGTTTCAGGGCCTCGGGGGCCGTCCGTCGTTCGTCTCCCGGACCGGAAGCATAGACCGGAGATTTCATGACCGACAAGAACAAGCTCAAGGATCGCGCAAGGGACGAACTCTTCAGCCACATCAATCGCTGCGGCGTTCTGAAGGCCGTCGAGGAAGAGCAGCGCTCCTGGATGGACGAGACCATGGAGTATCTGGGGGAGCGCTACCCCGACCTCGCCGACGCGGATCTCAAGGAACTCTACGCCGTGGGCATGCGGTTCTGCCGGCCGGCGATTCCCCACGGCCGTCCGGGCCTGGGAAGCGCGGTGATCTCGACGGGAGCGACCGCCGCTCCGGAGACGTCGGATGCGGTGGAAGAAGCCGAAACGGCCGAAATCCTCGAGACCCCGGTGGACGCAGAGCCCGTCGGGGCCTGAGTTCCTTCCGGACCCGCGGACCGGCGCTGCGACGCAGGCCACGATCCTGCGGGGGTTGCACGCGATGCATGGCCCCCGGGGCCTGAACGAGGCGGAAGGGTGATCCGACGGATCACCCTTCCGCCTCTTCGCATGCCACGATAGATTCCCCTCTTCCCCTCGGTCCCTGCCCTCGGCGACCTGCTGACGCGCACCCCGACCGGTCCCTGTCCGCCCCGCATGGAGAGCGATTCGCGATGCCCGACGGCTTCTGGACTTCAGAAGAGTACGACGAGCGCGCACACGATCTTTACAATGACGGTGACTTCGACGGGGCCCTCGATACGCTGAAGGAGGGGCTGGCCCTCTACCCGGATGCGGTGGAGCTCTATGTCGGCCTCGGATATGCCCGCCTGGCCCGCGAAGAGTTCGCCTGGGCCCGGCAGGCGTTTCATTTTGCGCTGGGTCTCGAGCCGGAGCACGAGGACGCCATGGTCGGAATGGGCGAAGTGCTGCTCCGCCTCGGCGAGACGGCGGAGGCCCTCCGGCTCTTCGCCGAGGTGGAGGCCATGGGCTTCGAGGATGACGTCGAACTCATGCTCACCATGGGGCGGGCCCTCTACCGGGACGCTCGCCACGCCCGTGCTCGCGACGTCTTCGCCAGGCTGGCGGCTTCCCGCCCGGACTCGGCGGAGGCCGCCGCAGCCCTTGCCTACGCCCTCCACCGGCTTGGCGATGAAGTCGGCGCTTCGCGCCAGCTGCGGCGGGCCCTCCGGATCTCGCCGGACCTGCACGAGGCCAGGGTGTACCTGGGCCACGTGCTCTATGACCGGGGCGACGGCCGCTCTGCCCTCCGCGAGTTCGAGCGGGTGCCGCCCGGCGAGCATTGGGACCCCCTGGCGCTCTACCGCCTCCTGGAACTCAAGGCTGATCTTCTTCAGTGGGACATGGAGGATCCGCGTCTCAGCCCCTGGCGACTCCGGCTGGAAGAGCTCGAACGGTTCGATGACGATCCGGTAGAACGCGTGCTCGCCGAGGTCGAGGCCAGGTTCGGGGGAGGCGAGTCCATGTGGGCTCTCCGCGACGAGAACCAGCTCGAACTCTTCGAAGCAGGAAGCGAGGAGCCCGACGACACGATGGTCACGGTTCGACTTCCCGGCGGAAAGGTCTTCCACGGGGGCTGGCACGAGGTTGTGCGCCAGATGCGGGACGAAGCCGGCTTTCGTCACGAACCGATCGTGGAGTTCATGAAGCGACTTGCCGAGGGATGGCATGAACGGGCGGGCGTCGAGGTCACCGCCATGGATCCGGAGGCCTTTCTCCGGGGCGCGGCGGAGGCCGGCCTGATCCGGCTCAAGGTACACGACTGAAGGGGGGAAGGGGGATGGCGCTGGATCCGAGAGTGGTGACGCGATTTCACGGGGTGCTGGTCGAGGAGATTCTCGAGACCCGACCCGAGTACCTCGACGCGCCCTTCACGGTCGCGGAGATCTACCAGGCCCTGGTTCCCTACCGGACCCACCGGGATCGGATCGGTGTCGAGCTGAACGGGGACTACGAGGAGGCGCTGCTCCATCTCCTGGCGGGCGATACCGAGTACCTGGTCGTCGACTCTCCCGCCGCGCGCGACCACATCCGCCGTGAGCTCCGTTCGAAGAACCCCAATACCGGGGTGTTTCGCGAATTCGCGGCCCTCACCGTTCGCCTGAACCCCCGCCATCTGCAGGCCACCGCAGCCCCGGCTCCTGCGGTTGTGTCGAAGTCCCTGCCGCCCGAGACTGTGGCGTCCGAGGTCGATGCGCCACCGAAGGGCCCCGAGGTTCCCGCGTCCTCGGAAGCCCGGGGCTCGACGGCAGTCGATGCCCCCCAGGCCGTTGCCTTCCCTTCCCGCTCCGAACCGGCCCTACCCACCAGGGAAACGGCCTCTTCCGAAGGATCGCCCATGTCCCCGAACGCGATCGGAACCCAGCCGGCCCCCGCCAGTCTTCCCGAGAAATGTCCCGACTGTCGTTGCACTCTGCCGGTACGTGCGGGGCTGCGGTTCTGTCCCTTCTGCGGTGTGGACGTCTTCGTCACCTCCTGCTCCGCCTGCGGGGAGGAGCTGGACCGGGACTGGGCCTTCTGCATCATCTGCGGCACCCCCAGCGGCCTCGAGGCGGGAAAGGCCGGGGGGTGATCCGACGCGGCCCCCGCGGCGGAAGGAGCGCTGGGCTCGTCCTCCTGGCGGGCATTCTCGCCTCGCTCGCGGGGTGTCTGCGTGACGTACCCCCCCCTTCGGATCCCGAGCTTGCCGAGGCCCTCGGTCTTTCTCCCCGTACACCGATCTACCGGATCGATCTTGTGGACAGGGAGGGCCGGGTGGGCCTCTTTCCACTGGATGTGGAGCTGGATCCAGGTGCCGTGCTCCAGTTCGTGACCCGTGACCGTCGCGTCTACTCGGTCCACTTCGAGCGTGAGGGCATGGCGGCCGAGGCCTGGGGCTTCCTCGAGGGCACGCGCCAGACGTCTTCCCCTCCCCTCACGCGGGAAGGGGCCCGATTCGTTGTCTCCTTCGTGGGCGCACCCCCCGGATCCTACCCCTTTCGGGTGGAGGGGCAGTCCCGGCCCACGAGGGGTGAAGTGCGGGTTCGCGGATCCCCCTGAGGCCGCGTGGGCTCCGGAGTGGCCCGGAACTTGCGTTTTTCGCCGCCGCAGGACGCCTGTGCACGCTCTGAATGTCCGGATACGGGCCGCGGTCCCTCCCTGGCCTCGGGCGGGCTTCTACACCTTCAGTCCCTGAATTCACATGTCTGATCGCAAGAGCCTCGGCGAGGTGCTCCTGGGCTATGGCCGGGTTTCTGCCCAGGACCAGCAGCGGGCCCTGGACTACCAGCGCACGCATGGCGGCTACTTTGGGGAAGCCCTGGTGGCCATGGGCAAGATCTCGCGCGAGGAGCTGGAGTTTGGGCTCGCGGCGCAGTTCGAGCTTCCCTATGTCTTTCCCGATCCCGCATCCATCGACCTGGATGCCGCGGAACTGGTCGCACCGGAGTGGGCCCTGGCGAACCTGACCCTTCCCATTGCCCGGTCCGGTGACAGGCTGAGCGTCGTCGTGGACTCTCCCCTCAAGTCGGAGATGGTGCGGGACCTGGAGGAGCGCACCGGGCTGGCCGTCGACCTGGCCATCGCCTCACCCGGCAAGATCCGGGAACTGATTCGCCACGTCTTCGGCGGGGAGGCCGACGAGGAGTCGAGAGGACTGCGCCCAGCCGCCTCCATGGACGACTTCCTCGACGAGGCTCTGGCCGCGGGAGCTCTCCGGCTGGGGATCTCGCTTCGGACGCACCGGATTACGGGATGGTGGGACCAGGGGGGGCGTCACCTTCGTCGTCCGCTGGTCTCCGGCTGGCCCAGCGCCCTGGATCGTCGGATCGCACCCCCCCTCGCCACCGTTCGGGACGCCGGTGGAGAGGTTCGGGAGGCCCACCTTTCATGGGGAGGAACGCAGCTCCCCGTGTCTGTCCGACGCGTGGCCTCAGCCTCCGGGGAGGAGTGGCTCCTGGAGTTGCGAAGGGCGGAGGCCGCCCTCCCCTCCTTTGATTCTCCACCGGCGACCTTCCTGGAAGAGGTCCGCCTCCTGGCCCGAGCCGGGGCGGGCCGGTTCCTGCTGCGTACGGACTCCGAGTCCCTGGGCCGTGAGATCCTCCCTCACCTCCCCCGGATTCTCCTGGGATCGCACGTCAGGACCGCCCACCTGGTGGGGACAGATGCCGACGGTGAGGATTGCGGCCACGACATCTTCACCCTTTCTGTTCCTTCGGACGAGATCGAGGCCCGCGGGTTCCTCGCCCGCCTCCGTCCCTTCGGCCTCGATGCCGTGACGGCGGACCTCGACGACTGCACTCCGCCTCTGGCGTCCGCGCTGGCCCTGACCGCCGGCATGGTGGTCGTCCGGGCACCGCTTGCCGTGGACGCCCCGGTCTTCGGCTGGGTTCTGGAGGTGGCGCGAGAAGAAGGGGAGCGCCTGCGTTGGCAGGTACGGCCCCGAGTTCCCGAGGGCCACCGCTGATGATCTCCGCTCCCCGACGACCTGCTTCCCTTTACTCCTTCCGGGAGAACGGCTGCGCTCATGGCCCAGATTGACCAGTTTCTCCGGGTGCTCGCCGAGCAGAATGGGTCGGATCTACATCTGACCACCGGCGCCCCCCCCATGATGCGCCTCCACGGCCACCTGCAGCCTTTCAAGTTCCGGGAGCTCCAGGCCAGGGACATGGAGACGCTGGTCTACGAGATCATGGACGAGGAATGGCGGATGCGGTTCCTCGACAACAAGGACTTCGACTTCGCCTACGAGATCGAGGGCGTGGCCCGGTTCCGGGTGAACGTCTACTGGCAGCGAAAGGGGCTCGGGGCCGTCTTCCGGACCATCCCTTCCGAGATCCTCACGGCCGATCAGCTGGGCCTCCCCGAGGCCGTTCGGAACTTCTGCATGCTCACCAGGGGGCTGGTGCTGATCACCGGGCCCACGGGATCCGGAAAGTCCACCACGCTGGCGGCCATGGTGGACCTGATCAACGAGACCCGTCACGACCACGTGCTCACCATCGAGGATCCGATCGAGTTTACGCATCCCAACAAGAAGTGCCTCGTGAACCAGCGCGAGATCGGTTCCAACACCAAGAGCTTCGCGAACGCGCTCCGGGCAGCGCTCCGCGAGGATCCCGACGTGATCCTGGTCGGCGAGATGCGGGACAAGGAGACCATCGAGCTCGGCATCACCGCCGCGGAAACCGGGCACCTCGTGTTCGGCACGCTGCACACCAACTCGGCGCCCAAGACGGTGGACCGCATCATCGACGTCTTCCCTGCCGATCAGCAGGAGCAGATCCGCTCCATGCTGGCCGAATCCCTCAAGGGCGTGGTGTCGCAGGTCCTGCTTCGGAAGAAGGGGGGGAAGGGGCGCGTCGCGGCCCACGAGATCATGGTGGGGACGTCCGCGGTATCGAACCTGATTCGTGAAAACAAGATCCACCAGATCCCGTCCATGATCCAGACCGGAAAGAAGGACGGGATGCAGCTTCTGGATCAGCACATCATGGAGCACTTCATGTCAGGTCTCATCGATGCAAAGGAGGCGTACATGAAGTCCAGCAACAAGAGTCTCTTTCGCCCACATCTTCAGGGCGATATTCCCAAGGAATTCATCTGAGGGGAGTTGATCTGAGGGGATTTCATCTGAGGGAAGGACGGCGGGGGAAGGACAACAGCGGGGGAAGGGCAGCGGGAGGGGGAAACGCAAAATGCCCCCCGGTCACCGAAGTGGCCGGGGGGCATTTCTACCGGAAGTCTGCCTGGCTTAGAGCCTGACGGCTCAATGCCGGGGACGATCGTCCCGACGAAGCCGACGGCGCTCGCGGCGAATGGCCGCTTCCCGCTTCCGCTTCCGCTGGGCACTCGGCTTCTCATAGAAGCGACGCTTCCGGAGCTCGGAATAGAGCCCGGAGCGCTGGACCTTCCGCTTGAACTTGCGGAGCGCCCGCTCGAGATTCTCGCCCTCCTGCACGACTACTTCCAAGGCAATCACCGTCCTTCGGGTTGGGTAGAAAAACACACCTTGAGAATTCGAAGTATAGGTGAACGGCGCCCTCACTTCAAGACGACCCGCTGGCTCACGACGGGGCGTCGGCCCTCAGGGCGAATCGGCCGACGTGGCGTCACCGGTACGTCCCTCCGGCGGTGCCCCCAGTCCTTCCCGGTGCAGCTCGTGGGTGTAGTGCTGGTAGGCCTCGGTATTCGCCAGGTAGTCCTCGGCCCAGACCTCGAAGGGGGGAAGCGGAAGCAGGCGCTCGAGGTGGTCCACCACCATCATGGCGAACTGCAGGCGGTCCTTGGTGCTGAAATCGAAGGTCCGCCCGTCCAGGATCCGGTTGACGGCCTCCTGGAAATGCTCGGGATCCACGAGGGTGATGAGGTGCACCACCTGGTCCAGCCGATAGGAATCATATTGCGACCGAAGCTCCGGAAGGGTGCGCTCCGGCGTGACGGGGGCATCCCAGGCGGACCCCCTGTTTGCTGCATTCCGGTGAAGCATACCGCGGAACCAGTTGCGAAGGGCCGGTGCGTCCCGCTGCTCCCGCTCCCGCGTGTGAAGGGCCGAGGCCAGAAGCCCGGCGAGAAGGGGGCGGCCCAGCCCCCGGGCCTTGCGGTCGATCTCGCCCTCGGCATCCTCGATGAAGATCTGGGCCGTGTGGATCTCGTCGTCTTCAGAGGCCGCCGCGTTGGGGCGGAAGGCGAAGAATCCCTTCCATCCCCCGTCATTTTCCTGGAAGGTCACCAGGTAGCAGGCCCACCGAACCCCGTCCCGGTCAAGGAAGCCCATGGAGCGACGTCGAAGTCGGTCCTGGTTCACGTGACCTCCTGGGGAAACTGAGGGGGAAGGAGAGGGCGGGCACGCGACATGCAAAGAAAGCGTCGCGACGTCCACCGCCGCCGGAGCGAAAGATGATGGAAGGCCGGGAATGCGACAAGGAACCGGGACGCTCGGAAGAATCGTCTTGCCCGAGCCTTCACCGCGGAGTTAACGTGCGCGTCCCCCTGGAGGTCGGCTCCGAGGCTGGCACCTCGGGTCGCCGAAGGCGGGGGATGAAAACCCAGAAAAGAGAAGAGCCCCCGGCTGGCACCGGAGGCTCTCCCACAAAGAGACACGGAATTGGCGTTCCGCGACACTCGTCATTGTCTGATCGAGAGTCTAGGAGGGACGCCCATGACGTGTCAAGGGGCGGAGCCCATCCCGAGTCGAGTCACGATTCGAGCAGGGTTCCGCCGACCCGGGGCGGCTGCGCCCTCCCGGGCGGCTCGGCGGGAGCCGGGTGTCCTGCGTGGGAGGGCCTCGAGGGTCCTGCCGGCGGGTTGCGTCCAACCTCGATGCGTCCGGAGTTCACCATGCCCGGTACCGGTGTCCCTGCCCTCAGCGGTCTTACCGAACTCGCCTTTACCGGGGGGTGCGAAGTTCAACTCGAACGGGCCGTGGTCCCCTACCTTGGGGTGGAGGACCGAGCCCTTTCGGGAGGGCGGTCTGCGGATCTGGGCGTGGGGGTTGTCCTGAGCGGTCCCGCGCAGGGCCGCATGGAGGTGGTGGACCTGGGAAGCGGTTCGATCCGGGAGGCCGACGTCGGGCTCCCGGTGGTCATCTACGGATGGCTCTTCACCACCCCGTTCCGGGAGCTCGAGCGCTGGGCTCGCGCCCGGGACGCCGAACGACCCTCGGGGGACGGGGTGCCAGGCTCGCCCGGGGTGGCTCGCCTCGTCCTCTCGAGCATCGGCTACTCGCCCTTCACCCGGCCCCTCTTTCTTCGTGCCGGCTTCCGGGACGTGGCACTGGACCTGGATCCCCACGAAGGGACGGCCGTCCGTCTGAGCCTCCCCGGCGCAGGGGTCGCCCGGGTGCACATGGAATACGACCGCGGTGCCCTGGTCTTCCGGACGGGGCGATCAGAGCCCGCCCCTGTCCTTCTCGAGGCACTCTCCGACGCCTTTCCCCACCACCCCCTCTTCCGGGTCGTCAGCGGGGCCGGTCAGGGCACAACGGAACTCCACGTCCATCTTCCCGACCTGCCGGGACTGGGAGAGGTGAAGAACGAACTTCGGTCCGTTCGCCGGGGGCTCCTTCACCTCCTGGCGCGCTTCGACGAGGAACGCTACCGGGCCGTCACCCAGGCCATGGTCGGGTTCGGGGAGCGGGATCTCCTCGCCGGAGTTCGTGAGGGGGTGGGCGTCGCCGAGGCTCGACGTCCCGGTGGTGTGGCTTCGGGAGGGTACCGGGAGCGCATCCTGGTTCCTCGCAGTGGTTCGGGATCCGGGAGGATCCATTGAACGCCCCGGTGGCCGGATCCTCGGCCGATGGGTCCGCGACTCCGCTTCGGCGGGGATCGGGTCTCCCTTTCCGGCCGCGGATGCCCGACACCCTCCGGGCGCTGTACGAGCAGTACTGTCGGGTGGAGGCACGGGAACTTCTGGCCCTTCTCCCCCGGGAAGGCCGGCGGGCGCTGATGCGTCAGGAGGCTGCATCCGGGGGCGAGATGTCGGTGGATGGTGTCCACAAGGCGGCGAGGCGGCTTCTGCCCCTCCCAACCTACGAGATCTGGGTCCCCTCCTACCTGGCCAACCGGAAGGCCTACCTGGAGCGACTGGGGATCCCCGCGCTTCCCGCCCGGGAGGTCCCTGTCACCGTGGCCATCCGGCCCATGGCCTCGGGGTGGTGGGCCCACCTCAACCTGCGCCGGGTGGAGGACGGGTGGCTGGGCTTCATCGCCTTCCTGCCGGACACCGG
>Ga0114946_10001286_pt1 | contig 17258 bp, 16 predicted proteins | sample WalLakDeSediment_FD_88676 | JGI IMG/M metagenome (GOLD analysis project Ga0114946, IMG submission 88676) | Lake sediment microbial communities from Walker lake, Nevada to study Microbial Dark Matter (Phase II) - Walker Lake 11/02/13 Deep Sediment | ecosystem: Environmental > Aquatic >... | reverse complement strand
GTCTTAAAGTTGTGGAAACCCTTACCGGATTTAAATTTATCGGCGAACAGATGAAGCATTTTGAAGAAGAGAGCACTCCGCATTTTCTGTTTGGCTATGAAGAAAGCTGCGGCTATCTGACCGGCACCTTCGTCCGTGATAAGGATGCCGTTATCGCCTCGTTCCTGATTGCTGAGATGACGGCCTACTATAAAGAACTGGGGCTAAACCTGCTTCAGGTTTTAGAGCAGATCCAGCAGCGTGTCGGTTATTACCGCGATGAGCTGCTTACGATTGAGCTGCAGGATATTTCGGAAGCCGACCGGCATGTTGCAGCCTTTCATGATCTCGGCTCCGAATTTGCCGGGCAGGAAGTAGTTGAAAAGAGGGATTACGAGAAAAGCAAAGGTCTCAAGCTGGAAAGCGGGGAGCAGTTCAACTTAACCCTGCCGCCCTCGCCTGTTCTTCATTACACCCTGGCAGACGGTTCCTGGTTCGCCGTTCGCCCCTCCGGAACTGAGCCGAAGGTGAAGTTCTATCTGTCGGTCAGCGCACCCACCGCTGTCAAAGCGGATCAAAAAATAACCCGCCTGCGCGAAGCAGTCTTAAAAAAGGGTTAGATGATGAATAGCGAAAAGATCGATATTGTAATTATCGGGGCCGGGGTTGTCGGCCTGGCGGTTGCAGCGGAGCTTTCCAGTCGCTACGACGATGCAGTGATTGGCCTGGTGGAGAAACACGACAGCTTCGGCTTAGAAACCTCTTCCCGTAACAGCGAAGTGATCCACGCCGGTATCTACTACCCGACCGGCAGCCTTAAAGCAAAACTCTGTGTTGAAGGTAAAGAGTTACTATACGATTTCTGCCGCCAGTACAGTATTCCCCACCGGCAAATCGGCAAGCTGATCGTTGCCAACAGCGCTGAAGAGAAAACCTCTCTCGAAGCCCTCCAACAGCAGGCCATTACCAACGGGGTCTTGGATCTGCAGGATCTCAATCAGGGTGATGTTTTCCGGTTAGAACCAGAGATCACTGCCAGGTGGGCCCTGCGTTCACCTTCTACCGGCATCATCAATTCGCACGCCCTGATGAACCGCCTGGAGCAGATAGCATTGCAAAACGGGGTGCTGATCGCCTACTGTCATACACTTCAGTCCATTGAAAAGATTAGCGGCGGATACCGGTTGCAACTGACCAACCCAGATTATAGCACCGATGAAATTGAAACTGCCTGCCTGATCAACTGTGCCGGACTCTATGCCGACCAGGTAGCCGCTTTCGCCGGTATTGATATCGACCAGGCCGGCTACCGTCACCATCCCTGTAAGGGCGAGTATTTTAGCCTGCCGCCATCTAAAGCCGCTTTGGTTGATCACTTGGTCTACCCCCCACCTCTTGTCGAATTGACCGGCCTTGGGATCCACCTGACCAAAACTCTTGACGGCCGCCTGCGCTTAGGGCCGAATGCAATATATACTGATAATCTGGAAGATCACAATGTTAACCCTCAAAATGCCGCCGTTTATTACCAATCAGCAAAGTCTTTTTTGCCTTTCCTGACCGCAGAAGACCTTGAACCTGAGATGGCCGGAATCAGGCCCAAGCTGTCCGGCCCGAGTGAGCCTTTCCGCGATTATATCATCAGTGAAGAGAGCGACCGCGGCCTCCCAGGCCTCATTAACCTGATCGGTGTCGAATCGCCCGGTCTCACCAGCTGTCTCAGCATCGTCCGTCTGGTCGCCACCTTAGTTTAGGTTGATAATGCTTGAAAATTTAAGTTGCTTACCAATCCAAGAGCCTTTGATTTGCCTCTCCATAACGTCCATCAGTTATAATCACAATGCAATATAATTTGACAAATGCCCAAGCACAAATTAAAATTGCTTTACAAGTAAAGCGCGAGGTGATAAAAGGTGAAAGTTAAAATATCCTCTAAAGGACAAATCTCGATCCCGGCCCGTTACCGAAAAAAACTCTCCGTAAAAACCGGGGATGAAGTTAATATCATCGAAAGTGGGGACCATCTGCTGATCTACCCTCTTAAAATACAAAGTAAAGCTGAACTGGAGAAGCTCTTTGACTCGCTTAAGGGGGTCTGGAGTGATATGGAGCAAGATGGCGCTATGTATGTCCGCGAAATCGGGGAAGGAGGGACTCGCGATGTATGGCAGTAAAGCATCGCTGCTCCTCGATACTGATATTTTTATCAACTACCTGCGCGGACAAAAAGAGGAATCTGATTTTTTCTACCGTCTCCTTGTTAAAGGGGAGTATGATGGATTCTATTCATCCATTACCGAGGTGGAGCTATTTGCAGCTGAAAAACTTGATGATCTGCAAATAGCTAATATAATAAGACTGCTAAATGCTCTCTACCGGGTTGAAGTTAACCCGACTGTTGCCCAGCAAGCCGGAAGGCTATTGGCCCAATTTAAAAGAACGAACGGTTTGGAGATGCCCGATGCGATTATAGCCGCTTCAGCATTAGCCAGCGGAGCTACATTGGTTACAAAAAATGCCAGATATTATTCATTTATTCCCGGTCTTGTGATATCCTTACCAGTGTCATATAGCTGCGACAAATAGCAGGCCATTTAAAAGACCCTATATTTGAAGCATAACTTTCCTGCCTCTGACCTCCAGAACCGTAAAAAGGGGAGTCAAAACTCCCTCACCTTCAGGGTGAGAGACGCGGCTAAGCTCCCTCCCCCTTGAGGGGGGAAGGATCGGGGTGGGGGAGAAATTATTGATGCGGCCTGAACAAGGAGTTACTTAGAAAATTGGCACTGCTCACCCTATCAAAAATCAGCAAAATGTACGGTGCTGCCACCATCCTCGACGCAGTATCACTGCAGCTTCAGCCGGGTGAAAAAGCCGGCCTGATCGGACCTAACGGATCAGGTAAAACAACACTCATCCGCATCATCGCTGGCGAACACGAGGCAGATAGCGGCGAAGTTAATTTGGCCCGAGATGCGAGGATCGGCTACCTGACCCAGGAGCCACCACAGATTAGAGCCGCCACCCTACACGCTCACCTCGAATATCCTTTACGCCACATTTATGATCTTAAAAACGAACTTTCGACTCTATCCGCACTAATTTCAACCATGGCCGCAGAGGATAATCTTGATAAAGCAAAAAAAAATAAACTTGAACAAGAGCTTAAACAATACGCGGCGCTAACCTCCCGCTTTGAAGAAGCGGGCGGCTATTTGGTCGAAAGCAAACTGGTCGGCGTTGCCCGCGGCCTTGGTTTTGAAGAAAGTGATTTTAACCGCCCACTGGCAACCTTCAGCGGCGGGGAGAAGACCAGGGCCCGCCTGGCAGGCTTGCTGCTACAGGATTTAGACCTGCTGCTACTTGATGAACCGACAAACTTCCTCGATCTCGCTGCTCTCGAGTGGTTGGAGAAATACCTGCGCGACATCAGTAGCGCCCTACTGGTGGTCAGCCACGACCGTTTTTTTCTCGATCGGGTAGTCGGCAAAATCTTTGTTCTTAAAAACCACCACCTTAAAACTTATAAGGGTAACTACAGCGCCTACCGACAGAAACTTGAGCAGGAGAAGCGCATCCTTGAAAGTGATTACAACCAGCAGCAGCTGTTAAAAAGCAGGGAAGAGAGGCTGGTCCGCGAAGCCCAGGCTGACGAACGCTCCAAACGACAGGCCCGCAGCCGCCAAAAGCGGCTGGATAAACTGGTGGAAATTGAGCGTCCGGACCAGGAGCAGAGCTTTTTTCTCGGTATCGGATTTAGCGGTCGCAGCGGGCGTTTGGTTGTCGGTTTTGAAGAGGTTAGTTTGGCTTTTAAGGCGGCCCCGCTGTTTGACAACCTCACCTTTGAGGTGCGCTGGGGCGATCGACTGGCATTAATCGGCCCAAACGGTGCCGGTAAAACAACCCTGCTTAAACTTATGGCCGGTGAGCTTGAGCCTGACGCAGGTACTATTCGTCTCGGACCGGCAGTAAAAGTGCTCTACTTTTCACAGGAGCAGGAGCAGTTGCAACAGAACAGAACCCTCCTGGAAACGATCACCGACGCCTCGCAGCTCGACCTGAAGGCTGCGCGTAACTATCTCGGCCGCTATCTATTCCGCGGTGATGATGTATTTAAGCAGGTATCGGATTTAAGTGGCGGCGAAAAAAGCCGCCTGGCCTTGGCCCGCCTGGGTTTAAGCAACGGTAATTGCCTGCTGATGGATGAGCCGACAAGCCATCTTGACCTGCCTGCCCTGGAAGAGCTCGAAAAGGTACTGCTACAATATCCCGGCACGCTGGTAGTTGTTTCCCACGACCGCTACTTTCTAAAAGGCTTGGCCAACCGGGTTTTTTTTCTTGGCAACGGGCAGCTCAGGATATTCGAGAACAGCTTTGAGGAATATTTGCAGCTGACTGAAAACGAAGTTGCCGGAAGCGCCCCAGAAGAAAGCGACAAACTTGCAGAAAAACGCCGCCGACAGCAGGAGCATCTCAAACGCCAGGCTCTGCAAAAAGAAGAACGACGCCTTAGATCAGAACAGAGCAAGATAGAGCAGCAGATCAGCACCAAAGAAACTGAAATCAAAGCACTTGAAGAAACATTATCCAACCACGAGTTATATGGCGATCGCCAGCGTCTTAAAGTGCTCGGCGCCGAACTTCAAGAGGCACAGACGCAACTTGACGATCTGCTTAGCCGCTGGGAAGAACTGGCCACAACCTCAATTGATGATGTATAATCGTCGTAATAATTAGCTTCTAGAATTGCAGGTAGATAAGATGCGTCAGGCCGAAGCCTACATAACCACCAGAACAGAAGCAGAAACTGCCGCCCTCGGAGAAATGTTTGGGCGGAACCTGGATCAACCACTGGTTATAGCCTTACAGGGTGAGCTTGGCGACGGTAAAACCGTTTTCGTGCGCGGTGCAGCCCGCGGATTGGGTGTATCTGCACAGGTAACCAGCCCAACTTTTGTGCTGCTCAAAATATACAGCGGCCGCCTGCCCCTCTACCATTTTGATTTTTATCGCCTGGCAGAGGATGAAGACCCTTTTGAACTTGGCTTTGCCGAATACCTTCCTGGTGAAGGTATTGCATTTATCGAATGGGCCCAGCGTTTGCCAGATCTGCTGCCCGACGAATTCGTGCAGGTTGACATTAAAAGCTTTTATGACGATAAAGGGGAGGGCCGCCGCCTGCTCTTCATCCCCCATGGGCCTGCAGCCTCAGAGCTCATCGAAACCTTTATCGAAAAGGTTACCTGGCGCACCGACGGCTCGCTCTATCTGGCAGAATAATACCGAAGGAGTTTTATATGCCAATACTCGGGATTGATACCACGACACTTTCCTGCTCCGTTGCCCTGCTGCAGCATAACACTGTGTTGGCCGAAGCTACTTTAAACATCAAAAAAACGCACTCCGAGAGGCTGATGCCCCTTCTCGATAACCTGCTCACTGAAAGCGGAGTCGAACGCGAAGAGCTGGATGCCATTGCCGTGGCTGCCGGGCCAGGTTCCTTTACCGGCCTGCGGATCGGTATCTCTACCGTCCGTGCCCTGTCCCAGGGCTTAGGCATCCCTGCAGTGCCGGTCTGCACTTTGGAGGCCCTCGCTGAAGCGGTGCCTTCACCCGGCGCCCTGATCTGCCCCCTGCTTGATGCCCGTCGCAGTCAGGTTTACACGGCCCTGTACCGCCGTGATGTCGAGCTCCCTTATACCTTACAGACAATCATTGAACCGGCTGCACTCGCCCTTGAAGAATTGGTCCAAAAACTGCTAATTTACAATCAACCGGTTATCTTTCTTGGTGAAGGCTTAAACAGTTATGATTCCATCTTGGAGAAATCCATGCCGCCCGGGCAGGCAGTAATCACCACTGCATCCTTCAGGCTCTGCCGCGCCTCATTGGTAGCCCTGGTCGGACAACGCTTGCTGGCAGCTAACCCTAAAGCATCGTATAATGAGCTGCTGCCAATCTACCTGCGCCGACCCGAAGCAGAGAGGATGGCTAAAAAAAACAGAGTGCTATAATGAAGGATGAATCTTGAGTGCAGGAAATAATTTATCTTCTCTCTGGGGAAATAAGGCGGGATAAGTAACTACTTTGTATTTTCCAGTAAGTGATAATGGTTTAAGAGCATTACAGACCCCTCTCCTTGGGGAGAGGGGTAGGGTGAGGGGTAAAAAAGTTAGGAGCAGTTCAATGTCTGTAGAACCATTCCAACTTGATAGAATGACAGTGTCTGATGTTGAAGCAGTAGCCGCCCTGGAGCAGGCTTCTTTCAACGATCCATGGCCTATTGAATCATTTATTAAAGAGTTGAGTTCAAACCAGCTTGCCCTTTACCTGGTTCTCCGCCATCAATCCATGGTAGTTGCCTATATCGGGGCCTGGGTTATCATTGATGAAGTTCATATCACTACTCTTGCTGTTGAAGAAGAATACCGCCGCCGTGGTTTGGCCACCCGTCTGATTGAAGCATTAATCGAAAAGGTTTTACCCTTTGGCGCCAGCAGTATCACTCTTGAAGTGCGGCCGAGCAACACTGCCGCACGAACTTTTTATGAGAAACTGGGGTTTGAAATATATGGCTGCCGCCTCCGCTATTATAAAGATGAAGATGCCCTGATTATGACAAAACAGTTACTCCCTCTCCCTTGAGGGGAGAGGGGCTGGGTGAGGGTGATGATTTGAGCAAGCAAGCTGCCGATATTAAAATATTAGGAATCGAAACCTCCTGCGATGAGACTGCTGTTGCCATAGTTGAAAACGGCACTCACATCTTAAGCAAAATCATCTCTTCCCAGGTAGAACTGCATGCCCGTTACGGCGGGGTGGTACCCGAAATTGCTTCCCGCCATCACCTGTTGCTGATCAACAACCTGATCGATGATGCTTTGTCAGAAGCAAAACTAGCCTTAAAAGATCTGCAGGCTATTGCCGTCACCCATGGCCCCGGACTGGTCGGTGCCCTGCTGATCGGTGTGGCAACAGCCAAAGCCCTGGCATATGCAGTGCGCTTACCGTTAATTGCCGTCAACCACCTCCAGGCCCACCTCTATGCCAACTACTTAAACGGCGCCCCGCAAATCTATCCGGCCGTAATCCTCATCGTATCCGGGGGCCATACGGAGCTCCTGCTTAAAAATAACCCCGGGGAAAGCATCAGCCTTGGCTGCACTCGCGACGACGCTGCCGGTGAAGTTTACGACAAGGTAGCACGTGTTCTTGAGCTGGGTTACCCCGGAGGCCCACTGATCGAAAAGCTGGCCCGCCAGGGCAATCCGGAGGCAATAGAGTTTCCCCGGTCCTGGCTCGATAGCGATTCTCCCTACGATTTCAGTTTTAGCGGTTTAAAAACAGCGGTCATCAATCATCTCTACCACTCCTGCCAACGCTCTGAAGAGATCAACCTGCCTGATTTAGCCGCGTCATTCCAGGAGGCCCTGGTAGAAGTATTGGTTGAAAAAACAACAAAAGCAGCTGCCGTGCACCAGGCAAAACTGGTCATGCTGGCCGGCGGAGTCTCTTCCAACAGCTACCTTCGTGAACGCCTGCATGCAAAACTAGCCGGAAAACTACCTGAAACAGTTTTGCATAGCCCGCCGCCTGAGCTTTGTACCGACAACGCAGCAATGATTGCCGCCGCCGCCTATCCCCGTTACCTGGCCGGAGATTTCGCGCCCCTAAACCTCAATGCCCATCCCGGACTGGGAATTGGTTTATAATAATCAGTATGCAATAGTATTACGTTAACTACTTCTTTATCCTGTTCATAAAGTCTTGTTTGGGCTTAAATGTTACTCAAAGGCTGTGGATAACCCTGTGCATAGTGTGGATTACTTTTAATGGAATTCTCTGGAGGTAATTAATACAGGCGTTTAGAAGACTAAAACCCCTGTTCAAGTTACATAATAAGTTGACTAAACTTAAAGTTAATCGACAACTACTTTTAGGTAAAAAGTAATTTGTCTGCTTGCTGTTCCTTTGCTATAATTAAGCAGATTTTATCTAAATACAGGGAAAAGAGGGGGTATTTTTGGCCTTTCCTGATGGAGCAAAAAAGATCCACTTTATAGGCATCGGTGGTTACGGTATGAGCGCACTGGCCTTGATCCTCTTAAAAAAAGGCTACCAGGTCAGTGGTTCCGATATTCGTGATACCACGCTAACAGCATCTCTCGCCGAAGCCGGTGCGCTCATCAAGATCGGGCATCAGGCTGCCAATATTGGATCGGCTGATCTGGTTGTCTACTCAACGGCCATTGACCCCGCCAACCCTGAACTGACAGAAGCAAAGCAGCGCGGCATTTTACTCTGGCACCGCTCAGAACTGCTTGCCGCCCTTCTAAACAGTGCTTATGGTATCGCGATTGCCGGGGCGCATGGTAAAACCACCACCACGGCTATGACCGCTCTGCTTCTCGAAGCAGCCGGTCTCGATCCCACCGCCCTCGTTGGCGGTGTAGTGCCTGCCTTTAACGGTAATGCCCGCCTCGGTACCGGCCCCTACATCGTTGCCGAAGCCGACGAAAGCGACAGCTCTTTTACCCGCTACTACCCTAAAATAGCTCTGGTCACTGGTATTGAAGCCGATCACCTGGAACACTACAACAATGATTACATCCTTTTACAGCAGGCTTACGCCCAGTTTTTGGCGCAGGTGTCCGTGGAAGAAGGTATTGCCGTGCTTTGTGCAGACGACCCGGCATTACGTCTGCTGGGAGATGAGCTGAACTGCCGCGTGGTTTACTACAGCTCCCGTGGATTAGATGAATCCATTACCACAAAAACAACAAGTGTTGACCACCTAAGTAAATCTCCAGACTTAATTAATCCAACGAAAACAAACCTAGAAGACCCCGGTAATAAATATATAAGCAAAGCGCCGCAGCGCTATCCGGTTGCCAAAATGGCGCATCCTCATGCTTCCGCGGAATACAGTGCCGTCAATATCCGGCTTACGCCTCACCGTTGCCATTTCGACCTTGCCCTTTGGGGAAGAGTAATCGCCACTGGCGTTTCCATTGGCGTGCCAGGCCTACACAATGTGAGCAATGCCGTCGGTGCCTTGGCCCTGGTTGATCAAATAGTGCCCAACATTGCTGTCTGCACCACTGCCTTAAAAAGCTTCAGTGGAGCCGGTCGCCGTTTTGAGAAGATTGGCGAGGTAAAGGGAATAACCGTAATTGATGATTACGCCCACCACCCGACAGAGGTAAAGTCCACCCTTAAGACAGCCCGCCTCTCGGCCAAAAGGGTCCTTTGCCTATTTCAGCCGCACCGCTACAGCCGCACAGCTGCTCTTTTCGAGCAATTTGCCGCTTCCTTTAGCGATGCAAACCTTCTCTATCTGCATGAGGTTTACTCTGCTGGTGAAGCCCCGCTGCCAGGCATCAATAGCAAAACTCTGGCGGCCGCCATCACCCGGCAAAGCAACACAATAGTCACCTACAACCCATCCATCACTGCCCTGGAAGAAGAGGTTGCCACCACCGCCAGCCAGGGCGACCTGATAATCACTATGGGTGCCGGTGACATTACCTATTCCGCCCCCCGCATACTGAAACTGCTTGAAACAAGAGGATAAGTAGATTGCCCAACTACATTGAACTGCACAACCACATCCTGCCCGGCCTTGATGAGGGGCCACACACCATGAACGAAGCAATGCTGCTGGCCCGGGCCATGGTCGCCGCCGGTTACAGTACAATAGTAACAACTCCCCACACCTTTGAAGGGTAACCGGCACCGGCCATGATTAACGAACGCTTGCAAGAGCTACAGCAAGAACTAAACAACCAATCAATTAAAATCAACCTACTTCCTGGCTCAGAAACCCATATCGAACCGGGGATTCTGGATTTGCTTGAAAAAGGCGCGCTGCAAACCCTGAACAACACGCGCAATATATATGTCGAACTGCCCTTTTCACAGGCCCTGCCTCTATATACCGAGCAACTACTCTTCGAAATGAACATTTAAAGATTACTAGTCAATCATCCTCCACCTCGAGAGGGCAGAAGCACTGAAAAAAAGAGCCTAATCTCATCCACAGCCTGCACCAGGCCGGTGCTTTTTTCCAACTCACCTGAGGGCGCTTAGTGGCTGGTTAGGTTCTGAAGCAGAAAAAAACCGTCAATTACATAATCTCCGCCAACCTGGTTTACCTTTTTGCCATCGATGCCCACAATGCCGCTTTCCGCTTGCTGACCGTCGATAAAGCTGCCGCCCCCCTCGATCAGCATACCGCCCCCCAAATGTTCTCCACTCGCCCACGCCAGATTATCGAAGATCGAACAATAAAAATTTAAGCAACTGAGAAAGATTTAAAAGATTTAAATAACAATGATTGCTTGTTGTAACCGGTAGCCAATGATTTATCGGTAATATTTGAAATTTTTTAATTGTTATCGTGCATTGCAGTTATCTGCTTTAACTATTTGACCGTTAAGTGTAAAATATTTTTAAACACTCTTAACAGAAAGGCAGATGGTCGCAATGTGTCATTCCGATCGAAAAACGAAACGCGAGCATCGCAAGTAGTTCCAGAAGATGTTTGCCCGTAGCAACCTCTATAATCAAACCCTTGATCTAACCCTCTGTAACGCTGTTGGTTCAATGGTTAAAGGCGAGGGGTTTACCATAAAATATAAATAATTTAGGCGGAATAGACTCTACACTAAAAATTAATAATAAATGCAAGGCAACCACCAATTCGAAGATTTACCTTTATTTTGTCTATTTGTAACTGATCGTATGTCCAGCTAAGGCTGGGCATACGATCAGTTACAAATAATAAATATATGACATCTTTAGACATTTAATCTTAAAAATTGCAGCAAAAAATGTAATTTTATATTATAATAGCGTCATAGATATATTGACATTCAGGGAGGAATTAAAAGTGGCTGAATCAAGAAAAGAAGTACGCAAAGAAAAAGAAGGATCATCGAAATCGAAGCTGTTTAAGATTATTGCTGTGGTTTTGATTGTTGCGGGAGTAGGTGTGCTTGGTTTTGCCGGTTTTCAGAAGCTTTATGTAAACTTTCAGCAAACTAAGTTACGTGACGAATACCACGCCACTGCCGGTTTTAAACGGGTGGACCTGGTGCCGGAAAAGATTGCCATTGAAGAGTGGGAGCCGATGCGCCTGGTGATCCCCAAGATCGATGTTGACCTGATTACTGTCGGTGGTGGCAGTGTATTCGACAAAGCCTTGCTCGATAAGGCTCCCACTCATTTTAACGATCTAACCAGTATGGGTCTTAATGTCCACGGAGATCTGCCGAATACCGAAAATGGCAATGTCTCTTTTGCCGGACATCGGGCTGGACGCTGGAATTTCTTTTTAAATATTGATAAGCTTGATCCGGGAGATGAAATCTACCTTGATGCGGCTGGTTACCGGTTCATTTATCACGTGGAGTGGGTTAAAGTGTTTGGAAAGTATGATTGGGAGCCGCTGGAGCAAACTGACTACCCGGCGATTACCTTGCAAACCTGCGAGCCGCCGCATGTATCCAACCCCAACTATCGCCTGATGGCCCGCGGTAAATTGATATCTGTCATTCCGGTACCGGTGGAGCTGCCGGATGCCAACTAAGGAAACTGAACAAGTTAAGCGGCGTTGCCGATTTTGTGCAGCGCCGCTTGAGCATGTTTTTGCTGATCTCGGTACATCACCCCTGGCCAATTCTTACTTGCGGCCGGGACAACTGCATCAGCCGGAATCATTTTATCCCCTTGTTGCTTACGTTTGCGCCTCCTGTTACCTGGTTCAATTAGAAGAGCTTAGCAGCCCCATTGATATTTTTAGCGACTACGCCTATTTTTCGTCATTCTCGGATAGCTGGCTACAGCACGCTCAAGAATTTTTTGAGCAGGCAATTAATTGCTTCGGCCTCAACAAAAAGAGCCTGGTGATCGAGATCGGCAGTAATGATGGCTACCTGCTCAAATATTTTAAAGAAGCCGGTATCAAGGTACTGGGGGTTGAACCAGCTGCCAATGTAGCTAAGGCAGCCATTGATCAGGGCATAGAGACATTGGTTGGCTTTTTTGATCACTGCCTGGCCGGGAAATTAGCAGCCCAGGGTAAAAAGGCAGACCTGATCATTGCCAACAATGTTTTAGCGCACATCCCGCAGACAAATGATTTATTGCGCGGTTTGCATAAACTGTTAAAACCGGAAGGCACTATCAGCATCGAAACTCCCCATCTGCTAAGTCTGATCGAAGAAAACCAGTTTGATACAATCTACCACGAACACTATTCATATTTTTCTTTGACCACTCTGGAAAGAATTTTTAAAGACCATCAGCTTGCGTTATACGATCTGGAAATGCTACCAACGCATGGTGGCTCGCTGCGCCTTTTTGTCGGCCACCGTGATAATTATGAAGGAAAAACAGGCGCTTCTGTCAGGCAGGTTTTAGCGGAGGAAGAGCGAAAAGGTCTTAAAGAGATAAGTATTTACGAATCTTATGGTGACCGTGTTCTGCAGGTTAAACGCAATGTCCTAAAAGGTTTGATCGGCCTTAAAGAAACAGGAAAATCGATTGCCGCCTATGGTGCGCCGGCCAAGGGCAATACTTTGCTCAACTATTTAGGCATTGGCACTGATTTTATTGAGTACACGGTTGATCGCAATCCGAACAAGCAGGGCTGTTTTCTGCCGGGTAGCAGGATTCCGGTTTACAGTCCGGATAGAATAGCCAAGACCAGGCCGGATTATCTGCTGATCTTACCCTGGAACCTGAAAGAAGAGATCATGGAGCAGATGGCGATGATTAGCAGTTGGGGAGGCCGATTTATTTTACCGATACCTGATTTCAAAATTATTTAGAGATGAGGTGATCCGGTGAACCGTAACTTAGAATATTTTCTTGTGGGATTGATGTTTATGACAATGATGACTTGCTTAGCCGGATGCCGGGAACCGGATATAGAGGTCGACCCGGAAGATCTAAGCCTGATTGATTATTACATTGAAGAGCTTTCTCTGGCTTTACTTGATGTTGAACCTGATTTATTGGGCTGGGTTCGTGAACCCTACTCCGATAATTATCCCCTGAAATACAATGAAGAGCGGATTACCCTGTTAACGGAGCACCTAAAAATAATTCAGCAGATCAGAAAACAACGTCAAAAAGATACTTTTCCTGATGAAGATATCATCGCCAAATGGCGGGTAGTCCTGGTCAGAGGCAGTGCTGAATGGTTTCTTGAGGGGCCGGCAGTAGTTGATGCTTTAGCCCGGCTTGCAATGCTGAGTGAGAGGGTAGAGCAGGCCATAGCCTTAATTATTGACAATGAAGGAAAGCTTGATGCGGACCAATCGCAACTTGTAGTTACCCTGATTGAAGAACTAGCTCCGGAAATCGAAGCGATCAGGGTGATATTTTATAAATAAAGCCATTGAGGGATATAGAAGCTATGATTTTTTGTGAAAGCTGGTTAAAGGGCGCTTGTTTGATTACTTTAGAGCCGGCTGTTGATGAACGCGGATCTTTTACCCGTACTTTCTGCCGGTCAGAGTTTGAAAAGAAAAGCCTGGTTATTGATTACGTTCAGCATAGCATCTCGGAAAACAGCTTAAAAGGCACTCTGCGGGGCATGCATTACCAGCTTGAGCCGGTTGCGGAGACAAAATTGGTCCAGTGTTTGCGCGGAGCTGTTTACGATGTTATTGTTGACCTCCGCCCTCAGTCGCCAACCTTTTGCGGTTGGGAAAGTTTCGAGCTCACAGCTGATAATTACCAACTGCTTTATGTGCCCGAAGGTTTTGCTCACGGGTTCGTAACTCTTACCGATGATACTACCCTTTACTACATGATATCCGCTCAATACTCGCCTGAGCTGGCAAGAGGGATCCGTTACGATGACCCGTTGTTTGGCATAAAATGGCCTGATATTGATCTGATTATTGCGCGAAAGGACCGGCTGTGGCCGGATTTTAAGCGATGAAAACAGTCTTGATTACTGGGGCCAGGGGGTTTATCGGTGCACACTGCCTGGAAACTCTGCATGAGCGTGGTTACCAGGTGCATGCCATCAGCTCCAAGGGCCGTAGGAACAGCCGAGAAAACGCTGTGGAATGGCACCATGCAGACCTTCACAACTTTGAGCAAATTGTCCGGCTGATGCTGGAAGTGCGGCCGCAGTATTTGCTGCACCTGGCCTGGGATGTCAAGCACGGTTCTTACTGGCGATCGGCAGAAAACCTGCGCTGGGTAAGAAGCAGCTTAAATTTAGTGCAGGCTTTTATTGAAGCCGGAGGCGAGCGAGTGGTTACAACCGGCAGCTGCGCTGAATATGATTGGAATTATGGTTACTGCAGCGAAAACATTACGCCGCTTAAACCGGCTACTCTGTATGGAGTTTGTAAGGATGCGCTGCAAAAAATTACCAGCGCAGTCTGTCTGGAAAAAGGGGTTAGTTCGGCCTGGGGCAGGCTCTTTTTTTTATACGGTCCCGGCGAAAATGAAAACCGGCTGGTGCCTTCGGTGATTACTGCACTGCTTAAAGGTCAGGATGCTTTATGCACTCATGGTGAGCAGATCCGCGATTACCTGTACGTGCAGGATGCGGCTGAGTCCCTGGTCTGCCTGCTGGAAAGCGGCGTTGAAGGCCCTGTGAACTTGGCTTCGGGCAGGGCGGTTAAATTAAGAAAAGTTGTAGATAGTGCGGCTATAGCAATCGGCAGGGTAGATTTGGTCAGATATGGTGCGATTGAGGTCGCAGATGACGACCCGCCGCTTCTGCTGGCCAATACAAAGAAGCTATTTAAGGAAGCTGGCTGGCAACCTCGCTATAGCCTGAATGAAGGGATGCAGGAGACTGTAAGCTGGTGGAAGAAGCAGTTAAAATTTAAGCCAGGCTAAAAAGATGTAAGTAAGACTACTAACTTATTATCTTCTATCCCTGTTGGAGGTCTTCAAAAACCCCCTCCTCCCAGCGAGGGGGAGAGTCGGGGTGGGGAAGCGAGAAGGCATAAGAAAGACATGAACGATGCTCAATGAATCTAATGCAAACATAACAAAAAGTTGGGTGATACTTTGAAAACATCAGAAAAGCTTAAAATTGTTATAGTCGGCACCGGTTACGTTGGTTTGACCACCGGGGTGGCCCTCGGTTACTTAGGCCACGAGGTATGCTGTGTAGATAAAGATACAGCAATTATTGATAAGCTTGAACGGGGCATTTCGACCATTTATGAGCCAGGGTTGGAAGAGTTACTTGGTCAATCTGCAGCGCAGGTTTCTTTTACGAAAGATCTGCAGCGCAATTTGCCGGGAGCACAAGTAGTGATTATTGCTGTCGGCACACCTTCAAAGGATAACGGTGATACCGACCTTGGTTACGTGGAAGCTGTAGCCCGTGAGATTGGGGCTGCCATGGATCCGCAAAAACCACCCCTGATCATCAATAAATCAACAGTGCCGGTAGGGACGGCCAGGCGGGTTGAGACAGTTGTGCGCGAGGAGTTGGAAAAGCGCTGTGTCGATTGTCGCTTTAGCGTCGCTTCTAACCCGGAATTCTTAAGGGAAGGTTCGGCGTTACATGATACCTATTATCCGGACCGGATTGTGGTGGGAGCCACTGATATTGGTGCATTAAACCTGGTGCGCCAGATGTATGCCCCAATCTTAGAGCAGACCTTCAATCCTCCCCCGGCTGTGCCCCGCCCCGAAGGCTACAGCCTGCCGGCGTTGGTGACAACCAGCCCGACCAGCGCAGAGCTGATCAAGTATACGGCCAATGCTTTTCTGGCAACCAAGATTTCATTTATCAACGAATTTTCAGCAATCGCTGAGAAGGTTGGCGCCGATATCACAGAAGTTGCCAAGGGAGTGGGTCTTGACCGCCGGATTGGCCCCGGCTTTTTAAAGGCTGGCGTTGGCTGGGGCGGAAGCTGTTTTCCTAAAGATGTGCGGTCGATTCTTTTCACTGGTAGCCAGTATAATTGCGAAATGCCGCTGGTCAGGGCTGCTCTCGAAGTTAACCGCCGTCAGAAATTAAAAGCGATCGAAAAGCTGCAGCAGCTCTTAAAGGTAGTCAGGGGCAGTACAGTAGGGCTATTGGGGCTGGCTTTTAAGCCAAATACCGATGATATCAGGGAATCGCCTGCTATCGATGTAATTGACGGGCTGCTGGAGATGGGGGCGCGAGTCAAGGTTTATGATCCGGTGGCGATTGAAAAATACAGGCAAACTTACCCCGATCAACAGGTGATTTACTGCGATACAGCAGCGGATACCGCCCGTGATGCCGATGCCCTGGTGATCCTGACCGATTGGGATGAGTTTTTGCACCTGCCCTGGTCAGATATAAGCGGGTTTATGAAACAAAAAGTGATCATTGACGGTCGCAACATGCTCGACCGGGAAAAGATGCAGCAGGCTGGTTTTACATACAGCGGTATCGGTCGCTGATTTATTAGAACTGCTTTTGGGAGGTTTTTCTATATTAATATTGCCTTCATTATTACCCGGGCTGACGATCTTGGCGGGGCGCAGGCTCACGTGCGGGATCTGGCGACGGCATTTAAAGAACGGGGCGAAGAGGTTATGGTCTTGGCCGGCAGCGGCGGGCCCCTCTTTGATGCGCTTAAAAATAGAGGGGTCAATTATCGACTGTTGAAAAACATGGTGCACCCGATTAACCCGTTAAAGGATCTGTCAGCCTACCGGGAAATTAAAACCTGTCTGCGTGAGCTAAAGCCGGACCTTGTCAGCACACACTCAAATAAGGCCGGATTCCTGGGACGGTTGGCAGCCAATAAACTTGGAATACCGGTTGTTCATACTTCACACGGCTTTTTATTTGGCGGCAGGAAGCAAAAGCTTACCTGCCGCTTTTATCGCTTAATGGAAAAATATGCGGCTGCAAGAGGCGATTTGGTGATTGCGGTAGCACAGAGTGAATATGACCTGGCTGTTCGCTTAAATGTGATCCCACCGCAAAAAATGGTGGTTATCCATAACGGATTGCCTGAAAGCGAAACCTGCAGCTTCGCAAAGCCTGAAAAAGAGCCGGCTCACCTGATCATGGTGGCACGTTTTGTGCCGCCAAAAGATCATGGCACGCTGATCTGGGCCCTGAGTGGCCTGAAAGAACTGCTCTGGCGGTTAACGCTGGTTGGCGACGGCAACGGTCAGGCTGCGGCCGAAAAGCTGGTCAATGTGAGCGCAATAACTGACAGGGTGGATTTTGTTGGCTTTCGCGATGATATTGAAGAGCTGCTGTCAACCGCTTCAGTATTTGTCTTAAGCAGCCGGCGCGAAGGTTT
>Ga0114946_10001285_pt1 | contig 17269 bp, 16 predicted proteins | sample WalLakDeSediment_FD_88676 | JGI IMG/M metagenome (GOLD analysis project Ga0114946, IMG submission 88676) | Lake sediment microbial communities from Walker lake, Nevada to study Microbial Dark Matter (Phase II) - Walker Lake 11/02/13 Deep Sediment | ecosystem: Environmental > Aquatic >... | reverse complement strand
CCGACACCGACACCGGCACCGGCACCGACGCAACCGATCGGCAGTTCGCGTCGACGAGCCGCTCTCCGTGGTCCGACCAGCCGGGACCCGACGCCGACGGTCAGTCGGGACCCGACGCCACGAGCGTGCCGGTCCCGGTGACCGGCGCCGGCCTCCAGCGCCGAGTGCCGGGCCAGGCCCTGGCCCTCACGACCACCGACACCGGGGCCGAGCCCCGTGCGGTCCAGGCGCCCCACCGCAGTCCCGACGAGGTGCGGGCGATGCTCTCCCGCTACCGGTCGGGGCTCCGCGAGGGGCGCACCGGCGATCCGACGGGGTCGGAGACCCCGGCAACCACCGATCACGAGGGGAGCGAGCTCCGATGACCGACCTGAGTCGAGCCGCCAGCGACGTCAGCTGGCTCGTCACCAACTTCGTGGACCGGGTGCCCGGGGTGAGCGAGGCGGTGGTCGTCTCGTCCGACGGCCTCCCGATGGCCACGTCCCGGGGCCTGGGCCGCGATGCCGCCGACCGCTTCGCGGCCGTCGCCTCCGGGCTGATCGGCCTCGCCTACGGTGCCGCCGGCCGCTTCGGCGGCGGCGCGGTCAACGAGGTGATCGTCGAGATGGAGCGGGCGTTCCTGTTCGTCACCGGCATCAGCGACGGATCGTCGCTCGCCGTGGTGGCTGGCGCCGACTGCGACGTCGGGCTCGTCGGCTACGAGATGGCCGTGCTGGTGGAGAAGGCCGGCGCCGTCCTCACGCCCGAGCTGCGGACCGAGCTACAGGGATCGCTCCCGCGGTGAACTCGTCCGCCCTCCCGCCCGGCGATGGCCTCGACAGCCGCCTCCGCCCCTACGCCATCACCGGCGGGCGGACGCGCGCCCTCGCCGAGCTGCCGATCGAGTCGATGGTCCGCACCAGCGAGCTCGGCCACGCCGAGCGGGCTCGGCTGGCCCTCGAGCGCCGCACGATCATCGAGCTGTGCGTGACGCCGCACTCCGTCGCCGAGGTCTCCGCGCTCGTGCGGCTGCACCTCGGCGTGGCCCGGGTCCTCATCGGCGACCTCGCGGCCGAGGGGCTGCTCGCCGTCCACCGTCCCGATCACCGGGGCGACCGACCGGATCTCCGCCTCCTCGAAAGGGTCCTCCATGGTCTTCAGGCGCTCTGACGCGACGGTGCCGGCCCCTGTCGCGCCGGTGGATGCGCCCCCGCCCCTGCCGGTCAAGATCGTCGTCGCCGGTGGGTTCGCGGTGGGCAAGACCACCTTCGTCGGCGCGATCTCGGAGATCGCGCCCCTCACCACCGAGGCCGCGCTCACCCAGGTGAGCGTCGGGGTCGACGACACCGGGGGCCTCACCGGCAAGACGGGCACCACCGTCGCCATGGACTTCGGGCGGATCACGCTCGGCCACGATCTCGTGCTCTACCTGTTCGGCACACCGGGCCAGGAGCGGTTCCACTTCATGTGGGACGACCTGGTGCGCGGTGCGATCGGCGCCGTCGTGCTCGTGGACACCACCCGCCTCGGCGACTGCTTCCCGGCCGTCGACTACTTCGAGCGACTCGGGGTGCCGTTCATCGTGGCCGTCAACGCGTTCAACGGCCAGCAGGTGCACGCCCTGCCCGCCGTGCGCGAGGCGCTCGCGGTGCCCGAGGAGGTGCCGATGATCGTCTGCGACGCCCGGGACCGACTCTCGACGCGCGACGCCCTGCTCGAAGTCGTCCAGCACGCGCTGGTCCGCGCCGGCGTCTGATCCGGGGGCCCGGGCTCGCCCGACCCCCCGGCGGCCAGCGATGATCGGTCGATGCCCCCACCCCTCACCGTGGTGATCGTCCACCGCGACGCGTCCGACAAGCTGGCCCGGGCCATCGCCACCTTCGCCGACCAGGAGGTCGAGGTCCGTCCGCTCGTGGTGGACAACGGCTCGCGTCCCAGCCACCTGGCCGCGCTGCGCACGATCATCGGCGAGCGGGGCGAGATCGTCGAGCTCGGGACCAACACCGGGTTCGGACCGGCGGCCAACGCCGGCTGGCGCCGGTGGCTCGAGGCCGGCGAGGGGGAGTGGGTGGGGCTGATGCCCCACGATGCGCTGGTGCAGCCGGGCACGCTGGACCGACTCCTCGCCGAGGGGTCGGCGCGACCCCGGGCCGGCCTGGTGTCGGCCGACGTGGGCGACGGCGCGACCCCCGTGGTCGACCGGTACCTCGGGGGCATCACCCGGCCGGCAGCGACGCGCGACGGCTGGGAGGACGCCGACCACCCCCACGGCACGCTCATGCTCGCCCGCCGCCCGTGCCTGGCGCAGATCGGGCTGTTCGACGAGCGGTACTTCGCCTACTGCGAGGAGGCCGACCTCGGCATCCGCGCCGGCGCGGGCGGGTGGGAGGTCGGTCTCGTCCGCGGGGCCCGGGTCGTCAACCCGAGCACCACCTCGGGCAGCGCCGCGGTCGACTATCTGCAGCTGCGCAACACGCTGTTGCTCGTGCGGGAGCACTCCGGGCGCTACCCGGCCACCATCCGGTGGCTCATCGCCGTCGTCCAGCTGGTCATCGGCACCATCCGCCCCGAGGGCCAGCTGCCCTGGTTCTCGCCCCGGGCCCGGGTCCGGGCCCTGATCGACGCGCCCCGCGGGCGCTAGGGCCCGCCCCCACCGACGATGCTCACCGGCTGAACGCCGGCGGGGCGTCGCTCAGCCGACCCGACCCTCCTCGGCCGCGGCGATCTCGGGCCGGATGCGCCAGAGATACCACGGCGAGACGATCAGGCCACCCACCAGCACGGCGACGCCGAAGAGGATGGCGACGAGCCAGCCCACCCGGTTCCGCCCGGCGAGCGACCACGCCCACGCCGGGCGGCGGGCGGCGTCGAGGAAGGCCCAGCCGCTGATCGCCAGGGGGATCGAGGCGATGACGACGAGGACCGTCGCCCGGGCCACGTCGAGGAGCAGGTCCACGGCACGACGGTACCGGGACCCGACCCCGCTCCGACCGGTCGGGATAGCGTCGGCGGATGGCCCGCATCAGCACGCTCAGCCGATCCATCGCCGGACGGGTCGCGATCGTCACCGGTGCGGGGTCGGGCATGGGCCGGGCCACCGCCCAGCTCCTCGCCGACGAGGGCGCCCTCGTCGCGGTGCTCGACCGCGACGCCGAGTCCGCGGCGGCGGTGACCGCCGAGATCCGCGCCGCCGGTCGCCGGGCGATCGGGCTCGCGGTCGACGTGCGATCCGACGGCGAGGTGCGCGCCACCGTGGACGACGTGCGGGCCGAGCTCGGTCCGGTCGACATCCTGGTCAACAACGCCGGCGTGAGCCTGCCCTCGCCGATCGGCGAGGACGGGTTCGAGATCGCGTGGGCCGCCACCCTCGACGTCAACCTCACCGCCCCCACCCGCCTGGTCCGGGCCTGCCTCGCCGACCTGGCCCGCGAGGGCCAGGGGCGGGTGGTCAACGTGGCCTCCACCGAGGGGCTGGGGGCCACCCCCGGGCTGGTCGCCTACACCGCGAGCAAGCACGGCGTGATCGGGCTCACGCGGTCGCTCGCGGTCGAGCTGGGCCGTCGGGGGGTGACGGTGAACTGCGTGTGCCCCGGACCGATCCACACCGGCATGACCGCGGCGATCCCCGACGAGGCCAAGGCCGCCTTCGCCCGGCGACGGGTGCCGGTCGGTCGTTACGGCGACCCCGAGGAGGTCGCCCACGCGATCCTCGCGCTCGTCCTCCCGGCCGCCTCGTTCGTCAACGGCGCGGTGCTCGTCGTCGACGGCGGCATGACCGCCCAGAACACCTGACCGCCGAAGTTCCCGTGGACACCGGCCTCGCCCGTCGCATGCTCCGGACCCTCGAGCCGGTCCACGGCTTCGTCTACTTCTCGCCCCACGCCGTCGCGGCCTACGAGGCGCTCGGGCTCGAGGGCCGCATGGGCTACTTCGCGTCGCGGTCCGCGGCCATGGGACCGGTGCCCGCCGAGGTGGTGGTGGCTACGTTCTTCAACTTCCACCCCGACCTCGTGCGTTCGTGCATCCCCGAGACCTGGGCCCGGGCCGCGCCCGCCGCGGTGCTCGAGGCCCGGCTCGGCGCGGTCGACGCGGGGCTGCGGGCCGTCCTCGGCGACGCCGTGCACTCCGCCGAGATGATCGAGGCGGCCGCCCTGGCCCGGGAGGCCACGGCGGCCCTCGCACCCGTGGGCCGGGCGCTCTACGCCGGCCACGCCTCGCTCGAGTGGCCCGACGCGCCCCACCTGGTGCTGTGGCACGCCCAGACCCTGCTGCGAGAGCACCGCGGCGACGCCCACGTGGCCGCCCTCGTCGCCGCCGGGGTGGGCGACGGCTGCGAGGCGCTGGTGCAGCACGCGGCCATGGGCGAGGTGCCCGCCGAGGTGCTCCGCACCACCCGGGCGTGGTCGCCCGAGGAGTGGGCCGCCACGGTGGCGCGCCTGGTCGACCGCGGGTGGCACCACCCCGACGGGTCGTTCACCGCGGCAGGCCGCGACGTCCGCGACGACATCGAGCAGCGGACCGATGCCGCGTCGATGGCGCCCTGGACACTCCTCGGCGAGGACCGCTGCGCCCGCCTCCGCGCCCTGGTACGACCGTGGTCGCGGGCGATCGTCGACGGCGGAGGCCTCGGGACCATGGCGTCGCCGCGGGCGGAGCGGTGACGGTCCGCGTCGGCTTCCTGGGGGCGGGGCTCATCGCCACGTTCCACTCCAAGATGCTGCGTCACAGCGGGGCCGACGCCACCTGGGCCGGGGTGTTCGACCCCGACGCCGAGCGCCGCGACGCGTTCGCCCGGGCCAGCGGCGCCCGGGCGTGCGCGTCCGAGGAGGAGGTGCTCGACACGTGCGATGCGGTGTACGTGTGCACCTGGACCTCCGAGCACCCTCGGCTCGTCGCCGCGGCGGTCGAGCGCGGCCTCCCCGTGTTCTGCGAGAAGCCGCTCGGCGTCGATCTGGCCAGCGCCGCGGCCATGACCTCGGCCGTCCAGGTCTCCGGGATCACCAACCAGGTGGGGCTGATCCTGCGGTCCTCACCCGCGTTCACCCTGGTCCGCGAGCTCATCGGCGAGCCGGCATCGGGCCGGGTCATGGCCGCGGTGTTCCGCGACGACCAGTTCATCCCCGTCCAGGGCCACTACGGCTCGACGTGGCGGGGCGACGTCGCCCGGGCCGGCTCGGGGACCCTGCTCGAGCACTCCATCCACGACCTCGACCTGCTCGAGTGGCTCCTCGGCCCGGTCACCTCGGTCGGCGCCCGGTCGCGGGAGTTCCACGCCATCGCCGGCATCGAGGACGTCGTCGCCACGTGCGTCGGGTTCGCCAGCGGGGCGGTCGGCACGCTGACCAGCATCTGGCACGACGTGCTCGGCCGGGGCAGCCTCCGCCGCCTCGAGATCTTCTGCGAACGGGCCCACGTGGTGGTCGAGGGCGACGACTGGTTCGGTCCGGTGCGGTGGACGCCGGCCGCAACCGACGCCGAGACGCTCGAGTGGTCGGGCGACGCGCTGGTCGCCGAGGTCGGGCGCCGCGGGGTCGCGCTGTCCAACCCCGACGGCCGGTTCGTGACCGCAGCGGCCGCCCACGAGCCCACCTGGCCCGACTTCGCGGTCGCCTTGCGGGCCCACGTGGTCGCCGACGCCGTGTACCGATCGGCCGCCGCCGAGGGGGCGCCGGTCGCGGTGCCTCCCGGGGTGCCCGAGCCGAGGGGCTGACCCCGCCGGGCCGGATCAGCCGGGCGCGCCGTCGAGGAGGTCGCGGAACCCCGCCGCCTCGTGGGGCCCGATGACGAGCTGCTCGAGGACCCCGACCCCCACGGCGCCGTCGGGGGCGGTGGCCCGGACGAGCTGTTGCACGTGGATCATGGTGGGATCGAGCGGGTCGACCCCGTCGACCGGCCAGGAGTCGGTGCCCACCGCCTCCTCGCCGTGCCAGGTGCCGTGCCGCCAGGTGGGATGGGTGTAGCCGATCCCGGCCATCCGGAAGGTGAGCAGGGGTTCGAGGGCGATGGTCTCGGGCTCGGCGCGGGGCGGCACGAGCGTGATCGCGGCCCGGCGGGCCTGCCGGGTTCCGGGCGCCCAGTCGACCGCCCAGTCGACTGCCTCCATCGCTGTCGACACCCCCCGGTCGACGGGATCGTCACCGGGACCGAGGATCGGGACGACCCGCCCGCTGGCGTGCCACCGGCGCCCGTCGGCCTGCTCGTTCACCGCGAAGTGGGTGCACCGGTCGGGGAAGTTGATCGGCGCCCAGAGCCAGAAGAACTGGGCCGGGCCACCGGGCGCGCCCGCATCGCGCTCGCCCACCGGGCGGATCCCCCACGAGCGGTCGCGACAGCCGAGCACGTCGCGGTCGGCCAGGTCGTGGCGCACCCCGTCGACCTCGAGCCAGCCCGACCAGGTGCTCCACTGGGCGAGCCGCGTGTAGTCGAGGACCACGTGGGGGCCGTCGCGGAGGGTGAAGCGGGGCTCCTCGACGGCGGGGGTCCGGGCCGTGCAGGTGAGCTCGGCGCGGATCCCGTGGTCGCCGGTGACGACGACGCGGTGGACCCGCATCGGTTCGACGACCTCGACCGAGATGGGGCCCACGCGGGTGTCGCCCCGCTCGAGCGGGGCCCGACCCGATGCGAACACCGATCGCTGGGTCCCGGCGGACACCACCGACACCGCGGCGTCGATCACCTGGCGCCCGGGGTAGAGCCCCATGGCGACGGCGAAGAAGAGCGAGCCGTCGGCCGTGTACCCGTTGAAGAAGTAGCGGTCGTAGGCGTTGCGCACGCCGGCGGGCGGATGCCCGACCGGGTCGGGGCCCGAGTGGACCGGGTAGTCGTCGAATCGGTCGAGCACGGGCTGACCCTACGCGGCCCCGGACCGCGCGCGCCGACCGGCGCGCGATGCTGACGACCATGCTCTCCATCGCCGAGGCCGACGCCCAGCTCACCGCCCCCGGGGCCCCCTTCGAGATGGAGGAGGTCGAGATCCGGGGGACCACGGTGCGGGCGTGGACGAGCGCCCAGCCCGATCTCCGCCACGTCCTCGAGCGCAGCCGTCGCTTCGGCGACCGCACGTTCATCGTGTTCGAGGACGAGCGCATCTCCTTCGCCGAGCACCACCAGCTGGTGTCCGCACTCGCCGAACACCTGCGGGCCGCCGGGGTCGAGGCGGGCGACCGGGTGGCCATCGCCATGCGCAACTTCCCGGAGTGGTCGGTCGCGTTCTGGGCCACCACGTGCATCGGCGCGATCGCCGTGCCCCTGAACGCCTGGTGGACCGGGGAGGAGCTCGAGTACGGCCTGGCCGACTCCGGCTCGAGCGTGGCCGTGGTCGACGAGGAGCGGGCCGAGCGGATCCGACCACACCGGGGGGCGCTGCCGGCGCTGCGCGAGGTGCTGGTCGTGCGGGGCACGGCACCCACCGGGGCGGGCGAGCGGCGCTGGGCCGACGCGGTGCCCGGCGCGCCGAGCGGGCTCGAGCTCCCCGCCGTGGAGCTGCGCCCCGACGACCCGGCCACGATCTTCTACACCTCGGGCACCACCGGGCACCCCAAGGGCGCGCTCGGCACCCACCGCAACATCTGCAACAACCCGATCAGCCTGCTCTACCAGCGGGCCCGCACGCAGCTGCGCCACCCCGACGCGCCCACCTCGGCGCCGGCCGATCCCGGCGCGCCGAAGCCCCAGACCGGGGCCCTGCTCACCGTGCCGCTGTTCCACGTCACCGGGACCCACTCCACGCTCGTCGGCGCGGTGAGCTTCGGGAACAAGCTGGTGATGATGTGGAAGTGGGACCCCGAGCGGGCCCTCGAGCTGATCGAGCGCGAGCGCCTCACGTCGTTCGGCGGAGTGCCGACCATGGTGATCCAGCTCATGGAGTCGCCGAGCTTCCGCACCCGCGACCTCACCAGCCTCACGAGCGTGGGCTACGGCGGCGCGCCGGCGCCGCCCGACCTGGTCCGGCGCATCGAGGCCGAGTTCCCGCCCGTCTCGCCGGGCAACGGGTACGGGATGACCGAGACGTCGTCGATCTCCACCTACAACGGCGGCGCCGACTACCTGGCCAAGCCCGACAGCGTCGGTCCCCCGGTGGCGGTGTGCGACATCCGGATCGTGGACGATGCGGAGGTCGACGTGCCCGCCGGCGGGCTCGGCGAGCTGTGGGTGCGGGGCCCGAACGTGGTGATCGGGTACTGGGGCAAGCCGGAGGCCACGGCGGAGACGTTCGTCGACGGGTGGGTCCGGACCGGCGACATCGCCCGGGTCGACGCCGACGGGTTCGTCTACATCGTCGACCGGGCCAAGGACATGGTGATCCGGGGCGGCGAGAACATCTACTGCGTCGAGGTGGAGTCGGTGCTGGCCGCGCATCCCGCGGTGCTCGAGGCCGCGGTCGTCGGCGTCCCCCACCCCGTGCTCGGCGAGGAGGTGGCCGCGGTGGTGCAGGTGAAGGCCGGGGCGTCGGTCGACGAGGCCGAGCTGCAAGCGCACGTGGCCGAACACCTGGCCGCGTTCAAGGTCCCGGTCCGCATCGACGTGCGCACCGACGAGCTGCCCCACAGCCCGCAGGGCAAGGTGCAAAAGCGCGAGCTCCGCGAGCAGCTCGCCGGCTGAGCGGGATCAGTCGAAGACGATCACGCTGCGGGCCACCGAGCCCGTCTTCATGGCGTCGAACCCCTGGTTGACCTGGTCGAGGGTGATGCGGGCCGACACCAGCTCGTCGAGCTTCAGCCTCCCGTCGAGGTAGAGGTCGACGTAGCGGGGCATGTCGACCCGGAACCGGTTCGAGCCCATGTTCGAGCCCTGGATCTTCTTCTCCCGCAGGAACGACGCGCCGGGGAGCTCGATGTTCTGGCCCACCGGGATCATGCCGATGATCGTGGCCGTGCCGCCGCTGCGGAGCATGTTGAACGCCTGCTCGGCGGCCACCTTCAGGCCGATGGCCTCGAACGAGTCGTGCACGCCGCCGCCGGTCAGCTCGAGGACCTGCTGGACGGGGTCGCCCTCGGCCGCGTTCACCACGTCGGTGGCCCCGAACTGGCGGGCCAGCTCCAGCTTGTTGGGGAGCATGTCGATGGCGATGATCCGACCGGCGCCGGCGATCCGGGCGCCCTGGATGGCGTTCAGGCCGATGCCGCCGCAGCCGATCACCGCGACCGTCGAGCCCGGCTCCACCTTCGCGGTGTTGAACACCGCCCCGAGGCCGGTGGTGACGCCGCAGCCGATGAGCGCGGCGCGGTCGAGCGGCATGTCGTCGCGGATCTTCACCAGGCCGTGCTCGTGGATGAGCATCATCTCGGCGAACGACGACATCTTGATGAACTGCCACACGGGCTCACCGTCGCGTGACAGCCGCGGCGGCTCGCCGGGCGCGCGATCGGTGCTGGCTGCGTTCGTGCAGATCGACAGGTGGCCGGTGAGGCAGTTCTCGCAGTTGCCGCAGTAGACCGAGAGGCAGGTGATCACGTGGTCGCCGGGCTGCACGTAGGTGACCTGGTCGCCCACGGCCTCGACGACACCCGCGGACTCATGGCCGAGCACGGCGGGGGTCGGATACGGGTACTTGCCCTCCATGAAGTGCAGGTCGGAGTGGCACAGGCCCGCGGCGGCCACGCGCACGAGGACCTCGCGCGGACCGGGGCTGCCGATCTGCACCTCCTCGATGTCGAGCTGGCCCGGGATGGTGTTGAGCACGGCGGCACGCATCGGATCCCCCTGTCGTGGTGCGAAAGTGCGCATCCTGCCACACCGCCCCGAACCCCGACGCCCACCCGGCCGGCGTGCCACCCTGGCCCGATGACCCCCTTCGACCCGACGCCGGCCGACACCGTGCTCGAGGTGCTGGCCACCACGCGGGCGATCCGTCGGTACCGACCCGACCCGGTCCCCGACGACGATCTGGCCCGGATCCTGTTCGCCGCCACGCGCGCCCCCTCGGGCTCGAACCGCCAGAGCTTCCGCTTCCTGGTCCTGCGCGACGGTCCCCGGGCCCGAGAGGCCAAGGCCGTGCTCGGCGCGGGCTTCCGGGCCGGATGGGCGGCCAAGCGGGCGGCCGACGGGTACGACGCGGGCTCGGGGGAGCAGCCCGACACGCCGAAGGCCCGCACGGCGCGTGCCATGCAGCACTTCGTCGACCACCTCGAGCAGACGCCGGTGGTGGTGCTGGCGTGCATGGTGGGCCGCGCCGGGCGCTTCACCGACGGTGGCTCGGTGTACCCGGCCTGTCAGAACCTGCTCGTGGCGGCCCGGGCGCTCGGCTACGGCGGGGTGATGACCATGTGGCACGGCCTCGTGGAGGATCGGCTGCGCGAGATCCTCGCCATCCCCTCCGACGTGGTGATCGCCGCGACGATCCCCCTGGGGCGGCCCGAGGGCCGGCACGGTCCCGTGCGTCGACGCCCGGTGGGCGAGCTGGTCTTCGACGACCGGTGGGAGGGGCCCGCGACCTGGGCCACCGAGCCGCCCGGCACCCGCCACACCGGCACCGGTCCCCGCACCGGGTGAGGCGGGCACCGGCTCAGCGCCGGGCCACCAGCACCGCGGTCGACGGTCCGTGGCCGGGGTGCACCTCGCTCAGGTCGGGGCGCAGCGCGTAGCCCTCCGGGTGGGTGAACTCGGCGAGTCCGGCCACCTCGTCGACCTGGTGCTCGACGATGTGGCGCACGAGCGCGCCCTTCAGCAGCTTGTTCCAGTGGGCCACCGTGACCAGGCGCCGCTCGCCGTCGCGGGCCACGTCGTCGACGAAGCGCACCCGGATCACCGACCGGGCCGATCGGAGCGGGGCGAGGGCGGCCGCGTGCTCACCGGGGAGCAGGTCCCACACCGTGCGCCGCGCCGCGAGGTCGTCCACGACGGGGGACAGGCGGGGGCGCCACCACCGCGCCAGCCCGCCGATGCCGGGCAGCGTGGCGCCCATCTTCAGCTTGTGCTCGGGGATGGGGTCGGTGGGGGCGAGCACGCCCCAGAGCCCGGACAGCACGACGACCTGGGCGTCGATCCGGCGCCGGAGCCGGGCCGGCAGGGCGGGGTAGCCGAGGGCGTCGTAGAGCACGCCGGTGTAGCGGACGAGCGCGGGCAGGGTGGGCGCGGCGTCGGCGCCGAGGTTGGCCGCGGTGGCCGCGGCGAGCCGGGCGCCCCGGACCCCGAGGAGCGCGGCTCGTTCCGGTTCGGCGCGCCCCATCGCCGCGACCAGCGCGCCGAGCACCTCGCGCCGCGAGCCGTCGAGGGTGTCGAAGCGGTGCGGACCGGCGGCCCACGGTGGCCCGTCACCGCCCGGCGCCTGGCCCTCCGACGGCGGCAGGAGCAGCAGCGGGGCCCGGCTCACGGACGCGCGCCACCCGGGTCGAGGCGCGAGCGGAGCCGTTCCTCGGGGGTGACGAGCCCGGTGAGCTGGGTCTGCACGGCGTGCCCGGACCGGGCGACCGCGTCCACCACCATGGTCTCGAGCTCGGACCAGGTGCGGGCCCGCGGGCCCTCGACGCCGCGGTTGTGGGGGGCGTCGAACACGACGACCTGGTTGCCCCGCTCCCGCAGCGCGATCACGTTGTGGGCCGCGTCGTCGACGTAGAGGTCGGCCTCCACCTGGGGCTTGTGGCCGAGGAAGCAGATGTCGCGGTACGGGATGCCCACCCGGTCGAGCCACGTCACCGTGTCCGACACCGCCACCGCGTGCCCCCAGTTGACGGCCAGGCGGTGCGTGATGATGCGGATCCACACACCGGCGTCGGAGAGGCGCCAGAGGGCCTCGGCCACCCCCGGCATGGGGGGCATGGCGGCGAAGATCCGGTGCTCGAGGACGGCGAGGCGGTGGAGCCGCTCGAACTCCGGGCCGTCGATGCCCCACTCGCCGAAGTCCCAGCTGGTCTGGGGCCCGAGCGAGGCCGGATCGACACCGCGGTCGACGGCGACCACCCGCCCGAACGCCGCGGTGTAGTCGCCGCAGACGCCGTCGAGGTCGACCCCGAGGATGAACCCGTCGTCCACGGCGCTCAGAAGGGGCGGGCGTCGAGGAACCCGAGGGCCTCGTCGATGAAGGTCATGTCCTTCGGGGTCCCGAAGTGGTCGACGTGCCGGAGCACCACGAGGCGGCCATCGGGCAGCGCGTCCATCAGCGGGTCGACCGGGAGCACGAAGTCCTGGTCGCCCACCACCACGAGCACGGGCATGGCGACCGCGGCGAGGTCCTCGCCGGTGAGCGGTCGCACGGGCCGGCGCATGCACGCGGCGAGCGCCGCCGGGTCGTTGCCCGGCGCGTGGGCGAGCTGGCGGAAGTGCTGGGTGACGAGGTGCTCGGGGTCGTCCTCACCCTCGATGGCGTCGGCGATGGCCGACCCCCTGTCCTCCCGGAACAGGTTCGCGCCCACGCCGGCCACGACGAGGCGGTGGAACCGTTCGGGGTGGGCGGCGGCGAGCGCCAAGAGGGTGCGTCCCCCGAGCGAGTAGCCGATGGCGTCGACCGGCTCGTCGGGCAGGGCCTCGAGCACGCGCGCCTCGAGGTGCGCATAGGCGGCGGGGTCGTGGGGCTTGGGGGCGTCGCCGTGGCCGAGCAGGTCGGGCGCGATGACGGGCCGCCCGGCCTCGGTGAGCAGGTCGATCCAGCCGGGTTCGCGCCAGGTGCGCTCGGCGGACGTGGCGAAGCCGTGGACGAGCAGGACAGGTCGATCGGCCATGGGCGGGAGACTACGGGGTGGCGGGGGTACGGTCGGCGGGTGGCCGCGTCCGACGATGACCTCCCGGTGGCGGCCGGCGTCGTGATCCCGGCCGCCGAGCTGCGGTGGAGCTTCGGGCCCTCGGGCGGTCCGGGTGGCCAGCACGCCAACCGGGCCCACACGCGGGTCGAGGTGCGGGTCGACCTGGCCGGCTCGTCCGGCCTGCCCGAGCCGGCGCGAGCGCGCCTCGTCGCCCGGCTGGGGCCGGAGGTCCGGGTGGTGGTCGACGAGGAGCGCTCCCAGGCCCGCAACCGGTCGCTGGCCCGCGCCCGGCTCGCCGAGCGCCTGGCCGCGGCCCTGGTGGTGCCGCGCCCCCGCCGCCCCACCCGCGTCACCGCCGGCGCCCGGCGCCGGCGGTTGGAGGCCAAGCGACGGCGGGCGGAGCTGAAGCGGGACCGACGTCGTCCCGGCCTCGACACCTGAGCCGTCGGCGAGCGGCCGCCCGCAGCTCAGTCGTCGCGGTCGGGTCGGGCCAGGCGGTCGAGGGCGAGGAGCGCCACGAGGGTGGATCCGGCCAGGAGGCCGAGCGGATGGGCCCGCTCGAACCACGACGGCCACGTGAAGCCGGGTTCGATCGCGTAGCGGAGCTGGACGGCGAGGACGTAGGCGCCGGCGAGGCCCAGCGCCGTCGCCGGGGCCAGGGCGAGCACGGCGCGGCCGCGACGGGCGCGGATCGCCACGACGACGATCACCGCGGTGGCGAGCGCGACCAGGGGGCCGCCGATGACGAGGGCCAGGGTCACCACCGCGACCGCCACCCGGCGGCGGCGGCGGGGCGATGCCGGGTACCCGGCCGGGCCGGCGAACGCCGCGGCGTCGATCCGGGGCACACGGGTGTGACCCCCGGCCCGCGGTGCCGGGACGGGCGCGGCGACGGCGAGCCCCAGCACGACGACCGCGGCGAGGGCCGAGCCGATGAGGCCCGCGGTCACGATCCGCTGCGGGCGCCACTCGATCACCAGGTCCCCGGGCGACGTCGAGGCCGGGATCCGCCAGGCGCTGGCGAAGCCGTCGGCGAGGAGCGCCGGGCCGAGATCGTCACCGTCGAGCGTGGCCCGCCAGCCGGCGCTGGCGCTCTGGCCGAGCACGACCCAGGTCGGCTCGGCCGCCGGCGGCACGGTCGCCTCCACCCGCACCCGACCATCGACGGTGAGCTCGATCGGCTCGGTTCCCCCGGCGGCGACGACCGGCGCCGCGCCGCCACCGGCGGTGGACGTGAGCACGAGGCGGTCGACGTCGATGCCGGTGGTGAGGCCCGGGGTGGCGGTGATCCGCGAGGTTCCGGCATCGAGCCGGACCGTCGCCGGACCGGCGCAGGGGTCGACGTCGAGCGTGCCCAGGCTCAGCGCCTCATCGGTGCTGCCGGTGATCCGCGCCGGGAGCGGACGGCCGTCGAGCTGGACCAGGTCGTCGCGGCACCCGGTGTCGATGCGGCTCGGTCGGGGGGCGACCTGCACGCCGGGGATCCCCAGCTCGGCGATGCCGACCGGGGTGGCGACCGGCTGACGGCCGAACCAGTCGATCGTGGTGACCTCGCGCACGTCGTCGATGACGAACCGGAAGGTCCGTCCGGTGATCGGCTCGACGTCGACCGTCTGGAGCACGGTCGCGTCGGGTTCGGGGAGGTCGGCGATCGGGGCGATGTCGACGAGGCGTTGCTCGTCGCCGCTCTCGATCCGGATCCGGGTGGGCACCGAGTGGCGGCCGTCGGCCACCAGCCGCAGGTCGAGGCGGTCGATGGTGGTCTCCTCGGGGACCTCGATCTCGATCCAGTCGCCCCGAGGATCCAGGAACGCCGGGCTCCACCAGGTGGTGGGGTCGCCGTCGATCGCCGCCGAGGCGGTGGCCGTCAGGTCGCCGAAGAGCCGTCGCGACGACCGCGCCGTGATCCCGCCCTCGTCGGCCCCGGGTCGCCCGAGCAGCCGGTCGATGACCGTGTCGTCGGCCGACCCGTTCAGCCGGACGACGCCGTCGATGTGGAACTCGCGGCCCTGGGGCAGCTCGACGAGGCGGTCGAGGGTGATCTCCTCGTCGCGCCGGACGGCCTCGGCCGGGTGGACACGGAGCCGGGTCAGCACCACGGCCAGGTCGTGGTCGATGGCCCGGTCGCCGACGGCGTCGAGCAGGTCGCGGGGCAGCAGCACGGCCTCGTCGGCCACGACCCCGTCGATGGCGACCTCGGCGAACCCGACCTCGCTCGCGCCGAGGGCCCCGGGCTGGTCGGTGGCCAGGATCTCGATCTCCAGCTGCTCGAAGCCGCCGGGCGGCAGGGGGACGACCTGTCCGGGCGGGCGATGGGAGCGTCCGTCGAGATCGACCTCGGTGGCGGGCCCGTCGTCGACCCGGACCGCGACGCGGGTGATCCAGCGGTTGGCTCCGTCGAAGGCCTGCACCAGCCGCATCGATGTGGCCTCGGCCCGGTCGTCGACCTCGATGCGGAGCCGTTCCCCCTCGGCCCCGCGACCCGCGGCGGTGCGCCACGCGGTGCGGATGTCGCCGTCGAGCGCGTTGGGCGCGCGGTACTCGGGAGTGAACGAGATCGAGTTGCCGTACGACGTGGCCCTCACCCGCACCCCGTTCTGGTCGGCGGTGACGGTCCTGGCGTCGTCGCGCGCCCCGGGCACGATCTCCAGGCGGTTGTCGGTGGGATCGGCGCGCAGCGCGACGTGATCGGCGGCCTCGGTGAACCCCCGGTTCTCGCGCACCGTGTTCCAGCGGTGGCCCCGGCGTCGGTTCGTGTCGGTGAGCACCAGCACGGCGTCGTCGGCGAGCAGCCCGTCGAGGAGCTCGGGCTCGGTTGTGACCGAGGACGAGTACACGACGAGCCCGGACCCGTCGATGATCCCCGCGGCGGCCGCGTCGACCACGCCGTCGCCGTCACCGGCGAGCACGACCGGGCCGTCGGCGCCGTGGCGCCGCAGGATGGGCACGGGATCGTCCACCGGGTACGCGCGCACCGCGGGCGGGGTGGGGACGGCGGGGTCGAGAGCCAGCTCGAGGTCGTCGAGCATCGGGACCTCGGGCACCGGCTCGTTCGGGATGCCCACACCGAAGTCGACCGGGGCCCCGAGCCCCGGCGCGGCGTCGAGGAGCGGGCCGAACCAGCGGGGGCGCGGGGTGCGGAAGCGCTCGAACTGCAGGTCGGCGCGGTAGAGCACGTCGCCCGCGCCGAGGAGGCGGGCGACCGGCGCCAGGCTCGACGGCTCGAACGTCCCCTCCTGCATCCGCCGGTCGAGGGCGATGAGCAGGTCGGCGGCGGCCGGCGAGCCGTAGGGGATCAGCTCGCGGTAGGCCACGGGGCGGTCCATCATCCCCGACGAGATGGGATCGACCGTGTTGCCCCACCGGTACGAGGCGAAGTCCGACCCGGGGATCTCGAGCACGCGGGTGTCGGTCCCGCGTCCGTCGAGGTGGGCCGCGGCCGCGTACCAGTGCTCGGGGATGTCCTCGGGGCGCTGCAGGTTGCTGTCGACCATCCCGCCGGTGAACAGCGGGATCTGCACGAGCAGGGCGACGACGATCACCGCGACGCCGGCGATCGGCGCGCGGCGATCCCGCGCCGCGGCCAATGCGGTGACGCCCGCACCGAGGGTCAGCGCCACGGCCAGGACCAGGAGGGGCGCGGCGCGGGGCAGGCTGCGGAAGGCCAGCCCGGCATCGGTCTGGAGCAGCGCCCGGAACACCCATCCGAGCGGGCTCGGCGACTCCCACGGATGGGCCCCCACGGCCACCACGAGGCCGAGCACCGCCAGCGTCCCGATGGCCAGGCGGGATGACCAGCGCAGCACGCCCAGCACGGCGAGGGCGACCACGGGCAGCGCGTAGGTGAGGGCGATCAGCCAGAGCCTCTGCGTGTAGGCCGCGCCCGGCTCGATCCACGGTCCGAGGCGGTCCTCGCCGTACAGGAACCAGTAGCCGAGCCCCCGCCAGACCTCGTTGGCCAGCGACGCCGACGCGACGGTCTGGGCCGTCTCGGAGTACCGGAGGATGGGGATGCCGTACTGGCCCTGGACGGCCAGCGCGCCGAGCCACCAGAGCGAGATGCCGACGGTGAGCACCCCGATGCGGGCCGCGGCCCGCAGCGCGGCGTCGGCGGTGATCCGCCCGCTGCGCACCGAGGCGATCAGCCAGGCCACCGGTCCGAGCCCGGCGAGGATCAGCGCGGTGGCGTTCACGCCGCCCACGAGCGCGACGACGATGGCGAACCGCGCCGGGTCGCGCCACCCGCCGCGCTCGGCGCTGCGTGCCGCGAGCAGGATCATCCAGGGCAGGGCCGCCCACGGGAGCAGGATGACCGAGATCCGGGCCGCGTAGGCGAGGGTGTACGGGCTGAGCATGTAGACGAACGCGGCCCCGGCGGCGCCGAGCACCGAGAGCCCGAGGTGACGGGCGAGGGCCAGGGTCCCGAGCCCCGCGGCCAGGAGGATGGAGCCGAGCCAGAGCCGCTGAGCCACCCAGTCGGGCAGGCCCGCTGTTTCGGCGAGCCAGTAGAACGGACCGATGGGGAACAGGAACCCGATGTTCTGGTGGGTGACGGTCCCCAGCCCGATGTTGGGATCCCAGAGCGCCCAGGCCCGCGACATGAGCCGTCCGGG
>Ga0114946_10001284_pt1 | contig 17272 bp, 12 predicted proteins | sample WalLakDeSediment_FD_88676 | JGI IMG/M metagenome (GOLD analysis project Ga0114946, IMG submission 88676) | Lake sediment microbial communities from Walker lake, Nevada to study Microbial Dark Matter (Phase II) - Walker Lake 11/02/13 Deep Sediment | ecosystem: Environmental > Aquatic >... | reverse complement strand
TCGGGCGATATATAGCAATCCTAAATCGGTCGTGGATGTAGTGGATGTAGGTTGGGTTAGCGCGCAGCGCGTAACCCAACACAATCAGAATGTTGGGTTACGGCCTGCGGCCTAACCCAACCTGCAAATCTACGAATCGTCGGGGAGCGCTATATGGGTTTTGAATCAGGTTCGCCGTAGCGCTTGGCCCGTATCGCTCATCCTTTAGTCATGATCGTCGGCGGTGGCGATAAACACGCCATCCACTTCGTTGAGGTGGAAATGATGGGGTTTGCGGGCCACCGGGATGTCCGCTTCGCGCAAACCGCTTTGCCGCAACTGGTGTTCGCGAACCTTCGCATCGTTCAAGTCGACCGCGCCATCTTCCAACCATTGCCGAAGTTCCGGGTCTTTCGGTTGAAAGAGGTGCGCTTCCCGGCGGCCGCGTTGCATGAAGGCGTAAAAAGGCGGTTCGCCGATCTCCCATAGCTTGGCGTAACCCAGCCCCTCGTAAAGCTTGACGGCCGCCTGGACGCTGGCCAGCACCCGACCGTTGCCGGCATAGGCGGGGCCGCGCTCGAAGCGGTTGCCCTTTTCCAGGAGATGGACGCGCAGAGCCTTGACCGCCGCGTCGAGGTTGTGTGGAGCGTGGAAGGCAGGTTCGGTCATGGATGCGATTCTTCTCGGTCGATGGTTCCAGAGGGATGAGTTCGGCGAGGTCGCCGATGGTTTCTTGTTGGGCGGCGGGGGATACAGTCGTGGTGGAAGGGGAGACAACCCGACCCAAGATCCACTGTAGAACCGGGTCGGACCCGGCGGATCAATCTACTGGCGGCTCCGCGAGCCAGGCCAGCAACAGAGTATAGGCGACCACTACCAGGATCGGCCCCAGGAACACCCCGATCAGGCCGTAGGCGATCAGGCCACCGATCATACCGAGGAACACCAGCGTCAACGGCATGCTCATGCCGCGAGTAATCAGCAGGGGCCGAATGATGTTATCGACGCCCCCAACCACGACCAGGCCCCAAACCGCGACGAATACAGCCCAACCGGTCTCGCCCTGTCCCCAGTACAGCCATCCGGCCACGACCAGCAGCGGCAGGACCGCGCCGAACTGGGCGATGGCTAGCAGGAAACAGATGAAGGCGGCCAGGATCGCCAAGGGCACCCCGGCAATCAGCAGACCGATCAACGCCAGACCCGCCTGAAGGAGGGCGGTCAGCACCACTCCAAGGGCCACGGCGCGGATGGCTTGCCGCGCCTGATCGCGGGCGTGGATCGCTTGCTTGCCACCCAGGCGGTCGGCGAGGCGCCGGGTCAGATTATCCAGCGTTTCGCCATTCAGGTAAAACACCAGGGTAAACGCCACCACCAGCAGAAACTGGAGAATCAATTCCCCGACGGCTCCCACCTGACCGAACAGCCAGCGTCCGCCGCTCTGCAGCGCCGGACCGAGTCGCGCCTGAAGGCCGGCGTCGTGGATGGCCGCGTCTCGCCAGGCTTGCGCCAACCACGAGCCCAGCACCGGGAGATTTCCCACCCAGACTGGCGGCTCCGGGGGAATCTTCTCGAACGCCGCCTTGGCATCCTGAAACAAGGTTTCGCCATGTTCGGCCAGCGTGAAAATCCCCGCCAGCAAGGGACCGATGATGAAAACCGATCAGCGCTACGGTCAGCAATAGCGCGCAAGCCGCCCGATGCCAGCGGAAGCGGCTTTCCAGCACGGCCAGTCCCGGCCACGCCGCGATCACGACGAACGCGCTCCACAACATGCTGGGCAGGAAGGGCAGAAGAATGTAGAACACGGCCAACAGCAGCGAACCGAGGATTAACAGCCGCAGGGCGGTTCGCGCCGGCTCGGAAATGACGGGCGGGGAATTGAAGCCGCTCACGCGATGGATTCTCCGGGAATTGAGAGGCTGAAATAAACCAACCAATTATTTTTCAATGCGTTAGTCCGCCAGAGACCGTGCAAAAACGCCTCTTGGAGGCGATTTGGCACAGCCATTTTACGCAGCTACTAAATCGCGGGCCGGGCCGCTCCAGCGCCCGGTCGCAAGCGCCTCGCGCATCTTGCCGCGCGCGGCGCTTGGCGGGTTAGCGCGGGTGAGAGCTACCAGTCCCCATTAGGATACTGCTCGGGAGCCCGGCCATGCCGCGCAAGCACCTTGGGTTTCCTGATGGCCAGGTCGGCGTTGACGCTCTCGGTTTCGAGGGTGAACCGCCAATCGTCGCCAAAATCGTAATGGAATTTGATGCGCATTCCCTGAAACAGGGGGAGATCGCCGACCCGAACCTCATCGGACGTCGGACCGTCGGATTCCAGCCTTGGCTCAGCAATCTTGATCAGGCGGCCAAAACGGTCTTTATAACTAAACTGGTATAAATGGTCGTTATCAAAGTCGAAGGCGGTCAAAATCACCAACGCAAGCTCATCGAGAGAAGCGTTGCCCCGGATTGCGATACGCCGCCAACAATCCTTGTCCAGCGCCGCCTTGAACACATGCGGACCCGGCTGAAACGGGAGGGGGGGAATTATCAGATCGTTGCGCCATTCCTTGATCGATGGACGAACAGACTCACTCCATTGCTCGAACCCGACCAGGGGGTCGGACAATACATCAAGGGTTGGCGTCAAGGAGTCCTGTTCGGCGTCGGCCATCAGCGATCGAGCAATAAAATCCATATAACTGCCCACTAAAGCCCGGCCCCAGTCGGTCATGCGAATTGGCTGGGGCGCCCATCCCTGGACCTGAGCGCGCGGCATGAGGCGTATCTCGAGCAGGCCGAAGAGTTCCATCAGCGCCAGATTATGCAAGCCGGGAAGGTAGCGGAACAGAAAATCATCATTCGGATTCTTTGTTTTCACGATGCCGGATTTGGCAACATGTTCAATAAATTGGTGAATTTTCAAAGGGATCGTTTGAGCCCACCCTGTCCGTTCGCCGATGATCTCTTCGGTAGCGCGTCCCCACCAGGCTTGCAGTAGCGCAAAATAGCGTTCGGCTCCGTTGAGAGAACGCCAGGATTCCAGAATTGGTGGATCGAGCTTGATCCAGATTTTCTTCCCCGAATCATCGATCAGGCCCAAGCCCGTCGCGCGCAGCAGTAGGTAAAGGCCGTTAATATGAGGATAGGATTTCTGTATCGCCCGTTTTAAACCCAGTTTCAACGGATGCGTGAGCTGCTGGTTAATCGTCTCCAAACTGCCTATTGAGAACTGATGAGTCGGAGTGGCCAGGATGCCCCGGTCGCCTATCAGACTCAACAGAGCCTCGAAGTCCTGGACAATGGTTCCCGGAGTCTGCTGGGTAAAATCCTGGGCTTCGAGCAGGCGGGTTTTTTGCGTGGTCGTCAATTGAAAAGTCTCTTTTTGCACCGGACGTACCCCATCTGTTGGTAATCGTTTACCTTCCCCGTTTCGCAAAGGGGCGGCTGGTGGCTGACGCCCCCCGCTCGCGGAACGACCGCGCCGCGCCCGCCGGGAGAGGGGAGTTTAGTACAGGCTGATAGGCCATCCCGCCATCAACCCTCTCCGGTCCGGCCGTCCGAAAGCGGCGGGAATTCGGGATGATGGGATTCCTGCTGGCGCACGGCGGGGTTATACCGGAGGCAGTTGGGCACGCAGGCGCACTCGAAGGCGATCTTCATCAGCGCGATCCGGCCTTCGTTCTTGAGCTGGAACAGCCGTGGCACCACCCGATCGCGCAGGCTCTCCGGATCGATGGTGTTGACGTAGATCTTGGTGCCGCCCTCGAACCCCGCCGGGGTCGACACCCGCCATTTGAGCAGCACCCGCCACGGCATGGGCACATCCACGTCGGGCGGCTTGTAGTACCACTCCTCGTTGCAGGGCACCTCGACCCCGGTGGCCGCGTGGCAGGCATGGATCAGATCGGACATGCCGCGCAGTTCGTCCGGGGAATGATTCCACGGCTGGCTGCGCTCGCTTTTGGAGTAAATCTCCAAGGTGGGATAGCGATGGCCGAAACCGGCATAGGCGATGGCGTACTCGTTTTCGGCCACCACCAGGTTGTGATAGGCGGCGAAGTTGACGGCGGCTTCGTTGTAGAGATTGGGATTGGCCCGCACCCGCTGCAGCTCCATATCGTTCTGGACCCCGCGTTCGTCGATGGCCACCAGTTGCTTGTGCAAGTGGTCGAACGACGCGCCGGCCGGCTTCAGCCAGTTTTGAAACACCGCCACGTAGCGCACGTAGCGATTGTTGATGTACAGGTCGCGCATGGCGTCGATGGTAAAGCGCAGATACTGATAGTGCTCGTCCGGGGTCAGGGTCCCGGAAGACGCCAGTTGATTGTCGTGCGTGGCGCCGTCGATGAAATGCCGTCGGGCGACGATCACCTCATGGCCGCCCCCAAAAAATGCGTTGGCCAATTGCAAGCGCTCTTCCGGAGACATCCCTTCCCGGGCGCCTTCATCCAGGCCGGAGGCCCTCAACCGTTGTTCCACCACCTGAAAGACATGCTCGCGGCCGGATTCCGAGGCCAGATAATTGCGCTTGTGCAGTTCGATGGGGTCGGGAAGTCGATAGCCGAAGTTCTTTTGCCAATAGTCGAAGGAGACGATCTCGAACAGGTTCGGGATGCGCCGGAATTCGGCCACCGTGTCGAACAGCGCCTCGGCGGGGAGATGGCGCAGCGTGGTGAAGCCGTGACTGGTCCGCACCAGACGCGCCTTCTCGGGCGGCGTTTCCAGGTAGCGCCGGGCGCAAAACGCGCAGCGGGCTTCATGCCGGTCTGGATCGAGGGGCGCGGGAGGGCGCGAGTCCACCGCCAGCGGCCGGTTGGCCCGGCCGGGCACGGTCCAGACTTCCGTGCCCGTGAGCGGGTTGACTTGCTTGATGGTCCCGTCCGCCATGCGCATCAGATAGCTGGTTTCGGGAATGATCTGCGGTTGCATGTTGCTGTTTACCTCATCGTAAGGGCGCTCCCGAACCTCGGGGAACTTAAGGCGGGATGGGTGGCGAGCAAACGCGACCTCCGCGCTTACCCGCCGGTCTTGGCCGCCAGAATCGCCTGGGTCAACCTATGGGGTTCGTCGGTGCCGAGCAGCAGGCGCTCGCCGGAACTCAGCGTGATCTCCACCGCCTCCCAACCCGACACGGTGTACGACCAGCCGCGCCGGGTATGGTGGATGCCCCAGCCATCCCGCCAAGTGGTGCGAACCGGTCGGGCCTCCACGATCTGCGCCAGAAGAATGCGCTTGCGGATCAAGCCGATGCCAAAGCGAAACGTCAGGTGCGTCGCGTCGATCTCAACCGTCAACGCATAGAACAGCGCCAGAAACACCCCCATTAACGCCGGTCCGATCACCGCCAGCGCCGACGATTCAGTCAGGGCCTCCGCGCCGGCGGCGACCAGCGTCGCCAAGAGCAGGACCAGCACCACGACGGTGCCGAACTGAGTATGCCGGTAACAGAGCGACGGGCGCATTCCGAAGGGCTCCATGAAAGGCATGGGATCGATTCTTCGCGAGATCTTCGCTACGGCGCAACGGTCGTTCAGGCGTTGAAATTCGGCTCGACATCGCGCAAGCAATGGACCAGTCGCAGGGCGTCCTGGAGGTGCCGGGATGCGGCGGGCAACTGGTCTTCGGGTTGGGCCGCCAGCGCGGAAGACGCCAGCACGGCGGAGACGCTCAACAGAAAGGACGGCGGGTCCAACCCGGCGTCGCGAGCATAAGCGAGAATGTGCGAGCTGACTTCCTTGGCGCAGGCCGCCACCAGCGCGCCGGCATGTGGTTCATCATCGGTCATCGGTTGTTTTCTCCTGGTTATGGTTATGGTTATGGTTATGGTGACGGCGGCGGTATCCCGCTCGGCGGAAACACCCTGCGCCACGATCGATGCATGAAGTATAGAACCTGATCGGCGATGCGCCCCTGGAAAGCCTCGCCGAGCCTTATCTCTGCGCGGGGCGTCCTTCGGGGATTCACCCGCGGCCTCCGCGGAAACGCGCCGCCCGCATCCAAAACCGGCGGCGGTCCGTATGAATGGGCAAGATCCACGGTTTCGAGACGCGCTCCGGAACCCCACCGAAGGAGATTGACTGGTGAAACAAACGATTCTTCGAAAGCCCTGGCTGGTGCTGCTAACCCTTTTGCTCGCGGCGCCGCTGGCGCGGGCGGCATTCGATCACCACCATACCGCCTGGGATGCGCTGCTCGAGAAGCATGTGGTGTTGATCGGCGCCGGTAATGCGTCCCAGGTGAACTACGCCGGCTTTCAGGCCGATCGCGCGGCGCTGCGCGCCTATCTCGACGCGCTCTCGGCGGTGACCGAGGCCGAATACCAACAGTGGAGTTCCCCGCGACAACTGGCCTTCCTGATCAACGCCTACAACGCTTTCACGGTGGAGCTGATTCTGACCCGCTATCCCGATCTGCGCTCGATCCGGGATTTGGGCACGCTGTTCCGGTCGCCCTGGAAACAACCCTTTTTCACTCTGCTGGGCGCGGAGCGCCACCTGGACAATATAGAACACGACCTGATCCGCGCGCCCGGCGCGTTCGACGATCCGCGCATCCACGCCGCCGTCAACTGCGCCGCCATCGGGTGTCCGATGCTGCGCGAGGAGGCGTATGCGGCCGACCGGTTGGAGGCGCAGTTGGAGGACGGCTTGCGCCGTTTCCTGGCCGACCGCGGCCGAAACCGCCTGGACGCCGAGCGCAAAACCTTGCTGGTTTCGAAAATTTTCGAATGGTACAAAGGCGACTTCGAACAAGGTCACCAGGGCATGACTTCGCTGGGCGCGACCTTTGCTCGCTATGCCGACGCGCTGGGCGACACGCCCCAGGAACGGGAGGCGATCCGCCGGGGCGGCTTGCGCGTTCGGTATCTCGACTACGACTGGGGGCTCAACGCGACCGGGGGCTAAGCTCGACCCCCACGCGGGAGTAAAGAGGTCTGGTCGTTATTTTGGCGAATGACAGGACCTGACTCCTTTTTACAGCCAGGCGGCGGCGAAATCCTTCGCCGGCAGGGGACGGTCGAACAGATAACCCTGGGCCAGGTCGCAGCCCTGTTCCAACAGGACGTGGCGCTGCTCCTCGGTCTCCACTCCTTCGGCCACCACCACCAGGCCCATCTGGTGGCCGAGGGCGAGGATGGTGGCGGCGATGGTTCGGTCGTCGGGATCGGTCACCAGGTCGCGCACGAAGCTCTGGTCGATTTTCAAGGTGGTCAGCGGCAGGCGCTTGAGGTAGCTCAGGCTGGAGTAGCCGGTGCCGAAGTCGTCGAGCGCCAGGCCGACGCCGAGCCGTTCGATTTGGTTCAGGGTCTCGGCGGTGTCCGCGCCAGCCTCCAACAGAGTCGATTCGGTCAGTTCCAACTCCAGGATCCGCGCCGGCAGGCAGTAATCCTCGAGCAGACCGCCGATCCGATCGACCAAGCCCGGCTGGCGGAAGTGGCGGGCGGCCAGGTTGATCGCCACCACCAAGGACGGCAGCCCCAAACGGCGCCACTCGGCCAGTTGCCGGCAGACTTCAACCAGCATCCAGTCGCCGAGATCGACGATCAGATCGCTGGCCTCGGCCACGGGAATGAACTGCCCCGGCGGGATCAGACCCCGTTCGGGATGTTGCCAGCGCACCAGGGCCTCGGCTCCCACCAGCGCGCCGTCGGCCAGGCGGACCTTGGGTTGGTAATAGGCCCGCAGGTCCCCGGCCTGAATGGCCTGGCGCAGTTCCCCTTCCAGCATCAGCCGTTCCAGGGTGGCCACGTTCATCGCCCGGTCGTAGAACACCCGGGTGTTGCGACCGTCCTGCTTGGCCCGGTACAGAGCGGTGTCGGCGTTTTTCAGCAACTCGGCGAAATCGGCGCCGTCGTGCGGGAAGAGGGCGATGCCGATGGAGGTGGTCGCGCTCAACCGATGGCCAGCCACGTCGAACGGTTGGCGGAAAGCGTTCAGCACCTTGTCCGCCACCCGCAGCGCGCCGTCCTGACCGGCTTCCGGCAACAGCAGCACGAACTCGTCGCCGCCCAGCCGGCACACCGTATCTTCCGCCCGGGTGAGGGCCTGGAGCCGGGTCGCCACCTGCGCCAGCAGGGTATCGCCCTCGGCGTGCCCCAGCGAATCGTTGACTTCCTTGAACCGATCCAGATCGAGGAATAAGACCGCCAGGGTCTGGCCGTGGCGTTCGGCCAGGGCCAGGGCCAGTTCGGCGCGCTGGGCCAGCAACGCCCGGTTGGGCAGGTCGGTCAGGGCGTCGTAGTAGGCCAGGCGCTCGATGCGCTGTTCGGCTTCCTTTTGCTGGGTGATGTCGGTGGCGATGCCCACGTAATGGGTGACGCGATTTAACGCGTCCCGGACCGCGGCCAGGCTGGCTGACGCCAAGCACCGTTCGCCATTCTTGCGCCGGACCCAGAACTCCCCCTGCCACACTCCCTCGTCTCTGACGGTTTGCCACAAGTCCGTGAAAAAGGCCTTTGGCTGACGTTCGGCCCACAGCAGGCGCGGGGTTCGCCCCCGCGCTTGGGCTTCGGTATAACCGGTGAGGAGGGTGAAGGCCGGGTTGACGGCGATGATTTTCCCATCGGGATCGGTCACCAGGAGGGCTTCTCGCGCCGCTTCAAACACCGCCACCGCCAACCGCTGGCGTGATTCCGCCTGCCGTCGCTCGGTGATGTCCTCGAGGACCCCGTCCAACCATTTGAGTCCACCCTGATCGTCGTGGATGACGCGCGCCGTTACGGCGCCCCAGAACGTCGCGCCGTCCTTGCGGCGCAGGTGTAGCACCCTGTTGTTAACCTGGCCCTGGTTGAGGATCTCGGCGAGGAAGCGTTGTCGATCCTCCGGATCGGCATAAAGATCGGATACTTTTGTCAAGAGGAAGTCGGTCTCGGACGCAAAGCCGAACATCTGAATGATGGCCGGATTGGCTTGCAGGAACCTTCCCTCGGGTCCGCCGGTGTTACGGTACACCCCGATGTTCAGGTTATCGACGAGCGTCCGATACTGTTCCTCGCTCTGCCTGAGCGCCGTTTGCGCCCGCAGCCGCACGTAAGTCTGGCCGAGGGCGGCTCCGGCATTCCGCAGAATGTCTTCCTCGACCGTCGTCCAAATCCGGTCGGTGTGGCAGTCGTCGAAGCCGATAAAGCCCCAGAAGTAGTCGTGGAGCCGGATCGGCAAAACGAGAATCGAGCGGATCGCCTGCGGTTCCAGAATCAGGCGTTCCGTCTCGGGTAAATCCCGCAGCAGACCCTTGACGGCCTCGCCGGCGGCCAGGATGGGATACCAACGCGGAGTGAAGTCCTGGTAGGGCAGATTTTGCAGGTCGGGATTGTCGATCTGCGGAATCGTCGAATCAGCGCTCCATTCATAAAGCTGGCTCATGAGCGGGATGCCGGTGTCCGGATCTCTATGATTTTCAAATATGTACACCCGGTCGACCGCGGCCGCCCCGCCCAGGGTCGCCAGCGCCGCGCCGACGATTTCGTTCAGGTCCTGGCCGGACAGCAGGATTCCCATGGCGTCCGCCGTCGCCCCCAGCAAGCGATCGCGCCGGCGTAGTTCCTCCTCGGCCCGGTGGTGTTCGGTGGTGTCCCGCATGATGAACAGCAGATACGGTTCGCGATCGACGGCGATGGGGCGGGCGGAAAACTGGCCGGCGCGCAGGGCGCCGTCCTTGCGGCGGAAGGTGAAATCCCGGTAGAGCACCTGGCCGTTCATTCGCAGGTCGCGCACCATCTGGTCCCGCTCGGCGGGATCGGCCCACAGATTCAATTCCAGCGTGGAACGACCGACCGTCTCGGCGCGGCTGTAGCCGGTCACGGCCTCGAAACCGGGGTTGACGTCCAGCAGCAATCCGTCCCGAATGCGCGAGATCACCACCACGTCCGGGGTGGTGAGGAAAATCTTGGCGAATTTCTCTTCGGATTCGCGCAACCGCTGCTCGGCGCGCTGGCGTTCGGTGACGTCGGCGAAAACCACGGCGATGGCGTCCGGCGCGGTTTGGAAGGCCACGACCTCAAAGCTGCCGGCGATTTGCTCGTCCTGATACTCCACCACCTGCCGGCGGTGCGTCCCCCCCTCGCGCGCCAGCCGGCGGTAAGTGGTCGGAACGGTGGTGGGAACCAGCGCCGGGAAAATTTCCTCCAGGGTTTTGCCCGCGCGGTCGGCATGTGCGATTTTCAGGATCGCATCCGCCGCGGGGTTGGCGCCTTCGAACACCAGCCGGTCATCGGCCGTCAGCCGGTAAAAATGAAACCCGAACGGCGCGTGGTCCACGATGCGGCGGAACCGGTCTTCGCTCTTCTGTAATTCGGCGGTGCGCGCCGCCGCCAGCGCTTCCGCCCGCCGCCCCTGGGAAATCAGTTCGAACAGGTACAGCACCAGCAGCAGAGTGATGGTCCCGCCCGCCAGTTCGAACAATAAGTCGCCGGGGGCGAGCAGTTCCCGCCGCCGCAGTTCCCAACCCAAACCGGCGGTCAGGGTCAGGCCGATCAGCAACGCCACGGTGGCGGCGCCCCAGGCCGCCGTGGACGCTCCCGTTTCGCTCTGCCTGGCCAGGTTGGACCACCAGGCCTGCCCCAGCAGCAACGCCAGGGCGGCCAGCCCCAGGGCGCCGGCCAGGGTGCGGCTGGTGTGCCGGGCCATGGTGGAGATCTCCTGCCGGATGGGGGTGCGCAGCAGGGCTAGTGGATGACCGGCCAGATCCGGGATGACTTGGTACACCCATAACGTTCCCGCCGGACCCGGGCGCACGCTGGGTTCGTCGGTGCGTCCGTGGGTCAGGTAGTCGCGTTCCATCGTCGCCAGACGGGGATCGTCCGCTGGCAGCAGGTCGAACGCGACCTGCGTCTGTTCGGCCAGCGCCTCTCGCAACGGCTCGTCCAGGAAGCGACCGAAGATCAGCAGGCCGCGCGGCGGTCCCGCGCCCTGCGTGGTCAGAATGGGGCGGGCCGCCAGGAGCAACAGACCGTGCTCGGTGAGGAAGAGACCAGCGAGTTCGTTGCTCTGTTCCAGCGCGGGACGGAGCGTGGTCCAGATCTCTGGCGGGTCGCCGGCGAACGCGGCTGGAAGCACCGTTCCACCCAGATCGGAATCATAGCCATCGCCATACAGTCGCCGCCCCTGGCGATCGAGAATGACGCACAGGTTCACTTGAGTACTGCTTTCCAGGACGCGCCAGTCGCCGAGATTAGACTGGATAAAGGCGGGGTCCGGGTTTGCGGCGAAAGCGTAGGCATCATCCCAAGCGGCCCAGTCGCCCAGTTTTTGATCCAGTTGCCGCAACTCACCCTGGATGACTGCTCGCGCCCGCGCGCCGTCTTCCAGCGCCTGGGCCTGCTCCAGTTCGTGGAAAGCCGGTTGGACGATCCAGCGGTTTGCTCCCCAAATCACCAGCAACACCGCGGCAAAGCCGGCGATGGCGGACAGGATGGAGCGGGTTCGGATATTCACGGGCAGGTTCTTGTTATGAAAGGGGCGGGGCAACGCTTGCGATGAGACAATTCTAGCTTATTATACCCATGTCCTGCGAATTTATTATAAATCAATTAGTTGATTCTTTTGCATATAGGGTCCACCCCACGATGAAAGAGGGAACTCGCGGTTCGGGATGAAGGAACAGACGCGGCCATATATCCGGCATCGTATCGAGCGGCCGTGGCTGGCTCTCGTGCCCGGATGGAACTTGCGCGCATCCCCGTCCTCATCCGCCTCGTAGTCTCGGCGGAGCCAGCTTTCGCACCAATCAGGTTTTCGAGGATCGCCACCCAATTCGAGGGCGACCGGGCCGCGCCGGCGACCACCGGCAGCGGGTACGGCCGCCGGTCCAAGGTCGGTTTGCGCGCCAAAACCGCTTGAATCGCGCCAAATAAAGTGGCGCAATACAGATTATCGCGCCACTATCCCGGTCTCCTTATGAAAAAAGCTATTTCAAACCATGAGCTTGATCAAATCGCTGCGTGGGTTGCGCGCCATGTTGATGGCGCGGATTTGACTATGCTCATGCAGGACTCAAACGCTCGATTCACCCGCCGCACTTTGCAACGCCGGTTGGCGGATCTGGCAGCGAGCGGGCGGCTCATCAAAACGGGGGAAGGCCGCGCGCTTAGGCGAATTCCGGAAATGATTCTCCCCGGAGGTCTCTGAGTTCCTCCGTTTGCTAAAGGGGGGTTAGGGGGCATTTCTCCGCTGATGTGGCGCGCTCCCGTGGCGAAATCCCCCTCGGCCCCCCTTTTTATGATCTTTCAACAAAAATCGGGTACGAATTCCCCTCCTTGGATAAGGAGGGGTGGCGCGTTAGCGCCGGGGTGGTTCGACCGCCTGTCCAGACCCCCCCGGCCCTTCGGGCCACCCCCCCTTGGCAGGGGGGGAATCAAGACCGGATTATTTTGTTGAAGATCATCAAAGGGGGGGAGTCCGGCGGAATAACCCCACGTTCCGTTTGCAGCGAAGGCGAAAATGCCCGTCCGCCGTGCGCCCGACCCAGCGCAACAACTCCCCGTGGAGGAAACCCCGATCGGCCAACAGGACCCATCATGCGGCCTTGGCGGCGGTCCGGGTCTCGGTGGGATCGAGGACCCCACTACAACTGCTGCCCTGTCCGGCGGTGCAGCCGTAACAATGATCGGCGACCCGGATGCGGGCGCCGGTCAACTCTCGCTCCAGCAAGGCGGATAGATGCGTGCGCTCGGTTCCGCCAGCGCCGAGCGGCAGCTTGAGCATCTGATTGAAGTCGCAGTCATAGACGAAGCCCTCCCAGTCCACCGACAGCAGGTTGCGGCACATCACCGCCGTCAAGTTTTCATCCCGATGCGCTTCCTTAAGCAGTTTCATGTACGGCGCGAACTGCTGTTTGGAAACCAGTTGGCTGCCGAAGCGTTGGATCGGCATGTTGGCCAGCACGAACAACCCGGTGAACGCGATGGCGTGGCGCGCGGCCAACTCCCCCCGGTAGGCGGCTTCCAGGGCGGTCTGCTCGGGGGGCAGTACGGGACCGAGTGGGTTGTAGACCAGATTCAAGATCAGCGTGCTCGACTGGCCATAACCCAGGGCGTTGAGCTGGCGCAGTCCGGCCAGGCTGGATTCAAACACGCCCTTGCCTCGCTGCTGATCGACATTCTCTTCGAGATAGCAGGGCAGCGACGCCGTGATCTCGACCTGATGAGCCGCCAGGAAGGCGGCCAGGTCTTCATGGCCGGGCTCGTTGAGGATGGTCAGGTTACAACGGTCGATCACCCGCAAACCTTGCTGGCGGGCGCGGACGACCAACTCCCGAAAGTGGGGATTCAACTCCGGCGCGCCACCGGTCAGATCCAGGGTCTCGACGCCCCGCGTCGCGGCGTAGCGCAACAGGAGTTCCATGGTCTCCCAGCGCATTTCCTCGACGCGGTGCGGACCGGCCGCGACATGGCAGTGCGTGCAGGATTGATTGCAACGGTAGCCCAGGTTGGCCTGCAAGGTCTGGACGCGCGCGCGGTGCAGGGGAGGAAAGTCGCTCTTGACCAGCAAGGGAAACGTGTTACGCATGATTTAAATCTCTCTACGGTAGGTCCACAAGCGGTGGGACCGCGCGGAAATTCCTTTGCGGTACGCCGCGCGGTTGAGGCTGAGAAACGAGCCTTGCAAGGCCTGTTGGAGTCTGACTCCATGAAAGATGCTTTTATCCCGGGCGTTGTTTTCGGCTCTTGGTCCGCGGCGCTGGCTCAACCATCGCTGTTCAGGGCGCGCGTTGCGCCCCCGCTGGCCAAACGGGATGGCATTTTCGAGAAAATATACGGAGCCCAACCGGATTTGGATGCGCCATGACCAGCGAATTTTTCCAGGCCAGCGCGATGCGGGTCCGACGTCGGAGGGTTCGAGGTCGATCCGGCCAGACCTTTGCTGGCGCGCGTGCGGGTCGCCCGCTTTTCTTCGGATAATTAAAAAGTTACCGTCTTTGTTAGAATAATCCAAAGCTTGCGGTTTTCAGCCGCGTCCGAAATCGTTAAGCTCAACGCTGCTCGACCGACCGGTCCTCGATCAGGAGAATTTCCATGCGCCTCGCCGCCGTACTCGTCCTCGCGGTCGCTTTCCCTGGCCTCGCCATCCAAGCCGCCGAGGAAATCCCCAAGCGCAAGCCCGGCTTGTGGGAACTAAAAACCACCTTGGCCGAGATGGGTGGCTTCACCAACACCTTGCAAATTTGCATCGACGAGGAATTCGACGACCTGATGGACACGGCGGGCGATGACGAAGCCGACTGTTCCGAGCAGGTCGTGCGTCGGGACGGCGGCCGAGTGTTCGTGGACGCGGTCTGTCGGATCGATGGGACCACCGCGACCTTGCGCGGCGCGTTCGACGGCGACTTTTCCTCCCAGTACGCGGGCCAGATCAAAACCACTTACGACCCACCCATGCAGGGCATGGACGCAACCCATCTGACCCTGGAGGCGCGCTGGCTGTCGGCCTGCCTGCCTGGCCAACAGCCCGGCGACGTGGTCTTGCAAGGAATGCCGAACATTCCGGGCATGGGCGACCTGAACCTTGAGGAGTTGATGAAGAATCCGCCCCAGGCGCCGGGTCGCTGAACGGTTCGCGAGCGACGATCCATGGATCCCGCGCAAACCCTCGCGCTGACCGCGGGCGTCGCCTGGGGCAGCGGCATCAACCTGTACGCCACCGTGCTCGTCGTCGGTTTTCTGGGGATGACCGGCGATATCGTCCTGCCGGAGGAATTGGAAATCCTCAGCCATCCGCTGGTGCTGGCGGCGGCCGCCGTGATGTACTGCATCGAGTTCTTCGCCGACAAAATCCCCGGCGTGGACACCGGCTGGGACGCCCTGCACACCTTCATCCGGATTCCGGCGGGCGCGGTGCTGGCCGCCGGGGCGGTCGGGGACGTCAGCGCGCCCGTGGAACTGGCGGCGCTGCTGGCGGGCGGTTCGCTGGCCGCCGGCAGCCATGCGCTCAAGGCGGGTAGCCGGGTGCTGATCAATACGTCCCCGGAGCCTTTCAGCAACTGGACGGCGTCCGTTTCCGAGGACGTGGCGGTCATCGGCGGTCTGTGGGCGGCCTTGCACTATCCCTGGTTTTTCCTGGGCGCGCTGCTGGTCTTCATCCTGCTGCTCGTCTGGGTGTTGCCCAAACTGTGGCGGGGCATCGTCAAGGTGTTCGCCTTCATCGGCCGCCTGTTCGGCGGGCGTGGAGGCGGGCGCGGAGGTGGGACGGAGCCTTAAGAGCACTCGCAATCCGCGGGGCGGAGCCCGCCGAGGGACGATCTTCCAATCGGATCGCCGCCGGCGGGCTTTCTTGCAATGACAATTCGACACGAGGAAACGGAAAGCGGCATGACTTTCTTCTCAAACCGGACGCCATCCGATCCGGGCAAACTCAGCGTCCTCCAGGTCATCTTCAGCGGGCGAATCCTGGTGGCTTTTCTCATGGGGTTCTCGTCCGGTCTGCCCCTGTTGCTGACCGGCTCGGTGTTGCAGGCCTGGATGACCGAAGCCGGCGTGAACCTCGGCACCATCGGCTTGTTCGCCCTGGTCGGCCTGCCCTATACGCTGAAGTTCGCCTGGGCGCCGATTCTGGACCGCTACACGCTGTCCGCTTTCCTGGGCCGGCGGCGCGGCTGGCTGCTGGTCATCCAACTCGTGCTGGCCCTGACGATCGCCGCCTTGGGTCTGACCGATCCCGGCATAAGCCCGCTGAGCGTCGCCGTGGCGGCCTTGCTGGTGACCTTTTTCTCCGCCTCGCAGGACATCGTCATTGACGCCTACCGGCGCGAGTCGCTGGCCGACGACGAACAGGGCCTGGGGGCGTCGTTTTACGTCAACGGTTACCGGCTGGGCATGTTGCTGGCGTCCGGCGGCGGTTTGATCCTGGCCGACTTCATTCCCTTCTCGTGGGTGTATTTCATCATGGCCGGCGCCATGCTGGCGGGGATCGTCACCACGTTGTTCGCCCGCGAGCCGGAAGTGGCCGTCGGCACGCCGAAGACGCTGCGGGAAGCCGTGGTGCAACCCTTCCTGGAATACTTTTCCCGCCGGGACGCCGTGCTGATTCTGCTCTTTATCCTGCTCTACAAGATCGGCGATATCATGGCGACCCACATCACCACGCCGTTTTATCTGGATCTCGGGTTCAGTAAGACCGAGATCGGCACGGTGGTGAAATTGTTTGGGTTTTGGGCGACGGTGATCGGCGGCCTGCTCGGTGGCCTGCTCATCCTGCGTTGGGGAATCTACCGATCGTTGTGGCGCTTTGGCATCTTGCAGATGGTGACCATTCTCGGCTTCGTGGGGCTGGCTTACGTCGGCCACAGCGTTCCGGCGCTGGCCCTGGTGATCGCCGGGGAGAACCTGGCCGGCGGCATGGGCACCAGCGCCTACATCGCCTTCATGGCCAGCCTGACCAACAAGAAATTCACCGCCACGCAATACGCCCTGCTGTCCAGCCTGATGGGCATTCCCCGGGTCATTCTGGCCGCGCCGACCGGCTATCTGGCGGAATTTTTGGGTTGGGAGGGATTTTTCCTGTTTTGCACCCTGACCGCCATTCCCGGTTTGTGGCTGCTGACCCGTTTTCGGACCTGGATGACCCCGGCGACGCAGCCCTCTCCCGCATAGCGCCGGAGGGTTGTGACGGGCGGCGAGTGAGTCGCCGCCCGCCGTTTCAAAGGGTCACGACCTGGTAAACCCCCTCGGTGTAGGCGGCCACGTTGTCCCAGTTAAATTTCTCCTCGACCGCCCGGCGACCGTTGGCTCCGAGCGCCCGACAATGGTCGTGATCCGCCAGCAGCGAGCCGATGCCGTGCGCCAGGCCGCCGGGATTGGCGTCCACCAGGAAGCCGTTGACGTCGTGCCAGACGAACTCCCGGGGGCCGCCGGCGGTGGTCGCGACCACCGGCTTGCCCGCCGCCCAGGCTTCCAGCACCACGATGCCGAACGGTTCGTTGCGGCTGGGCACCACCACGATGTCGCAGGCGCGCATCAGATCGATATACTGCCAGCGGTGCATGTGGCCGAGGAAGACGACCGCCCGGGCGACGCCCGACTCGTGGACCTGGCGCATCACCGCTTCCTTGTCCGGTCCTTCCCCGGAGATGATGAACTGGGCTTCCGGATAGGAGGCCAGCACCAGCGGCACCGCTTGCACCAGCAGATCCATCCCCTTCTGCGTCGTCATCCGACCCGGTGAAAAAAGGGTCGGCGCCATGGGCGCGATCCCGTAGCGGCGCTTGACCTCGGCCGGATCGACATAGCCGTCGAAATCTCGATAGTTGACGCCGTTGGGAACGATGTGGATCTTCTCGTTCGGTACGTGATAGATCTGGCGCAGTT
>Ga0114946_10001283_pt1 | contig 17277 bp, 12 predicted proteins | sample WalLakDeSediment_FD_88676 | JGI IMG/M metagenome (GOLD analysis project Ga0114946, IMG submission 88676) | Lake sediment microbial communities from Walker lake, Nevada to study Microbial Dark Matter (Phase II) - Walker Lake 11/02/13 Deep Sediment | ecosystem: Environmental > Aquatic >... | reverse complement strand
AGCATCACTCTCTGGGGGATGGAGCCGCTGGAGGTCTTCTCCACTTCCAGGTTGAGGATCCGCACCGCCGGTTCGGCAAAGGTGGCGACAAAGCCCAGCAGGAAGCCGACGGGGATCAACAGCCAGTTGTGATGCAGTTCGGCCAGCTTAGCCCCCATTTCGGTGCCCACCGGGAAAAAGCCGATCTTGACTCCCTGGAGAAAGAGGGCCAGCCCGAAAAAGGTGGGTACCAGACCCTTGAGAATATTTAACAGCTGGGCCGCGGGCAGGCGAAGGACGAAAAACTGGAAAAAAAGAAAAAAGGCCAGCAGGGGGACCAGGGCCACCCCGACCTCCAGCATGACATGCCCGAACCCGGCAAAAACCTTGATATTCAAGAAACGGCCCCTCCGTGGTTCATCCCGCTAGTCACGGCTGCGCTGTTGCCAAACCCGGCCCTAACCATAGAAAATACCCAGCAGCATAACCGCCAGAATCGGCCCAATGGAAGCCAGGGCCACCAGGCCGAAACCGTCGGCGGAGGCGGTTTTGCCCCCCAGGACCGAGGCCACCCCGACCCCCAGGGCCAGGATGAAGGGCACCGTCATGGGACCGGTGGTCACCCCGCCGGCGTCAAAGGAGACCGGCACGAAATGGTTCGGGGTGAAGGCGGCCAGCAAAAAAACCAGGGCGTAGCCCGTCACCAGCAGATAGGTGATGGGGATGCTCAGGATGATGCGCAGCATGGCCAGCCCGACGAAAAAGGCGACTCCGGCGGCGACGGTGTAAATCAGCAGATTTTTCGAGATATCGCCCCCGGAAACCTGGTCCACCTGCATGGCCAGCACCCGGACATCCGGCTCGGCCACGGTGGCGGCAAAACCCAGGAGAATCCCGAAAAATACCACCAGCCAAGCCTTGCCCATCTTGGGCAGGGAGGCCCCGATCAATTCGCCGATGGGCAGCATCGCCACCTGCACGCCCCATAAAAAGAGGGTCAGGCCCACCGTAACCATGACCAGCCCCACCAGAAACTGGAAAAACGTCGCCAGCGGCAGCCAGATCAGGGTGAACTGGAGGACAAACACCACCGCCGTAATCGGCAGCACCGCGTAAAAGACCTCTAAAACGGTTTCCTTGATATCCTGCATGGGATCGATCCGGGTAACAAAGTATGGCCCCAAGGGCCCGCCGGCGGCGAAGTTGACAACAACGGACAAACACTTAAGTTAATCTACCGGAAAAAAAAGCAGGAAACCAGGCAAAAAGGTGCGAAGGCGGCCACCGGGGGCCGGAGGCTTAACCGGAATCCAGTCCCGGCTGGTTTGACTTTCGCGGGGCAGCTCACTATATTCAGCCGGGAATCGAGACCATTACCGGGAGCGGATTTGCCGATGAGCATTCAGAATAATCCTTACGAACTGTACAAAATCCTGCCGCGGGATAATTGCGGCCGCTGCCTGCTGCCTTCCTGCATGGCTTTTGCGGCGGCGGTGATCCGGGGGAGCAAACGGCTGGACGCCTGTCCCTGCCTGGAGCCGGCAACCCTGGCCCGGCTGGAGGCCGAATTGAAGCCCCGGCGGAGCCTGGACCAGGAGCAGGAAGCAGCGGCCCTCGAGCTGCAGCAGGAGGTGGCGAAGCTGGATTTTACCGCCCTGGCCCTGCGGATCGGGGCGCGCTTGCAGGGGGAGCGGCTGGCGGTGTCCTGCCTGGGCAAGGATTTTTTTATTGATCGAACCGGCCGGCTTGATTCCGATTGTCATGTCAACGCCTGGGTGCAGCTGCCTCTGCTGCGCTATCTGCTGGTCTGCCGGGGGGCGGCGGTTAGGGGAGAGTGGTTGCCCCTGTCCGCGCTGGCCGGCGGCCAGGCCGCGGCGCCCCTGTTCGCCAAGCGTTGCGAAGAGCCGCTGCGCCGGCTGGCCGATGAGTACGGCGATGATTTTTTTGCCATGCTGAGTATCTTTGCCGCCCGGGAAATCTCGGTCAAGCCGGAAAACGGGCGGATTATCCTGCTCCACCCCCTGCCCCTGGTCCCCTTCCGCCTCGCCTATCAGCCGCCGGAAGAGGGCCTGGCCTCATCCCTGCGGATTTCCTTCGACCGCAGCGCCGAACAGAACAGCAATCCGGAGATGCTCCATTTCCTGGGGACCGGAATTGCCGCCATGGCGGAAAAAATTCTCCAGCGGATGCGCTACTGCTGAGGATCACTTCCCTCTTACCCCGGCCGGGCCAAACGCTCCGGGCCGGCAAGCGAATCCGCCCCTTCCCCGCTTGCCCTGAGGCGGGGCCCGGTCGGTTTCCGCCCGGGAGCTCGGCTCGATCAGGGCAGCAACTTGCCCCGGTTGCCCTGGTGCTGCTTAATGCCCTTGTGAATCACGATCTTGCGCCCCTCGGCTCGGCCGGCTTGGTAGGTGCCGGCGTATAGGCGGGCGCCCTTGCCCCGGACCTTGCGGAGGCGGGGATAGCGCGCGGCCAGGAATTCCTGCAGACCGCGGTCGCCGGCGCAAACCAGGCTGCTGCAGGTGGCGGCGGCGGAAGTGGCTGATCCCCGCCGGCCTGCCGCCGCCCCCGGGATCCTGGTCTGATCCCGGCCGCCGCCGGCGGTTTCCTGTTGCCGCAGTTTTTCCCGGAACCCGTTAAGGATCCCGAGATAGTAGGAGTTCTTGGCCCGTCCCGGGGCCCCTTCCGCCAGCTGGTAGCGTTGCCAGAGGCGGGGCAGTTGGCCGGCCAGAAACTGATAAACGTATTCGGCCACCGCCAGATTCTCCCTGGCGCCCAGCAGTTCCAGGACCTGGTGGCACTGGTCGTGGCGGGGATCGTAAAGCGGGTAGCTGATGGTTTTGACGTAGAAGAAATCCTGCAGGATGGCGGCCAGGTGGGCGTGATGGGGTGGCCGCCGCCGCCGGCCGGTGCTGATGACCAGGTAGTCGTACGCTGCCGCGACCGATTTTTGGTCCGCCGGGGCAGCCAGCCGTTCCAGGTTGTGGCGCCGCATCAGATCGCCGGCCTTGGCCATGGCCAGGGCGGCTTCATGCTCGTTGGCGCTGGCCGCCAGGGCCAGCAGTTTCTCAATTTTGGCCATTACCGGGAGGGTGGCGGAGGCAGGGGGGCGGTTGCCGGGCAGCATGTGGGGAATCTCACTTTGGGCCCGGCGGAAGAGGGGGTGAACCCCCAGCCGGCGGCAGGCCTCCTGGAAGGCCGGGCCGTGGGGGGGCTCGTGGCCGCGGCCCATGACCTGGGTCACATACTGGTGGCTCATTTCGTGTTTGAGCACCTCCAGAACCACGTCCCAGCCGTGCCGGCCAATCAGCCAGGCGGCGATCTCCAGCACTCCCGGTCCCGGCTCCGCGCGCCAGGAACCGGCCCGGCCGGCGGCGGCGCCGATCACCAGCAAAGGGGTGGGCAGTTTGAGACCATAATAGGCCGAGAGCTGTTCATGCTCCCGGACCAGTTGGCGTTGCCATTGCCGCCAGGTATTGGGTGGATTCGTCATGGTGGCGCGGGGGGCGGCATTAACGGGCGGCGCCTGGGGCTCAGCCCAGCTTGTCGCGGACCGAGGGAAAAAGACTCATATCGGTATGGGGCAGGAAGAGGGCGGCCATGTAGTGGTCCATGAAACGGGCGTTTTCCGCCAGCTCCAGGTTGGCGATCAGGTTGTTCACGATCATCCGCTCCCGGAAGCGCTGGTTGTCGCAGAGGCTGATCCGGCAGCCCAGCATGGAGCCGTTGCCCAGATAGTAGAAGCGTTCCCGGTCGATATCGGGCAGCAGCCCGATGGTGATGGCCCGTTCGAGATCGATATAGGCCCCGAAATTGCCGGCCAGGATCACCCGGTCAAGATCCTCGAAGCCCATACCCACCGACTCCAGCAGGGTGAGATAGCCAGCGTACATGGCGCCCTTGGCCCGGATCAGGTTGTCGAGATCCACTTCGCTGATGACCACATCCTCGCCCAGCAGGGCGTCCTTGCCCCAGGCCAGGACATACTCGCGGCCGTCCTCGCCCTGCCGGATCCGGGGGTGCTCCAGCTTGCGGTTGAACTTGCCCTGCTGGTCGATGACCCCGGCGGCCAGCAGCTCGGCGACAATGGCGATCAGGCCGGAGCCGCAGATGCCGCAGGGTTTGATCCGGTCGATGGTGATGATCATCGGTTCCAGGGTTTCGGGGTGGATGTTGAAGTTTTCAATCGCCCCCGAGTTGGCCCGCATCCCGTGGCGGATGCCGCCCCCCTCGAAGGCCGGCCCGGCCGAGCAGGCGGCGCAGACCATCCATTCCTCGTTGCCCACCACGATTTCGCCGTTGGTCCCTATATCGATAAACAGGGTCAGTTCGGGACTTTTGTACATCCGGCAGGCGTGGACCCCGGCGATGATATCGCCGCCGACATAACTGGAAACCGCGGGGTAGAGAAAGAGCCGGACCGAGGGGTGGGCGTAAACGCCGAGCTGAGCGGCCCGGGTCAAAGGGAAATGGCTGCAGGTGGGAACATAGGGTGATTCCCGGATGAACTTGGGGTCCAGGCCCAGCAGCAGATGGCTCATGATGGTATTGCCGGCGGCCATGATGTAGCTGATGTCGCTGGGGCTGATCACCATCGTCTTGCAGACCGTTTCGATGATGGTATTGATGGTGCGAACCACCTTGCCCTGCAGGGTCCGCAAGCCGCCCGGGCGCTGGGAATAGACGATCCGGGAGATCACGTCCTCGCCGTAGGCGATCTGATCGTTGTAAGCCGAGGCCTCGGCGATGACCTGGCCGGAATTGAGGTCGATCAGCACCCCGCAGACCGTGGTGGTGCCGATGTCCACCGCCAGGCCATAGAGCTTGCTGGTGGTATCGCCGGGCTCCACCGCGATGATCCGGTCCGGTTCCTCGGCCCGCCGGCCCTTCAGCAGGATCAGGGTTACCTGCCAGTCGGCCTCCCGCAGGGTGAAGGGCAGGTCCTTGAGCAGTTCGGGATGGTCGTAGGTGGGATCCTTGCAGTCGTGGCAGCGCTGGCGGATGGCCCGCATCAGCCGCTGGAGATCGGGGACGTTGTCCTCCTTGGTGGGAGGCTCCAACTTGAGAAAACGCTTTTCCACCGGGGGGTCAAGTTGCCAGGTGCCGGTGAGCTTATCGAGGGAGCGGGCCGAGATGGCCCGGGTGGTTACGGGCTTGCGCTTGAGGGCCTTGCCGTCCTTGCCGGTCGTTTCCGGAATCCGCACCACCAGATCGCTTTTGACCTTACTCTGGCAGGCCAGTCGGGTGCCGGCGGCGTAGTCGTCGTCCTTGAGCCGGGCCTTGGCCGATTCGACCTCGCCGGACTCGATCCTGACCTTGCACTTGCCGCAAACCCCGTCACCGCCGCAGTAGGCATTGATATAGACCCCCGCCTTGGCGGCCGCGGCCAGCAGGTTTTCCCCTTCCTCCACCTCGATGGAGACTTTGTCCGGCAGAAATTGAATTGTTCTCATGGCTGAGCAAAATAGCAGGATTGGCTCCGCTGTCAAGCGCGGAAAAAGCTGCCAGGCAAACGGCCGCCCGGCCGCGGTTCGTCGCCGCCTGACCCCCGGACTTGGAGCTGCGGTTCCTGGTCCGGGCGAAAACACTTGCTCCATTCCTGCCGAAGGACTAATTCATTAAAATAAAGCCCGAAAACGGCAGAGGAGGATCATCGATGGCGACTTCAGGGATAACGGCTTCAACCGATAACGGTTCCCCCCGCCCCCCGGCGCCCTGGCCGGCCCGGGCGGGATTTATTCAGTTCCAGGTGCGGCCCGGCGAACCGGCTGCCAATCTGGCCCTGGTGCGGGAGCGGCTGGCCGGATTGGAGCTGGCCGGTCCGGCGGTGCTGGTGCTGCCGGAATTGTGGGGCGGAGGTTTTGCCTACCAGACCATGGCCCAGCAGGCCGAAGAGACCCCGCGGCTGCTGGCGGCCCTGGCTGAAGAGGCCCGGCGTTTCGGGATCTACCTCGCCGGTAGCCTGCCCGAGGCGGCCGTCGCTGATGGCGGCGGCCCCGGCTTTTACAACACCATGTACCTGGTCGGACCGGCGGGAGTGCTGGGCAAGTACCACAAGCAGCAGCTCTTCGCCCCCATGGGCGAAACCGAACATTTTCGTTCCGGCGCCGACCCCAAGCCCCTCAGCGCTCCCTGGGGCCCGGTGGGGAGCCTGGTCTGCTTTGATCTCCGCTTTCCTGTTCTGGCCGCCGCCCAGGCCGCCGCCGGGGCGGACCTGCTGCTGGTGGCGGCCCAGTGGCCCCTGGCGCGGCGGGATCATTGGCGGGTGCTGTTGCGGGCCCGGGCCATTGAAAACCAGGTGTTCGTGGTGGCCGCCAATACCTGCGGCCGGATCGGCAACACCGACTTTGCCGGCTCTTCGGCGATCATCGCCCCCGACGGGGAGGTTCTGGCCGAAGCCGGGCTGGAGGAATCGAGCCGGAGCGTGCCTCTTGATCTGGCCCGCTTGCAAGAAGCCCGGCGGCTGTTCCGGACTGTCGGCAGCCGGCCCTGATCCGGGGCCAGGCTCTCCGGAACCGGGGCCCTGCCCTGGGGTTTTGGCGAGGAAAAAAGGGAAAAACAGGCAGCGGCGGCCGCTCAGGCGCTGGCCGCCTTTAGATCGGCGATTACCCGGGCGTAGTCATCCCGGCCGAAGATGGCTGAGCCGGCGACGAAGATGTTGGCGCCCGCCTGGCGGATGGCGGCGATGGTCTTGGGACTGACCCCGCCGTCCACCTCAATGCCGGTGGCCAGGCCCCGGTCGTCGATCAGCGCCTTGAGGGCCCGGATCTTGTCCAGGGCCGAGGGGATGAAGCTCTGGCCGCCGAAACCGGGATTGACGCTCATCAGCATCACCAGGTCCACTTCCGCCAACAGGTAATCGAGGCTGCTCAGGGGAGTGGCCGGGTTGAGAACCAGGCCGGCCTTCTTGCCCAGGTCCTTGATCTGGTGGACGGTCCGGTGCAGGTGGTAACCGGTTTCGACATGGACGGTGATCCAGTCGGCCCCGGCCCGGGCGAAGTCCGCCACGCAGCGTTCGGGGTTTTCCACCATCAGGTGGACGTCCAGGGGCAGGTCGGTGATCTTGCGCACCGCCTCGACCACCAGGGGACCGATGGTAATGTTGGGGACGAAATGACCGTCCATCACGTCGACATGAATGACATCGGCTCCCGCCGCCGCCACCGCCGCCACCTCGGCGCCCAGGTTGGCGAAGTCGGCGGAAAGAATCGAAGGGGCGATCAGCACCCGTTGCATATCGTCGTCATTATCCGGCATGGTTTTCACTCCTGGCTGTCGGCCTTTGCGGCCGTCTGATCCGCCTCGGGGCCAAGGTTGCCCGCCGGCTTCTCCTCTGCTGCCGGCCGGCGCCGGTCCTCCGAGTTCCCCACCGTCACCATTATGTAGCGTTCCGGCAGGAGATATCGGCGGGCCGCGTCCTGGACCAGGGCGGCGGAGGTCGCCTCGAGCAGGGCCGGATAGCGGTCGGCGAAATCGAGCCCCAGGCCGTAGGTTTCGTTGAGGGCCATTTCCATGGCCCGGGCGCCGTTGCTCTGCAGGCCCAGGCGATAATTGCTGACCAGGACGTTGCGGGCCCTTTCCAGTTCGGCCGGGCTGATCGGTTCGCTGCGGACCCGGTAGATCTGGCTCCAGAGTTCCTTGACCGCCTCTTCCCGCCGGTCGGGGCTGGTGCCGATATAGACGCCGAAGGCCCCGGTGTCCAGTCCCAGCAGGGAAAAGGAGGAGAGGCTGTAGGCCAGGCTCCGGCGATCCCGCAGTTCGGCAAAAAGCCGGCCGCTCTGGCCGGAGAGTACCTGGTCGAGAATTTCGAGGGCGTAACGGTCGGGGTCGCTCAGGGTGGTGCCGAGAAAGCCGATTATGATATGCACCTGCTCCCGGTCACGGCTGATATTGACCACTTCCGGCCGGCTGGGGGGCTCCGGCGGCAGCAGGCTTTCCGCCACCGCCGCCTCGGCGGGGGCGGCGAGGTGCCAGTCGCCGAAAAGCTCTTCCACCTGGAGCTTGACGCCATCGGCGTCCACGTCGCCGACCACCGCCAGAACCAACTGGTCGGGCCGGGCGTATTGCTCGTAAATTTCCCGCAGGCCCTCCACGGTCAGGCCCTGGATGGCCCCGGCGGCCCCCGCGGTGTTGAGAGCGTAAGGATGGCCGCGGAAGAGCAGCCGGTTGAACTCGCGGAAGCCCACGGTCGGCAGGGAATCTTCCTGGCGGCGCAGATTGGCCAGCAGTTCGACCCGGACCCTTTCCGCCTCCTCGGGGGCAAAGGCCGGCTCCCGGATAATATCCCGCAGCAGAATCAGGCCCTGGTCGAAAAAGCGGCTGAGAAAGTCGCCCTGGAGACCGAAGGTGTTTTTGCCGTTGAAACCGTCGATCTCCCCGGCCATGTCGGCCACCGCCCGGGCGATCTGGCGGGAGTCCATGGTTGCGGTCCCCCGGGGCAGTAGTTCCGAGATGAAGGCGAAGACCCCGTTGGTCGCCGGGGTTTCCCCGCGCAGGCCGCCGGGGAAAACGGCCCGGACCGCCACGGTGGGCACGTCGCGTTGTTCCCGGACCAGCAGGGTGATGCCGTTGTCCAGGCGGAAGCGGCTGGTATGGGGCGGCAGGGTCGAATCCCGTCCCGGCCGCGGTTGGCGCCGGGTTGCCTCGGCGGCGGCGCTTCGCAGCAGGGCGGCCAGCTCGGCTTGGTCAAGGGCGATGTTGGCGCCCTCGGGGGCCAGCAGGCCGGCGGTCAGCCCGCTCGGCTGCAGGTAGGCCGCGGCCACCCGGATGATATCGCTGGTATCGACCGCCCGGATCCGCTCCAGGTAATCGTGTTCGCGGGGATCCCCGGTGAGCAGTTCAAAGTTGCCCAGCACCCGGGCCATCCCTTCGGCCCGTTCCAGGTTAAAGACAAAGTCCGCTTCCAGGTTGCGCTTGGCCCGTTCCAGCTCCTGCTCGCTGACCGGGAAGTGCTGCAAAGCGAGAATTTCGGTTATGATTTCCCGCAGGACCTCCCGGCTCTTGGCAGCGTCCAGGGTCGCCCCGACATGGAAAAGGCCGGGATCGCGGGAACTGAACAGCGAGGAGTTGACCCGGTAAACCAGCCCCTGTTCGTGGCGCAGGCGCTCATAGAGGCGCGAGGCTTCACCCTGGCCCAGGATGTGGGCCAGCACGTTGAGGGCGGCCGTATCCGGATGCCGGAAGGCGGGAATGGGGAAGGCCAGGGCCAGGTGGGTCTGGTTGATGCTCTGTTCTTCCAGGAAGAATCGGAAATCCTCCTGGGCCGGCTCCGGGGGCAGATCACGTTCGGCCACCGGGCTGCGGGGCAGTTCGCCGAAAAGGCGCCGGCTCTGGGCCAGCACCGTGGCGGCGTCTACATCGCCAACCACCACGATGGTTAAGTTTTCTGGATGATAATGGCGCTCGTGGTAGGCGAGGATGTCCTCCCGGCTGATGCCCCCTACGCTTTCCTCGCTGCCGCTGATCGGCAGCCGGTAGGGATGGGTGGTGTAGGCGCGGGCCAGCAGCTCCTGGAAAAGGTGCAGTTCCGGACGATCCTTGCGCATCCGGATCTCCTCGAAGATCACCGGCTTTTCCCGCTCCAGCTCCTCGGCGTCGAAGAGCGAGTTGAGTACCGCGTCGGCCAGGACATCCATGGCCAGGGACCAGTGGCGGGCATCGAGAGTGGCATGATAGACCGTGTGCTCGAAGCTGGTATAGGCATTGATCCGCCCTCCCACCGCTTCGATGGCGCCGGCCACCCCGCCGGTCCCCAGGGTTGGGGTGCCCTTGAAGATCATGTGCTCGATCAGGTGGGTGATGCCGGCCTCGTGCGGCTCCTCGTAAACGCTGCCAGCGTTGACCCAGATCTGGACGGTGGCCACGCCGGTGCCCGGAGTTTCCCGGGAGATCACGGTCAAGCCGTTTTCGAGGACGCTTTTGTGGAGCCGGGGCGCCAGTTGTTGGGCCTGCAGGTCGTTGGTGGTCATAATGAAGCCCAAAATACCAGGCAAGAGGAAAAGGACAAGTTGTTTAAACCAGGAATGGCGTAACATTATTGCTCTCGTTGACAAGCGTTTTTCTCTACCCCGGACGAAAATTGCCGCCGGTGGGTAATTTATCAGCCGCCGGCCAGGGAAGAACGGCGCCGGCTCACCAGCAGCCAGAGGACGGCCCCGGCCGCAATCATCAGGGCGCTCAAGAGCTGGCCCCGGCTAAATAGCCCGAGCATCAGCCCCAGGTGGGCGTCGGGCTCGCGGAAGAATTCGACCAGGAAGCGCATGGTGCCGTAGCCCAGCAGAAAAACCGCGGTCAGGCGGCCGGCCGGCCACCGCCGGCGCCAGTAAAGGCGCATGGTGAACCACATTATGACGAACAGCACCAGGCCCTCGAGGAAGCTCTCGTAGAGCTGGGAGGGGTGGCGGGGCAGGGGGCCGCCGTCGGGAAAGACCATGGCCCAGGGCACATCGCTTACCCGGCCGTAGAGTTCGCCGTTGATGAAGTTGCCCAACCGGCCCAGGCCCAGGCCGATGGGCACCGCCACCGCGTAGGCGTCGGCGGAGCGCAGGAAGGCAAGTCCGCGGACCCGGCAGAAGATCCAGCCGCCCACCACCAGGCCGAGCAGGCCGCCATGGAAGGACATGCCCCCCTGCCAGGTGGCGAAAATTTCCAGGGGATGCTGGATATAGTAGGAAAAATTGTAGAACAGCACATAGCCCAGCCGGCTGCCCAGAATCAGGCTGAGGATCAGCACCAGGTTAAGGCTGTCGAAATTCTTTTCCAGGCCGGGATGGGGATAGCGCCGGAACTGGTAACGGACCAGGAAATAGGCGGCCAGAAAGCCCAGCACATACATCAGGCCGTACCAGCGCACGGCCAGGGGGCCGACCTGGAAGATGATCGGATCGATTTGAGGATAGGCAAGCATCGTGGTTTTTCGGTGTCGGCTGGGGTTGGCGGGTTGCGGGCGGGCCTGGTTTGGGCGGCAGCGCCCGAGCTTGTCAAGGAGGGCCGCGGCCGGTATGATGGCCTTTTGCCGCCGGCAGGGCCCGGAAGAGGGTCCGCGGCGAAGAAAAAAAAACCGGCGGCCGGCCCGCGCCGCCGCAATTTGTATTTTTAACCCTTCCCTGCCGGAATGACAATGCTTATCCGTCTGGTCGCCCTCAATGCCCGCTTTGTCCACTCCTCTCCGGCCCTCTTTTATCTCCGCAACCTGCTGGCGGAAAATCTGCCCGATAATGAGCTGGAGCTTTGCCAGCTCACCATCAACGATCCCTATTACGACACCCTGCTGCGCCTGGCCCAGGGATCCCCGGCGGCCATCTTTTTTTCGGTCTACGTCTGGAATGCCGCTTATGTCCGCCGCTTGATCCTCGACCTGGCCCAGATCCGGCCGGACCTGGCCCTGGTGGCGGGGGGGCCCCAGGCCGCCCACCTGGAACTGCCGACGCCCGTCAAACTTACCGTGGCGCAGGGCCCGGCGGAGGGACTGGGGCCCGATTTTTATGGCGACCTGGCCCGGGGTCGGCTGGGTTCCCTTTACCGGGCCGCTGCCGCCGCCCCCTTTGCCATGCCTTACCGGCCCGAGGACTGTCGCGGCGAACTGCACAACCGCCATATCTACTATGAATCCTCCCGGGGCTGTCCCTTTGCCTGTTCCTACTGCCTCTCGGCGACCCGGCGCGGGGTGGCCTATCGCGACCTGGCTGCGGTCCTGGCCGAGCTGGAGCTGCTCCTGAGTTGTCGCCCCCCGGTGATCCGCTTCGTTGACCGCACCTTCAACGCCCCCCCGGAACGGGCCCTGGCGATCTGGCGTTTTCTGGCCCGGCGGGGCGTGGATACCCGTTTTCACTTCGAGATCGCCCCCGATCTTTTCGATGAGGCCGGCCTGGCCTTTCTGGCCAAGGTGCCGCCGGGTCTTTTCCAGTTTGAAATCGGCCTCCAGTCCTTTAACCCGGCCAGTCTGGCCGCGGTCAACCGCAACCCCGACCTGGCCAAAGCCCGGGCCAATATCCGCCGCCTGGCGGCAAGCGGCAATATTCATCTCCACCTTGACCTGATCCTGGGCCTGCCCTTTGAAACCGCAGCCAGTTACCGGCTCTCCCTCAACGAGATCCTGGCCTTAAGGCCCCACCACCTGCAACTTGGCCTGCTCAAGGTTCTGCCCGACACGCCTTTAGCCCAGCGCCGGGAGGAATTCGCCTTGCGCTGCTGCCAGGAGCCGCCTTACCCGGTTCTGGCCACCCGCTGGCTGGCCCAGCCCGCCCTGGCCGACCTTTACCGTCTGGGTGAATTGATCGAGGCCTATTACAATCCCCGCTACTTCCTGGCGACCCTGGCCTATCTGCTGGAACGGGAGGCCAACCCGGCCGCTTTTTTTGCCGCCCTGGCCACCACCGCCGGGGAGCACGGGTTTGCCGGCCGGGCCCGGACCCAGGAGCTGCTCAGCACCATCCTGGCCCACCATTTGCGGCGGCGGCCGGATGGCGAGCTGGGCCTGGAACTGCTCCGCTTCGACTGGCTGGCCTGCGGCCATCGCCGCTTGCCGGTTCATCTCGTTCCGGCCGGGGTTGGCGATGAGCTCAAAACAGCCCAGGATCGGCTCTGGCGGGCCCTGCCCGACCATTATCCCCCCCTCTTCAGGCCCCAGAGCCGGAGCAGCTTTTTCAAGCGCAGCGTCTTCGCTCCCTTCAGTGCCGCCGCCCTGAACCAACTGGGCATGGGGCCGGGCGACCAGCCCGGCATCGTCGCCTTCCTGGCCGAGTCCACCGGCGGGCTCAAGCCCCGCCAGGCCACGGTTTTTTTCCCGAGCCCTGACCGGTGACTAAAGAGCGTCCCAAAAAAATATGGACAAAAAAGCAAAGCGGACTAGGTTGCCAAGGGGTCTTTAACCAAAACATGGGGTCGGCTCGGCCGGCTTAAACCAATGGCCTGATAAGGAATGGAGAGCAATGAAAGCAGGTGAAAAAATGAGGGTGGCGCTGCTGGCCGGCGGCAAGTCCGGCGAGCGCGAGGTTTCCCTGGCCGGAGCCGAGGGAGTATTAAAGGCGCTGGATAAAACCCGCTACCAGGTGCGCCGCTACGATCCGGCCACCGATCTGGCCCGGCTGGCCGACGAGGCCGGGCAGATCGATGTGGCCTTTATCCTGCTCCACGGCCCCCTGGGCGAGGACGGCAGCGTCCAGGGTTTTCTCGATTTGCTGGATATCCCCTACCAGGGCAGCGGGGTTCTGGGCAGCGCCCTGGCCATGGACAAGGACCTGGCCAAGCAGCTTTATCGCCAGGCCGGCTTGCGGGTGCCGGAATGGGAGATGGCCCGGCGGGCCGACCTGGCCGATCCCCGCCGGCTGCTGCGGAGCCTGGCCCCGCCCCTGGTGGTTAAGCCGGTGCGCCAGGGCTCCAGCCTGGGCATGAGCATTGTCGACCGGGAGGAAGACCTGCCGGCGGCCCTGGAAAAGGCCTTTGCCTTTGATGACGAGGTGATGGTCGAGGAGTTCATCGCCGGCCGGGAACTCACCGGCGGGGTTTTGGGCAATAGCGAGTTGACCGCGCTGCCTCTGGTCGAAATCATTCCCGGCGAGGATTTCCGTTTTTTCGACTACCAGGCCAAGTATCAGCCCGGGGCCAGCCGGGAAATCTGCCCCGCCGAGTTGAGCCCGGAGCTCAGCGCCGAAGCCCAGCGCTGCGCCTGCCTGGCCCACCGGGTGCTGCGCCTGCGGGGTTACAGCCGCACCGACATGATCCTGGCCCCCAACGGCCTTTACGTTCTGGAAACCAATACCATTCCGGGGATGACTCCCACCAGCCTGCTGCCCCAGGCCGCGGTCGCCCATGGTCTGAGTTTCTCGGCCCTGCTGGACCGGCTGATCGAGCTGGCCCTGGAGGGCCGCCGGCCCTGAGGAGCGCCGGGGCGCCCCTCGCAAACCGCCGCGGTTGATGCAGTTTGGGTCGGCTGGAGCGGATTTCGCCTCAGGGGCTCAGGCGGGAGGCGAAGTAGGGCTTGAGGGCCTCCGGCAGGCGGATGGTGCCGTCGGCCTGCTGGTGGTTTTCGTAGATCGCCGCCAGGGTCCGGCCCACCGCCAGGCCGCTGCCGTTTAGGGTATGGACCAGAGCACTTTTGTTGCGGCCGGCGGGGCGATAGCGGATCGAGCCCCGCCGGGCCTGAAAATCACCGAAGTTGCTGCACGATGAAATTTCCCGGTAGCAGTTCTGGGCCGGCATCCACACCTCGATATCATAGGTCTTGCGGGCCGAAAAGCCCAAATCGCCGCTGCAGAGGGTCACCACCCGATAGGGCAACTCCAGGCGCTGGAGGACACTTTCGGCGTTGGCCAGCAGCTTTTCCAGCTCCTGGTCGGAGGTTTCGGGGGTGGTGAACTTGACCAGCTCCACCTTGTCGAACTGGTGCTGGCGGATCAGGCCCTTGGTGTCCCGGCCGTAGGAGCCGGCCTCGGAACGGAAGCAGGGGGTGTAGGCGCAGTAAGAGAGGGGCAGATCCTTTTCAGCCAGGGTCTCGTCGCGGTGCATGTTGGTGACCGGCACCTCGGCGGTGGGGATCAGCCAGAGATCGGTCTCGGCCACCCGGAAGAGATCGGCGGCGAATTTGGGCAGCTGGCCGGTGGCGGTCATGCTGGCGGTATTGACCATAAAGGGCGGCAGCACCTCGGTATAGCCGTGCCTTTCGGTGTGCAGATCGAGCATGAAGTTGATCAGGGCCCGTTCCAGGCGGGCGGCAAAGCCGCTGAGCAGGGCGAAGCGGGCCCCGGCCAGCTTGGCGGCCCGGCTGAAATCGAGACTGCCGTCGGCCTCGCCCAGTTCCCAGTGGGCCTTGGGGGGGAAGTCGAACTCCGGCGGCGTGCCCCAGCGGCGATACTCGATATTGTCGGCCTCGTCGGCTCCCACCGGCACCGAGTCGTCAAAGAGATTGGGAACCCCGAGGACAATTTCAGCCAGGCGGGCGTCGATCGCCGTCAGTTGCTCCTCCAGTTCCTTGAGCCGGTCGCCCAGCTTTTTGGCGGCCGCCATCCGGGCCGCCGCCTCCTCTTCCAGCCCCGCCTTTTTCAATATCCCGATTTCCTGGGATTCGCTTTTGCGGCGGTTGCGGCCGCCTTCCAACTCCGCCAGAATATCACGGCGCTGCCGATCGAGGGCGCTGAAATCTTCCAGCGGGGCGGCGTCCTGACCGCGCCGGGCGGTCTTCTCCTTGACCAGATCGAGATTTTCCCGAATGAAGCGTAGTTCCAGCATGGGTTGTCCTTACCAGGGGTTGGTGGTGAGCCGGCCCCAAACGGGGGGGCATCTTGCTTTAAAAACGCAGAATTTACCACAGAGCTTGGCGAGAGCCCAGGGGAAATGGGGCCGGCCGGCAAAAAGCGACTTCTGCGGTCCGCTAAAGGCCAAGGCCCGGCAGGCCGGCGGCCAGGGGCTGGACCCGGACCAGTTCGTCCTTTTTCAGGTGCCGGCGGTTGGGCGGGACCAGGATGATGGCGTTAATCGCCTCGTCGGGCCGGGTCAGGCGAACCAGCAGGGTTCCTGCTTCGGCATCGAGCCGACCCCCTTTCAACTGGAGGAAATCACCCCGGCGCAAGGGCAGGGGGTCGGTCAGGCGGGCCTGGACGGTCACCGGCCGGGGATGTCGATAACCCTGGGCCCGGCCCAGGGCCGGAGCGACCAGCAGGTAAAAGAGCAGATGAACGGCAGGGGGCGGACCCGGCAGCCCGAAAAAAAGAGTTTTGCCCAAGACCGCGGCCATGGTGGCCTTGCCGGGCCGCAGGCGCAACTCCTCGTACAGCAGCTTGGCTTCCAGCTTGGCCAGGGCCCGGCTCACCAGGTCATATTTGCCCGGCCCCATGCCGCCGGTGGAAATGAGGGCGTTGAACCCCCCCGGGGCCTCGGCCGCCAGAATGTCGGCAATGGCATCGACGTCGTCCCGGACCGTGCCCAGGTCCACCGGCTCGCCGCCGTAGCGGCGAATCAGGCCGGCGAGGAGAAAACGGTTGCCGCTGATCAGGCTGCCGGGCGGGGGATTGCCCTCGATATCATCGAGCAGTTCGTTGCCGGTACAGAGCAGACCCACCCGGGGGCGCCGGTAAACCGCCAGTTCGCCGACTCCGGCGGTGGCCAGCAGGGGCAGGTGCTCGGGGCAGACCGGCCGGCCCGGCGGAACGATGATCTGGTTCTGGCGCAGATCGGTGCCCACCGGGCGGATATGGGCGCCGGGGCGACAGGGGACGGTGAGCATGATGTGGTCCGCTGCTTCCCGGGAGACCTCTTCGAAGGCGATCACGCTGTCGGCCCCGGGGGGCAGCATTCCTCCGGTCATGATCCGGTAGGCCTGGCCGGCCCGCAGCCCGGCCGCCGGTCTGGTCCGGCCGGCGGCGATTTCCCCCCGGACCTGGAGACGGACCGCGGCCGCCGGGTTTTGGGGCCTACCGGGGCCTGAGTTGCTTGTGCCGGGCCTGATCCCGGCGGCTTGGGTGTCCTCGGCCCGGAGGGCGTAGCCGTCCCGGCAGGATTGGGGAAAAGAAGGTACGGCCAGACGGGCCCGGATCGCGGTGGCGGCAATTCGCCCCATGGCCTGGTCCAAGGGGACGATTTCGCCGGCTCCCGGTTTAATATGGGCCAGGATCAGGTTTTGCGCTTGCTGGAGGGTGGGGATGGTCATCTTTCAGGCCCGGGCTTGAGTTTCAATGGTCCGGGAATCGCCGGCCTTCAGGGCAGGTCGTGCAAGTCCCGGGTAAAGTTGATGTTGGCGAAGGGGACCGGCCGGTCGTCGGCGAGGCCGAGTTCGGCGGCACTCATGGTTCGGACCCGCAGGGCGGTTAGGAGGCGGAGGATTTTGCCCTCGCCCCGGGCCAGGGCGGCGTCGATGGCCGGCAGGATCCGGCGGTGGTAGACGGCATGCAAAGGTTCCCCGCCGCCGGGCAGCTCCGGCATAACCACGTCCCAATCTCCCGGGCATTGGCAGATCCGGGTGATCACGGCGGCATCCAGCCGGGGCATGTCGCAGGCGACGATGAAGGCCCGTTCGGCCTGGATCTTGTTCATGGCGGCCTGGATTCCCGCCAGGGGCCCGGCGTTGGCCACCAGGTCGCCGGTCATCGGCCAGCCGAGGAAGGCGTAGGCCTCCGGCGTATTGGTAACCAGCAGTTTTTCGGTGAATATTTCGGCCATCACCCTTGCCGCATGGACGATCAGGGGGCGGCCCTGGTAGAGGGCCAGGGCCTTGTTGCTGCCGAAGCGGCTGCTCTTGCCGCCGGCCAGAATCACTCCCGCCGGCCAAGGCCCAGCAGCAGCGGATCCTGCGCCGATCGGCCCTGT
>Ga0114946_10001282_pt1 | contig 17279 bp, 13 predicted proteins | sample WalLakDeSediment_FD_88676 | JGI IMG/M metagenome (GOLD analysis project Ga0114946, IMG submission 88676) | Lake sediment microbial communities from Walker lake, Nevada to study Microbial Dark Matter (Phase II) - Walker Lake 11/02/13 Deep Sediment | ecosystem: Environmental > Aquatic >... | reverse complement strand
GTGCACATCGGGGCTGTAACGGCCGGGATAACCGCCAATGTGGGTCATGAGCACATCCACTTCTTCGCATAAAAAGCGCAAGTATTTCGGATAGCTGATGCGGATGTCGTGCCCATCAATGTTACCGAATACGCCACGCAGGGGTTTTATTTCCTGTAGTGCTTGGGCTAGGGCAATGGAACCGAAATCGCCGGCGTGCCAAATCTCCTGGCATTGTTCAAAAATGCGGGACAGTTCGGGATGCACAAAGCCGTGGGTGTCAGAGAGCAGTCCTATGCGTTTCATGCTTCATCAATTGGTTCATTGCCAAGACTGGCCCACTTTTCCTTTTTCTGCAGCAGGTTTTCCTTTTCGCGCAACAACTCATCAAGTAGTTTTTCCTTGCGTGAGATGGCTGCCTTGAGCACCTGCACCTGGTTGTGAATATCGCCGGCTGTATCTGCTTCGCTAAATTCAAATAAAGGATTCTGGCCGGTTTCTGAAAGCTCTTCAATATGCCGAAGATCTCGTTCTATCTCTCCTTGAAGCTCTTCAATGCGAAGTTCCACATCTGAAAGCTGATAATCGACCTTCAGTTCCATTTTGTCTTTTTTGGTTGCCAGGTATTCGTCGTGACGCTGATTCAGGATGTCGAAGGCCTTTTGCAATTGGCTGTAAAGCTCTTGGCGGCTTTCGGCCTTCATGCGGATACCCTTGAATTCAGCCTGAATATTCTTAAGCATCTCGCGGGTTTTCTTGAACTCGTTGGAGGTGCGGGCGCGTTCCAAGCCGTTTAATACTAGTGGCTTAAGGCGGTTGTAGTTGTCGCGGGTTTCGCGGTCGCGCTCGCTGAACCAGGCTTCCTGTCGTCCTTTTAAGGTGTCAAAGGCTTGCTGCAGCCTCTGGTATAGCTCTTCGCGCTCCTCGCGGGGCAGGCTGAGCTCACTAAAGGCTTGTTGAATCTGCTTCAGGCGGTCAAAGGCTACCCTGAAATCATCTGCCTTTACGGCAAGGGTTTCGCCTTCGGTAATCATTTCTTCAAGGGTCAGGGCATTTGACAAACCCTCTTCAGTAAGCGCCCTTTGTTTTTCTTCCCGCCTTTTTTTTATGATAGTGAAAGCTTCCTGCAACTTGTTAAGCAGTTCATTTCTGGCCTCGAAGGTCAGGTCGCGGTCTTTGATTTCTTGCTGAAGCTCAATGAGTTGTTTCCAGTGGGTTTCAATATTAATGGTTTTTTCGGCTTCAGACAGCAGTGATTCTACCTCGGGCAGCAGTTCTGTTTTCCCCGAAAGGGATTTTTGCTCTAAAACCGATTGCTGTTGCGAGCGCCGCTGCTTCAAAATATCAAAGGCTTCCTGTAGCTGCTGATAAAGCATTTCGCGAATCTCTTTCTGCAGCCTTATGCCCCTGAACTCATTTTGCACGCTAACGCAAAAGTCCCAGGCCTCACGGATTTCATCATTATAGCGCGCCTCAAACAGCGCTTTTTCAACCAATGGGTTAAGCTTCTCGCGGTTTTGCTCTGAGGTTAGTTCAAAGGCTTTTTGTTCGCTTTCGCGCAATGCGTTTATCTTTTCAAAGCAAGCGTTGATGGTATCCCTTAGGCCGGCCCTTTCTTCGCGGCTCAGGTCGAGCAGTCCCATTGCACGTTGCAGCTCGATAAGTTCAGCCTTCTTGTCGCGGAAGTTTCCCTGGGTCAGGCTGTTTTTTATCTGCGAAAGCCGCTCCTTGAGCTCAAAATAACTGGTTGGTTTTTCCTGCATATTCTTTAACTTTTCTCAAAAATAATAAAAAGCTGGCTGCCAACAGCCAGCCTTGGCAAGGAAGTCGCCCCCAGGTTCATTGCAAAAAAGTATCAAAATATTTCATTAATTCATAATTTGTTAATACTTTTCGGTGGTTTTTGAAGTTTGGGCAAAAGCAATCACTTATTTTTGCAAAGAATCCCCGGTAAAGGGCATATGATATTTTTATGGATACGATTAAAATACATGATAAAACCTTTGAGATCTTTATCGGACATGAAACCATTCTGGCTGCGGTAAAAAAACTGGCTCATGCCCTTGAAAAAGATTTTATAGGTCGTACTCCCTTATTTCTTTGCGTACTGAATGGGTCGTTCATCTTCTCGGCCGACCTGCTAAAGGAATACACCGGCCCTGCCGAGATCAGTTTCATTAAATTATCATCATACCAGGGTACCTCCACAACCGAAAAGGTGAAAACGGTGATCGGTCTGAACGAAGTGGTAGAAGGGCGCGACCTTGTTATTCTTGAAGATATCATCGACAGCGGCATTACGGTTTCGCACCTGGTTGACGACCTCGAAAAACTGAACCCACGAAGCATAAAGATCGTAACCCTTTTGCTTAAGCCAAAGGCACTTCGCACAGAGATCATGCCCGACTATGTTGGTTTGGAAATACCCAATGACTTTATTGTTGGTTACGGCTTAGATTACAATGGGCTTGGCCGTAACCTGAAGAATATTTACAAAATTGTTGGATAAGCGCTTAACTTGATATCGGGAAAAAAGTTTAACTATGCTGAATATCATCATTTTTGGCCCTCCTGGTTCGGGCAAAGGAACCCAGTCGGCCAGGATCGTAAAGAAATACCACCTCGTCCATCTTTCAACGGGCGACCTTTTGCGAGAGGAAATGGCAAAAGATTCTCCCTTGGGCAGGGAGGTTAGAAGCTTTATTGACAAGGGAATGCTGGTACCTGATGAGATCGTTCTGCGCGAGTTGTACGAAAAGGCTTCTGAGCACCTTTCTTCCCCCGGATTGATCTTTGACGGCTTCCCCCGTACAATTGTTCAGGCCAAGATGCTCGATCAGATGCTTGAAAGCCGCGAAATACCCGTTGATCTTGTACTTTCTGTAAATGTTGACCAGGAAGAGTTGTTTAAGCGCATGATGGGCAGGGCCGAAGACTCAGGCCGCAGCGATGATACCGCAGAGATCATTCGGCACCGCATCGACGTTTATAAAGAACAGACATTTCCGCTTATCGATTTTTACAAGAAGCAGGGAAAGATAGTTTCCATTAACGGTATGTCGCCCGTTGACCAAGTTTTTGGCAAGATAACTAAAGCCATCGATACCTACCTTGAAACCAGGGAAATCATTCCGGAGGTACAATAGTCCTGATTCGCCATTCTCTGCTTATCTTTGCTTTCCGCATTTGCGGGATAAAGACAGAATATGACTTCAAACTTCATTGACTACGTAAAGATAAACTGCCGCTCCGGGAAGGGTGGTGCAGGCTCAGCTCATCTTCGCCGCGAGAAATTTGTGCCCAAAGGTGGGCCCGATGGGGGCGATGGGGGCCGTGGCGGTAATATCATCGTAAAGGGCAACAGCCAGTTATGGACCTTGCTTCACCTGCGCTATACAAGGCATGTAATAGCAGAGGCCGGTGCATCAGGGGGCAAGCAGCAGCGCACCGGCTCTTCGGGCAAGGATGTTACCATTGAAGTGCCGCTGGGCACCGTGGTAAAGGATGCCGAAACAGGGGATTTTCTGGCCGAGATTACCAATCACGATCAGTCGGTGATAATTCTCGAAGGGGGCAGGGGCGGCCTGGGAAACACCCACTTTAAGTCAAGCACCAACCAGACCCCGCGCTATGCCCAACCCGGTGAGCCTGGACAGGAAGCCTGGTTTGTTTTTGAACTGAAGGTGCTTGCCGATGTGGGTCTTGTGGGTTTCCCAAACGCTGGAAAGTCAACACTGCTATCTGTTGTTTCGGCTGCAAAACCTCTAATTGCCGATTATCCCTTTACCACCTTGGTGCCCAACCTGGGCATGGTGGCCTACCGCGACATGCAGTCGTTTGTAATGGCCGATATTCCGGGAATTATTGAGGGCGCCCACGAGGGCAGGGGGTTGGGGCACCGCTTCCTGAGGCATATTGAACGCAACTCGGTGCTGCTCTTTATGATCCCGGCCGACAACCAGGATATTGACAAGGAATACAAGATTTTGCTCAACGAGTTGGAGCAATACAACCCCGAGTTGCTTGATAAAAAACGCCTTCTGGCAATAAGCAAATGCGACCTGCTTGATGAAGAAAGCCTGGCAGCACTCGAAAAACAAATTCCAAAAGTGCCTTATGTGCTGATTTCATCTCATACTCAATTGGGCATAATGAAACTGAAGGATAAGTTGTGGCAGATGATGAACCAATCTGATTGATGATATGGAGACCGGAGACGGGAGACCGGAAACGGGCGTGGCCGCTTACCAGCGGCTAACGGGATACTCGAAAAAAGCAGGCAGAAACTTGCCTGCCCTCCACAGGCGGGTAAACCCCCTCCGGTGGGCCTGCCGGCAAGCAGGTCAGTAGGCAGAAATCAGGAGACCGGACACGCCCCTAACCTTGAACCCTGACTGCCGTCAGGCAGGCTTAAACCTTAAACAAAACCCCGATGTTAGATTTTCTCCTGGAGCTTGACCAAAAGTTGTTGCTTTTTCTTAACGGGTTGAATCATCCGTACCTCGACCCGGTGATGTATTACATCAGCCATAAGTTTACATGGATACCATTGTACGTTTTACTTTTGGTGCTGGTTTTCTGGCGTTACAAATGGAAGGGTTTTCTGGTGCTGGTTTTTGTGGTGCTTCTGGTTACGCTCAGCGATCAAAGTTCAGTTTTCATAAAAAATACCTTTATGCGCCTGCGCCCATGCCGTGAACCCTTGCTCGAAGGCTTGGTGCACATGGTTAGTCGCTGCCCGGGTGGTTATAGTTTCGTTTCATCGCATGCAACCAACACCTTTGCCTTGGCCATTTTCATGAATAACCTGCTTGGGAAAAGGTTTCGTTTTGTTGTGCCAGTCATGATCACCTATGCAGGACTGAACGCATACAGCCGCATTTACCTTGGGGTTCATTACCCGGGCGATGTAATTTTTGGCATGCTGCTGGGAATCCTGGTTGGAATGTTTGTTTACTTTCTCTGGGTAAAACTGGACAAATACACCAGTCGCCAGAATGTGTCAGTAGGGAGCTGATTTTTCAATAGCCGGATATCTTACCCTCAATTTTTGAAATTTCCACCTTAAAGATAGCAACATTATTAACGGCCGGGGGGTTGTATGAAAAGTCATTTCCTGCGTATTTTCGCATAATAATGTTCAGGATTCTGACCTTTTCATCAAAATCTTCAATAAAAACAATTTTTCCATAGGCCAGCACGCTGCGGTAATCCATACCGTAGCTGCAAGCCACTGGCTCATGCCTGAAAAAAAGCTTGTGATCGGTGCTGAACGCCACGCAAACATTGGGATTTTTTCTGATGATATCAATTTTCCGGCCGGTCTGAGCTGAGTGCAGATAAATTATGCCGTCTTCATATCCGAAATTGAAGGGTAAAACATAGGGCAATCCTTGCTCATCAACCATTCCCAAATAGCATGCATCGCATTTGTCAATGATCTCATTGATCTCCTGAGGGTTATAGGTCATCCGGGTTCTCATGGTAAGAAGTGTTTTTGGCAAAAATAAAAAAAAGCAGCCGCAAAAGAATGTACTGTTGCGGCTGCAAGCAAATTATTATGGAGTTTAGTAAATGGTCAGGCGCTTTACCCGCCTTTTATCTTTGGTTTCACAAGTGATTAGGTAAACCCCGGGCCTAAGACCCGAAATATCCATTTCGTGACTTATGGCACCAGCGGTTTCAGCGATCCGTTCACTCTTGACCTGAACACCGCGCTGATCGATGATTTTGATGGTTGCATCGGTTGCAGAAGGATTGAAAAAGGCAACGTTCACCTTCTGACTTGCGGGGTTTGGAAATACGGCAAGCTCATCGTCGGGTTTTTCCGGCAATGAAGCATCCAGGCAAGCATCAAATGTAACAACCACAGTGTCACGCGAAGTACATCCCTGCTTGTTGGTCACTTCGACCCAGATATCCGATTGCGGACCGAATTGCTGATTGGTTACCCACAGAGTTGAAAGCTTGCTTCCGTTTGACCATAGATAAGAGGAAAAACCTGATCCGGCATTCAGCAGCGTAACATGGTCAACACACAGGGTAAAGTCTTCGCCCAGGTCTATTTCAGGCAATGGGTAAAAGGTCAGCGTCACAGAGTGCTGTGCTTTTACTTCGTTGTCATAAAAGGCAAGCAGTGTAAGGGTTACCTGGCCGTTTAACAAGTCTTGCTGGCCGGGTGAATAAGTGGTTTCGGCCTGTGTGGGGTCATCAAAAGTTCCATCGCCGGTGGTTTCCCATTCAAGCGCTTCGTATTGGTTGGCATAGCCTTCGAGCAAAACCGGGTCTCCGCCGCATTGCTGCAAGTCAAAGCCGGCAAATGCAACAGTTTGGATAGTGGCAGGCATTTCAATATTATCTATCCAGGCGGCATCCTGGCCCGATGAAACAGAGAAGTCTTTGCTATAGTTCCATCGGAAGGTACGCAAGCCCGCCTGAACAGGATAGGAGAACTTTTCCCAGTTTCGTTCGCCCGACCAGCGGTCTTTCCTAACACCGTCGATATAAAACTCGAGCCAGTCGTAATTGTTTTCAGAAGAAACTTTTCGGTAAAACGAGATGGTATCGCTGGTCACAACATCTAAAGTTAATGACAGCCCTGAATTGGCGCTGTGCCCAATTGTGCCGCTTTTGGCTGAGTAGTTCCCCTCGTGAGACTGTCCTGAAACAATCACCCATGGCGCGTTGCCATCGAACATCCAGTCATACTGGTCAAACTCGCCGCTTTCCCAGTCTTCCATTATTAGTCCGACCTTCAGGTAAAACAAATTGCTGATTTGGTAGGGACCTGAATTTAGTTGGAAGTTAAAACTCGTTGTGGTTCCAGGCGGTATTGACCCATGAACCGAAACAGGGAAGTTGGCAAAAAAATGGGTGTCTTGGGCTAATGGCCCACTGGTCAATTCTGGGTTGGAAATTACAATCAGCGGATCGTTAGCATTAACAGAAATGGTTAAAAAATCAGAAGAAAGCTGACCAGTGTTCTCAATTTTGAACTGGAGAATTGCATTTTCGCCCGGGTCAAGGCGGCCGTTTCCGTTGCCATTCTCCTGGTCGTTTACAGCTAAACCGGCCACATTAAGATTAGGAGCCACGGCTGTTTCATCAAACCGGCTTTTCCAAACCAATTCTTCTTCGTCTTGGAAAGCCTCTATGGTAAAACTCAGCAAATGCCTGCCGGGCAATTGCGGGGTGGTTTCAAAAAAGAAAACGTTTTCAAAAGTTTTGATTTCACCAGCCATAAAATCTCCCAGAGCAGCCGTGCTTAAAGTAAGGTTTGCATAGGGTGAATCCAGCAATAGCCTGGCTTCAACTCCTTCAATGTCTTCTTCGGTAGGGTTTTCAAGTACAAGGGTGATCCCGATCAGCTCGCCGGGGTTTACCATGCCGTTGTTATTGCCTTGAGAATCGTCGATACTATGTGAAACATACCTTATACCCATATAAGGGGTGGCATCGATGGCTGCCAATGTATTAACCCTTCCGCTGCCAAAGGTGTTGCTTTTTCCAAGTGCCAGAGAGAGGGCCGTTTCTTCAAGTATCTGATTGATTTCGTGTGGAGTAATATTCGGATTCTTGGAAATTATCAGTGCCATAAGGCCTGCAACGGCAGGGGTGGCCATCGATGTGCCGCTCTTAATGGTATAACCTGTATTGCTGTTGTGGGTCAAGGAAGAAATGTTAGATCCCGGGGCCACCACATCAGGTCTGATAAGTCCTGTGCCTGGATTATATAAATAATCAATAAATGGCAATACATTTTGCCAGGTAACCGGCCCACGGCTCGAAAAACTGCTAATGGCGTCAGTACTGGTAGTTGACCCCACAGATACCACAGCAGAATTACCTCCAGGAGCTAACTGCAAGGGATTAGTCCAGGGGGGTGGAACATCTCCGGGGGTGCGCACTTGGCTTGGCGGTGTATCGGAAAAGGAGGTGCCTTCGTTGCCGGCAGCAACGGCGGCGATGACACCTGCTGCCAGGGCGTTGTTCATGGTAGTGCGCCACATGCTGCGGTCGGGATTCCAGGCATGTTTCCAGCCCAAAGAAAGACTCATAACCCTGGCGCCATATTCAACCGAAAACTGAATGGCAGCCCATACGCCTGCCTCGGATCCGCTTCCACTGCCATCAAGCACCTTTAGCGCCATAATGCTTGCTCCCGGCGCAATCCCGGTAATGGTACCTGCGGTTCCATTACCTGCAACGGTCCCGGCGCAATGGGTACCATGGCTGTTGTCGTCAAAGGTGTTATGGCTGTTGTTTAAAAAGTTAAATCCATGATTGGGATAACTTGGATGGGTCCACATTCGGCCGGTCAGATCCTGATGATTATAGTTAACACCAGTGTCAATAACCGAAACCACCACATCTTCGCCTGTAAATCCCTGTTGCCAGACCTGGGGCGCATTGATCAAAGAAACATTCCATGCAATATTGGCCGTATTCTTCAGCTTATCCGCTCTGGCCTCCGGAATATCTTCTTCGAAGAAAATTGTTTCAAGCACCTGCTGCATCTTGTTGTAATCCAGTCGGGCCAAGTCGCTGCGTGTCGAAAGAACTTCAACAACTTCGGGAAGCGCAAGGCAATTCACCAGGTTACCAATCCATAACGATTTAATTTGCTTTACTTTTCCCTGAACCTCCAGGCTTTTGAGTAATTCTAACAGGGATGCCTGTGAGGTTTGGCTGAAATATTTCAGTTCATCAACAACGTACGACCTGCGGTCAGCAGTTGATTTAAGCATCTGGCTGTTTTGCATGAGCTCATTGTGATCATATTGCTCTGTAAGCCTGATATTGACCGAAATGAAATCAGTTGCAGATTTTTCAGTGACTGCTTCAAGCAGCGATGGTGTAATCTCAGGTTGAGCCAAAAGGGAATTAAATCCCGATAAACTGAAAAGTAATACAAGAGAGAAGTAAAATTTTTTCATGCTGAAGGATTTATTAAGGGAAGTGGATAAGCAGTAATGATATTGTCTGGAGTTAATCTAAACCAAGTAAAATTGCCAGTTACAAAAATAGAAAAATAGTTTTAATTAGATTGAATTTTGATAAATCTTTCGCTGCCAGGCAATAACATTTCTTTTTCTAAATTTTTTAATACAAACTAAAAAGTTAGTTGAAAAACTAAAAAATTAGTTATATTTGGCCTGGTATTTGATCAAAAAAAGAGAAAAAAATGAAAGAACTAACCAAGGCAGAGGAGCAGGTAATGCAGATTTTATGGGAAATTAAATCGGGTTTTGTAAAGGACATCCGCGACAAGTTTCGTGAGCCCAAGCCGGCCATAACCACCGTATCAACTATAGTTCGCATACTGGAACAGAAGGGATTTGTGAAACATAAATCGTATGGTAAGGCTCATGAATATTTCCCCGCGGTTGAAAAGAAAACATACACCCGGGTAATGATGAAGGGCATTTTAATGAAATACTTCAGCAACTCATTAAGGCAAATGGTTTCTTTCTTTTCGCAAGAGAGAGGGCTTACAGTTTCAGAACTTGAAGAGCTGAAGCGCATTATCGAAGAGGAGATCAGGAAGCAGGAGGGGTGAGAAAAGGGAGAACGGAGAACGGAGGCCGGATACCGGATACCGAAAAAGGAGAAAGCCTGCCTGCCGTTAGGCAGGGAGAAAGGAATGGGTGGATTGGTAAATTGGGAAAAATTTTCAGGTTTGCGGGAAGAAGCAATTTTTTTCGAAAACTAAATAAAAAGAGACGGATGATGAATAGATCGTATAAAACCGGTATTTTTTTGGGTATTTGTTTCTTCATGGTATTTTGTTTTCAGGCTGTGGGGCAGGATCGAAATGTAATAAGGTTGCAGATCAGGGAGTTGCATTTTAATGAGGATCACCGGGGCATTATAAATCTGCTTGATTCAGTTGCAGCAACGCATGATTTATCAACGGAGTTTGTATACATGAAAGGCCGGGCATTGTTTAATTCTGGAAGGAATGCCGAGGCCAGGTCGATTCTCCGGCCACTTGAAAATGACAGTTTGTTTGGCCCCCGTGCTACTCAAATGCTGGCAAACATTGCCATGCAGCAAAGAAACAATACCGAGGCGCTGGGCTATCTTTTGAAGCTAAGTACCTATTACCCCGAGAACCCTGTTTACAATCAGCGTATTGCCCGCATTTTCAATTCAGAAGAAAACTACCCTGCAGCGATGAATTACATGCTAACTGCTTATAGGCGTGATACTCTGAACCAAATCTCCATTTCTGAACTTGCTGAAATCTGGATGAAAATGGACATGCCCGGCAATGCTTTTCGTTTGTTAAGCAACGGGATCAGCCTTTACCCCGAAAATCTGCTTTTCAGAAAGCAAATGGTTAGCGTTTGTTACCGGCAGAAAAAAATGCAGGAGACTGTTGAGCATGCAGCTTTTTTAACTGAGCGGGGCGATACCACCCCAACGGTGGTCAGGTTAAAAGCATTTGCATATTTCGACCTGGGCAAACTCGATCATTCCGAATTTTGGCTTGACTACCTGTTGGACCGTGAATTCAGCAGCGAGGATATCTTCTTTTATAAGGGGAAAGTGCATGAAGCCAAAGGAAATACTATTGAAGCTTTGCGCTATTACCAAGATGCGGTCAGGCTAACACTTTCGCCCAACTTTTATCCTTTTATTTTGCAGCTGGCTATTACATTGCATGAAAACAAGCAATACCAGGAGTCAATACGATGGTTGCAAACCGCCCGCTTTTTCAGCAACCGACCCGAATTAATTTATTACCTGGCAAGGAACTTCGACCTGTTTTACCAGGATAGGCAGCCTGCTTTGCAGCACTACCAATTGTTTATTGACAGGGCAGGCGATAGCCTGGAAGATCAACGTGCCTTTGCCCGGCAACGGATCAGGGAGTTACGCGAACTTTTACACCTTCAGGGTGAATAATTTAAAATCATAAACATGAACACACTATTTCATTACATTTTCTGGACTTCGGCCTATTTTTTCTTGCTGGGATTTTTGTACCACTTTCTTGTTAGGCATCTATGTAATCCTAGCTTTTCGCGGGTTTTTATTCTTGGCGGATTGAGTATTTCCCTGCTGGCCGGAGCGGGTCTGTTTTTGAGATCAACTGGCTTTACCATCAATGAAATGAGGGGTATAATAACCTTGCCCGAAGTGGTGATTTATGCAGCCGACGGCCTGGATAAGTCGCAGGAGCAAATTCAAGCATTTTTATTCTCAAAAAGTGGCTTGATTTACTTTAACCTTTTGGTTAGCCTGCTGCTTTCACTCAGATTCATAATCAGTATTATTTACCTTGCCGCAAAATGGAAGGTCCTTCGCGGTAAAAGGATCAATGGGCTTTTTGTCATCCCAATGAAGGGTGATCGCTCGCCATTTAGTTTTTTCCGCCTGGTGTTCGTTCCGCAGCGTCTTTTTAACGACCCAGGCATAGATAAGGTATTGCTGCATGAGCAAGCCCATGTTCGTAAACTGCATTCGCTCGATTTGGTTTTTATTGAAATCCTCAGCATTTTTTTCTGGTTTCATCCTGCTATATGGTATTTGCGCCGCGAAATGAAAATGCAGCACGAGTTCGAAGCCGATCGTTTTGTTCTTGAGCAGCAAGTGGACAAGGCCTCTTATCAGAAGCTTTTGATCAATTACTCCTTTCAAACTTATTGTTTACCCATAACCAACCCTTTAACATTTTCACCTTTAAAAAAGCGAATCATGATGATGAATCAGCAATCAAAAAAATCAAAATTCAGGGCTTTTATGAGCTTATCAGCCTCTTTAGTTCTTTTTGCAGGGCTATTGTTATTGCAATCGGCCAGACTGCAGGCAAATCAACCAATTGTAGCACCCGATGATCCTTTAACTACTGCTCTTACGGTTGTTGGTTTGCTGCCTGAAACAGCGCCGCAACCTCCAGCTGTGCCACCAGCCCCTCCACCAGTGAAGCAGGATGTACCTGCCGATGTCATTTTTCATGTAGTTGAAGAACAGCCTCGTTTCCCGGGCGGGGAAGAAGCACGCATACATTTTTTGCAGGCCAACCTAAGGTATCCCAAAGAAGCGCGAGATAAGGGCATTCAGGGAACCGTTTTTGTAACGTTTGTGATTGAAACTGATGGCAGCATTACTGGCGTGAGGGTATTGAGAGGCATCGGCGGTGGTTGTGACGAAGAAGCAGTGCGGGTGGTAAAGGATATGCCAACCTGGACTCCGGGCCGTCAGCGTGGCCAAAACGTTAGGGTGCAATTTAACATGCCTATTCGCTTTGTATTGAATGGCGGTGAGAAAAAAGAAGAAACCCCCGGGGCCGATTTGATGCGAGAAATATTCGGGGCAAGTGAAATTGTAATTTTTATCGACGGTGAAAAGATCGATGCAAAAGCTGAAGAGCTGAATAAAATTATTACCGTTCAGGAAATTGAGAGCATGAGTGTTTTCAAAGGCCAAAAAGCCCTCGATCTTTACGGATTCGAGAACGTTATTGCGATTACCAGGAAGGCAAAGGAAGAATAGAGTTTTTGCTTTTCTAACATTTTCAACAAGGCGGATATTTTATTATATTCGCCTTGTTGCATTTAACCCCAAAATCCTTCCCTATGAAGAAGTTTGCATCAATAATCCTTCTCCTTATTTTTTCCCTGCCAATTATTGCTCAGGAGCGCAAGATTGAAGCTGAGTCAGCAGTTGTAACCCAGCATACTGCCACCATAAATGGTCAGCGGGTGCCCTTTAAGGCTACGGCCGGCACCATGCCCGTTTGGAACGATGCAGGCCAGCCTGTGGCTACCCTGTTCTATGTTTTTTACGAGCGAACCGATGTCAGAAACAAAGACGAAAGGCCCATTGTATTCTCATTTAATGGTGGCCCTGGTTCGGCTTCGGTTTGGATGCACATGGCATACACCGGGCCCTTTTACCTGCGAATTGACAGCGAGGGTTATCCGTTGCAGCCTTATGGTTACGTACCAAATCCCCACTCCATTCTCGATGTTGCCGATATCGTTTTTGTTGATCCGGTGAACACGGGCTACTCCCGGATTCTGGATTCGGAAGCCACCCATCAGCAATTTTTCGGGGTAAATCAGGATGTACGTTATCTCTCGGAGTGGATACAGGCTTTTGTCACCCGCTCTAATCGCTGGCTTTCGCCGAAATACCTGATCGGTGAGAGTTACGGTACTACCAGGGTATCAGGACTGGCGCTGGCATTGCAGGGTAGCGGAATGTACCTGAACGGGGTGGTGCTGGTGTCGCCCACCAACCTGGGTATCGATCGAAACGGCCCGGTAAATGCAGCCAATCGTCTTCCGTACTTTTCGGCCGTTGCATGGTATCACAATAAACTTGCTCCCGAGCTTCAGGCAAAAAGCTTGGAAACACTGCTCGATGAAGTGGAAACCTATTCAATAAATGAGCTTTTGCCTGCGATTACCAAAGGGGCATGGGCCACTGAAGAAGAACGAAGCAGGGCCATCAGCCAGTTCGGCAGGTATTCAGGCCTTAGCGAACAAAGCGTTGCAGGGTTCAACCTGAACGTGCCCACCAGTTTTTTCTGGAAAGATTTGCTTCGAGACGAAGGCTTCACTGTTGGGCGGCTCGACTCGCGCTACAAGGGCATCGACCGCAATGATGCCGGCATTTCGCCCGACTACAACGCTGAGATGGCTTCGTGGATGCATTCATTTACCCCGGCCATAAACCATTACCTGCGCAATGTGCTGAAATACCAAACCGATGTGAAGTACAACATTTTCGGCCCTGTAAGGCCATGGGACAACGAAGGCGACCGCTCTGGCGAGAACCTCCGCCAGGCAATGGCACAGAATCCGTTTCTTCATACCCTGATTCAGGCAGGTTATTTCGACGGGGCCACTACCTATTTCAATGCCAAATACACCATGTGGCATCTTGATCCGGGCGGAAAACTCAAAGACCGTCTTTCATTCAAAGGCTATGAAAGCGGGCATATGATGTACCTGCGGGCCGAAGACCTGCAAACATCAAACAACGACCTTCGCGAATTCATAAAAAAGACCATTCCTGCCAAAGATCAGCCGGCAAGGTACTGATTTGTTTTCCCCGAAAGGGATGATCAGATCATGCTTATTGCCTGCGAAAAGATGATCATGAGTACCAGCGCCATGGGATATACTGTGGCATAAGCCACTGATGCGGCATCTGTTTCGGTTTTCGAATCGGCTGCGGCCAGCCCGGGTGTGCTGGTCATACTGCCAGCAACCACGCCAAGAAGCGTGATGAAGTTCAGCCGCATAAAAAAATGTCCGATCAGGGTGGTCAGCACCATAGGCACCACGGTGATGGCCATGCCGATCCAAAGCAGTTTCCAGCCGTGCAAGGCAAGGGTTTCTGCAATGTTGGCGCCGGCCTGGGTTCCTACGGCGGCAAGGAACATTAGCAGCCCCAGCTTCCTCAAAAGCTGGTTACCACTGCCCGACATTGACCAAATAATGGGCCCGGTCTTTCCGATGCGGCTCAGGACTAAGGCAGTGGTAAGCACCCCTCCGGTAAGGCCAAGCGAAAAATCGAAAAAGCCAAAAAACGGGATGCTAACTGAACCCACCAGGATCCCGATGATGATGCCAAGGCTTATTGGCAGGAAGTCGGTTTCGCGCAGGCGTTTTTCATCATTGCCAAGCAGCTTCATCACCTTACGCATGTTTTCCTTTTCGCAGGCCAGCAGCACCTTATCGCCAAAACGCAAGGTGGAAGTACCCTTGGGGCTCAGGTCAATGCCGCTGCGGCGTATGCGCGTAATGGTGCCACCGTAATAGGCCGTCAGGTTGAGCGATTGCAGGCTTTTGTTGATCACGTTTTTGTTGGTGACCAGCACCCAATTCACTTCAAACTCTTCTGCCAGGGCAATTTCTTCGGTGGTTGGCCGCCCGATCATAAACTCAACCTTATGCAGTGAGGCTTCGGTGCCAACAACCTTTACTATGTCGCCCATAAACAGGCGGGTGTTGCCGGTGGGGGTAAAAGCTTGGTTTCCATGTTTTACGCGCGAGATCACGGCCTGGGTCATGGTGCCTATCTGAAGCTCCTTAAGAGTCTTGCCATGGATGTTCTGATTCTCAACCACAAAGTTCCGGTTGGTGACCAGGGGAAATTCTTGGGTTATTTTGTCAAGGTATTTTTTTTCTTCCTTTTTCAGGTCAACCTTTAAAAGAGATGGCAAAAGGTGAATGACCAGTATGGCCAGCACCGCGCCAGCGGGATAGGCAACCCCGTATCCTATTGAAGCCATGGGTGAGCCCGTTATGTCGATGGCCGCTGCAAGGCCGGGGGTGCTGGTCAAAGCTCCGTTGAAAAGCCCTACCCCCAGAAAAGGATGAATGTCGAATATCCGCGAAAGCGCAAAGCTTAAACCAGCGGCCGTTGAAACCAGAATGATACAAATAAGCAGCAGTTTCCGGCCAAACCTTTGGAAGGCATCAAAAAAACCAGGTCCTGCCTGTATGCCAATGGTAAAAATGAAAAACAGCAGTCCGATGGTTTGAAATGCCGATGGAACAATATACCCATAATGCCCAAGCAGCAGTGCCACAAAGATCACAGCTGAAATGTCGAGTGAAAAGCCCCTGAATTTGATGTTGCCAAAGGCAATGCCCAGGGTAATGATCAGGAAAAGTACAAAATAACCCTCGAGAAATAAGGCGCTCATAAGCTGAACAATTCGCTGAAATTAAGTGTTTTACTGCCCGAAAAACATTACCTTTGCCGGCCGCTTTTGGTACTTTTATTGTTCAAAGGTAAGGTTTACAAACATAATCAATCCAGTTGCTTTTAAATATTTTTTCTGAATAAATGCTTATCCGAATTCTGTTGCTTGTTGCAATACTGCTTTTTGTCGATATTTATGCTTACCGCGGAATGCGGAAATTATTCTCACACCGGCGTCTAACACCTTTCCGGAAGTTCGTTTTGAAGTCTTATTGGCTGGTCGATGCCGCCTTTCTGCTGTTTTCGTTTGCCTGGGCTTGGTATGTGAGGGGCAACGGCATGGAAGACTATGTGAAATACCGGCAGTTTTATGCTATCATGGGTGCCTTTATGCTCATTTTTATACCCAAAGCAAGTTTCTTTCTTTTTGTGGTGCTTTATGATTTGAAGGTGCTGTTTCTGAAATTCTCACATCTGATTTTTGCGACCCATCCGGGCTTTGGCGCAGCAATTCGCCGCCTGCGTTACAGCCTGATCGTGCCCCTGGTAGGACTGCTTTTTGCCGCTTTCATGTTTTCAATAACCGTTTACGGGCTGGGTTTTGGCCGATACAACTTCCAGGTGGAAGAAGTTGAAGTTTGGTTCGATGAGCTGCCAGAGAGTTTTGATGGTTACCGCCTTGTACACTTTTCAGATGCTCATTTAGGCAGTTTCAGCAGGGAAGAGGCGGTGGCTGCAGGCCTAAGGGTGATCTCAGGCCTGAAACCAGATATGGTGGTATTTACCGGCGATATGGTGAATAATGAAGCCAAGGAAGCGGAAAAGTTCATTCCCTTTTTTAAGCAGTTGCAAGCCAATGATGGAATGTTTTCTATTCTGGGTAACCACGACATGGGCGACTACCGCCGCTGGGGCACTATTGATGAAAAAGATTCGAATGTGGAGCGTTTGGTAGAGGTACAAACTGAAATGGGTTTCAAGGTGCTGCTCAATGAACATGCATTCGTGGTGCGCGGCAATGACTCCATAATGATTGCCGGCGTGGAAAACTGGGGCTTGCCGCCCTTTGCACAATACGGCGACCTGGAAAAAGCCCTTGGAGAGAATGCAGCTTTCCCCTTTAAGATCCTTCTCTCGCACGACCCATCGCACTGGCGCGCCCAGGTAATACCTGATACCGATGTGAACCTGACCCTGAGCGGACATACTCACGGCATGCAGTTTGGCATCAACAGCCGTCTGTTTTCATGGAGCCCCGTGCAATACAAGTACAGCGAATGGAACGGCCTTTACCGACAGGGCGATCAAAAACTATATGTAAACCGAGGCTTCGGATACCTGAGCTTCCCCGGCAGGGTTGGCATGCCACCGGAAATTACGTTGATAGTTTTGAGAAAGTCCGAAGGCGGAAGTCGGAAGCCCGAAGTATAAGAAGTCGTCAGTCGTCAGTCATCAGTTGAAGGTCGGAAACCTTGAACATCAAACCTTGAACCTTAAACCTTATGAGCGTAGCGATTTTTTGGTTTCGCCGCGATTTGCGGCTCAACGATAACAAGGCATTTTTTAAGGCGCTGAAAAGTTCTGAAAAGGTGCTTCCGCTTTTTATTTTCGATGAAGACATCCTTGATCCG
>Ga0114946_10001281_pt1 | contig 17279 bp, 6 predicted proteins | sample WalLakDeSediment_FD_88676 | JGI IMG/M metagenome (GOLD analysis project Ga0114946, IMG submission 88676) | Lake sediment microbial communities from Walker lake, Nevada to study Microbial Dark Matter (Phase II) - Walker Lake 11/02/13 Deep Sediment | ecosystem: Environmental > Aquatic > Freshwater... | reverse complement strand
TTGCGTAGCCGCGGAGCCCGATTCGGTTTCCTCTGCCGGCGCTGTCGTAGGCGTTTCCACCGCCCCGGCCACAGCAGGTCCCGTCTCGCCAGGCGGCTCATCTCCACCGCCCCCTAGCGCGCGCAGGGCGAAAAAGCCGGCAAGGACCAGCAGCAGCACGGCCGCAACAGCTCCGGCCAGCCTGGTCCAGGCCGGCCGGCCGGCCGCTTTGGGTTGGGCCGGCGCGGGTTTGGGAGGATGGGGAACGGCCGTGGCAGCCACGGCCGCCGGCGCGGCTGCCGCAGTGGCCGCTACGGCGGCGGCCGGGGCGACTTCATGTTTACCATGGCGCTGGGGTTGCACCGGGATCATCGACGGCGTTTCAATCTGCGTTACGTCCAGCGGGACGGCGCCCACCGGCGCCTCCAGGCTGGTTTTTTCAATTTCCGGCGGCGGCGGGGCGGCGGCCGTCTGGGCCGCCGTAACCCTGGTTTGAGCCTGCGCCCGTAACTGCAGCGCATCGCCATAGCTCGGATCGGTGCTCAGGACGCGGTCAAACGCCGCCACGGCCGTGGCCCATTCTGAGCGATTCATCGCCTCCAGCCCCGTGCGGTAATCGCGCCGCAGCCTATCCATTAAATGTGGCGACGGGGTGTCTACCTCGGTGGGCGCGGTCAGCGGCGTCTTGCGTGACGGTGTGCGGCGATCCGGCACGGGCGGCAGCACAAAGCGCGCCGCTTCCGGATCGGCCGTGATGGCCGCGCGCAGCGCCACCACGAATTCAGCAATCGTTGCGTAGCGGCTTTCAGGATTTTTAGAGAGCGCTTTACGCAGCGCCGGGTTGAGCGTCGTGGGCAGCGGTTTCTGCGTCAGGTCGATGTCGGGCGGCTCCACGTTAAGATGCTTGTACATCATTTGCGCCGTGTTGCCCTCAAACGGCAGGCGCCCCGCCAGCACCTCGAAAATAACGACCGCCAGCGAATATTGGTCGCTGCGCCCGTCAATGCCCTGACCGATAAACTGCTCCGGGCTCATGTAGGCCGGCGTGCCGATTAGTCCGCTGCCCGTAAGCTGCGTGGCCGAGTCCAGCACCTTGGCGATGCCGAAGTCGGAAAGGAAGGCCGCGCCGTTTTCGTCAAAGAGGATGTTGCCGGGTTTGAGATCCCGGTGAATGATTTGCTGGGCGTGGGCCGTGGTCAGCGCATCGCCGATTTGTTCCATAGATTTGACCAGGGTCGCCATGGTAAAATCGGGGCGCTCCATGCGCTCGCGCAGGGTTCCCCCACTGAGCAGGCGCATGATGATAAACGGCCGTCCTTCATGCTCGCCAACGTCATAAATCGGCACAATGTGGGGATGCTCCAGCCGCGCAATGACGCGCGCTTCGCGCTTGAAGCGCTCAACAAAGGTCATCTCACCACTGAAATAGGCCGGCAGCCACTTCAGCGCAACATCGCGCTCGATCTCCAGATCGAAAGCTCGGAAGACGGTCCCCATGCCCCCGGCGCCAATTTGTTCAATAATTTGATAGCGTTGGCCGAATGTGTTGTTTCTGCCAGTTGTCATTCCAATACCATCTCCTGCAAGGCAAAGATAAGTGGGGATGTGTTTAAAATTTGTGCTGTTCGCGTTGCGTTTTCACTGTGTACAAGGCGTACCCAGCCCAGTAGGAAAAAAATTTAGGGAGATTATAGGTTATACAGCCGCTTATTGACAAAATTTGCAGGGTATGCTGTGTCACCTAAGTTTTAGTATAACAGATTTTTTGTTTTTGCGGTATAAGTAAGTCACGTTATAAAATGGTTTATTGCGCAAAACACGCGGAACTTGTGAAATATATACCGTGCGGAGGGCCTTCCGGAGGTCCGACTTCGCTTCAGATAACACAGCATGGTGAGGAACCTTTGTTTCTATGACGAAAAACGACACCCCTGGCGCTGGGTTTCAACCAGAAACCCTGGTGCAGATGTTGCGCACCCTGGCTGAACACCAACCTGACCAACTGGCCCTTTTATTCCTGTCAGACGACCTCGACGCGGAAACGCGCATGACCTTTGCCGAATTGGATCGCCAGGCGCGCGCGATCGCCGCCTGGCTGCAGGCGCAGGCCGGCCCTGGTGAGCGCGCGCTGCTGCTTTATCCGCCGGGTCTTGATTTCGTAGCGGCCTTTTTTGGCTGCCTGTACGCCGGAGTGGTCGCCGTGCCCGTCTATCCACCCCGCTTAAATCGGCCGTCGCCGCGCATCCAGGCGGTCGTGGCTGATGCGGGCGCGACGCTGGCCCTGGCCACGACCCACATCCACAACAGCCTGGAGCGCCGTTTCGACCATATGCCGGAACTGGCGGGGCTGCGCTGGTTGGATAGTGAAGCCCTGACGCCGGATTTGGAAAGCGCGTGGCGCCTTCCGGCCGTTGACCCCAATACCCTGGCCTTCCTGCAATATACCTCCGGCTCTACCGGTGAACCCAAAGGCGTGATGGTCAGCCACGGCAACCTGATTCACAATTTACGCATCATCCGCCAGGGCTTTCAGATTCCCAAGGGGCAGGTCGGCGTGCATTGGCTGCCCAGCTACCACGACATGGGCCTCATCGGTGGGATCCTGGAGCCCATGTTTGTGGGAGGGCTCGCCGTTCTCATGGCGCCCGCCGCCTTTTTGCAGCGCCCGGTGCGCTGGTTAGAGGTGATCGCGCGCTACGAAAACATCATTAGCGGCGCGCCTAACTTTGCTTACCAGTTGTGCGTCGAAAAGATCACGCCCGAACAGCGCGCCGGATTGGACCTCAGCAATTGGCGCATCGCCTACTGCGGTGCGGAACCGATTCGTCGTGAAACCCTGCAAGCCTTCGCCGATACCTTCGCGCCTAACGGCTTTAATCCGGCAGCGTTCTATCCCTGCTACGGATTGGCGGAAAGTACCCTGATTGTGACCGGCGGCGACGGACCCGGTCCACTGCGGGCGATGCGGTTTCAGGCATCGGCGCTGAAGCAGAATCACGCCGCTTTGGCGGCGCCTGGCGCAGAGAGCGGGCTGGAACTGGTGAGCAGCGGCCATACCCACCTCGGCCAGGAGGTCAAGATCGTTCACCCCGATACGTTGACCGCCTGCGAACCGGATCAGGTCGGCGAGATCTGGATCAGGGGCGCCAGCGTCACGCAGGGATACTGGGGCCGGCCGGAGCAAACGGCCGTTACCTTCCACGCCTTTCTCGCCGACAGCGGCGCGGGCCCCTTCCTGCGCACCGGCGACCTGGGATTTGTGCACGCGGGTGAGCTCTACGTTACCGGCCGGCTCAAGGATTTGATCATTATTCGCGGACGTAACCATTACCCGCAGGACATCGAGCACACCGTCGCCGACTGCCACGATGCGCTGGAGCCGGGCATGGGGGCGGCCTTTTCTGTGGACGTGGACGGCATGGAGCAGCTTGTCGTCGTGCATGAGGTTACGCGCCGCCACCGCAATCCGAATATGGAGGAAGTCATCACGGCCGTGCGCCGCGCCGTAGCCCAGGAACACCAGCTGCAACTGCACGCGCTGGTTTTAATTCGACCCTTAAACATGCCGCGCACCTCCAGCGGCAAAATCAGGCGCCAGAGCTGCAAGCAAAATTTCCTGGACGGCGCGCTGCAGGTCGTAGGGGAATGGCGCGCTACGGAGGCGGCCCTTGCCCCTTCCCCCTCGCCCCTTGCTCCTCGCCCCTCGCTCCTCGCCCCTCCCGGCGTCAAGACCCAGGTGGAGATTGAGTCCTGGCTCGTTGACCACCTGGCCGCGCAGTTACGTTTGCCGCCGCAGCGCATCGACGTGCTCCATCCTTTCGTTGATTACGGCCTGGATTCGGTGCAGGCCGTCAGTCTGACCGGTGACCTGGAAAGCTGGCTGGGGCGCGACCTTTCCGCCACGCTGGTGTGGGACTATCCCACGATACGCGCGCTGGCCGCTTACCTGGCGCAGCCGGCGTCAGCGCCGGCGACGCCCGCCGTTAGCCGAGAGGTTGCCGCGGCTCCCGACGCCCATGCGCCAATTGCCGTGATCGGCATCGGCTGCCGCTTCCCTGGCGCCGACGGCCCGGACGCATTTTGGGAACTGCTGCGCAGCGGGACGGACGCCATCAGCGAGGCGCCGCCCGACCGCTGGGACGCGGACGCCTATTACGCGGCGGGCGAAGCGCCCGGCGTGGGCAAGATGAACACGCGCTGGGGCGGTTTTCTGACGGAGGTAGACCGGTTCGACGCCCACTTTTTCGGCATCTCGCCGCGCGAGGCCGCGCGCATGGACCCCCAGCAGCGGCTGCTGCTGGAAGTGACCTGGGAAACGCTGGAGCGCGCCGGCCTCAATCCGGCCGATTTAGCCGGCAGCAGTACCGGCGTCTTCGTCGGCATTAGCGGTTCGGATTATGCCCGGCGCCAGTTCAGCCACCCGGACTACGTCGACGCCTACGCCGGCACGGGCAACGCCCACAGCATCGCCGCCAATCGCCTTTCCTATTTATTTGACTTCCAGGGGCCGAGCGTGGCGCTGGATACGGCCTGCTCTTCTTCGCTGGTGGCGATACACATGGCGCTGCAAAGTTTGCGCAGCGGCGAGTCCGATCTGGCGCTGGCCGGCGGCGTCAATTTGCTGCTGGCGCCCGAGCTGACGATTACCTTTGCCCAGGCGCGCATGATGGCCGCCGACGGCCGTTGCAAAACCTTTGACGCGCGCGCCGACGGCTACGTGCGCAGTGAAGGGTGCGGCATGGTGGCGCTCAAGCGGCTGGCTGACGCCCAGCGCGACGGCGACCCCATCCTGGCCGTGCTGCGCGGTTCGGCCGTCAACCAGGACGGCCGTTCCAACGGACTTACCGCTCCCAACGGCCTCGCCCAGCAGAAAGTGATTCGTCAAGCCCTGGCCAACGCCGGCCTGCAGCCGGACGAAATCGACTACGTAGAGGCGCACGGCACCGGCACGCGCCTGGGAGATCCCATCGAAGTTCACGCCCTGCGCGCCGTGTTTGACCAGCCCACGGCCGAGACGCCGCTCATCGTTGGCTCGGTCAAGACCAATGTGGGCCACCTGGAAGCCGCCGCGGGGATTGCCGGGTTGATCAAAGCCGTTTTGGCCCTTACACACGCCGAGATCCCGCCCCACCTCCATTTCCAGGCCCTCAATCCGCACATCGACCTGGCCGGCTCACGCTTGAGGCTGGGCGCTGGGGCGGCGCCGTGGCCGCATAACGGCCGTGCCCGCATCGCCGGCGTCAGTTCTTTCGGTTTTGGCGGCACAAACGCGCACGTCATCGTCACCGCGCCGCCTGAGCCCGTGTCTGCGCCTCTCGCTGCGCCAGAGCGCCCCTTGCATCTTTTACACCTCTCGGCGCGCGATGAGAACGGGCTGCGTGCGCTGGTTGCGCGCTACGCCGCCTACCTGGATATAAATCCTGACGCAGCGCTGGCCGATCTTTGCTACACCGCCAACGCGGGCCGGGCCGTCCTGGAACAGCGGCTGGCGCTGGTCGCCGCCACGCCGGACCAGCTGCGCCAGAAACTCATGGCGCCGGAACTACCGACGCCAGACACGCATGCCGCGCCGCGCATTGCCTTTCTCTTCACCGGGCAGGGCGCGCAGTACGCGGAGATGGCGCGCGCGCTCTACGCCACGCAGCCCACTTTCCGCGCCGCGCTCGATCGCTGCGCCGTCATCCTGGACGGTGAACTGGAGCGGCCCCTGCTTTCCGTCATTTACCCGGCGCCGGACGCCGACGAAGCGGCGCGCGCCCTCATCGACGCCACGGCCTACACGCAGCCGGCCCTTTTCGCCATCGAATATGCGCTGGCCGAGCTATGGCGCTCATGGGGGATTGAACCCGACGTGGTCCTGGGCCACAGCGTCGGCGAGTACGTCGCGGCCTGCGTGGCGGGCGTCATCTCGCTGGCGGACGGCCTCAAGCTGATTGCCGCGCGCGGGCGGTTGATGCAGGCGCTGCCGGAAAACGGGGCGATGGCGGCGGTTTTCACCGACGTTGAGCGAGTGCAGGCGGCGCTGGCGCCGCACGCGGAGCAGGTTGCGCTGGCGGCCGTGAACGGCCCCAGCCACCAGGTGATTGCGGGAGAAGCCACGGCCGTACAGGCTATCCTTGACGCCTTTACCGGGCAAGGCATTGAATTCCGCCGCCTGACCGTTTCGCACGCCTTCCACTCGCCGCTGATGGAGCCCATGCTGGCCGAATTCGAGCAAATCGCGGCTCAAATGACCTTCCACGCGCCGCGCACCTCGCTCATTTCCAACCTGACCGGACAGCCGCTGACCGCCGCGCCCGACGCCGCCTACTGGCGCGACCACGTGCGCCAACCGGTGCGCTTTGCAGACGGCGTGCAGGCGCTGGTCGACGCCGGCGTGACGGCTTTCGTGGAGATTGGGCCCCAGCCCCATTTGATCGGCATGGCGCGGCGCTTTGTCACCGACGTTCATTCGTCCGACGGCCGTACCGATCCCTTGTGGCTGCCGTCGCTGCGCCGCAAGCAAGCAGACTGGCGCGTGCTGCTGGACAGCCTGGCCGCGCTGGCCACGGCCGGCGCGCGCGTGGATTGGCGCGGCTTTGACCGCGACTACGTCCGTCGTAAGCTGGCGCTGCCGACCTACCCCTTCCAGCGTGAGCGCTACTGGCTGGACGTGGACCTCCACGCTCCGGTCCGCCGCGCGCCGGGGGTGACGCGCATGCCCACCGTCCTGCCGATTTTTGAAGAGCAGGCGACCGGCGACGCCCTGAGAGAGGCGTATCTGGCGGCCCACGCCCAGGCGGTCGCCGCGGCCTTTTGGGGACCGGGCGCGCATGCCGTCCTTGCGCTGGCGCTTCTGACGCCTTCCGCTGGTACGCCCGTCGGCGACGTGCGGGTGGATGAAGGGGCTAACGGCCGAATCCACCTCCAAACTATCCTCACCCCCACTACCGCCGACACGGCTACATTCCAGACCTTCTACGCCGCGGCTGTGTCGCGCGACGGCGCGCAGGACGCCTGGCGGCTGTGCGCCAGCGGAACCTTGCAGCGCGCCCAGCCTGCCGAGGCGCAGACTGCGCCGCAGCGCCTGGAGGACCTTCCCGCGCCGGCCGGCCGCGTAGAACTCACGCGCGACGCTCTGTTGGCGGCGCCTCCCGCTGACCGCGCCGACCTGGTGGCGGATTACCTCCAGACGCAGGCCGCCGGCGTGTTGGGGCTGGACCCGGCGCGGCTCAGGCGTGACCGGCCGCTCGACGCGCTCGGTCTGGATTCGTTGATGGCCATTGAGCTCAAAAACCGCATTGAAAAAGGTCTGGCCGTCGAGACGCCCGTGGCAACCCTGCTGCAGGGGCCCACGCTGGCGCAGTTGGCCGGGCAGCTTGTCGAACTGCTGGCGGAACCGGCCTACAGGCCAACGATTCAGCCTGCCCACGATCCGGCGCAGCCCGCGCCGCTGGCGCACGGCCAGGCGGCCATGTGGGTGCTGCACCAGCTGCTGCCGCCGGGCGTGGCCTTCAACGTGGCCGGCGCCGCGCGCGTGCGCGGCGCGCTGGACCTGGCGGCTATGGAGCGCGCTCTGCAGCGCCTGGTCGCGCGGCATGCTGCTCTGCGCACCGTCTTCTGGGTGCAAGACGGGCAGCCGCGGCAGCGCGCCTTGCCGGAGTTGGCGGTCCCGCTGCATGTGGTGGACGTTACCTCCTGGAGCGATGTCGCCCTGCGCGATTATTTGGCCCAGGCGGCCCACCGCCCCTTTGACCTGCAGCGCGGCCCGCTGCTGCGCCTGGTTGCCCTGGCGCGCGCGCCCCAGGAGCACCTGCTCCTGCTGGCGGTCAGCCACACGATCACCGACTTCTGGTCGATGTCGCTGCTGGTGCAGGAGCTGTATCTGCTCTACACGGCCGAAACCGGCGGCCCTGCCTACCCGCTGCCCCCGCTTGAGGCGCAGTACGTCGATTACGTCCATTGGCAGCGCGCGATGCTGGAAAGCCCGGAGGGCGCGCGCCTGCGCGACTACTGGCTCAAGCAGCTTGCCGGCGACCTGCCGCGCCTGAATCTGCCTAGCGACCGGCCGCGCGCGGCTGCGGGCCTGCACGCGGTCGCCGGCGGCGACGTGCTGACGCAGCGCTTTAGCCCGCAGCTCACGGCCGATCTGCACGCGCTCAGCCAGGCCCACGGCGCAACGCTGGCGACCACGCTGCTGGCCGCTTTCCAGGCGCTGCTCCACCGCTACACCGGCCAGACCGATATCCTGGTCGGTTCCGTGGTGGCCGGGCGCGAGCGTCCCGAACTGCAAAAGCTGGTGGGCTACTTCATCAACCCGGTGGCGCTGCGCGCCGACTTTTCCGGCGTGTCGCCGTCCCAGCGGACCTTCAGCGACTGCCTGGCGCAGGCCCGGCAGACGCTTTTGGACGCCATAGCGCATCAGGATTACCCGCTGCCGCTGCTGGCGGAGCAGCTTGCGGCGCAGGGCGCGCTGCGGCTGGAACCTGGCCGCCCGCCTCTGTTTGAGACGATGTTCATCATGCAGCGCGCCCAGCTTGGTGACGCCTGGGCGCTGGACGGCGACGCGCTGAACGCGCTGGCGCTGGGGCTGCCTGGCGCCAGCCTGGCGCTGCCTGATTCCACCGGCGCGGGGCCAGCTTTGACGCTGGAGTCGCTGGCGCTGGGCGGGCTGCCGGCCCAGTTTGACCTGACGCTGATGATGACCGAGCTGGCCGATGGGCTGGCGGCGGCGCTGCATTACAACACGGAGCTCTTTGACGCGGCGACGATGGCGCGCATGTTGGCGCATCTGGAGCGGCTGCTGGAGGGGGTAGCAGCGAATCCGCAACGGCCGTTAGCCGAGATCCCGCTCCTGACTGACGCTGAACGCATGCGGCTTCTGGTCGATTGGAACCAGACCCAGGCCGACTACCCGCGCGACGCCTGCCTGCACACGCTGGTGACGGCCCAGGCAGCGCGTACCCCCGCTAATGTGGCCGTGCGCTTTGAGGACCAGGCGCTGACTTATGCCGAACTCGAAGAGCGCGCCAACCGGCTGGCTCACCACCTGCAAAGCCTGGGCGTGGGGCCGGGCAGCCTGGTGGGCGTTTATCTGAAACGCTCGCCAGCGATGCTCGTCGCGCTGCTGGCCACGCTCAAGGCGGGGGGCGCCTACGTGCCGCTGGATCCGGACTTTCCGCCGGCGCGCATCGCGCTGATGCTGGCGGACGCCCGGCCGGCCGTGCTGCTGCTGGACCATGCCGACCAGGCGGTGGATTTGGCGGAGGTGTTGGGTCGCCAATGGGGCATTGGCGCAACGGCCGTGGTCGCGCTTGACCGCTGTGGCCACGCTGAAGAGGCTACTCCCACGCGGACCCACGCCGTCGCCTCGACGCCACCGCCCACCAGCAGCGTCGGGTCGGAGGATCTGGCGTACGTGATTTACACCTCCGGCTCGACGGGCCAACCCAAGGGCGTGCAAATTCCGCACCGCGCCATCGTCAACTTCCTCACGGCGATGCAGCGCGAGCCGGGCCTGACGGCCGATGATCGCCTGCTGGCGGTGACGACGCTCTCCTTTGACATTGCCGTGCTGGAGCTGTTTCTGCCGCTCATCAGCGGCGCGCAGGTGATCATTGCCAGCCGCGAGACGGCGATGGACGGCCTGGCGCTGCAAGCCACGCTGGCGCAGAGCGCGGTGACCGTGATGCAGGCCACGCCGGCGACCTGGCGGCTGCTGCTGGAAGCGGGCTGGCCTGGCCAGCCTGATCTCAAGATCCTGTGCGGAGGCGAGGCGCTGCCGCCTGACCTGGCCGCGCAGTTGCTGGCGCGCTGCGCCGAGCTGTGGAACATGTACGGTCCCACCGAAACCACGGTCTGGTCGACTATCGACCGCATCACGCAGGCGGGCGACGACGCGGCCATCACGATTGGCCGGCCGATTGCCAACACGCAAATCTACATCCTCGACAAAACCTTGCAGCCCGTTCCGGTGGGCATAGTAGGCGATTTGTACATTGGCGGCGATGGCGTGGCGCATGGCTATCTCAACCGGCCCGACCTGACGGCCGAAAAATTCATTCCGATTGACGATTTGCGATTGACGATTGACGATTGGATGCCGGCAAATCGTCAATCCTCAATCGTCAATCGTAAATTGTATCGCACCGGGGACCTGGCGCGTTATTTGCCCGACGGCCGTATCCTCTTCCTGGGGCGCAGCGACTTCCAGGTCAAAGTGCGCGGCTTCCGCATTGAGCTGGGCGACATCGAGGCGGCGCTGGCGGAGCATCCCGCCGTGGCGCAGGCGGTCGTCATGGCGCGCGAGGACGCGCCCGGACGCCAAGACCTGACGGCCTACGTGACGCCCGCGGCCGGGGCGGGGCCGCCGGAGAGCGGCGCGCTGCGCGACTTTCTGCGGGCGCGCCTGCCGGAGTACATGCTGCCGGCCTATTTTGTGGCGCTGGATGCCTTCCCGCTGACGCCCAACAACAAGGTGGACCGGCGCGCGCTGCCGGCGCCCGACCTGGCGGCGGCGCTGGCGGAAAGCTACGTGGCGCCGCGCACGGAACTCGAAACGGCCGTGGCGGCGCTGTGCGCCGAGACGCTGAACCTGGAGCGCATCGGCATTCATAATGACTTCTTTGCCCTGGGCGGCAATTCGCTGCTGGCCACGCGCCTGATTTTCCAGGCGCGCGAGCAGTTCGGCGTGCAGCTTCCGCTGCGCCAGCTTTTCGCGCAGCCGACGGCGGCGGGGCTGAGCGCGGCCATTGCCGCCGCGCAGCAGGCCGGGGCGTTGAACGGCAACGGCCGTGGCGAGGCGCAGCGCTATCACGAACCCCTCTTCGACGCCGTCACCCTGGCGGACCTGCAGGCCGAGGCGCAGCTTGACCCGGCCATCACGTCCGGCGACCTGCCGCGCGCCCGGCTGACCGATCCGCGGCGCGTCCTGCTGACGGGGGCGACCGGCTTTGTAGGGGCCTTCCTGCTGCGCGACCTGCTGCGCCAGACGGAAGCCGTTATCCACTGCCTGGTGCGCGCCGCGGACGCGGACGCCGGCTACCGGCGCCTGCAGCGCAACCTGGCGCGCTACGGCCTGTGGAACGACGCTTTTACGCCGCGCATTGTGGTCACGCCCGGCGACCTGGCGCAGCCGCGGCTGGGGCTGGACGAGGCCGCGTGGGCGCGCCTGGCGCAGGCGATCGACGTGATCTACCACAACGGGGCGCTGGTCAACTTCGTCTATTCATACGCGCAGCACAAAGCGGCCAACGTGGGCAGCACGCACGAGATTTTGCGGCTGGCGACCACAGGGCGGTTGAAGGGGGTGCATTTTGTCTCGACGCTCTCGGTTTTCCACGCGGGGCAGCATGACGACGGCCGTATCTTCACCGAAAACGAGGATCTGGACGCCATTGGCGCGCCTTTCGGCGGCTACGCGCAGAGCAAGTGGGTGAGCGAGAAGCTGATCCTGGCGGCGCGCGCGCGCGGGGTCCCCGTGGCCATTTACCGGCCCGGCCTGGTTTCGGGAGACGCCGCGAGCGGCGCCTGGAATACGGCCGACATGATGTCGACAATGGCGCAAACCTGCATGGCGCTGGGCGCCGCGCCGCTGCTGGACATGCAGGTAGACCTGGTCCCGGTTGACTACGTGAGCGCGGCCATCGTGGCGCTGTCGCTGCGCGCCGAGAGCCTGGGCGGGATTTTCAACCTGTCCAATCCCCAAACTATGCCCTACCAGGCGCTGCTGGAGTGGCTGGCGCAGGCCGGCGTGCGGCTTAAGGCGCTGCCCTTCGATGAGTGGCGCGGCCTGCTGCTGCAAATGGCGCAGCAGTTGGGCGGCGAAAACTGGAATCCGTTTTTGCCCCTGCTGGATGAAATTACGGCCGAACAGGTCTTCATGCCGGCCTTTGACTGCACCCACACGCTGGCGGGACTGGCCGGCAGCGGCGTGCGCTGCGCGCCCGTCGCCCCGCCGCTGCTGGATACGTATCTGGCCGCCCTCCGCGGGCAGGGCCTGGCGCTAACTGGCGCGGCGCCAACAGAACGCAGATTTTCCTGATTTGACCTGATACACCTGATTATTTCAGATAAGGAAACTTATGTCTGGTAAATGGTACGTTTGCCCACAACCGAACCCCACTGCGCCGGCGCGCCTGATCTGCTTTCCGCACGCCGGGGGCGGGACGCCAACGTTCACCGCCTGGCCGGGGCGTCTGCCCGCGGTGGAGGTGTGGATTGCCAGCCTGCCGGGGCGGGGGACGCGGCTGCACGAGGCGCCGCTGACGGAAATGCTGCCGCTGGTGCAGGCGCTGGCGCGTGAATTTATGCCGCTGGCGGATCGGCCGTTTTTCTTTTTCGGCCACAGTTTAGGCGGGCGGCTGGCGTTTGAGTTGGCGCGCTCGCTGCGGCGACAGGGTAAGCCTTTGCCGCAGCGGCTGTTCGTCTCGGCCTCCCCGGCGCCCCACCTGCCGCGCACGCGTCCGCCCATCCACACCCTGCCCAAGGCGGCCTTCCTGGAGGAGATGCGCCGCCGCGGCGGTACGCCGGACGAGGTGCTGGCCCATCCGGATCTGGTGGAATTGCTGCTGCCGGCGCTGCGCGCCGATTTTACGCTGTACGAAACGTCGGTTTACGCGCCCGAACCGCCGCTGGAATGTCCCATCACCGTCTTTGGCGGCGTCTCCGACCCCCTGGTCGACCGTACGCTGCTGACGGCCTGGGAAGCGCAAACGGCCGTTGCTTTCCGCTTGCAGATGTTTTTGGGCAATCACTTTTTTTTGAATACGGCCGTTGTCGAACTCATGCATGCCCTGCGCACCGAACTACCGCGTTGAAAGCATGAATGCGCGGCGGAATTGAGCTATTATTAGTGGGGCTTTGTGAATTTAGTCACAACAAAAGTATCTTCTCAATAACTTGGGGTGGCTCGGGCCGGTCTCCGACCGTGCCCGCCGGTGGCTCGGTCAGGAGACCGGCCACAGCCCCGAAATATTGAGAAGTTACCAACAGAGGAGCACAAGATGGCAATTCGTTGGAAACGAATGGTATTGCTGCTGCTGGGGCTGATGCTTGTCGTAGGCTGCGCTTCCGGCGGCGGTGAACTGGAAATCAAGGATGTGTGGGGGCGCAACTCGCCCATGGTGGCGCAAAACAGCGCCTTTTACATGACCATCGTCAACAACACCGGCGCGGACGAGCAACTGCTGAGCGCGGACGTTGATGTGTGCGGCGTCGTGGAGCTGCACGAGATGTACATGGCCGCGGATGACGTGATGGGCATGCGTGAAGTGCCCGGCGGCGTTATCGACATTCCTGCCGGCGCGACGGTCGAGCTGAAGGTGGGCGGCCTGCACGTGATGTGCATTGGGAAAACGGCCGAATTGAACCTGGGCGATCAAATCCCCATCACGCTCAACTTTGCCCAGGCCGGCCCGAAAACGATCACGGCCGAAATTCGCGACGAGCCGCCGGCCGGCGGCATGCACAACATGGGCGGCTGACGCCGCTTATTTTTGTCTGTCTGGGGTGTGGGCCGTCCCGGTCCACGCCCCTTTTTTGCCTGATGACAGCTTTCCTGGAAACCGCTACAATCCAGGCCGTTATAAACAGGAATTACGCAGGTTGTTAACCGCTGTGCCCGGCGCCGGTCCTTTGATAATCCCAGGACAGGCTCCGCAATCCGCAATCCACAATCCGCAATTTATTAGGAGGCGCCATGTCTAATTCTCAATCTGGCTGGGGCACGTGGCATTATCGTTTGCTCTGGATCATCGCCGTCAGTTCACTGCTGTTAAACGCCATTTTCTTTGCCGGGTTTATGGCTTTTCGTTTTCGTGCCCAGCAAGCGGTTGAGCGCGTATCCGTCATCCTGGACGCGGTCAAGATCAACAACTTTGATCTGCCGGTGGTTGTGGATGAGTCCTTACCCATCGATATTGTGGTGCCTTTTAACGATACCTTCCAGGTACCCATCAGCGCTACCATTCCGGTTTCCACGTCGGTTGTGGTGCAGGACAGCCTGGCCGTACCTATTAACGACGTCGTGCGCATTGACCGGGATATTACCGTATCGATTCTCGTCTTAGGGCAGCCGGTGCCGATTGTGGTGCCGCTGCGCGCGGATATTCCCATCCGGCTGGACTTAGAGATACCCCTGGACCTGGAAGTGCCGATTCAGACGGATATTCCCGTCGATTTGATGGTTGAGGTGCCGGTACAAAGCGAAGTGCCCATTGTCGCCGAGGTGCCGGTTAAGCTGGAGTTCCCGGTGACGATCCCGCTGGATGAGTTCGGCTTCAACATTTTGCTGCAGCAGGTGAAGGATGGGTTGAACATCCTGGCGGAGATCCTCGGCGTGGATACGAGTAACGGCAAGTAAGGCAGGCAGGTAGGGCCCTTGTCGGCTGCCGCATCCACCTGGTTAAAGGCGCCGGGGGTCGTGGGCTTTTTGCTGCCCCGGCCTCTTAGCTTTCTGGCCAACAGCCTCCAGTTTTGGGGCGGCGTGTTGGTGGCGTTGGTTTCGCAAGCGGGTTTGAGCAACGGCCGTTTTCCCCCATTTACCACAGACGCCGGGCCGAGCGGACTGCTCTTTGTCCTGCTCTGGTTTGGCGTGCAGGAAGGGCTGGTGCAGCAGGCCAAATACCAGTGGAACGACCTGCGGGATTGGGAGCGCGACCAGCAGCTGCCCATGAACCGGCGCCGGCCGACCGCGCGCCAGCCGCTGCGGGTCCGATCCTATGGGCTGCTGCTGGCCCGCTGGGGTTTAGGGCTGGGGCTGGCGGCCTGGCTTTCCCCGGCGCTGCTGGGGCTGGTTTTGCTGATCACCGCGCTGCAGATTGGCTACGAACTGGCGGCCAAGCCGCGCGCGGCCCGCTGGCCGCTGCTGTCGCTAGCCATCGTGGCCCTGGGGGCGGCGCTTAAATTTGGCGGCGGCGCATTGGCGGCCGGTTGGTCGGCGCCGCCGGCGCACCTGGGCTTTTACGCCGCGGCGATGTTTGGGCTGGGGCTGGTTTATAACAGTACCTTCTACCGCGTTGAGGCCGCCTACCTGCTGGCGCACGGCCGGCCCTTCCAGCGGGGGCAGAGCGGCTACTTTCTGCGTTATGGCCGGCGCTGGCTCAAAATCGGCGTGCTGCTCGGCCTGGCGGCCTGGCTGGCCCTGCTGCTGGACCTCCTGTGGCGCGGCGGCCTGCGCTTTACCTGGCCGTTGGTTGCCGCGCTGGGCTATTTGCTGGTTTTCCTGGCCTTTGCGCGCGCCAACGCGACGACCGATTATCCCACGATGTGCCTGCTGCATTTCGGCCGTAACTTTCCCCGCTGGCGCGTGCTGCTGCGCGCCTACGTGCAGCAGCCTCACTCCGGGCTGAAGCTGGGACAGCTTGTGCGGCTGGCCGGAATGCTAAATACGGCGCGTTTTACGGCCGTGCGCCGCGCGGCGCGCCGCGGACGGCTGCTTTCAGGTTAAGCGTGATTGGAGGAGTTTGACATGCTTTCTTCAACGGCAAAATACAACCTGGCGCTGCGGGATTTCCGCCGCGCCCGGCTGCGGGCTACCCTGCAGGAGATAACCGCCCGGCTGCGCGGCCATTCGACCGCGCTCCTGGCCTATGACGAAGTCATGGCGCGTCTACGGATGACGGGCAGCGCCGAGCGCGGCGTGCAGTCCATCCCGGTCAAAAAGATCGTCGGCAGCGTCGGCCGTTACAATGATTTCAGCCGCACCTTTTTGCCGCGCCGCGACCATAACCGCGAGCGCTGGGCGGCGGTGCGGACGGCGACCGAACGGGTGACCGATTTACCGCCTATCCAGGTCTACCAGGTTGGCGACGCTTACTTCGTACAGGACGGTAATCATCGGGTTTCGATTGCCCGGCAGCAGGGGCTGGAATATCTGGACGCTTACGTTACGGAAGTGCGCACGCGCGTTCCCCTGGCGCCGGATGACAGCCCCGACGCGTTGATTATCAAAGCGGAGTACGCGGAATTTCTGGAGTTTACCCGCCTGGACGTGCTGCGCCCGGGCGCCAACCTGCTGACCAGCGTGCCCGGCCAAACCGTTCACCTGGAAAACCACATTGAGGTCTTCCGCTATTTTGCAGAAGAAGCTGAGGGACGGCCGTTGTCGGATGAAGAAGCCGTGCGCCGCTGGTACGACGAAGCCTACCTGCCGCTGGTCGAAGCGGTGCGCGAACAGGGGCTCTTGCGCTTCCTGCCGGGCCGTACGGAAGCCGATTTTTACGTCTGGATCGCCGCGCACGGCGCGGCGCTGCGGCGAGAGCTCGACTGGCCGGTTTCCCCACCCAAGGCTGTTCTCTCCATGGTGGATGAACTGCAGCAGCGTGGGCGACGGCCGTTGCAACGGCTGGCGCGCAGCGTGCTGAATGTGGTCCGTCCGGAAAGCGCCGCCCATGACCTGCTGGAGGAACAGTGGGCGACCACGCGCCTACTGGCCCGCTACTCGGACCGGTTGTTTCAGGACATCCTGGTCCCCATCCGCACGCCGGACGACTACGCCCTGACCCAGGCGCTGGCGGCGGCCGCGCAGGAGCAGGCGCGGCTCTACGGTCTGCTGCTTACCCCCGCCGGCGCTGACGATCCCGATCAGGCGGCGCAGGTCCACCAGGCGTTTGAGGAACGCTGCCGCCGGGAGCAGGTGCAGGGGTATCTGGCGGTCGAATCCGGCCCGCTGGCAGCGCACGTCAGCCAACGGGCGCTGCTGATGGACCTGGTGGTGTTGGATCGCGCCCTGTTGACGACGCCCGACGGGACCTTTACCGAGGACGGGCTGGCGCTGCTAGCGGTCTTGAGACGGCCGTTGCTGGTGACCTCTGCGCCGTCGCGCGCGCTGCGGCGGTTGCTGTTGGCCTACGATGGGGGTGGATGCGCCCAAGAAGGGCTTTTTATTGCGGCCTACCTGGCCGAGCAGTGGGGCGCGTCATTGGTAGTGCTGACCGTGTTGGGAACCGGCCGCACCAGCGCCGCGACGTTGGACCATGCCCGCCGCTACCTGGCGCTGCACGAGCTAGAGGCGACTTTCGTAACGGCTACGGTTACAGAACCGCGGCTGGCGGCGGCAACGATAAGCGCAACCGCGCTGGCCCACGACGCCGACCTCCTCATCATCGGCAGCCACGGCGAGCACCAGCCGGTCGGCCGTTCCCCCGGCCAGACCGCCGCCCAACTCCTGGCGACCTGGCGGCGTCCCCTGCTCGTCTGCCCCTAGCAGCCTGTTGGGGAACCCCTTTTTGTAGCCGCGGCATCCTTGCCGCGTACGCTCTGGCGCGGCAAGGATGCCGCGGCTACTAGGGCGTCAGGTAGGGTGTGTCCGGGGGCAGACA
>Ga0114946_10001280_pt1 | contig 17289 bp, 16 predicted proteins | sample WalLakDeSediment_FD_88676 | JGI IMG/M metagenome (GOLD analysis project Ga0114946, IMG submission 88676) | Lake sediment microbial communities from Walker lake, Nevada to study Microbial Dark Matter (Phase II) - Walker Lake 11/02/13 Deep Sediment | ecosystem: Environmental > Aquatic >... | reverse complement strand
TGAATTCCTCGGTAATAAGCAGCGATTGGGGCAACGGGGCGGCCATGCTGGTGTACCCGGCGCGATCGCCGTTTCATCAATGATAGTCATGATGCCAGGATTATTAGTTGGTTCCGGACTTGCGGTCAATCGTTTTTGCGCCGGGAGCAGTCCCAAGAAAGAACAACTATTCTATCATGCTGTCGTTGGGTGCTTTTTTATGATTAAGGGCAAGATTTGTGCTTGCAAAGGGGAAACGATTCGGGCACTATACTACAAAGTGTGACAAAATGTCGCACTCAAGCAGGGGTTGGTGCCGGTGGTATCCGTTGGTGGACAGGGTTTAAGCAAAATCCCTCGCCGCGTGAGGGGCCGGCGAAAATTAAAGCAACACAGAGGAGAGTCAACATGAAAAAAGTACTGGTTACGGCGGTGGCTTTAACGATGCTGGTAGGCGGTTATCTGTCGTTCACCACCGTGGACAAGGAAGCGGCCCAGGCGGTAGCGGGCAAGCAGAACTATAAAGCCAACGTTTACGTTGCCGGCATGGGCGGTCATTTCGCCGTTGCCGATGTAACCATTGATCCCAACAACCGCGAAGCTCCGATCACCGTAAACAATCTCGGCATGCTCAATATCGGCGGCAAGTCCCATCCTAGCCATGACGGGCGGATCGACGCCAATGACCGCAATATCATGTTCTGGTCCACCTACCGGCCGGACGACAACGGCAACCTGCATGTGGGCAAATCCGATCTGAAGACCGGCCGGGTCCTGCTCGATGTCGCCTTGCCGCCGGATGAGCGCGCCACCTGGAGCGGGGCCAACTACTGCGGTTCCGGCCAATCGGAAAACTATTTCATGCCGGTTTACATGGGCAATGAAGGCTATATCGACGTTTTCGCCAAGGAAGATCTGGCCCACAAACAGCGGGTCTTTTTCGATGATCTGGGCTACAAGTCCGGCGAGTACACCTTCGCCCACGGGACCAATACCCCCGACATGAAGCATTTCCTGCTCAGCCTCAACCTTACTCCCGACGGCCACACTAAGTTCACCGGCAACACCCAGTTGATTCTTTTGGACATGAAAGCTCTGGAGCAGGGTAAGGTAAAAAAGGTGGCCGAGGCCACCATCACCGGTAAGCCTCGCGACGCCTCCGGCGGCACCATCACCTTCCGCCAGTATTTCACCGAGGACGGCAAGTATCTCTTCCAGTCCGGCGCCGACCGGGGCTATATTATTGACGCTAAAACCCTGGAAGTTAAGCAGGTCGCCAGCCCGTTGCCCGGTGAGGCCCACGACATGATGCCGACCCCCGATGGCAAATACGCGATCTTCACCTTGCGGCAAAAGACCTTCTCCGCCGCCGATGAGGGTGATGTGACCGACGGCACCCTGGCCCTCTATGATGTTCAGGCCCGCCAGATGGTGGGTGACAGCGCCTCCGTCTGCCTCGCCTGCCACAAGAATTTCGGCAAGGCGGGCAGTGCGGTGCTTTGTGGCATGGATGCCAACTTCATGTAAAAAAGGGGCCTTTTCGCCGGGGGTTGCTTTCCGGCCTGAAGACGACATCTTGAACTCTACCTGATTGCAGAAATGGCAGCAAAGGGGCATCATGCCGGCAAGGTTTGATGCCCCTTTGCTTCAGGGGACAGGCTCCGGTTTCCCTTTGCGCTCCTCCTGATTTTTCATTTAACTTTCTTTTCGGCGACATTCATGCAGATCACCTTTCTGGCCCTGGCCTTGAAGAACCTCAAGCGCAAGGCCTTCCGCACCACCGTCTTGGTCTTTGCCATTGGTCTTTTCGTTGCCCTCCTGGTTTTTGCCGTATCCTTTACCATCAGCATCACCTCCACCATCGATCGCGTCTCCAAGCGTCTGGGGGCGGACATCATCGCGGTGCCGGTGGGGGCCCGGACCGAGGCCCAGGAATACCTGCTCGAGTCCCGCAATACCTCCTTTTACATGCCGGCCGCCCTGCTGGACGAGGTTCAGCGGATCAAAGGGGTGCGGGCCGTAACCCATCAAACCTATGTCACTTCCATTGACGGCCTTTGCTGCGATGTCATTCCCACCATGATCGTGGCCTATGATCCGGCCACTGATTTCATCATCAAGCCCTGGTTGAACCGGGCCATTGGCCGGCAACTGGGGCCGGGGGAAGCCATAGCCGGGTCTGGAACCGCCGAGAATCTGGGTTTGGGCCTGCTGGGGATCGAAGCCACCCTCTTCAACAATCGTTTCACCATTGTCGGGGAGCTGGAGGCCACCGGCACCGGTTTGGACAACGCCCTCTTCATGACCGAGGAAAGTTTGCAGGAAATTATCGCCAGCGGGCTCTCTCCGTTGTCAAAAGACCAGATTTCGGTGATTTTCATTCGCCTCGATGATGGCCTGGACCCCGATTACATGGGCCGGGTGATCGAGGGCCAGGTCTACCAGGTGGACGTGGTCACCCGCAGCAGCATGGGGGTTCGCTGGTTGACTACCCTGGCCGATATCAACAAGATATTTTTGGTAACGGTTTCCCTCTCCTCGCTGCTGACTATTTTCCTGGTCTGGTCGATTTTTACCGCCATTGCCAACGAGCGGGTCCGGGAAATCGGAATCATGCGGGCCATCGGGGCCCGTCAATCCCATGTGGTCAAGCTGTTTTTTTTCGAGGCCGGGATGCTGGGGGCGGGCGGCAGTTTGCTTGGGGTGCTGGGCGGAACCTATCTTTCCGCCCAGCTGGCCGCCAGTTTTGCCCTGATGAACAGTATCTCCGCCGGACTTGAGTTGGGGCAGCAGTTGGCCATCGGCCTCCTGGGCCTGCTGGTGGGAGGCGGAGTCTGTCTGGCCGGAGCCTTGCTACCGGTTAACCGGATCAAGAGGGTCGAGCCGCTGCTGGCCATCAAAGATGCCTAAATCCAGGGCGGCAATTGGTCCCGGCTGTTGGTCTAAATACTGATGAGGGATGTTGTGGCGCAACTAGAGTTGAATGAAGTCAGCAAGATATACCGGGTGGGAGACAATGTCATTCCAGCCCTGGACCGGGTTTCCCTGAGTATTGCCAAGGGAGATTTCATTTCGGTGGTCGGCCATTCCGGTTCCGGCAAGACCACCCTGGTCTCGATTGTCGGCGGAATTTTACGGCCCAGTTCCGGCCAGATCCTGTTTGATGGGGAGGACATATGCGCCTTGGGGGATGTGGAACTTTCCAGCTACCGCAATGAGCGGATCGGTTTCATGTTTCAGTTCGCCAGCCTGCTGCCGATGCTTACCGCCCGGGAAAACGTTATGCTGGCGGCTCTTTTCGGCCAGGAGCGCTCCCGCGAGGAACAGCAGCGGGCCGATCACCTGCTGGACCTGGTGGGAATCGGTGATCGGGTCGAGGCTTATCCCGGTGAACTTTCCGGGGGGCAGCAGCGCCGGGTTGCCATTGCCCGGGCCTTGATGAACAACCCGGGCCTGATCCTGGCCGATGAGCCCACCGGCGACCTTGACGAAGAAACGGAGGCCGAGATCATGAAGCTGCTGGGGCGGATTAACCGGGAACAAAAGGTGACGATGATTCTGATTACCCATAACGCGGCCCTGGCCAGGACTGCCGACCGGATGCTGCGGATGAAAAACGGACGCCTGGTCGGGGTCACGGAACGGGAATAGAGCGGTCAGGTTGACGGGGGGAGGGGATCCGGCTAAGCAATTCCGGCGGTCAGAATTGTCCTGACCGCCGGAATTGCGAAACCGGGTTAAAGAGCTCGGAACTGCCCGCAGGGGTCGCAGCCTAGATGATATCGGCCGGCCACAGCAGGCTGGCGCTGATCCAGCCGGTGGTGCCGTCGGAGTGCCGGACCCTGATCCAGTCCCCCCTTCTTTCCAGGGGCTCGAAAATTACCCCGTAGCGAACCGAGGCGACGACCTCATGGTTGGTCCCGGGGCCACTGCGCATATTGGCGGTATTGACCCGGACGATCAGGGTTTTGGTTTTACTGACCAGGGGGATGTAGATCCAGCCCTGGTCATTTTCGAAATCGCTGACCCGGGCCCATTCGCCCCTCCGTTCGATAATTTGCAGAGGAAAGCCGCGAAAAACCTCCCAGACAATTTCATGATCGGTGCTGGGGCCGGAGCGGATGTTGACCTTGTCGCGCTGGATACTGACATATTCCGCCGCCGCCGTCGCCGGGAGGGAGAGCAGCAGCAAGGAGGTCAGGACGATCAGGCCTCGGCGGGACAGGTTGAAAAAGCGCGGCAGTCTCTTCATAAAGCAACTCCTTGGGGCAATTGTTTGGTTATCATGGTTGACCAGGGACCAGCCCCGGCATGGGTTTTCCCCGGGTACTGTTTCAGTCCGGGGACGATTGCAACAACAAGTTAACCTAGCAGCAACGGGGAGGCAAGTCAACAACCGGCCCAGCGGCGGGCGGTGGCCTTTTTAGGTTTCCGTCGGGCCCGTTCCCCCGCAGCGCAGACAGGCGAGAAATTCCCGGTTGCCTTTGGGGCCCGGAATCGGCGAGCTTATCACCCCTTCCCAGTGCAGGCCCAGGCCCAAGGCAAAATCCTTGAACCGGGCGACCACTTCCCGGCGCAGATCCTCGTCCCGCACCACTCCGCCCTTGCCGACCCGGCCCTTACCCACCTCAAACTGGGGTTTGATCAGGGGAATAATCCGGGCCTCGGGCTCCAGCAGGGGCAGCAGCGCGGGCAGGAGCAATTCCAGCGAGATAAAAGAAGCGTCCAGCACGGCCAGGGCGATGGCTTCCGGGATTTCGGCCGAACTCAGATAACGGGCATTGGTTCTTTCCCGGACCACCACCCGTTCGTCCTGGCGCAGCTTCCAGGCCAGTTGGCCGTAGCCCACATCCACCGCGTAAACCCGGGCCGCCCCCCGCTGCAGCAGACAATCGGTAAACCCCCCGGTCGAGGCTCCGATATCGAGGCAAACCAGGCCGGCCGGATCAACGGAGAAATGATCAAGGGCGGCCGCCAGTTTCAGTCCTCCCCGGCTCACGTAGGGGCAGGGGTTTTCCTTGACGCTTAATTCAGTTTCCGGAGCCAGCAGGGTGCCGGCCTTGTCCACCATGTGACCGCCGGCCCGCACCAGGCCGGCGGCGATCAGGGCCTGGGCTCGCTGCCGACTTGGGGCCAGGCCCCGGGCGACCAGCAATTTGTCCAGGCGTTCTTTCATCCCGCCGCGACCGTTTGGCGCTGGATATGTTCACAGAGCTCGGCGGCGATGGTCTCGATCCATTGCTGGTCGGGCCCTTCCACCATAACCCGGATCAGCGGTTCGGTGCCGGAAGCCCGGATCAGAATCCGGCCTTCGCGGCCGAGTTCGGCCTCCAGGCCGGCCGCCAGTTGCTTGAGACCGCTGATTTTGGCCACTGCAAGCTGGCGGGAGATCCGGACGTTGCGCAGCACCTGGGGGATGGCGGTCATCTCGCCGGCCAGTTCGGAAAGTCTTTTGTTCTCCCGGCTCATCACCGCCAGCAGGCGCAGGGCGGCGAGGATGCCGTCACCGGTGGTGTTGTGATCGAGAAAGATCAAATGGCCCGATTGCTCGCCGCCGAAATTGTAGCCCTTGACCCGCATGCGCTCCACCACGTAGCGGTCGCCGACCTGGGTTCGTTCCAGCCGGCCGCCCTTGGCCCGCATGAAATGCTCCAGGCCGAGATTGCTCATAACGGTAGCCACCAGGGTTTTTTTGCGCAGCTTTTTGCGGGCCAGCAGGTCGCCGGCGCAGATCGCCATGACCTGGTCGCCGTCCAAAACCGTGCCCCTTTCATCGGCCACCATCAGCCGGTCGCCGTCGCCGTCCAGCGCGATGCCGATATCGGCGCCGACCTCGCGGACCCTGGCCGCCATCACCTCGGGGCAGAGCGCCCCGCAGTCGCGGTTGATGTTGGTCCCGTCGGGCTCCACCCCGATGGTGGTCACCTTGGCCCCCAGTTCGCTGAAAACATGGGGGGCCACCCCGTAGCCGGCCCCGTGGGCGCAATCGAGGACGATATGAAAATCATCCAGGCTGTAGTCGGCCGGGAAGGTGTTTTTGAGAAATACGATATAGCGGCCCCGGGCGTCTTCCAGCCGGGTCGCCCTTCCCACTTCTTCGGCGGTGGGGCGGAGAGTCGCCATCTTCTGGGAGAAAATCAGGTCTTCGATGGCCAGCTCTTCGGCGTCGGGTAATTTGTAGCCGTCGGCGGCGAAAATTTTGATCCCGTTGTCGGCAAAAGGGTTGTGGGAAGCGGAAATGACCACGCCGGCGTCGGCCCGCATGCTGGTGGTGATGAAGGCGATGCCCGGAGTGGGCAGGGGGCCCACCAGGAGGATGTCCACCCCCATGGAGCAGATCCCGGCGGCCAGGGCGTTTTCGATCATGTAGCCGGAAAGGCGGGTATCCTTGCCGATGACGATCCGGTGACGGTGATGCTTCTGGCGCACCAGCAGGGCAATTCCGCGGCCGATTTGCATGGCGATTTCGGTGGTCATCGGGTAAAGGTTGGCAACTCCCCGCACCCCGTCGGTTCCGAACAATCTTCTCATGGTTTGCTCTCTGGGCTGAATTCCTTGAATGGGCCGCGGCTGGTTATGGTGCCTGGGGGTTTGGGGCGACTTTGACGCTGACCTGTTCCGGCCGGATATTGACCACCTCGATCGGTTCATCGCCGCTGATGGTCGGGCTCAGGCTGTGACTTCCCGGCTCCAGCCCTCCGACATCGAGGGTGATGACCAGACGTTGGGCCAGGGCGGCGGGATCTTGGTGGAGGCTCAGGGGAGCCCGGACCCGAACCTGAATGCTGCGGGGGGAAACGGTGTAGGTCAGGTTTTCAGCCTGCCCCACCAGGGCCGGCGCCAGATTGCTCAGGCTGATTTCCCCGGTCTTTTCCCGGATGACCACCAGGGCGGTGACCATGGCCTCGCCCAGCAGTTCCATCAATTCCTGGTCAAGCAGCAGGGGGACCTGGCGGATGGTGGTGCTGTCCAGGCCGGCTACATCGATGGGCATGGTCCGCAGGAGGCTGATCCGGCTCAGCAGGGCCTCCGGGCCGCTGACGATGATTGCTTCCGGTTGCAGCTCCACCCTGGCCAGTTCGTAGCCGCTGGCCGGCTCGCCGCTGATTTCGGCCTGCAGGGGCAGGTTTTTCTCTTTGAGGCGATCAATCAGCAGGGTGGTGTGGGCCGGCTGAACCCGCAGGACTTCGATCCCCCGGGGAAAGGGCAACTCTTCCGGCTCATTGCGGATGGCCATGGTGCCGGGCTTGGCATCGGCCAGATTGATGGTCCAGCTGATATGCTGGCGCCTGAGGCCGTCGATCAGGCCGCGGGGGCCGGAAATGGTGACTTCCAACTGCTGTTTGTACTGATTGGCGATGACCAGGTCCCGGGGCAGATTGACCAGCTCCACCGGCACCAGCAGATGGGTGTCCACCTTGTCCTCGCCGACCACGAAGTACCAGAGCAGAATGGCAAAAAGCAGCGCCAGCAGCCGCAGAACCCAATCCTTGGGCCAGTAGCCGGCCAGGTCAACGGTGACCAGCTTTTTTATTTGTTCAACCAGCTTTTCCATAGCTTGGGCGATATATATTCCTTGGGCATAAAAATGGCATCCAGACGGATGCGCAGCGCTTTTTCGTCAAGATCGAGGGTCAGGGCTCCATGCTGGGCCAGGGAAACCCGGCCGGTTTCCTCGGAAATTACGATAACCACCGCGTCGGTTTCCTCGGAAATGCCGATGGCGGCCCGGTGGCGGGTACCCAGGTGTTTGCTGATATAGGGATTTTTCGCCAGGGGGAGGACGCAGGCCGCGGCCACGATCCGATCGTCACGAATGATCACCGCCCCGTCATGCAGGGGTGATTCATGGACGAACAGCGAGTAGAGCAACTGGTGGCTCACCATCGAATCCAGGGGCTGGCCCGATTCGAGAAAATCCTTGAGTCCGGTTTCCCGTTCGAGGACGATCAGGCCACCGATCCTTTTCTGGGCCAGCAGGTAGGCGGCCCTGACCACTTCATCCAGGACCTGGTGAGTTTTTTCGCCGGCTTTGCCGAAAGGGGTGCGGCCGAACTGGGTCAGGGCCCGGCGGATATCGCGCTGAAAAATAATAATGATGATCAGGAAAATCGAGCTTAAAAAGGTGCTGAGCAACCAGTAAAGGGTCAGGAATTCCAGTTCCCGGGCGGCAAAGTAGATGACGATCAGGACGGCGATGCCGATGAGCATCTGCATCGCCCGGGTACCCCTGATCAGCAGGATTATCCGGTAGATAAGGTAAGCGACGATCAAGATATCGAGGACATCTTGCCAGCGCAGGGAGGTCAGGTTTGTCAGCATCTGGTTGAGAAACCATCGTCATAGTGCGGAGCCGGCCGCAACCGAAACTGGTCAGGGCTTGTTGTCGGCATGGCCACAGTGGTCACTCGAGTAAAGTAGCCGATAAAGCCCCGGTCAGGCAAGAATAGTGTTTGATTTTTCTCAAAAATATCGGGCTTGCCGATCGGGTGGTTTGCAGGTCCGGGGCCGGCCCCGGCGGCCGTCAGACCGGGACCGTATTTTTTCGGCGCTTGCAGCTTGACAGTAAGCGGTGATAACGGTATATATTCCTCTTTTGCATCGGCTCCGTCCAATTCGGGCCGGCCCATTGGCACATGCGAACTGATCCCCAAGGCCTCGCCTGGTGGTCGGCCAGATTATAGCAGAATTAACATTATACTCGATCATTATGTAAGGAGATGCAGCTTTGGCGAATCACAAATCGGCAATGAAGAGAAATCGGCAGAATGTAGTACGGCGCGAACGGAACCGGGCCAACCGCTCCCGGCTTAAAACCCTGGTCCGCCGGGTCAACGAGGCAGTGACAGGCAATGCTCCCGAGCAGGCCCGCGAAGCTTTGCAGGCGGCCGTGCCGATGATCGCCAAGGCGGTCAACAAGGGCACCATCCACCGCAACACCGCGGCCCGCAAGGTGTCACGGTTGAGTCGCCGGGTCAACTCCCTGGCCCGCAATGCCTAGTCTTTTCGGCTTTTGTTTCCGGCCTTGAAGTTTTGAGTTCTCAAACCATGGCTTCCCTCTGCAGGGCCGGCCGTGGTTTTTTTTTGATCAAAATTAAGCGGCACCGCAGCCTGCCTTGCCCCGGCCCAGCCCCTCCGGCCTCCGGTGCTCCCCGGTTCGACCGCCGCTCCGGTAAAGGTGCCCAGCCCGACGGCTCGAGCTCCGGGTTGCTCTGGTTTTGGTATTCACGATTTATTCGCAGCAGCAGGCGGGACTATTCATGCAGCGGCCGGATCTGGAAAACTTCAAAAAGCTTGCCGCCGAATACAACCTGGTGCCGGTGGCCCGTGAGCTGATCGTTGATCTCGACAACCCCCTGTCGATTTTTACCAAAGTGGCCGGGGATCAATCCCACGCCTTTCTCTTCGAAAGTCTCGAGGGCGGCGAAAAGTGGGGCCGCTATTCCTTTATCGGCTTCGATCCCCTGTTGATTTTTACCAGTCGCGGCGAAGAAGTGGTCATTCGGCGGAACCGGGCCGATTTCGGCAGCCCGGCCGAGGCCGGGACCTCGCCGGGCTCGGAGTTCCACCAGCAGCTCCTGCGGGGGGATCCCCTGCAGACCCTGGAAAAGTTGCTGGCTGAGCTGCGGCCCGCCATCGCCGATTCATCGCTGCCCCGTTTCTGCGGGGGAGCGGTGGGCTTCCTTGGTTACGACATGGTCCGCTTCATGGAGCGGCTGCCCGCCCTTAATCCCCCGTTGCCCGCTTTTCCCGATAGCAGTTTTCTGATTCCCCGGGTGGTTCTGGTCTACGATAATCTGCGCCAGCGCTTGACCGTGGTCAATTGGGTGGCGACCGACGCGGATGTCGATGCCGAGTCTTTGTACGTCCAGGCCCGGGAGCGGATCGATCGGGTGGTGGCCTGCCTGGAGCGTCCCCTGGCCCCGGAACTGCTGACCGGGATTCCTGAAGGTGCTGCGCCCCGGCATGAATTTGCCGCCAACATGAGTCCGGCGGATTTTAAGGAGATGGTGGTCCGGGCCAAGGAATATATCCTGGCCGGCGACGTGATCCAGGTCGTGCTTTCCCAGCGTTTCCAGACCTCCACCGCGGTGCCGCCGCTCAGGCTCTACCGGGCCCTGCGCAACATCAACCCCAGCCCATACCTCTTTTATCTCAGGCTCGGGGATCTGGTGCAGATCGGTTCCTCCCCGGAAATTCTGGTGCGGCTGGAAGGCGATGATATCGAATTGCGGCCCATTGCCGGCACCCGGCCCCGGGGCCGGGACCAGGAAGAGGACCTGGCCCTGGAGCGGGAATTGCTGGCCGATCCCAAGGAGCGGGCCGAACATCTGATGCTGGTGGACCTGGGCCGCAATGACGTGGGCCGGGTGGCCCGCTACGGTTCGGTGGAGGTCCGTGACCTGCTGGTTATCGAGCGCTACAGCCACGTGATGCACATTGTTTCCGGGGTTCACGGCAAGCTCAACCCCGGCAAAAACCAGTTCGACGTAATCCGGGCCTGTTTCCCGGCCGGCACCGTCTCCGGCGCCCCCAAGATCCGGGCCATGGAGATCATCGAGGAGCTGGAGCCCGAGCGGCGGGGACCTTACGCCGGCGCTGTGGGTTACTTCGGCTTTACCGGCAACATGGATTTCTGCATTACCATTCGGACTTTCGTGATGATGGGAGAGCAACTCTGGGTCCAGGCCGGGGCCGGCATCGTCGCCGATTCCGATCCCGAGGCCGAATTCGTTGAGACGGTCAACAAGTCCATGGGGCTGCGGCGCGCCCTGCAACTGGCCGAAATGGGATCGCGATGATAGTGGTAATCGACAATTACGATTCGTTCACCTACAACATTGTCCAGACCCTCGGGGGGATGGGGGCTGAAATGGTCATTTACCGCAATGACGAGGTGGACCTGGCCGCCATCGAGGCCTGCCGGCCCGATCGCCTCCTGGTCTCCCCTGGGCCTTGCACCCCGGGTCAGGCCGGCATCTCCGTCGCCGCCATCCGTCATTTTCAGGGCCGGATTCCCATCCTGGGGGTCTGCCTTGGTCACCAGGCCATCGGAGAAGCCTTCGGCGGCCGGGTCGTTCGGGCCTCGCGCCTGATGCACGGCAAGACCAGCCTGATCCACCATGATGGCAAGGGGGTTTTCCGCGGTCTGCCCGATCCCTTCGAGGCCATGCGCTATCATTCCCTGGTGGTGGAGGAGGCCACTCTGCCCGCCTGTCTGGAAATCACCGCCCGTTCCGACCAGGGTGAACTGATGGGACTGCGTCACCGGGAGCTGCCGGTGGAGGGAGTGCAGTTCCATCCCGAATCGATCATGACCCCGGCCGGGGTTGGTTTGCTGAAAAACTTCATCGACCCTGCCTATCCTTCATTTTTAGCCCGGTCCTAAGGAACCGGCCGGAGGGGTTATTGTCGGCCGGGCCAAGCCATGGCCAGGGCGTGGCCGGAATTGGTGAAGAGCAGCCGTGGTTGCGGAGGGAGGCAAGCTCGCTAACCCGGGGGCGGACGCCAATGTGCCCGGCCGGGGAACTGAACCGAGGGGGATAAGATGATCAAAGAGGCTATTGCTGAGGTGGTTGCCGGAGCGGATCTGGCCGAAGAGGCCATGATGGCGGTAATGCACGAAATTATGGGCGGCGCGGCTACCCCCGCCCAGATCGCCGCTTTTATTACCGCCCTCAGGATCAAGGGGGAAAGCGTGGCCGAGATCACCGGGGCCGCCCGGGTGATGCGGGACAAAGCCACCCCGATCAGGCCATTCAGCGCCGAGGAGCTGGCGGCGGGCCAGGTTCTGATCGATACCTGCGGTACCGGCGGTGATTCCTCGGGCACTTTCAACGTTTCCACCACCACCGCTTTCGTCGTGGCCGGGGCGGGATTACCGGTGGCCAAGCATGGCAACCGCTCGATCACCAGTTCCTGCGGCAGCGCCGATGTCCTCGAGGCCCTGGGGGTGAACTTGCAACTGCCGCCGGAGGCCATCGCCCGGGCCATCCGGGAAGTCGGAATCGGCTTCATGTTCGCCCCGGCCCTGCATGGGGCAATGAAATACGCCATCGGCCCCCGGCGGGAAATCGGAATCCGCACCATTTTCAATATTCTGGGGCCCCTCACCAATCCGGCCGAAGCCAATGTCCAGGTCATGGGGGTTTATAATCCGGACCTGGTGGAACCCCTGGCCCAGGTGCTGGGCAAGCTGGGCAGCCGGCGGGCCATGGTGGTCTGCGGCGAGGGCAATGTGGACGAAATCACGGTGACCGGCCCGACCAGGGTGGCGGAATACCGGGATGGCCAGGTGGCAAGCTATACCATCGCCCCGGAGGATTTCGGACTGCCGCGGGCGACCCTGGCCGATATCCGGGGGGGCTCGACGGCCGCCGAAGCCGCCGCCCAGTTGCGGGCGATTCTGGCCGGCGCCGAAGGTGCCCGCCTGGACATGGTCCTGCTGAACAGCGCCGCCGTCCTGGTGGCCGCCGAACGCTGTCCCGATCTGGCCGCCGGTATCGACCTGGCCCGGGAGGTGGTGCAAAGCGGCGCCGGCCTGGCTCGACTTGAGGCACTGGTCGCTTTCTGCCGCGATTTTAAGGCAGTTAAATAGCGGGGGCAATTCAGGGCTCAAGGGAGCAGGCGCTGAAAGTTCACGCCTGCCCTTGGCGCCTTGCCGCCTGTCCCTTGAACTTTGGACCTTAATGCAGATGATTCTGGATCGTATTGTTGAACGCAAGCGGGAAGAGGTCGCGGCCCTCAAGCGTCGGGGGCTGGCCCGGCCCGCCGGGGAGGTGGAGGGACCGCGGGGCTTTATGGCCGCCCTGCTGGCCACCCCAGAAGTGGCGATCATTGCCGAACTGAAGAAGGCTTCGCCATCCAAGGGGGTCATCCGGGCCGATTTCGAGCCGGCGGAGATCGCCCGCAGCTATCAGCGGGGCGGGGCCGCCGCCCTTTCGGTGTTGACCGACCGGGATTTTTTCCAGGGTTCCCTCGACTACATTCCTCTGGTGCGCGGCCTGGTAAACTTGCCGGTCCTGCGCAAGGATTTCATCATCGATCCTCTCCAGGTGGAGGAAGCCGCTCTTTACGGGGCCGACGCCATTCTCTTGATCGCCGCCATACTTGATTCCGGCCAACTCCAGGATCTGCGGCTCAGGGCCGAGGCGCTGGGCATGGATGTCCTGGTGGAAGTTCACGATGAGGCCGAGGCGGAGAAGAGCCTGGCCGCCGGGGCCCGCCTGATCGGAGTCAACAACCGTGATCTGCGCGACTTTTCCATGGACCTTGACACCACCTTCCGCCTGCGTAGGCTGATTCCGGCCGCTGTACCTCTGGTCAGCGAGTCGGGGATCCGCGATCATCGCGATATCAGGGCCTTGGCCGCCCACGGGATTACCGCCGCCCTGGTGGGGGAAACCCTGATGCGGGCCGCCGACCCCGGCCAGGCCCTGCTCGCCTTGCGGGGAGTGGCGGCGGAGGATTACAACAAAACCTCCGAGCGGGAAAGGAGTAGCTGAGTCATGGATGGTCGGACCCGGATCAAGATTTGCGGCATGACCGAGTTGGTCCGGGCCCGGGAGGCGGTGGCCGCCGGAGTGGACGCCCTGGGCTTCATCTTTGCTCCTGCCAGCCCCCGGCGGGTGGAGCCCGAACTGGCCCGGGAAATAATCGCCGCGCTACCCCCTTTTATTGACGCGGTGGGGGTTTTTGTCAACGAAGAGGCGGGGGTGATTCGCGATATCGCCCAGTATTGCGGCCTGACCCTGCTGCAATTGCACGGCGACGAGGAGCCCGATTTCTGCCGCCGGATGCCGCTGCGGGTCATCAAGGCCATCCGGGTGGGCGAGCACAGTTCAGCCGCCGACCTGGCCGCCTATCGCGGCTGTGCCGGCGCCTTCCTGCTTGATACCTTCCATGAAAATATGGCCGGCGGTACCGGCCGGAGCTTTGACTGGCAGATTATCGCCCGCCTGGCCCCCCCCGCGCCGGTGGTCCTGGCCGGCGGCCTTAATCCCGAGAATGTCGAGGCCGCCATCGCCCAGGTCCAACCCTTTGCCGTCGATTTCAATTCGGGGCTGGAAACGGCCCCGGGCCGCAAAGACTACGAGCTGGTGAGCCGAGCCGTGGCCGCGGTGCGCCGGGCCGACGCCTCTTGACCTGCTTGACCGACTGAGCGCTGGCCGGCGGTTTCCCGCCGTCCCCCCTTAAGCTTCCTTTTGCACGATGCTTACCATCTCCCGGACCGCCTTTTCCAGGCCCACCAGAATTGCCCGGGCCATGATGGCATGGCCGATGCTCAACTCCTCGATGGTGCCCAGGGCCGCCACCCGGGCGGTGGTGAGATAGTTGAGGCCGTGGCCGGCGTTGACCCGCAGGCCGGCGGCCAGGGCATCTTCCGCCGCCGTCGCCACCAGGGCGAATTCCCGCTCCCGTTCAGCTTCATCGGCGGCGTCGCAATAGCGGCCGGTGTGAATCTCGACGAAGGTGGCGCCGATATCCGCCGCCGTTTGGATCTGGTTCGGGTCAGGATCGACAAAGAGGCTGACCGGGATCTTAGCCTCGGTCATGCTGCGGATCACCCGGGCCAGTTTTTTCCTTTGTCCGTGCACGTCCAGCCCGCCCTCAGTGGTCAGCTCCCGCCGCTTTTCCGGGACCAGGGTCACCATGTCCGGCTTGAGGTCCAGGGCAAAGTCGATAATTTCCGGGGTGGCGGCCATTTCCAGGTTGAGCTTGCTCTTTACCGTCTGCCGCAGCAGCAGGACATCCCGGTCCTGGATGTGGCGGCGGTCCTCCCGGAGGTGAACGACGATGCCGGCGGCCCCGGCCAGTTCGCAGATCCCGGCGGCCAGCACCGGGTCCGGCTCGGTGATACCCCTGGCCTGGCGCAGGGTCGCCACGTGATCGACGTTGACGGCAAGTTGAACCATTTTTTTTCTCCTCTCCTCGGTTTGCAGTTGCTGGCGTAAATCATCTTCCCGGCGGGCCATGATGGCAGCCTCGGCCGGCGAAACTTCGTGGTCGTGGCCCAGCAGGTGCAGGAGCCCGTGAATCAGCAGCCAGGTAAGGCGCTCGGTCAAGCTGACCCCTTCCTCGGCGGCCTCGCGCCGGGCGGTGTCCAGGGAAATGACCACATCCCCCAGCAGCCGGCCGCCGGCCTCCGGCGGCATCCCGGCCGCATCCTGCTGGGCGAAGGCCAGGACATTGGTGGGCCGGTCCTGATTCCGGTAGCGCTGGTTGAGCTGCCGCATCCCCGGGTCATCGAGCAGCAGCAGGCTCAACTCGCTCCCCCCCTGGCGGCAGAGCCGCAAGAGCAGCGCGGCCCGGCGCTCCAGCCGAGTCAGTTCGCCGGCGTCGATTTTCCCTCCCGCATGACTGAGCAGTACCGGCATCGGCTCAAGCTCCCGGCTTAATGGGGCCCCGCTCAGCGCGGGCGCCGGCTGGGAGAGATCTTTTGGCCTTCTCCCGGCCGCCCTGGCGGGCGTAGGCCCGAATGATTTTCTGCACCAGGGGATGGCGCACCACATCGATATCACTGAAATCGCAGAAGGCGATACCATCCACCCGGTTGAGAATCCGGTGGGCTTCGATCAGGCCGGATTTTTTCTCCAAGGGGAGGTCAACCTGGGTGACATCGCCGGTGATTACCGCCTTGGAGCTGAAACCAAGCCGGGTGAGAAACATCTTCATCTGCTCGGAGGTGCTGTTCTGGGCTTCGTCGAGGATGACAAAGGCGTTGTTGAGGGTTCGGCCCCGCATGAAGGCCAGGGGGGCGATCTCGATAATTCCCTCCTCCAGCAGCTCGGCGGCCTTGCCGGGGCCGAGCATGTCGTTGAGGGCATCGTGGAGGGGGCGCAGGTAGGGGTTGACCTTCTGGGCCAGATCGCCGGGCAGGAAACCCAGCCGCTCTCCGGCTTCCACCGCCGGGCGGGCCAGGATGATCGTTTTCACCTGGCGGCTGGCGTAGGCCGCCACCCCCATGGCCACGGCCAGGTAGGTCTTGCCGGTTCCCGCCGGACCGATTCCGAACACGATGTCATGTTGGCGGATGGCGTCTATATAGAATTTCTGGTTGATGCTCTTGGGCGAGATCACCTTCTGCTCGGCGGTGATATAGACCTTGTCGAGAAAGATTTCCTTCAAGACCGCCTTGGGCGAGGCTTCCAGCACCCGCAGGGCGTAAGCCACGTCCGGGGGGTAGACCGGATAGCCGGAGCGGATCAGTTCGTAGAGTTTGCGCAGGGCCGAGGCGGCCAGGGCGACCTCATGCTCCCGGCCCTTGAGGCTTAGCTCCGTCCCACGCACCTGGATGGCCACACCGGTGGCTTCTTCCACAATCGCCAGGTTACGGTTCAACTCGCCGTAGAGCTGGAGGGCCAGGGTATTATCGTTGAAACTGAGTTCTGCGCTGGTCAAAGCGGCCATTCAGGTAACCATTGGTTGGGCTTGGGGGGCATAAAGTTCCGATGGCGGCTGGGTTGGGGGACCCCGGCGGCCCGAGGTTGCTTATCTCTGCAGAGCTTTGTCGACTTCCCGTTGCAAAGTTTCATAGTTGCGTTGCTTTAACAGCATGCCATTAACGAAAAGGGTGGGGGTGCCCCGCACTCCCGCCTGCTGGGCATCCTGGATGTCTTTTTCCAGGCGGCGGGCCAGCTCCCGGCTGGCCACGTCCCGGTCGAAACGGGCCAGGTCCAGGTTGAGTTCCCGGGCGATGGCGCGGATTCTTTCCGGATTGATCTCCTTCTGGGCGGCAAAAAGCCGGTCGTGGAATTCCCAGAATTTTCCCTGGTTCTGGGCGGCCATGGTCGCCAGAGCCGCCGGCCGGGCATGCTCATGAAAGGAGAGCGGGAAATGCTTGAAGACGACTTTTACCTGTTCGGGATAATTTTGCAGGATCCTGGCGGTCAGGGGTTTGACCTGGGCGCAGAAGGGACACTGGAAATCACTGAATTCGACGATTTCCACCGGGGCGTCGGCTCTACCGAGAAAGGGGGCGCCGCTGGTGTCGATGGAGATCGCGAACTCCAGGGCCAGTGTTTGGACCAAGCCGGTTTCGCTGCTGCTCAAAATTAACTTTTCCGCAATGCCGGCGGCTTGCAAGCCGACGGCGCTGATCCGTTCCACCTTGGGATCCACAGGGATGGTGCCAAGCAGTTCGCCGGCCGGGTCATAGATGCGCACCTGGCCCCCCTTGGTCAGCAGGTAGATCCGGCTGCCGTCCAAGGAGGTGGCAACATCCAAAGGCTTTTCCGTAGGTTGGATGGTCTGGGTCAGTTCCCAGGCCACCCGGGCCTGGGCCGGCCCGGCGAGGAAGACAACGGCGAT
>Ga0114946_10001279_pt1 | contig 17295 bp, 9 predicted proteins | sample WalLakDeSediment_FD_88676 | JGI IMG/M metagenome (GOLD analysis project Ga0114946, IMG submission 88676) | Lake sediment microbial communities from Walker lake, Nevada to study Microbial Dark Matter (Phase II) - Walker Lake 11/02/13 Deep Sediment | ecosystem: Environmental > Aquatic > Freshwater... | reverse complement strand
TTGTTGAAACGGATGGTTTGGCCATCGCCGAAGGCATTGCCCAGACCTTCCAGTTCAATACTGAAAGCACCCAGGTCGGTGGCATTGTTCACCTCGACGTCGTCCGTTGCCAGGGTGATCTTGCCTGCGATTTCCTCCTGGATATTCCCGAAGTCGTAGGTGGCGCCGTTTGACAGATCAATGATATCGACGGTTGGTACCAGAGCTGCATCGTAGCCCGCTTGGTTCGGGTCCGTGATGACATCATCGGCCGCAACGATGTGCAGGCCACTTGCCTGTGCTGCGGTCAGAATCAACTCTACACCTTCACCCAGCACGATCGGGTTGCTGGCGCTGTTACCCAGGATGGTGAGATCCAGGTTGGTCCAGTCGGTGTCTTCGCTGATCAACAGCTGAGTATTCGCGCCCAGGTTGATGCTCAGACTCGGTGTGTTGGCGCCACCCGCACTCCAGTCGTTGTTTTCACTGATCTCAAACACACTATTGGCGGCGGCATTACTGAAGTCAAAGCTCCAGTTGGCGTCGTCATCGTCTGAAAGCGCGCTCTCGATCAGCGTCATGCTGGTCTCGCCGGTACCGCTGGTGAAGCTGAAGTCATCGGCATTGATGGCCTTCACCTTGCCCAGGGTCAGCGTACCGGTGTGCGCCGAAGCATCGATGACCTCAAGGTCACCGCCACCGTCGATACCGTCAAAGCCTGGATCGGTGTCCAGAACGATGTCACCGGATCCCACGAAGGTGAGGCTGGCGGTGTCACTCAGCTCCAGCGAGTCGGACCCGCCGGTGATGGTCAGGGTGCCGGTGTAGGCAGTGGTATTGACCACCAGGTTGGCGATTTGAAGATCGGTGGTGTCCAGCCCCTTCAGGGTCACATCGGCATCGCCGGACAGGGTCAGCGTCGCGGTGGCGTTCGCCGCGAGCGACTGGAAGACGATCGCGCCCTCGATGACCAGGTCCGCCTCGGCATTGAGGACCACTTTCAGCAGGTTGTTTTCTGCTGTCGTGTTAACGCCGGCCGGATCGGTGGCGTCCCCGTCGGTACCCGCGTTGCCATCGGCCGTAATGCCACCGGTGATGGTGTTGGCTTCGTCACCCGTGGACACGATGGTCAGGGTGTTGAAAGTGCCACCCTTGCCAAAGTTCGCGTCCAGCACGACGCTGCCGTCGATGGTGCTGCCACCCAGCAGGTTTATCCAGACGTTGCTGACGTTGTCACCGAAGCTGGCAAGGTCGGCGGTGATGAACTGCATGTCGCCGGTGGTGGTCACGCCCGCCTCGAGGACGATGGCACGATCGAGCGACAGGCCTTCGGGTGTATCGACGACGCGAATCACATTTTCCAGACCCTGGACGGAGCTCGCCAGGTTCAGGAACAGGTCCTCGATGTTGTCGTTGCGGTTGATCAGCAGCGCGTAGACCTCGACCTCGCCGATGTTGGTGTAGCCGGCCATGTCGATGCTGATTCCCGCGTCCACGAAGGTGAACTTCACGTCGCCGCCGTTGACCAGCAGCCCGTGTGCTTGTTCATACGTCGCCAGCGTGAGCTGGTCGCCGTTCATGTCGAAGCGCAGGATGCCGGCTAGGTCATCGAGCTCAACCACTTGCTGCACGTTATTGGCATCTTCGAAACTTCCCAGCTCCAAATCACCGGCCGCCTGCAGCGTGATGCGCTCCAAGTCACCGGACAGGAAGCCGGAGAAGTCCAGCGCAGTCTCGTTCGCCGCAGCCCAGTCGCGCAGGGCATCGACATGGGCCTGGCTGAAGTCAGTGACGACCACGCGGCCTTCACCGGCTGTTTCAGCAACCAGCTTTCCTCCACTGGTCACCAGTTGCACGAGTTGCTCGCCGCTCATGGTCAGCGTGGTGTTCTCGCCGACTTCAACCTCGCCGAAGCCGGTGAGATCGGTAGCCGGATTCAACGTCACTTCCGCATCGTCAGCGATCGCGACATTGACGGCGATGCCGTCAGCGTAGTCCGCCAGGGAAAACGGCTGGTCGCTGAGATCCGACAGGTTGAGGACTGCGGTACCACCTGCCGGGCCGGCGTACACGAAGTTCTCGGCGCCGATGGCGGTAGCCTGTTCGATGGTCAGCGAGAGTACCGCGTTTTCAGCCAGCACGACCTGGTCGATACCCTCCAAGGTCTCCAGACCGGAGAGATCGGTCGTGCCATTGATCACCAGCGTCATGGTGCCCAAGACACCGCTGGCGTCCAGGCTGGTGAGACCGTCGAGCTCGTCGCCGGCGACGTCGAGGCGCACGCCGTCCGCACTGGTGAAGGTCAGCTCGCTGGCGTCACCGACATCCAACGACTCGATTCGGGCATCGCCGCCGTCGACGTTGACGGTGACGGTCTCGGCATTCACCAAATTGACGCCTTCCACACGGATCGCCCAGCCCTCAGGCAATTCGACACCCTCGGCGAGGGTCACGTTCACCACGGCATCGAGGATCGCGCCGTCGGAGCTCGTGCGAGCCATCACGCCGGTGAGTTCACCCACCGAGACGCTGTTGAACTTGTCGTTCACGGCCTCCATCAGGAACTCGACGTCTTTGTCGACGTTGCCGAATGTGATGCCGTTGCCGTAGTTGCCCTGCAGGCCGAGAACCTGGACGTCCTGCGTGACCGTCGAGGTCCAGAACTGGCGATCCTCACCGCCGAGGTCAGTAACCACGTAGGTCTCGACGCCGGACGACACCAGGCCGCCGCCGGTGAGCGGGTCCTGAGAGTCGGCACCAACATTGCCGACCAGCTCCACGTTGATCCGCGTGTCGCTGTCGTTGCCCAGGATTTGCTTGATCAGACGGCCGTCAGTCGTGATGACCTCAGTTCCGATGACCACCTCACCGCCCCCGATACCCGCCAGCGTCAAACCGATCAGGTTGCCGCCGAGGTCGGAGAAGTCGAGCGTGAAGCCCGCGGTGGCGTTGGTGGTCATGTTGACCACGGCCCCGTCCACGAACTCCAGGTCGTCGTCGCCGACGATCTTCAGGGTCTGCGCGTTGGTGGTGAAGTCGCTTCCGATGGGTGCGTCCACGTCGACGTCGGTGTCGATCGTCAGCACCTGAACGGTCGCCGTGGTTCCCGGGCGCTCAAAGCCTCCCAGGGACTGCTGGATGTCGGCATTGACCGAAGTGTTGAAGTCGCTGGAGAGAGAGCCCCCATTCTCGTAGCCGTCACGACCCTGGCTCGGGTCGAAGGCATCGAAGTTCGGGCCGGCATTCGTGACCATCACGCTGCCCAGCAGGTCATCGGCGACGTCCTGTTCCGTGACGGTGATGCCGTCGTCGGCGACGTTCTTATGCAGCTGCTCGGCGGTCAGGGTCAAGGTCGCGCCCTTGGCCACTTCGAAGGTCAGCACCACGCCGGCCTCGGCGAAGCCGTCGCCGTCGTTGGCGAACAGGCGCAGCGAGGAGAGATCCACGCCGGTGAGGTCGGTGTCCTCGTTGACGATCAGGTGCAGGTTCTGCTGGGCACCGAAGGCCTCACGGTAGGCGCTGAATGCTTCCGGACCGATGTCGAGGAACTGCTGGACGTCCAGCACCAGGGTGCCGTTCAGCACCACCGAGGTGATGCCGGAAAGCTCGGCCTGGGTCAGGTTGGAGTCAGCCAGCACGGTGATGCCGACGGCGGCACCGCCGATGGTTGAGCCTTCCAGCGCGGTCACGCCGTCACCGCGGCCCGCGGCCGGATGGCCGAGCACCAAGGTGCCGCTCATGTCGATGTTCAGCAGGGCGCCGTTGGTGAAGGCCTGAGCGCCGCCCGTCGAGAATGCGCTGTCGTAGGTGCCGCTGACCAGCGCGGTGTTGTTGACGCCACCGGCGGTGATGTCGATGTTCTCGGCAATCACGTCGAAGGTGTTGTTGCCGCCCACGGCGCTGATGCTGACGTCGTCGGCCACCTCGACGAAGACCATGCCGTTGCCACCCTGCAGGGTGACGTCGACGGTCTCGTTGGTCCCTTCGAGAGAGACCACGCCGCGGTCGCCCATCACGGCACTGACTTCTTCGGTGTCGCCGTCGATCATCAGGCTGTTGCGGGCGCCGGTCATGTCGGCGTTGACCACTTCCACGTCACCGTCGACTTCGACGCGGTTGCGGATGCCCGGCGTAGTGACGTTCAGTTCTGCACTGTTTCCGTCGATTCCGGCAGAGTTGCGGTCGCCGGCCAAATCGAGCGAGATGCTCGCCGCTGCGCCGCTGACACCCAGCGCCAACTGGTTGCCACCGTTACCGGCGGCGCTGACGTTGACTACGCCCCCGTTGCCGGTATTCAGGTCATAGAGGTTGGCCCCGCTGCCGTCCGCTATGGTCAGCAAATTAGAGGCGTCCACGTCATAGCGGTTGGCGCCCGCCGCGTTCTCGATCCGGACCTCCAACGCGTTGTAGGCGGTGAACACGTCGTCCGCCTGGGAGCCGGTGAAGTCGATGCGGTCCTGGCCGGTGCCCGGGGTGGTCACGGCGTCCACGGCCGCCGCGACGAGCTCTTCGAACAGCTCGGCGAAGTCGTCGCCGCCCACGGCTTCGAGGTCTGCGTCCGCGACGCCGTCATAGGCGACCACGTCCAGGGCGTCCAGGAAGATTCCCGTGCCGATGCCGATGGCGTTGGCCACGATCTGGTTGTCGACCAGGAAATCCCGCCATTCCTGCGTGGAGGGGTTACTGGTATCCGACACGTTGACGTCGCCGTCACCGAAGGCGTAGATCAGGTTCACGCCACCGCCGATTTTGCCGGAGGTGTCCCAGGCGGTGATGGCCTCACCGAGACCCGCAGCAAAGTTTGTCAAACCGTCGGCAACCCAGGCGTCGACGGCGGCCTTGGCTTCATCGACGCTGACCCAGTTGGCCAGCGAGGTCGCACTGCTCTCGAAGGTCACCAGTTGGACCTTGGTCTGGCCCGCCGAATCGAGGGCGTCCAGGGCGTCCTTGGTCGCCTGCTGGGCATCTTGGAGACGCTGTCCAAACATGCTACCGGAGAGATCCATGATGATCATGGTGTTGAAGCCGGTGGCCTGGCCATTCGCGCCGACAACGCCCGGCGACCCGAAGGTCATGTTCACGCCGCCGGTGTTCTCGGAGGCGTCCACGGTGGACAGACGTCCGTCGCGGAAGATGTCGCTGAGATCGCCCGAGATGTGCAGATGCGCGCTACCGCCGACGTTGATGGTGCTCAGCGTCGCGTCGTTCAGACTGCCGATGTTGTTGAGGTGGTTGTCGCCACCGAGGGCCGTGATGTTGAACGTGTTCGCGTTGTGCGCGATGGCGAAGTTGGCATCGTTGTGGAAGTCCACGTTGTTCAGGACGATGTCCAGGCCGTTCTGCGTGTTGCCGCGACCGTAGTTCAGCACCAGATCCTGACTGAAGCCGCCTTCCAGGTTGAGTTCAGCCGCGTTGCGAATGCCGGACAGGATCAACGCACCCGCATTGTCGCCGCCAGCATCAAACCCACCTTCCGTGACGGTCAGCTTCTCGATGGACGTCGCGCGCGACAGATCCAGGATGGACACCTGGTCATTGGTCAGGTCGTCGGGGGCGAGGAAACTGTCGCCGCGACCGAAGTTGAAGTCGTCGCCGATGGTGCCCGGCTCAACGCCGGAGTAGTTATAAACGTTCGGCAGGTTCTGCACGCTGATGTGCTGAATATTCAGCAGCTGCAGCGGCTGCGCGAAGAAGCCCTTTGCGTCGACCTCGAGGGTGTTGTAGCCACCGCCGGCGTCAATGTAGGACTGGTGCAGCAGGTCGAGACGGCCCACCACGATGGTGTTGTTGGCGGCCGAGGTGAAACCGGTTTCGATCGTGCCGCCGTTGTTCTGCGTCGGCGTGAGGACGATGGGCTGGAAGAACGCGGTGCCTGCTTCGGTGACGACCTCACGCAGCGGCTGCGGGATTTGATTACCGTCGATATCGAGCACCAGATTGCCGTCGCCATCGCGCAGCGCCACATCGGGATAGTAGGTGATTTCCTGCTGGAAGAGGCGGCTGTTGCCTTCGGCGTCGAAGAGCAGGCCGTTCATGAAGTCGAACTGCTGCTGACTCAACGCCACCTGGGCGGCGGCGGTGTCGGCGCTGTCGATGTTCAGAACGATCTGATAATCACCGGTGTAGTCCCCCTGCTTGTTCGGCAGGATCGTCACCACACCCTCGTCGTTGACGGTGATGGTCGGACCGGCGCCGAGCTCGATCTGGAAATCGTTAGGGTTGCCGGCAATGACGCCCGGACCTTGCAGCGCGTCCTCGATGCCGATTTCGGTGATGGCAGCAATGGCCTCCAGCATCGGCTGCAGCGCGAGCAGCTCCAGCTCACCAAAGCGGTAGCCGGAGAACTCTTCGATGATGCGCTCGAGCTCGGCCAGCGACACCGCACCTGCGGGATTACCGGGGTCACCCCAGAGCAACACGGTCTGAGTGATTGGTTCGATACCTTCGACCACGTCCTCGGTGACCCTGACACTTTCAGTGACGGTGAAGAGATTCTGCGAGCCCGTCTGCGCGAAGTTGGCTTGAATATCCAGAGCTGCCATGACGTCGGTGACCACGGAATTCTGGTCGATCTGGGCCATCAGGTCGCGGCCCCTGGCGGCATCGGCATCGCCGTCGAACACGAACGTGAAGGGACCGGCGCCATCACCGTCGGGATCCAGCACGTTGACGAAGCTCTGGCTGTACGCCAGTTTGTTGTTGACGGTCACGAGGTCTTCGTTCTGCGCGCCGTTGACGATCGCGAAGGCGATGTCGGCGGCCGAGAACCCGCTATCCACCCAGAAGTCGACTTCGTTCTGAGCGGCCTCACGGTTGAAGGCAGACTGGTAGATGGACCGAACTATGTCACCCAGGCTCATGTTGCCATAAAGGCTCTGGCTCTCCGGCGCGTTGGCGAAGGCGGCTGAAATCACCGTCCAGTCCTGATGCGTCTCCAGCTGGTCCACCCAGTACACCAACCCCGCGGGATCCGCAGGGCGCTGATAGTAGGCGATGTACATCTTGTGGATAAGCGATGCTGACATAGTTTCCTGTCTCCTGGCTGAGCAGATTGGATTACCTAACTTCGGAAGAAATCTTTTGGCTTACTGACGTGCAGCGTTCGCCCGGTCGCGGACGCGTCAAATTTTTGACCGCAAATGAGAGGCATGCAAGTGATAGGAACCCCCATTCCCTGTGCTGGAGAATACTGCCCTCCCCGTTGGCAAGTCAACAACTCCTGTGCCGATTCCCCGGTCTTGCTGCCGGCCGCTCCTGCATTGGTTCGGCCGGGATTCCGAGCGCCGTCCGGAGGCTCTGCGCGCTGTCCGCCCAACTGTGCACCGCGATACCCGACTTCGGTGGCACACAGCCCCGTTGGTGGCTAGTCAACCACTCTCGCAAGGCGTTTGCAAGCGCGGTTCCACCCATTCCGCTGAAAAAGAACGCGTTGTCGGCGCAGATCTCGCGGAATACGGGAAGATCGCGCGCAATGATCGGAAGATCCCGCAGGGCGGCTTCGACCAGGGGCAACCCGAACCCTTCCCCCTCGGAGGGAAGCACGAGGCAATGCGTTCGGCGGTACAGGTGCTCCAGCAGCTCATCGCTCGCGTGCGCAAACCAGAACAAACGGCGGTTTAATTCGCGATGCGTCCGCAGTCGTGAAATCAGGTCATCGACCATCCAGCCATGTCGTCCAACGATGCAAAGCCCTGCGTCCAGACCCTCAGACCAGAGGATTTCCAGCGCGTCGAGCAGTTGTCCATAGGCCTTTCTCGGCTCGATGGTCCCTACGGCCAGAAAATGCGGGCGCGCAGCCAAGGCCGCATCGAGCTGCTCCATGTTCGGCGGCAGCCCCGTCGTGGGTTGCGAGCATTCGATATCGGCACCGAGGACGAAGCTGTTCACGGTGAGGGAGCGAACACGCTGCGGATGACGCGTTCGGAGCCAGTCACGCAGATCGACAGCGACCGAACCCGAAATGCAATGCAAGGCATCGAAGGCGGAGACGGTATCCAGCCAACGCTCAAAGGCATCGTTGAATCCTGCCGGGTAGGCATGCGGAAGCTGGAGAGGAAGGAGATCGTACACCACGAAATGCACGCGGACGCCCCGGCGGTGCAGGCGCGCCAGCGTATCCGCCTGGGCCGGAACCACGTCCGGTTGCAGATCCAGGCCCAGGAAGAGGTCCCCCGCCCGGGCCGCGAGGGGCTCGTCGTCCGCCCCCAACCCGGACAGGCCCAGGAAACCGCGCGTGTAGCGCCGCGCCAGCCGGTACCCGGCGCCCTGCACGTCCGCGTATACCGGTTCCACACGCCAGCCGGGCGGAGGCGACAGGAGCATCTGCTGCAAAAGGGCGCGCACAACACGCTGGATTCCGCTGCGCGCGTCGCGCTGCACCAGCTCCGAGATATCCACGTAGAGCGCCCTGGGCGCGGGCGCGGGCGGATGGTTGTCGCCCAGGGCTGCAGCGATTTCAGGCCAGTCTGCAGCGCCGCCCGCGGGGGCGCCGGGCAGATCCACCAGATGCCGGATCAACGCGGAGACCTCTGCCGGGCCGCGGTGCCAGGCGCTCTCGATCGCATCCGCGTAGAGCGCGGCACAGGCGGCCGGATCGTGGCGGCTGCGCACATGGGCTCGGCCGCGCACGCCTAGATCCGCCCTTCGGGTGGCGTCACGCCAGAGCGTGTCCAGCGCCTCGGCGAGTTCGCCGGAAGTGAAGCTGTCGGGCAATCGGCACACCACGTCTGCCGGCAGTTCGGAGAGTGCGCCGTTGGCATTGATCACCGTCGGCAGTCCGTGATTCAGCGCATCCAGGACCGCCGCCGACGTCTCGCCCCGCGTGCGGGTCCGCAGCTGCACGGCCAGGTCTGCCGCGGCGAGGTAATCCCGATACGTCTCGACATCGACCCAGCCCGTTATCTTCACGCGGCCGGATCCCGCCCGGGCAATGAGACCTGCGAGATCACGGCCATAGCTCCACGGATCGTTCTCGCCGACAAACACGAGCCGGCACTGTGCGTCCCGGCACAGGGCACTCTCCAGCCACGCGGCCAACAACTCGCGGTTCAGCTTGGTCACACCCAGCAAGCCGAAACTGCACACGAGAAAATCCGACTCCGAGAGGCCGAGCCGCGCACGGGCCTGTTCGCGCGGACGATGCGCTGCCGGACGCCGCGGCAACGGAATCACATCCACAACCGCCGAGGCCCCGGGCCCGTACCATGCCGCCGCCAGCGACCGCGCGTGCTCTGAATGCACGATGACGCCCCTTGCCTGCTGCAGGAGGCTGAGATTGCACGGATACTTGAAACCGAAGTCATGCGTTGGCTCGTGTTCCAGTTCATGCTGCGCCCGGTAGCCGTGGTCGCGGCAGAGCGTCTCCGCCCAACCCGGCCTTTGCGACTGCACGCCCCCCAGAAAGAAGTCATGCAGTACGACGGTCCCGGGAATCTCGTGCATCAGTCCGAACATGTGCAAATGGAAGCCGGAGTTGCCCATGTGGTAAAGCACGCGATCGAACAGTCGATGATCCCGGCGGAAGCTGTCGACGTCGCGCACGGGCAGGCAGGCGTTGATCCAGGGGTCCGTCACAGCTTCCTGCGCAACGACAACCTCTACGTTGTAATAACGGGTGAGTTCGGGCAGCAGTTCCGCGCTGTAATCGGCAATGCCGCTGCGCTCGGCGGGGAGCGGCGACACGTAGGCCAGCCGCGGGCGACGGGACGGCGCCGCCCGGCGCGCGCCGCCGTCTGGCCGACGACGGCCTTGATGGAGGCCTTCCAGGACATCGAGTGCGGCGTCGGCCGTCCGGCGCCAGCTGAATCCGCGGGACTGCCGCAGGCCATGGTTGCGGAGATCGTCGCGCAGCTCCGGATCGCCCAATACGCGACCCATCGCCGCGGCGATCGCGTCCGGGTCATCGGGGTTGAACAGGGCGTCCGCATGGCCCACCACTTCCGGAAGGCTGGCGCGGTCCGCCGCAATGACCGGTGCGCCGCAGCGCATGGCCTCCAGCGCGGGCAGGCCGAAACCCTCGTAGAGGGAGGGGAACACGAACAGCACACAGAGCTTGTACAAGCCCGCCAGATCCTGCTCGGGGATATAGCCGGTGACCACCAGGGCCTCGCGCGAAAGACCGCTTTGCGCCGCAATCCGCCGCAGGTCGCGCACGTCCTCGTCGCTGGCTTGGCAGACGATGACCAGGTGGTAGCGGTTCCTTTCCGGCAGGCGCGAAAAGGCCCGGATCAGTGCCGGCAGGTTCTTGCGCGGGTCGATGCCCCCGGTATTGAGAACGAACGGGCGCGCGAGCCCGTAGCGCTGGCGAAGGGCCGCCCCGGCTTCGGGGTCCAGTGGTTCCGCATCAAAGACCCCATCGGCAGCGGCCGATACGTTGGTGACGCGATCCGTGTCCAGCCCCAGGTGGCGAATGGCGTCAGTCCGCGTGGCCTCGGAGATGGCGAGCCACCGGTCGGCGCGCCGAAGGTGGTCCAGTTGGCGCAGGTACCAGGCATGCTGCTCCGGCCGGGCAAGATACTGGTCGGGAAAAAGCGCCGGGATCAGGTCATAGAGAAGGACGGCCGTCGGCAGATCGCTGCGAAAGCTGCCGATCCCCACCACGGCTTCATCGCCGATTCCCTCGAACAGGCTGGTCACCAGCACCGCGTCCGGCTGCAATTCGGCGATGAAGGCCTCGCGTAACGCCTCGGCGGCATTTCTACGCCAGCGGTTCTCCGGATCGACATCGGCGCAGGGTCCGGGCGCGCGCCAAACCAGGATCCGTTCCTGGGGCAGCAAGCCACCATACAGCTGCCGCAGCGGTCGAACGGAGTCCGGCAGTCCATCGTTCAGGACCAGGAAGATCTCGTGGCCTCGGGGCGCCTCCAGGATGCCTTGAACCAGGGAACGGGTGTAGCGGCCGATCCCCCGTTGGGCGTTGGCCGCCTGCGCTCCCTGCAGGTCGATCACGATCCGCATCAGGACCCCTCCCCATCCCGGGTTCCTTTTTGTTCGGGGTCGCCCAGCCGTTGCCGCTCCAGTTGCCGTTGCAGCAGCGCTCGGTACATCTCCTGCGCGTGGGACGAGAGGTCCTGCCCCCCGGACGAAGCCCGTTCAGGGCTGGCAGCACGGGCCGCGCGTGCACGCCGCAGCAGACGGCGCAGACGGTCCTCCAGGCCGAGCCGGCGGGCGACCGCGATCACGGGCCGCCGCAGCCCCGGGCGCAGGGGCGCCCGCTGCACCAGCCAAGCCCAGGCGCGCCAGCGCCGCTCGCGCAGCCCGGCCCTCAGCCCCGAGATCGCACTACTCAGATGTCGGAGTGGCGCGGTCAGCCGCCAGGAGCGGCTGTTCAGGACTGCACGGAGTTCGGCCTGCGTAGCCGCGTGTGCCTGCTGAACTGCTGCCTGCGCCTGCTGCGCTTCGCACAACCGGGATTCGAGGCGCCGCTCCCAGTGGTCGAGCCGGGATTGGGTCTCTTCCCGAAGGCTGATAAAACGCTCCGCCAGCGACTCCTCGTAGCGTGCGGCAAGGGTCTCGAGCCGCACCCCGTGCTCGGAATGCAGGACCGGGGCGAGTGCCGCGAGCGCGTCAACATCCCCGCCCTTCTGACCCATGACCGCGTAGTCGGGGCTCACACCGTTAAGCACCATCATCAGGTTCGGGGCCGAACCGTTCACCGTTGCCACGGACTCCTGCAACCCCCAGCGGGCACTCGTGGCGAACCCCTGGTACTCCAGCAGGAACTCGAGTAACTGTTGCGGGACCGGTCGAACGTGCGTGGGGTCCAGATAAAACGTTTCGGTCGCGACCACCAGGTTCTGCGGATTCGGCGTTTCGAGCAGCAGCAGACCACCCGGCACCAGGACACGATGGGCGTGCGCGACCAGCGCTTGAACCTGTTCGAAAGGGATGTGCTCGACGACCTGCAACGCGCTGATCATTGCCCGGCTGGCGTCGGGCAGTGCGTCCAGGTGCTCGATTGCATCGGCGACCTGCACGGAAAGGCCGCGCTCCCGGGGGGCAGCCAGCATCCCTTCGTCCAGGTCCACTCCATCGGCTTCGAAACCCATGGACTGCAGGGTGTCAAGCCATTCGCCCCGGCCGCAGCCCAGGTCGGTCACCCGCCGTTCCGCGACGACTCCCCGCAGAACTTCGAGCATCGGGCGATAGACCTCCAGGCGCTGCCGAACGAATTCCAGCGAGCCGCGGTGTCGATCCTCGAATGCCCGGTAGAACTCAGCTGGCATCGCGGCTGTCGGCACATTCAAAGGCGAACAGATAGCACTCGGCCGCGGATTCGTGCAGCAGATCGTGCTCGTAGGTTTCCAGCGGATCGAAGGCTCCGGTGTGGCAGGTTCCCGGCATGTGCAGCATTCCGGTTTCGCGCACGACCCTGAACCCGCAGTCCACCAGGATGGCCCTCAGCTGCTCGGGCGTGTATTCGATCTTGTGATCCTCGTCGATATATGCACCCGGCGACTGGATGGCGGTCACGCGCCGATTCGGGGTATCGAAAATAAAACGTCCCCCGGGCGCAAGATGGTCACGAATCCACTGGAGGACGTCCGGCAGGGCCTCTGGACGAAGATGCTCGATGACCTGCCCCATGAACACGAGGTCAAAGGTCTGATCGGCCAGTTCCGGCTGCTGGCCGATGGATTCCGCCTCGCCATGGACATATCGGAGGCTGCCCCAACTGAAGGTATAGGGACGATCCTGCGGGAAACGCGGCTGCCCCCAATACTGACGCTCGGGCGGAAGGTCGAAAATGATCAGCGACTCGGGCCGGTGGGGATAGCCCAACTCGATCATGGCCCCCTGATCGACATTGGGGGAACTGCCACCGATATCGAGTATCCGCCGGTAGGGGTCCAATCCCTTAATCCAGGCCTGACGCGAGCGATGCACCATCTCGTGGAAGGGCACGCGATCCAGCATCCGGTACTCGGGGGATCCCAGCAGACTCGCCACCAGTGCCGCGGGCTCGAAACGACCCTGATCGATGACCGCCCGCCAGTAGCCCAAGGCTTCGGAGTCGGCAGGCCGCCGAAGGAACACCAGATAGGCCATTGCCACCAGATCGATCGCCGCGTGCTCCCCATATGGCCGAAGAAGACTTTCGAGACGTTCGGCATCGGGCGCGGCATGGTGGTGGAACTGGGGCCTGGAGGCCGCAAGCGCGCGCAGGCGCTCGCGCAGGCCCGGGAACGGACGCAGCGAGACCCGCGCCATCCGCATCAGGCGCGGGGAGGTGGACAACCCCGCCGCGAGACTCTTCACCAGGGTGGAAAGAGGGCTGGCTTCCATCAGAAGACTCCGGATTGTGTGCGGGAAGGGTTTGCATCCGCAGGAGCGACACTCAAGACCGGACGCAAACGGCAAACCCCGCCGAACACCGGGCCGCGGACCCCAGCCACTTCGAAGGTCGCTGCCCGGTCCTTCCAGTGGTAGCAGGTATCGACATGGGTTTCGCGGGTGTGCAGGGCGGCCGTCACGGAGTACTTGCCCGGAGCGATGTCCGCATCCATCGCGAAGCGCACCTCCCAGTCGCCGGGCTCGGTCGGCAACGACTGCCCGAGCAGGTAGGTGTTGGTGCCAAAGATGTCTTGTCCGAAACGGTCACGAATCATGATCCCGGCCGCCAGTTCAGGCAACGGCCGAAACACCCGGTAGGTCAAGGAGAAAACGCTGTGCTCTCCGCTGGACAGGGTCGAGCCTGCCGAGTCGTCGCCACGAACCCGGACACTCGTGATCTGGGCGTCGCCGTTTCCATAATCCGTGTCCGGGGTTTCCTTCCGACCCAGGTCCGCACCGGTGTTCCCCTGCAAGGCCACCAGATAATTGTAAACGTTCACCACCGCCTCCGGCTCCCCCCGCTCGACGACCTGCCCGCGGTTCAGCAACACGACTTCGTCGCAGAGCATCTTGATGGCGTTCAGATCGTGGGAAACCAGCAGGATGCTGCCGCCGCGGGCACGGAAATCCCGGATCTGCTGGAAGCATTTCTGCTGAAAATGGGCGTCACCCACGGCCAGCGCCTCGTCCACCAGGAAGGTGTCTGGATGGGCGTGGATCGCGATCGAGAACGCCAACCGCATCACCATCCCCGACGAATACGTCTTGACGGGTTCATGGATGAATTCGCCGAGCTCGGAGAATTCGACGATGGCAGCGCGCCGCAGGGCGATTTCTCCGGGTGTCATACCGGTCAACAGGCCCGTGCTTTCGATGTTGCGCAGGCCCGAGATCTCATGATTGAGCCCCGTACCGAGTTCGAGCAGGCCGGAGATTCGCCCCCCGCTCTGAATTCGCCCGCTATCCGGAATCAAGACACCACTGATCAGTTTGAGCAGGGTCGACTTGCCGGCGCCATTGTGGCCGATGATGCCGACTGTCTTTCCTGCGGGTACCTCGAAGCTGATCTCCCGCAGGGCATGGTGCACGTGGTGAAACGGCCGACGCAGGATGATCTCCTTCAACCGGTCCACCGGATCGCGATAAAGCCGGAACTGCTTGGAGATGTTTTCGATACGAATCATGCCAGCACCGGGCTGAAGAACTCGAAGATCATGAAAACCAGCAGGAAATAGACTGTCGAGAGAGCGATGATCATCGGTGCCGCAGCCCGTCCGAAACCCTTGCGCCACACGCCGCGAATGGCCACCGCCACGAGTGCCGAAAGCGCGGCCAATGCGAGGAGCAGCAGGATCAAAGGAAGTCCCTCACATCCTTTTCGAGCCATTTGAGCAGGAAATAGGCGGCCAAAAGGACAAGGTGCGCGATCACGACCAGACGCATCAGGCCGGAAATATCCGGCACCTGCTGGTGCACGACGATCTGGTGATAGGCATCGATGAACAGAAAGGCCGGGTTGAATGCAACCTGTATCGCCTGCACCGCCGCCGGTACGATATCCATCACCCAAACGATCGGCGTAAGCCAGAACCAGAAGGTCAGAAGGATTCCCACCATCTCCTTCACATCGCGCAGGAACACGTTAAGTACGCCGAAAAACAGACCCAGCCCGAAAGCAAACACCTGCTGCACCAGAAACACGAATGGGAGCAGGATCAGGATTTTCCCAGGAAAATGTCCCGTGACCACCAGGAAGCTCATGAAGATCGTGAAAGCGATCAGGAACGTCACGGTTTCGGACAGGAGGACATAAAGGGGAAGATACGGCAGGGAAACGCGCACCTTGCCGATCACGGCGCGCTTTTCCAGAAACACGCTGGAACATCGGCTCACTGTATTGGCAAACGCCATCCAGGGAAGCAGGCCCGCCACCAGGTACACGCCGTAGCCGTACACCGAGGAGATCCCCGGCAACCGGGTGCCCATCACGTTGGCAAAGATCACCACAAAAATGAAGATCATGACCAGCGGGTGGATGAACGCCCAGAGGGCACCAAGGACCGACCCCGAATACCGCTCGAAGAAATCCTGCTTCGTGAATTGGAGGATCAAGGCCAGGTTCATCGTGAAGCCCGCAGCGTGGCAGGTGGCCGCGGGGCGCGGCGGTGCCGTGAAAGCCCGCGGAGTATACAACGACCGCGATCAAGCGGACAGGAACGCATGGGTGGCGCCGAAAGGCAGCGCAGACAGGACGGCTTCAGGACCAACAGCGTTGCCACTCCCGTTGCGACCGGGACCAACGGCGTTGCCCAGCCCAGTTTCGATGGCGCGGAGATACTCCCCGAATTGGCCGCGCCGAAAGATGACCGGAACCGGTGCGTCCGGCACCCTTTTGGGCTCCATGTCGGCCCTCAGGCCGGCATGATCGGGGTGCCAGCGGCACCGGAGCCGCGCCCGTGACACGGCGCGCCAGTGCGCGTAGCATGGCGCCTCCATTAGCATTCCACCATTGAGGCACCGCCGATGACTGAAGAGACCTCCCCTGTTCCCGAGCAGGCTTTCGGGGCCACGGCACAACCCGAAGCCTCGGCACAGAAGGTGACCATTGACGGCACCGAGTACGCGTTGGATTCGCTCAGCGAAAACGCTCGCAACCAGATCGCCAATCTGCGTGTCACCGACCAGGAAATCGGGCGCGTGCAGCAGCAGCTGGGCATCGCCAAGACCGCACGGCTCGCCTACGCCAACGCGCTGAAGAAGGAGCTCGAGCAAATGGAGCAGGCTCCCGTCACCCCAGCCCTGAACGGGGGCGATCTGTAGCCTGGAACACGCTCCGGGAACGGCTCCGGCTGGCCCGTCCCGATAGACAGCCGAGGTCCAGTCTCGAAGAATGAAGGTGTTTGGTGTGTTCGGGACCCGTCAGGAAGCCATCGATATAGCGCCAGGCATCATTCCCCTCGATGCGGCACCACACACTGCAGCGCGGGTTTGCATCACGACCCAGCACCGGGAGGCGCTCGGTCCCTCGGAACGACGCGCCCCGTCGGCCGGCCTCCGTAGGAGGCGAGCCCCCTCGCCGATCCAGCGCCGGAAAACCCATCGGCCAGGGGCTGGCCTCCTACGCAGCTTGCGTGACAATCAGCCACCCCGATGGGGCACCGACAAAGGCCACCAGGCAATGGAACCATTTATCGACGGAAAGCCGCACCAAACCATCCTTGTCGACAGCCGAGGCATCTGGGCGGCCTGAGACCACTCGCTACACCTATCAAATGTTCAGCAAACGCAAACAGTGACCGAGCTGCACCGCATATTGGTTGACGGACTGGATTACCAGATCGCCCTACCACACAGGGAGACGGATTACATCCAGGGGAAGATCGCCAGAGAAGGCGCGCCCTACGAGCTCACGATGCTTCGGGCCATGGCGGATCGCCTGTCTCCGGGCGATCTGGTTCTCGATATCGGAGCCAATATCGGCAACCACTCTCTCTATCTCGCGGCCGCAGGCTTCACGGTTCATGCGTTTGAACCCAACGCCTCCTTATGCGAAGCGTTGAACCAAAGCGTCCTAGCGCTGCCCTTTACCCACATGTTGCGCAGACCAGTCGATACAGGGCGGTGTCATCCGATTTCATCTCTCAAAGCGTAGGCGAAGGACATGGTGGTGAGTTTGGCGTAGCCGTGCCACATCAGCTGGTGGCCAGGCGGTGGATCGTGATTGCGGTTGGTATAGCCGCCCAGGATGGCAACTTCACGGACCGCTTCCTGGAGACTGGCGGGGCGGGGCCGGCGCCGGGACTGGGCGAAGTCGCCGAGCACCCGCAACTCGACGTCCGAGAACAGCAGTTCCGGCGGCAACTCCGGGGCTTCGCGGCCCAGCAGGGTCATCAGCATCACCCGCCAGGCGATGACCAGCCGGATCGCGATGGCGCGCTCCAGACGCTCGACGCTGTGATGGCCGAGTTCGTCGATCTTGCAGCC
>Ga0114946_10001278_pt1 | contig 17296 bp, 13 predicted proteins | sample WalLakDeSediment_FD_88676 | JGI IMG/M metagenome (GOLD analysis project Ga0114946, IMG submission 88676) | Lake sediment microbial communities from Walker lake, Nevada to study Microbial Dark Matter (Phase II) - Walker Lake 11/02/13 Deep Sediment | ecosystem: Environmental > Aquatic >... | reverse complement strand
GGTGGAGCAGTCTGGCAGCTCGTCGGGCTCATAACCCGAAGGTCGCAGGTTCGAATCCTGCCCCCGCTACCAAGCTTTTCGCCGGAAAAGGCCCCGCTGGGGCTTTTTCTTTATCCGGCCCCTGAAAGGGGGCGGGGACTGGCCTCGGCAGGAGGCTGACAGGTGGGCCGCAGGGCCCATTTTTTGTTTGGCAAGGCCGTGATGCTGAAAGACAAGTTGCTGGAACTGCTGATGCCCGAGATCGAGAGCTTGGGCTACGAGCTGGTCGAGCTGGATGTCCCGGCCCCGGGCGGTGTCGGGGTGCTGAGGATCTATATCGACCGCGATGAAGGTATTGGCCTGGACGACTGCGAACGGGTCAGCCATCGGGTCAGCGGCGTGCTGGACGTGGAGGATCCGATCCCGGGCCAGTACGTCCTGGAAGTATCCTCGCCCGGGCTGGATCGGCCGTTGCGGATCGAAGAGCACTTCCGCCGCCAGGTCGGCCGCGTGGTCAAGATCGTGCTCGAGCCCGGTCGGCCGGGACGGCGTCGCTACAAGGGCAAGATCGTCGCCGTCGACGGTGGTTTGCTGGAAATTGAGGTGGATGGCGAGGGGGTGACCCTGCCGCTGTCTGATATCGAGTCTGCCCGGCTGGTGCCGGAGTTCTAGTCCTGGGGATCGGGTCAACGAAATGAACAAGGAAATCCTGCAGGTTATCGAACAGGTGTCGGCCGAAAAGGAACTCGACAAAGAGATCATTTTCGACGCCCTCGAGATGGCGCTGGCCACCGCTGCCCGCAAGCAGTTCGGTGAAGATATTGAGGCGCGCGTATCCATGGATCGCAAGACCGGCGTGCTGAGCACGTTCCGGCGGTGGAAGGTGTTTGCGGACGACTCCAACGAACTGGAGACGCCGAGCCGCGAGCTGCGCCTTGAGGACGCACTCGACGTCGACCCGAACGCCGAGGTCGACGGTTTCGTGGAAGAGCCGCTGGACATCACGCCGACCGGCCGAATCGTCGCCCAGACCGCCAAGCAGGTGGTCGTGCAGAAAGTGCGCGAGGCTGAGCGAGCCCAGGTCGTCGATGAATTCCTGGATCGGGTCGGCACGCTGATTGGCGGCATCGTCAAGCGGGTCGACCGGAACGGCGTGTTCGTCGACCTCGGCGGCAATGCCGAGGGCTTCATTGCGCGCGAGGAAATGATTCCGCGCGAGGCCGTCCGCACCCAGGACCGTATCAAGGGATTCCTGCGCGAGGTTCGTTCCGAGCCGCGCGGCCCGCAGATTTTCCTGTCGCGGACGGCGCCGGAATTCATCATCGAGCTGTTCAAGCTGGAAGTCCCGGAAGTGGGCCAGGGCCTCATCCGGATACTCGGCGCGGCGCGCGACCCGGGTCATCGCGCCAAGATCGCGGTGAAGAGCATGGACCAGCGCATCGATCCGATCGGCGCCTGCGTCGGCATGCGCGGATCGCGCGTGCAGGCCGTCTCGAATGAGCTGGCGGGCGAGCGCGTCGACATCATTCCCTGGGACGACAACCCGGCCCAGTTCGTGATCAACGCCATGTCGCCGGCGGAAGTGGTGTCCATCGTCGTGGACGAAGAGGCCCACAGCATGGACGTCGCCGTCGACGAGGAGAAGCTTTCGCAGGCGATCGGCCGCGGCGGCCAGAATGTGCGGCTCGCGAGCGAGCTGTCAGGCTGGGAGCTCAACGTCATGACCGCCGGTGAAGCCGAAGAGAAGAGCGAGTCCGAAGCGCGGACCCTGATCGACGCCTTCAAGATCCAGCTCGACGTCGACGAGGAAGTCGCCGTCATCCTGGTGCAGGAAGGATTCTCCAGCGTCGAGGAAATTGCCTATGTGCCGACCTCGGAGCTGCTGGCGATCGAGGAGTTCGATGAGGACATGGTCGAGGAGCTGCGCAACCGGGCCCGCGACGTGCTGATCACGCAGGCGATCGTCAAGGAAGAGAAACTGGACCAGGCCGAGCCGGCAGACGACTTGCTCGAGCTGGAAGGCATGGAGCGGGGTATTGCGTATGCCCTGGCCAGCCGCGGTATCCAGACACGCGAGGATCTTGCCGACCAGGCTACAGACGACCTCGAAGACATCGAGGGACTGGATGCCGAGAGCGCTGGCAAGTTGATCATGGCCGCCCGCGCTCATTGGTTCGAGAGCGCCGAATAGAACGGCTGAACACGAGGTTCGATTGCATATGGCTGAGGTCACTGTTGCCCAGTTTGCTGATGTACTGAAGGTCCCCGTGGACCGGCTGTTGAGCCAGCTGGAAGAGGCTGGCATCCGCGTCAAGGGTGCGGAAGACACCATCAGCGACGAGGCCAAGCTGGAGCTGCTGACTTTCCTCCGGGAAAGCCACGGTCGCGAGGCGCCCGCCATGACGCCGCGCAAGATCACCCTCAGCCGCAAGACCCAGAGCGAACTGCGTCAGCCGGTTGGCCAGGGGCGTGCCCGCACCGTCAATGTCGAGGTGCGCAAGAAGCGTACCTACATCAAGCGCGACGTGCTCGAGGAAGAGGCGCGCCAGCAGCAGGAAGAACTGGATCGCCAGCGCCAGGCGGAGGAAGACGTCAAGCGCCAGGCCGAGGAAGCCGTGCAGCGCACCGTCGAGCAGGAGCAGAAGCTTCGCGAAGACGAGGAAAAGCGGCGCCGCGCCGACGAGGAGGCGCGACTGCAGGCCGAAGAAGACGCTCGCAAGAAGGTCGAGGACGAGGCGCGCAGGATCGCAGACGATGAGGCGCGGGCGCTCGCCGATGCGCGCAAGCGCAGCGCTGACGAGGATCGCAAGCGGCGCGAAGCCGAACGCGCCCCGCCGCGGCGCGCGGCCACTGGTGAAGAGCCGGGCGGAACCCGCTACGGGCGCAAGGAATTGCATGTCGCCGGCGACAAGTCGGGCAAGCGGCGCAAGCGTCCCGCCGGCGGACGGCGCGGCGGTGGCGCCCAGATCGAGCGCCAGGGCTTTGAGCGTCCGACGGCGCCGGTGGTGCGCGAGGTCGGGATCCCCGAGACCATCACGGTCGCCGAACTGGCGCAGAAAATGGCCGTGAAGGCCACTGAGGTCATCAAGACCATGATGGGTATGGGCGCGATGGTGACCATCAACCAGGTCATCGACCGCGACACCGCCGTGATCGTGGTCGAGGAAATGGGCCATACGCCGAAGATCCTGCGGGAAGACCAGGTCGAGGAAGTGGTCGAACTGGCTTCGCGCAGCGATGGAGAGGTTACGACGCGTTGGCCGGTGGTGACCATCATGGGTCACGTCGATCACGGTAAGACTTCGTTGCTCGACTATATCCGTCGCAGCCGTGTGGCGGCCGGCGAGGCAGGCGGCATCACCCAGCACATCGGCGCCTACGTGGTCGAGTCACCCAAGGGGCGCATCACCTTCCTGGATACCCCGGGCCATGCCGCGTTCACCGCGATGCGCGCACGCGGCGCCCAGGCGACCGACGTCGTCATCCTGGTGGTGGCCGCCGATGACGGCGTCATGCCGCAGACCATCGAGGCGATCCAGCACGCGAGGGCCGCGCATGTGCCGATGGTGGTGGCCGTCAACAAGATCGACAAGCACGGCGCGGACCCCGAGCGGGTCAGGAGCGAACTCGGCCAGCAGAACGTGATTCCCGAGGAATGGGGCGGCGATACCCAGTTCGTCAACGTGTCCGCGCACACGGGCGAAGGGATCGACACTCTGCTCGAGTCGGTCGCACTGCAGGCCGAGGTGTTGGAACTGAGCGCCGTCACCAGCGGCCCGGCGAAGGGCGTGGTCATCGAGTCGAGCCTGGAGAAGGGCCGTGGCGCAGTGGCGACGGTGCTGGTGCAACAGGGCACGCTGCATCCGGGCGACGCGCTGCTGGCCGGCCGCGAGTACGGCCGCGTCCGTGCGATGTTCAACGAGCATGGCAAACCGCTCAAGGAAGCCGGGCCGTCGACCCCCGTGCAGGTGCTGGGTCTCTCCGGAACCCCGATGGCCGGCGACGACGTGGTCGTGCTGCCGGACGAGCGCAAGGCACGCGAGGTCGCGCTGCATCGGCAAGGCAAGTTCCGCGATGTGAAGCTTGCCAAGCAGCAGTCCTCCAAGCTGGAGGACGTGTTCTCGCAGATGGAGGAGGGCAACGCCAGCGCCGTCCAGCTGCTCATCAAGGCCGACGTGCAGGGCAGCGCCGAGGCGCTGCGGGATGCTATGACCCGCCTGTCCTCCGACGAGGTCAAGGTCAAGGTAATCGCCAGCAACGTGGGCGGCATCACCGAGTCGGACGTGCACCTCGCCGCCGCCTCGAGCGCCATTATCATCGGCTTCAACACCCGGGCCGACGCGACCGCGCGGACCGCGATCAAGGAAACCGGCGTGGATGTGCGTTACTACAGCATCATCTACGAGGCCATCGATGACGTGAAGGCGGCAGTCGTGGGCCTGCTCTCGCCGGAGATTCGCGAGCAGATCGTCGGCATCGCGGAAGTCCGCGAGGTGTTCACCTCGCCGAAATTCGGCCAGGTGGCGGGCTGCCTCGTCACCGAGGGCACGGTCAAGCGCAACAACCCGATTCGCGTGCTGCGCGACAACGTGGTGATTTTCGAGGGGGCGCTCGAGTCGCTGCGGCGTTTCAAGGACGACGTCAGCGAAGTCAGGTCAGGGACCGAATGCGGTATCGGCGTACGCAACTACAACGATGTGCGCGCCGGTGACCAGATCGAGTGCTTCGAGCGCATCGAGATCGCGCGCACCTTCCAGCAAAGCTGATGCCAAGAGAGTTCACTCGCAGCCGCCGGGTCGGCGAGCAAATGCAACGCCTCCTGGGCGAGATCCTGCTGCGCGATGTGAAGGACCCGGGTGCGTACGGCGTCAGCGTGACGGCCGTCGAGGTCTCCCGGGACATGTCGCATGCAACGGTATGGTTCAGCCTGCTCGATCCGGCCGCTGATCCGGCGCCCGCGGCGGCGGCATTGAACCGGGCGGCGGGGATGATCCGGGGCAAGCTCGGTCGGGCGATGTACATTCGCCAGGTCCCCGAGCTGCATTTTCGCCACGACGAGAGCCTCGAACGGGGAGCACGCCTCTCCGAGTTGATCAATCGTGCGGTTGCGTCCGACAAGGAGAGGTCGGGCAACGATGAATGAACCGAACGCCGGGGACCGCCGGGTTCTTGCCGGCGGTCTGGACGGCGTGGTGTTGCTGGATAAGCCGGTCGGGCTGTCGTCGAACGTGGCATTGCAGAAAGTGAAGCGCCTGTTCGGCGCCCGCAGGGCCGGCCACACCGGCAGCCTCGACCCGCTGGCCAGTGGCCTGTTGCCGATCTGCCTCGGGCAGGCAACGCGCTTCTCCGGTTACCTGCTCGATGCCGCCAAGGCCTACCGGGTGGCGGGCCTGCTGGGGACGCGGACCAGCACGGGGGATGCCGAGGGCGAGACGGTGGAACGCTGCGAGTGGTCGCATCTGCAACGCGGGAGTTTCGAGGCCGTGCTGGCGGACTTTCGGGGGGCCATTCGCCAGGTCCCGCCCATGTATTCGGCGCTGAAACAGGGCGGCGAACGGCTTTACCGCAAGGCAAGGCGCGGCGAGACGGTAGAACGCGAGCCGCGCGAGCTCGAGATCTATACGCTCGAGCTCGAGCAATGGGAGCCGCCCATGTTTGCGCTGAACGTGCGTTGTTCCAAGGGAACCTACGTTCGGTCGCTGGTGGAAGACGTGGCCCGTGCGGCGGGCAGCTGCGCGCACGTAACCGCCCTGAGGCGCTATGCCGCGGGGCCGTACGGCGAGAGTGACATGCACACCCTGGACGCTCTCCAGGCGATGGCCGGCAGCGGGGCTGAAGAACTTGCCCGGGTCGTATTGCCCGCGGACACCGCCCTGGCGGCGCTCCCGGCGCTCACCCTGGAGCCGGAGTACGCCTCGCGATTGCGCCAGGGGCAGGTCGTGCAATTGGCGGCCGAAGGTGATGAAGAATTGACCAGGGTCTATGAATCCGGGCGTTTTCTCGGGGTGGCCCAGCGCAGTGCGAGCGGAGAGTTGCGTGCAAAACGCCTGATGGCGACGTTGGGCGCATAGCTAAGACGCCGAAGATAAAGGGTTTTTGAATTCAGCAGGCTTGTTCGTAAGGACTCCTCCGGGATAGAATTGCGGGCTTGTCAACGGGACAGCAAAGAGAAGGTTTTCAGGAGATATCGCATGCCTCTGTCGGTCGAACAGAAACAGGAAATCATCAAGGAGTACGGCCGCGGCACTGCCGACACGGGCTCCCCGGAAGTGCAGGTGGCCTTGTTGTCCGCCCGCATCAGTGAGCTCACCGAGCACTTCTCCAGCCACAAGAAGGACCACCACTCGCGGCGTGGCCTCCTCAAGCTGGTCAACCAGCGGCGCCAGCTCCTGGATTACCTGAAGCGGAAGGATGCTGACCGCTACCAGGACGTCATTTCCCGCCTCGGCCTTCGTCGCTGAGCAATCTCAAAGTCCGGTCATGGGGACCGGCAGAACTATAGGCAAAGAAAGTGAATCTGACTCCCATCAAGAAATCCTTCCAGTACGGCGCCCACACGGTCACGCTGGAAACGGGCGAGATCGCCCGCCAGGCCGATGCAGCCGTCGTGGTGACCATGGCCGATACCGTGGTGCTCGTGACCGTCGTCGGCCGCAAGAATGCCGCCGAGGGCCAGAATTTCCTGCCCCTCACGGTCAACTACATGGAAAAGACCTACGCAGCCGGCCGCATTCCGGGCGGGTTTTTCAAGCGCGAAGGGCGTCCCTCCGAGAAGGAAACGCTCACTTGCCGCCTGATCGATCGCCCGATCCGCCCGCTGTTCCCGAAGGGTTTCGTTAACGAAGTCCAGGTGATCGCCACCGTAATGTCGGCGAACCCGGATATCGATCCTGACATCCCCTCGCTGATCGGCACCTCCGCGGCTCTCATGCTGTCCGGCCTGCCGTTCAACGGCCCGATTGGTGGCGCACGCGTCGGTTACGTCAATGGCGAGTACGTGCTCAACCCGACCAATACCCAGTTAGCGGATTCGCAGCTGGACCTGGTGGTGGCCGGGACGGCCGAAGCCGTGCTGATGGTCGAGTCGGAAGCGAAGATCCTGTCCGAGGAGATCATGCTCGGCGCGGTGATGTTCGGCCATGAGCAGATGCAGACAGTGATCAAGGCGGTGACCGAACTCAAGGCCGAGGCCGGCAAGCCCGCCTGGGACTGGACGCCGCCGCCGTCGGACGACGACCTCAATGCGGCCGTTGCGGCCGCTGCCGAGGCCCAGTTTAACGAGGCTTACCAGATCACCGAGAAGCAGTCCCGCTATGTGCGGGTCGACGAGATCAAGTCGGCGGTCAAGGAAAAGCTCAACAGCGGCGACCAGCCGGCGTGGACGCCGGACCAGGTGAAGGCCGCGCTGAATGCCCTGGAGAGCAAGGTCGTCCGCGGCCGCGTGACACACGGCAAGCCCCGGATCGACGGGCGCGATACGCGCACCGTTCGGCCGATCCAGGTGCGCACCGGTGTGCTGCCGCGCACCCACGGTTCATCCCTGTTCACCCGCGGCGAGACCCAGGCGCTGGCCGTGGTCACGCTGGGCACCGGGCGCGATGCGCAGATCGTGGACGCCCTTTCGGGCGAGTTCCGCGAGCCCTTCATGCTCCATTACAACTTCCCGCCCTATTGCGTCGGCGAGACCAGCTTCATGCTGATGCCGAAGCGGCGCGAGATCGGGCACGGCAAGCTGGCACGCCGGGCGGTGCAGGCCGTGTTGCCCGACATGAGCGACTTCCCCTACGTCCTGCGCATCGTGTCCGAGGTTACCGAGTCCAACGGTTCCAGTTCGATGGCGACGGTGTGCGGCTCGAGCCTGGCCCTGATGGATGCCGGCGTGCCGATCAAGGCCCCCGTGGCAGGCGTCGCGATGGGCCTGGTGAAGGAAGGCGATCGCTATGCTGTGCTCACCGATATCCTCGGCGACGAGGATCACCTTGGTGATATGGACTTCAAGGTGGCCGGCACGGACAACGGCATCACGGCGCTGCAGATGGACATCAAGATCAACGGCATCACGCGCGAGATCATGTCGGATGCGCTGGCGCAGGCGCGCGACGCCCGGCTGCACATCCTCGGCGAGATGAACAAGGTCCTCGGCAAGGCGCGCGAGAAGATGTCCGACTGGGCGCCGACCATCATGGCCTTCAAGATCGACCCCGAGAAGATCCGCGAGGTCATCGGCAAGGGCGGCTCAGTGATCCGCCAGATCACCGAGGAGACCGGCGCCACGATCGACATCGACAACGACGGCACTATCCGGATCGCCTCGGTGGACGGGGATTCTGGCCGCGAGGCCCGCCGTCGGATCGACCTGATTACGGCGGATGTCGAAGTCGGCCAGGTCTACGACGGCAAGGTCGCCCGGCTGATGGATTTCGGCGCTTTCGTCACCATCCTGCCCGGCAAGGACGGGCTGGTGCACATCTCGCAGATCTCCGATGAGCGCGTCGAGCGTGTCAGCGACAAGCTCAAGGAAGGCGACGTCGTCAGGGTCAAGGTGCTCGAGGTTGACCGGCAGGGGCGTATCCGCCTCAGCATGCGGGACGTCGAGGCGCGCTAACACGCCCCCCGGGCGATCCATAAAGGCGGGCGCCCCGGCGTCCGCCTTTTTTCATGCCCAAAAAAAACCCCCTCCAGGGGAGGGGGTTCAAAAAAGGACGCATGAAGCGACCAATTGGAGGAGTCGTCAAGGGATGATGCGTCGCATCAATTTGACGCACCGCACAATATCAATCGGCCCGATAATTGTCAACAGCGGAAGCGCGCGCCTAGCGCTTGCCGCCGCGGGCGCCGCGGGAGGACGACTCGTCGACGTCGTCGGAATCCTGCCGGGACGAGGCGAAGTTCCGGAATATCTCTTCCTGGAGCGCCTTCCACCGTTGGTAGTTCTTCTGCGCGATGCCGGCCACCATCCCCACCGGATCCACGCCCACGACTTCCTTGACGCGCTCGCGCAGCTGCTGCTGCTGGCCCATGAACAGCCTCAGGCTCTGGTCGAGATAGCCGCCGACCATGCCCTGCATCGCGCTGCCGTAGGAGCGGATGATCTGGGACAGGAAATCGCGGCTCATGATCGGTTCGCCGCTTTGTTCCTGTTCGCTGATCACCTGGAGCATGATGCTGCGGGTGATGTCCTTGCCGGTCTTCTTTTCCAGCACGACAAAATCGACCTTCTCCACGACCAGCCGCTTGATGTCGGCCAGCGTGATGTACCGGCTCTCCTCGGTGTCATAGAGGCGGCGATTCGGATACTTCTTGATTACGCGTGGCTCGCTCATAACCTGCTTCCATTCGCGGTCGCTTTACGGCGCATTCCGGGACGGAATGGCGCCATCCATGCGGCCCTAAGATAATCTATTTTGCACCGCAGCTAAAGTGGTCGGGGCGCCGGGATGCTGCGGATTTCCGCAAGTTGCTGCGGTCGCCAGGAGGCTGTGGCCCAGGCCCAGAGCTCCGGCGGGGGCGCACCACGCAGTTCTGGCGGGGGGGGATGCCTGAGCAAGGTCAGCACCTGCCATGCGATGGCGCCGGCGTTGAAGACCTCGACAGGAGCGGCCCCGGCCTGCTTGCTGAGCTTCTCTCCGCCTCGCCCCGCCACGATCGGCACGTGCATGTACCTTGGGCGGGGCAGGCCAAGCAAGCCTTGCAGGAAGACCTGTCGCGGCGTCGAGTCGAGGAGGTCGATGCCACGTACGACGTCGGTCACGCCCTGCGCCGCGTCGTCCACGACGACCGCGAGCTGGTAGGCCGTGTAACCCTCGCGCCGACGCACGACGAAGTCGCCGACGTCGCCTTCCAGGGACTGGGCAAAATCAGCCTGCAGACGGTCCTCAATGAGCAGAGTCTCGGCGGTCGTGCGCACTCGGATGACGCGCTGGTCGCCCCGCCGTCCTTCGGCCGTGCGGCAGGTGCCTGGATAGCGGCGGTCACCGGGTCGCCCGAGCGCTGTGTTGGCCGCATCGATGTCGGCGCGACTGCAGCCGCAATGATAGGCGGCGCCGGCCGCCAGGAGCGCCCGCAGGGCCTCTTCATAGGCCGGCTGCCGGCGACTCTGGAACAGGAGCGCGCCGTCCCACCAGAGCCCAAAAGCCTCGAGAGTCCTGATGATCTGTTCCGCGGCGCCGGGCGGCTCGCGAGGCGGGTCGAGGTCCTCGATCCGCAGCAGCCATTGCCCCCCCACGGCACGTGCGTCGAGCCAGCTGCCGGCGGCCGCCAACAGCGAGCCCAGGTGCAAGGGACCCGTGGGCGAGGGCGCAAAGCGCCCCCTGTAGGAGCTTGCCGGCGGCCTCAACTGCTCGCCGGCACGGCGCAATGGATCAGCGGTCGTCCCGGTCGCGGTACTGCTTCTCGGCAAGTTCGCGACGCTCCTGCGCCTCGACTGTCAGGGTCGCCACGGGACGGGCCTCGAGGCGGCGCAAGCCGATTTCCTCGCCGGTCTCGGAGCAGAAGCCGTAGGTGCTGTCCTCGATTCGGGACAGCGCCTGCTCGATCTTCTTGAGCAACTTGCGTTCACGATCGCGCGTGCGCAGCTCGAGCCCAAACTCGGACTCCTGGGTGGCGCGGTCGTTGGGATCCGGGAAATTTGCGGCCTCGTCCTTCATGTGATGGACGGTGCGATCGACTTCTTCCATGAGCTCCTGTTTCCAGGTGGACAGGATTTGCCGGAAATGGTCGAGCATGGCATCGCTCATGTACTCCTCGCCCGGGGCTGGCTGATAAGGCTTGAAGCCCTTCAACGGGCCGGAGAAACCGAAACTCGGCTCCGGCTGGTCTGGATTCACGGCGAGCGGCTTCTTCGGCAGCACATTCTTGACAGCCGCCGGCTTGGCGGAAGTTGCCTTCACAACCGGCTTCTTCGTTGCCGTATTCTTGGCGGGCGCCTTCTGGGCAGGTGCTTTTTTCGCGGGAGCCTTCTGGGCAGGCGCCTTCTTGGCAGCCGTTTTCTTGGCAGGCGCCTTCTTCGTCGCCGTTTTCTTGGCTGGCGCTTGCTTCGCGGCGGGTTTCTTCACAGCAGTCTTCTTGGCGGGAGTCTTTTTCACAGGAGCCTTTTTCGCAGGAGTCTTCTTGGCGGGAGTCTTCTTGACAGGCGCCTTCTTGGCCGAGGCCTTCTTGCCAGCTGTCGCTTTCTTCGTGACACTGGCTTTGACAGCGCCTCCGGAACGGGTCGTAGAGGCTTTCTTTTTACTGCTCTTGCTCGCGGGCATTGTTGCCTCCTGGCGGACGGCGTTGTCCTGGTCACTGTTAAGGCCCACGCAGCCCCCCGGAGAGCGCTGCAGGCCGCCAATACAAGCTGCGCTTTTTAGCCCGTTTCGTCCCCGGAGTCCAGCCCCGCGGGCCCGGTGGACGCGGGATCAGGGCCAGCCTAGGGAAGCTCGACCAGCGGCGCCGGAACCCAGCCGGTTTTCCGGTGCTCCGCGACCACCGCGGTGTAGATTCCGCCCCGGACGTTGAATTCCGCGGAGACTCGTATGAAGCGGGGATCCAGCCGATCGCGCAAGTCGGTCATGATGCGGTTGGTCACCGCCTCGTGGAATGCACCTGCATCCCGGAAGCTCCACATGTAGAGCTTGAGTGACTTGAGCTCGATACAGCGCTCGTCCGGCACATACTCGAGCAGGATCTCGGCAAAATCCGGCTGGCCGGTCATCGGGCACAGGCAGGTGAACTCCGGGATGCGGATACGGATGGCGTAGTCGTTTTCCGGGGCCGGGTTTGGAAACGTTTCGAGGTCCCGGTTGGGGCCGGCAAGGGCGCCCAATGCGCGCAATTCTGGCAAGGCAAGGCTCCTGCTGCTGTAAGTCGCCGCGGTCAATCCGGGGGGTCGCGGCGGCGACTGGAAATGAAGGGGAATTACTTTACACTAGCGCGGTTAACTTGTTCACCCGCCTGACCCATCCCCCGGAATTTCTCCTGCATGCGTCTCAGCAAGATCAAGCTGGCCGGATTCAAGTCATTTGTTGATCCGACCACCATTCGGCTGCCCAGCAACCTGATCGGGGTCGTCGGCCCCAACGGCTGCGGCAAATCGAATGTCATCGACGCAGTACGCTGGGTCATGGGCGAGAGCTCCGCCAAGCATTTGCGCGGCGATTCGATGACCGACGTGATTTTCAACGGCTCGAGCGCTCGCAAGCCGGTGGGCACGGCATCCATTGAGCTCGTGTTCGACAATTCGGACGGATCGGCGGGCGGGCAATATGCCAGTTTCGCGGAAATTTCCGCGCGCCGGGTGCTGTCCCGCGACGGCACGTCGAGCTATTTCCTGAACGGGGCGCGCTGCCGGCGCAAGGACATCACCGGCCTGTTCCTCGGTACCGGGCTAGGGCCCCGCAGCTACGCCATCATCGAGCAGGGAATGATTTCGCGACTCATCGAGGCGAAGCCAGAGGAACTTCGCATGTACCTCGAGGAGGCCGCAGGTATCTCCAGGTACAAGGACCGGCGGCGCGAGACCGAGACCCGCATTCGTCATACCCGCGAGAACCTCGACAGGCTCAACGACCTGCGTGACGAGGTCGAGAAGCAGATCCGCCACCTGCAACGACAGGCGCGTACCGCCGAACGCTATCGGGAGTTCAAGGCCGAGGAGCGCCGCCTGGAGGCGGAACTGCTGGTGTTGCGCCTTGCCGGCCTCGAGGAGGAGGAAGCCGCCCAGAAGTCGTTGCTCTCCGAGCGGGAGACCGGCCTGCAAGCCGCTATCGCCGACCTGCGCCGCGCCGAAGCCAACCTGGAAGCGGCGCGGGAGCGACATCGGGTGGACGGGGAAGCCCTGAACAAGGTTCAGGGTGAGTACTACCGGGTGGGCGCGGAAATCGCCCGCCTCGAGCAGGCCATCCACCATGCCAAAGAGTTGCGCAATCGCCAGGCGCAGGAACTCGAGCAATCGGAGCAGGGCATCCTCGATATCAGGACCCATATCGAGCGTGACGCCGACCTGCTGGAAGAGCTCAATCGCGTCCTGGGCACCCTCGGGCCGGAGCTCGAGGCACACCGGCTCGCGGAGGCGGCCTCCGCTGAGGCGCTGCGTACGGCCGAGCAAGCAATGCAGGACTGGCAGGCGAACTGGGAGGGCTTCAATCGCGAAGCCAGCGGCGCCCGGGAGACCGTCGAAGTCGAGCGCGCCAGGATCGAACAGCTCGACGGCCAGGTCCTGCGCCTTGCTGAACGACGGAAGCGCCTGGAAGACGAGCGCAGCCGGCTGGTGGCCGAAGCCGGCCACGACGACCTGGACGCATTGGGTATCGAACTCGACCAGGCCCGCGCGCTGGAACAGAGCACCCAGGAACGGGACGCCGCCGTCCGGGACGAAATCGTAGCCCTGCGCACTCAGGACCAGCAGCTCGTTGCGCAGCTGGATGAGAGCCGCAGTGCGCTGCAGACGCTGCGCGGCACCCTCGCGTCACTGGAGGCCCTGCAGCAGGCGGCTCTCGGCCGGCGGGGCGACCACGTCGCGCAGTGGCTCGATGGCCAGGGCCTCGGCGATCGACCGCGCCTGGCCGAGCGGTTGTCGGTGCAGCCCGGCTGGGAGCGGGCAGTGGAGACCGTGCTGGGTGATTACCTGGAAGCGGTGTGCGTGGATGGCCTTGAGGACGTTGCGCAGGCGCTCGACAGCCTGACGCAGGGCGCAGCGAGCTTTGTCGATATGGCTGCGCCCACGAGCGGCACGGCCGAAGGAAGCATGCTGGCCAGCCGGATCTCGGGGGTGGAGGCCACCGCCGCCCTGCTGCACGGCGTGTATGCAGTCGAGGACCTCGGGAGTGCCCTCGCCAGGCAGCAAACCCTGGGCCCGTCAGAATCGGTCATCACGCGCGACGGGATCTGGCTTGGCGCCAACTGGCTGCGCATCAACCGGGCGGAAGACCCGCACTCCGGTGTGCTCGCACGCGAGCAGGAGATCCGCGAGTTGCGGGCCTCGCTTGGCGGCGCGGCCTTTGAAGTCGAGGAATTGTCGGCGCGGCACGACGAGATTCGCGCACGTCTGGCGATGCTCGAAGCGTCCCGCGACGAAGTCCGGCAGCAGGCTGCTGAGGCGCACCGCAGCGCGGCGGGCCTGCATGCCACGCTCCAGACCGCCCGCTCGCGCCTGGAGCAGGCGACCACGAGGCTGCAGGCACTCGAGCGGGAATCGGGCGAAATTGGCAACCAGCTCGAGGAAGCAGAGACGGCGATTCGTACCAGTCGGGGCCGCCTCCAGGAGGGCATTGAGCTCATGAGCGGTTACGAGCAGCGCCGCCAGGACCTCGAGAGCGAGCGGGGACGGTTGTTGGCAGCGTTGAACGAGTCGCGGGAGCAGGCGCGGGCGGACCGCGCTGCGGCACAGGAAATCGCGATTCGCGTCGAGTCGCGGCGCTCCAGCCTCGATTCCGCGAGCCTCAGTATCCAGCGCTTCCAGGACCAGATGACGCGGTTTACAGCGCGTAAACAGGAACTCGAACGCCAGTTGGAAACGGCTGTCGAGCCGCTTGCGGACCGCCAGCGGGCACTCGACACGTTGCTCGCCCAGCGGCTGGAAGTAGATGAAAGTCTTGCGGCTGCGCGCCGCAAGGTCCAGGGGGTTGAGGCGGAACTGCGAGAGCTGCAGGAAAAATGTACCGTGCGCGGCCAGGCCGTGGACGAGCTGCGCGCCGAGCTGGAGTCCCTGCGCCTCACGGCCAGGGAGGTTACCGTCAGGCTGCAGACGGCGGTGGAGCAATTTGTCGCGACGGGCTTCGAGCTCGAAACGCTGCGCGCCGAGTTGCCCGAAGAGGCAGGGATCGCCGCATGGGAAGAGCGTGCCGCCCAACTCGCGACGCGTATCGAGCGCCTTGGCCCGATCAATCTCGCGTCCATCGATGAATTGCAGGAGCAAACCGAGCGCAAGAACTACCTGGATGCCCAGCTCGCGGACCTCAACGATGCGCTGAACACGCTCGAGAATGCGATTCGCAGGATCGACCGGGAGACGCGTGCGCGCTTCAAAGAGACCTTCGACAGGGTCAACGTCGGTATGCAGGAACTTTTCCCCCGCCTGTTCGGAGGGGGGCATGCTTACCTGGAGCTGGAGTCTGACGACCTGCTCGAGGCCGGCGTGACGGTCATGGCGCGCCCGCCGGGCAAGCGCCTCGCCACCATCAATCTCATGTCGGGCGGCGAGAAGGCCCTGACGGCCGTGGCGCTCGTGTTCGCGATTTTCCAGCTTAACCCGGCGCCCTTCTGCATGCTTGACGAGGTCGATGCCCCGCTGGACGATGCAAATGTTGGCCGATTCTGCGATATAGTCCGGACGATGTCCGAGAAAGTGCAATTCATCATCATCACCCACAACAAGACGACCATGGAAATGGTCAATCAGCTCACCGGGGTCACCATGCACGAACCCGGCGTGTCGCGGCTGGTCGCCGTCGATATTGATGAAGCTGTCCAGTTGGTTGCCGGCTGAGGATCGAGGAGAGTAGCCAGGTGCCCGAGCTTCGCTGGATTCTGACGGCCATCGGTATTCTCCTGATCGTCGGGGTCTACATATGGAGCCGCCGCGAGCGCTCCGAAGACGATCCGGCATGGCGCCGCGAGCCGGACATGGACAAGCAGGGCGCCGGCTGGGGCAAGCCGTTGGCGGACGAAGACTCGCTGCCCGAGCTGACGCTCGACCCGGAGCAGGCCATCGTCAGGCCCGGCGCGGACGGCGATACCTACGGCGTGGAAGCGCCCGAGCTTCCTCCGGAGGGCGATCAGCTGATCGTGGCGCTGCGCTTACGTGCACGCCAGGCGGCTGGCTTCGACGGCACCGACCTGGTCAAGGCATTCTCCGCAGAGAGCCTGGAATACGGCAAGTTCGGGGCATTCCATTCACTGGACGAACGCCGGCGCAGCAGGTTCCTCGTTGCAAGCCTGGTCGAGCCCGGAAGTTTTGAAATTGAGAAGATGCACGAGCTTCGTTGCCCGGGCGTCTCCATGTTCATGGTCTTGCCCGGGCCACGCGAGCCGTTGGCGGCGCTCGATGCAATGTTCGTCTGTGCGCGCCGCCTCGCCGAACGATTGGATGCTGACGTGCTCGACGACAAGGGTAATGCACTGACGATGCAGCAGGCCGGATGGCTCCGCGAGCAAGTGGTCGAGTACCAGCGACGCAGCAAGATCAGCGCGGGCGGCGGGAGGCCCGGGGATCTGTCGTGAGCGGGCCGGGTGCGCGCGAGACAGCGCGAGCGGCCGAACTGCGCGCGCTCATCGAGCACCACAACTATCGCTACTACGTGCTTGACGATCCGGAAATCGCGGATGTCGAATACGACCGCGTGTTCCGCGAACTGCAGGCCCTCGAAGCGGAATATCCCGAGTTGTGCACGGAGGACTCTCCAACCCAGCGTGTCGGTGGAGAACCCGTGGCCCGGTTCGGCACGGTGCAGCATCTTATGCCGATGCTATCGCTCGACAATGCATTCAGCGTCGAGGAACTGGTGGCGTTTGATCGGCGAGCGCGCGAAAAACTGAAAGCGGAAGACCCGTTGGATTACTCGGCCGAGACGAAGCTTGATGGCATGGCCATCAGCCTGATTTACGAAAAGGGTCGCCTGGTGCGTGGCGCAACGCGAGGCGACGGCCAGACTGGTGAAGACGTGAGCCACAACGTGCGCACCATCGATTCGATTCCGCTCAGGCTGCGCGGCACTCGGCATCCGTCGGTGCTCGAGGTGCGGGGCGAGGTGTACATGCCTAAAGCGGGGTTCGCCGCGCTAAACGCTCGGCTGTCCAAGGACGGCGCCAAGACATTTGTAAATCCCCGCAACGCCGCGGCCGGCACGCTGCGTCAGCTCGACCCGAAGGTCACGGTCACGCGACCCTTGGAGTTTTTCGCCTATGGGGTCGGTTATTTTGATGATGGCATCCTGCCGGACCGGCATAGCGAGACGCTCGAGTCGCTGAAGGAATGGGGGATTCGTATTTCGCCTTTGAGCAAGGTGGTGCAGGGCGTCGAGGGTTGCCAGGAATACTACGAGCAAATCGGCCGGCAGCGGGATTCATTGGCCTATGAGATCGACGGTGTTGTGCTGAAGGTGGATCGAGTGGCATTGCAGCAGGCGCTGGGCTTCGTCTCCCGTGCACCGCGTTGGGCCATAGCGTTCAAGTTTCCGGCGCAGGAGGTCATGACGATCGTTCACGGTGTCGATTTCCAGGTAGGCCGTACCGGCGCATTGACTCCTGTTGCCCGACTCGAGCCGGTTTTTGTCGGCGGCGTCACGGTGAGCAATGCGACGCTTCATAATCTCGACGAAATTGAGCGCAAGGACGTCCGGAT
>Ga0114946_10001277_pt1 | contig 17306 bp, 13 predicted proteins | sample WalLakDeSediment_FD_88676 | JGI IMG/M metagenome (GOLD analysis project Ga0114946, IMG submission 88676) | Lake sediment microbial communities from Walker lake, Nevada to study Microbial Dark Matter (Phase II) - Walker Lake 11/02/13 Deep Sediment | ecosystem: Environmental > Aquatic >... | reverse complement strand
GTGCGCTGAGGAGAAGACTCATGGCAAAGGAAAAATTTCAACGCAAGAAGCCGCATGTGAACATTGGCACGATCGGCCATATCGACCACGGCAAGACGACTCTGACGGCTGCGATCACCCGGGTACTATCGACCAAGGGTTTGGCCAACGCGACGGCCTTTGACCAGATTGACAAGGCCCCGGAGGAGAAGGAGCGGGGGATCACGATCGCCACCGCCCATGTGGAATATGAGTCGGAGAAGCGTCATTACGCCCACGTTGACTGTCCGGGCCATGCCGACTACATCAAGAACATGATCACCGGCGCGGCCCAGATGGACGGGGCGATCCTGGTGGTTGGCGCCGATGACGGCCCGATGCCGCAGACCCGTGAGCACATACTGCTGGCGCGTCAGGTCGGGGTGCCGGCCATTGTGGTGTTTCTCAACAAGTGCGACATGGTGGACGATCCGGAGCTGATCGAGCTGGTGGAGATGGAGTTGCGCGAGCTGCTGAGCAAGTATGACTTTCCCGGCGACGACACCCCGATCATCCACGGCAGCGCCTTGAGGGCCCTGGAGAATCCCGAGGACGAAGCGGCGGCCAAGGCGATCTGGGATTTGATGGCGGCCTGCGACAGCTTTGTGCCGGAGCCGGAGCGTGACATTGATCGTCCGTTCATTATGCCGGTGGAGGATGTATTTTCGATTTCCGGTCGTGGCACGGTGGCCACCGGTCGGATCGAGCGAGGTATTGTCAAGGTAGGCGACGAGATCGAGATTGTGGGTATTCGACCGACGCAGAAGACCACGGTTACCGGGGTTGAGATGTTCCGCAAGATTCTGGACCAGGGCCAGGCCGGCGACAACGTGGGTGTTCTGTTGCGGGGCACCAAGCGTGATGATATCGAGCGTGGCCAGGTTCTGGCCAAGCCGGGCAGCATCACCCCGCACACCAAGTTCCAGGCCGAGTGCTATATTCTGAGCAAGGAAGAGGGAGGGCGGCACACCCCGTTTTTCAACGGTTACCGGCCGCAGTTTTACTTCCGGACCACGGACGTGACCGGGGTGGTAACCCTGCAGGAAGGTACCGAGATGGTAATGCCGGGGGACAATGTAACGGTAGAGGCCGAACTGATCACCCCGATCGCCATGGACGAGGGTCTGCGTTTTGCCATCCGTGAAGGTGGCCGGACCGTAGGCGCCGGTGTCATCAACAAGATCATCGCTTAAGCGTGACCAAGGATAGAAGACCATGCGAGATATAGTTACCTTGGGATGTGGTACCTGCAAACGGCGCAACTACACCACCACCAAGAATAAACGCAAAACCCCCAGCAAGCTGGAGTTTAAAAAGTACTGTCCCTTTTGCCGGTCTCATACCCCGCACAAGGAGACCAAGTAAGTAATAAGGATAGGCCAGTAGCTCTAATTGGTAGAGCATCGGACTCCAAATCCGAGGGCTGGGGGTTCGAATCCCTCCTGGCCTGCCAGATTTTTTTTCGCGTTTTCCCGGCGGGCAGCAGATGGCGCACCTCCGATCCGCCGCAGGCGACGATAACGGAACAGCAGTTGGCGATGTGGCGGCCCCCGCTGATCATATTAGTTCAGTTTGACTTCGCTCTTGATCTCGCGGATAAAGGGCGAAGTTTGTTTTGGCGCCGGATTTGTCCGGCCGGGGAACGGGGCATCTGCACTTAAGCGGCCACGGTGATGGTTCCGAGAAAAGTATTGGAGTGATTTCAGCTATGGCGGTTAAGGCGGAGCAAAACAAGGGCGAAGGTCAGGATGAAAGCTTGGCCGCCCGGTGGGCCCGGTTGAAACAATTTGTGGTCGAGGTCCGCCAGGAGTTTGGCAAGGTGGTCTGGCCGGCCAAGAAGCAGACGATCATGTCAACCACCGTGGTGGTGGCTCTGGTAATTCTGGTCGCCATTTATCTCGGCTCCATTGATTTGGTGCTGGGAAAAATTGTCGGAGCAATTCTGCGCTGAGCTAAGCCGCGTAAGCAGAGGGTTTTCATGGCACGACGCTGGTACATACTGCATACCTATTCCGGTTTTGAGGAACAGGTGAAAGCAGCCTTGCAGGAGCGGGTAAAAAACGCCGGCCAGGAAGAATTCTTCGGCGAGATTCTGGTGCCCACCGAGCAGGTTGTCGAAATGGTCAAGGGAGCCAAGAAAACTTCCTCCCGCAAGTTTTTCCCTGGTTATATCCTGGTCAATGTCGACCTCAATGATGAAACCTGGCATACGGTGCGGGGCACTCCCAAGGTAACCGGTTTTGTCGGCAATGACCTCAGCCCTGAGCCTCTGGCCGACGAAGATGCGATGAAAATCATTGGCCGGATTCAAGATGGCGCCCTCAAGCCCAAACCAAAAGTTTCCTTCGAAGAGGGTGACCAGGTGCGGGTGGTCGACGGACCATTTGCCAATTTCCAGGGTGTCGTCGACGAGGTTTTTCCCGAAAAGGGCCGGGTTCGGGTCCGGGTGTCGATTTTCGGCCGGGAGACGCCGGTCGAACTAGAATATATCCAGGTTTCCAAGGGCTGACCGTTTGCCGGTGCGCCTGATTGTAAGCGATTGCCGACTCGCCGAAAGCCGCTTGCTGTCCGACCGGCGGATTCCTTAACAGGGACCGTGCCGGCAGCGGGGCAGATGGTGAGTCCGCTGATTGTTTGCAGAGGGGAGCCCGCCGTTGTCGGGCGGGCGCTTAGACCCAACATTAATAACCGCGTTTAACGCGGGCAAGGAGTGCAGCATTATGGCAAAAAAAATTCAGGGATACATCAAGTTGCAGATTCCCGCCGGCAAGGCCAATCCCTCGCCGCCCGTGGGACCGGCTCTCGGTCAGCACGGGGTCAATATCATGGAATTCTGCAAGGCCTTCAATGCCAAAACCCAGGCTGAAGGAGATACCATCATTCCGGTGGTAATTACGGTCTTTGCCGACAAATCTTTCACCTTTATCACCAAAACCCCTCCGGCCTCGACCCTGTTATTCAAAGCGCTCAATTTGAAAAAGGGATCCAGTCATCCCAAGCGGGAAAGGGTTGCCAAGATCGGCCGTGACAAAATCCGGGAAATTGCTGAAAAGAAAATGCCGGATCTCAACTGCTACGATATCGACAAAGCCATGGCCATCATTGAAGGTACGGCCAGAAGTTGCGGTATCACCGTGGTTGATTGAACCTTATCCGCATTTAACTTACGCACCCAGACAGCGATGGAGTAAAGTCATGGCTTATAGAGGAAAGAATTATAAAAAAAGTTCAGAGTTGCTTGAAACCACCAAGCTTTACCGGCTTGATGAAGCCCTGGAGCTGATGCTCAAAGCGCGGTACGCCAAGTTTGATGAGTCGGTCGATATTGCCCTGCGATTGGGCGTTGACCCCCGCCACGCCGACCAGATGGTCCGCAGCAGCATGGTTCTGCCCCATGGTACCGGCAAAACCGCCCGCATCCTGGTTTTTGCCAAAGGCGAAAAAGCGCAGGAGGCCCTTGACGCCGGGGCCGATTATGCCGGCTCCGATGAGTTTGTTGAGAAAATTCAGGGTGGATGGCTCGATTTCGACAAAACCATCGCTACCCCGGACATGATGGGGGTGGTGGGCAAGATCGGCCGGATCCTGGGGCCCCGCAATCTGATGCCCAACGCCAAGCTGGGCACGGTTACCTTTGATGTCGCCCGGGTGGTGGGGGAGATGAAGGCCGGCAAAATCGATTTCAAGGTGGACAAGGCCGGTGTTCTCCACGCCATGGTGGGCAAGGCCTCCTTCGGCCCGGAAAAGCTGGGCGAAAACATCATGGCCTTTGTCGACAAGATCATTCAGCTTAAACCCGCCTCCAGCAAGGGTGTTTACCTGCGGGGAGTGAGTATTTCCACCACCATGGGGCCGGGGTTCAAGCTGGACCCCATGGCGGTGCGAGGAATCGGTGCTTCTTGAGTAAGCCATGAGGCGGCAAATGTTTGTTAAGTGGGCAGTTCGGTCGTCGAAGACAGCAGGTATCGGGATGATTTAAGCGCCCTCTCTTAGAGGGGACGGCCTGCCGAGATGGACAAATAATAGACATACAGCGGTGTCCGCCGTGTTCTGTCAATCCTGTCTGTTGCTATCGATCTCGACTGCTTTTGGCTGCTAACCAATGCATGAATAAAGGAGGTTGATAATTTGAAACGAGAGGATAAAGCTGAGGTAGTGCAGGAGTTGAGCGCCAAGTTTGCCAAGGCCAAACTGGCGGTGCTCACCGACTACCGGGGGATGACTGTAAGCTCGCTGCAGGATCTGCGCGGCCAGCTACGCGGCATTGCGGCCGAAATCAAGGTGGCCAAAAACACCCTGCTGCGCCGGGCTATTCAGGGAACCCCCTTTGAACCCCTGAACGAGCAGCTGCAGGGCAACACCGCCCTGACCTTGACTGAACTCGATCCCGTGGCTCCGGCCAAGGTTTTGGTCAAGTTTGCCAAGGACAACCCCAAGTTGGTGATCAAGTCCGCCGTGCTGGACGGCAAGCTGCTCAATGCCGAAGACCTGGTCTCTCTGTCCAAGCTGCCGGGGATCAACGAGCTGCGGGCGCAGCTGCTGGGCCTGATGCTGGCCGTTCCCACCGGTTTTGTGCGAGTGCTCAACGGCGTTCCACAGAAGGCGGTATACCTGCTTCAGGCCATCAAGGATCAGAAGGAACAGGCCACCAATTAACGACAGGCCCACAGCAGCAAGGCCGGCGAGAGTCGGCAGAGTCCGGCTGGTTTTGGGTGGGCCCCAAAAATTAATGACAATTTCATATTTAAAGATATTTCAGGAGGATTACAGTCATGGCCGTAACCAAGGATGATGTTGTTGAATTTATTTCCAATATGAGCGTTCTCGAGCTTTCTGAACTGATCAAGGAACTCGAGGAGAAGTTTGGTGTTTCCGCCGCCGCCCCGGTGGCCGTTGCCGCCGCCGGTCCTGCCGCCGAGGCCGGTGCCCCTGCCGAGGAGAAGACCGAATTTGACGTTATTCTGACCTCTGCCGGCGACAAGAAAATCGGCGTCATCAAGGAAGTCCGCGCCATCACCTCCTTGGGGCTCAAAGAGGCCAAGGATCTGGTGGAGGGCGCCCCGAAGCCCGTCAAGGAAGGAGTTTCCAAGGATGAGGCCGAAGACATCAAAAAGAAAATCGAAGCGGCCGGCGGCGTCGTGGAGATCAAGTAGTTTTCGGTTTTCCAGCCCGCGGTGGCGGGTTAATTTGCCTGAACCAGCAGCAACGCTACGGAGCGTTTCGCCCCGTGGCGTTGCTGCGTTTTCCCTTTCTCATTAGCCAGAAAGAAGTCCCGACGGCTTTTTTCTGCGCGCCTGCGCAGGGGCGATCTCGCTAATTTTTTCTGATAACTGACGAGGGTATTGCTGAATGCAGACGATCAGACGACTCCGCAAGAGTTTTGCCAAGACCAAGGCGATTGTTGAAAAACCCCACCTTATTGAGATGCAGAGCCGCTCTTTTGAGAAGTTTCTGCAGATGGAAACCCCACCTGACCAGCGCCGGGATGAAGGCCTGCAGGGGATATTTAAAAGTGTGTTCCCGATTAAGGATTTCAACGGGGCCTGCTCTCTCGAGTTTGTCAATTACAACTTCGGCGAGCCCAAATATACGGTGGATGAATGCATCCAGCGGGGGATGAGCTTCGAGGTTCCGGTCAAGATGACGGTACGCCTGGTCACCTACGACACCGATCCCGACAGCGGCGCGCAGAGCATCCGGGACATCAAGGAGCAGTCCGTCTATCTCGGCAGCATTCCCCTGATGACCAAAGCCGGGGTTTTCGTGATCAATGGCACCGAAAGGGTAATCGTCAGCCAGTTGCAGCGCTCGCCAGGCCTTTTTTACAGTCATGACGGCGGCAAAACCCACGCCGGCGGCAAATTGCTTTACTCCGCCCGGATTATCCCGGTGCGGGGCTCCTGGATCGATTTGGAGTTCGACGCCAAGGATATTCTCTACGTGCGGATCGACCGCCGCCGCAAATTCCCGGTGACCACCCTGCTTAAGGCTTTGGGCTACGGCAGCGAGGATCTCCTGCGCTATTTTTATCAGACTGAACGGATTTCCCTGAGCCGGAAGAAATTCAAGAAAAGTTTCGATCCCGAAACCATGGTGGGCCAACGCCTGTCCCACGACCTGGTCAACCCCGCCGATGGCGAGGTTCTGGCCCGCAAGGGCCGCAAGGTGGGCAAAGCCCTGGCTCAGAAAATCGTGGCCGTCGGCATCGAGGGAGTTGAGGTTGACCCAGCCGATCTGGTGGGCAAGATTACCGCCGGGGCGATCGTCAACCCTGAAACCGGCGAGGTCATGGTGCCGGTCAACAACGAGCTTACCGAGACCCTGCTGGAGGAGATTGCCGCCGCCAAGGTCAAGGAATTCGAGATCCTGCTGATCGACGGCATCAAGGTTTCCGATGCCTTCCGCAAAACCCTGATGCTGGATCGGGTGGAAAGCCGCGAAGATGCGTTGATTGAAATTTATCGTCGTCTGCGGCCCAGCAGCCCCCCCACCACCGAAGTGGCGGGAAGCTTTTTCAATAACCTCTTTTTCAATCCAGAACTTTACGATCTTTCGGTGGTAGGTCGCTTCAAGATCAATGCCCGTCTCGGCCTCGATACCGATATCAGCATCCGGACCTTGACCGTTGAGGACATCATGCTGGCGGTCCGCCACCTGGCCCGACTTAAGGATGCCCAGGGTCCCATCGACGATATCGACCACCTGGGCAACCGGCGGGTTCGCACCGTGGGTGAACTGGTGGAGAACCAGTACCGGATGGGCCTGGTCCGGATGGAGAGGGCGATCAAAGAGCGGATGAGTCTCCAGGAAGTGGAAACCCTGATGCCCCACGATCTAATCAATCCCAAGCCGATCACCGCGGCGATCAAGGAGTTTTTCGGCACCAGCCAGCTCTCCCAGTTCATGGACCAGACCAACCCGCTCTCCGAGGTTACCCATAAGCGCCGCCTTTCAGCCCTGGGGCCGGGCGGACTTTCCCGTGAGCGGGCCGGTTTCGAGGTGCGTGACGTTCATCCGACCCATTACGGCCGGATCTGCCCGGTTGAAACCCCGGAAGGCCCCAACATCGGCCTTATCGTGTCGCTGGCCTCTTTTGCCCGAGTCAATGAATATGGTTTCATCGAAACCCCCTACCGCAAGGTGGAGAATCGCAAGTTGACTGACGAAATCGTCTACATGACGGCCCTGGATGAGGAAAACAAGGTGATCGCCCCGGCCCGTACCGAGCTCGACAAGAAGGGCAAAATTGCCGGCGAGACCCTGATCGCCCGCCACGACGGCGAGGTTATGATCAGTCCCACCGACGAGGTGACCCACATGGATGTGTCGCCCAACCAGCTGGTCAGCGTGGCCGCTTCCCTGGTCCCTTTTCTGGAAAACGACGACGCCAACCGGGCCTTGATGGGGTCCAACATGCAGCGCCAGGGAGTGCCCCTGCTCCGTTCCGAAGCCCCGTTGATCGGCACCGGTCTGGAAGAGGCGGTAGGCAAGGATTCCGGGGTGTGTCTGCTGGCCGGCGGGGACGGGTTGATCGAGGAAGTGGATGCCAACCGGATCGTGGTCCGCTATGACCAGCCCGGCACCGACGGCTTCACCACCGGGATCGGGATCTACCGCCTGGAGAAATATAAAAAATCGAACCAGAATACCTGCTTTACCCAGCGGCCGCTGGTGGAGCCCGGGCTGCGGGTCAAGGCGGGCGATATTCTGGCCGACGGTCCGGCCTGCGACCGGGGCGAGCTGGCGGTGGGCAAGAACGTCACCGTCGCCTTCATGCCCTGGCGGGGCTACAACTACGAGGATTCGATCCTCGTCAACGAGCGCCTGCTTAAAAAGGACACTTACACCTCTCTCCATATCGAGGTTTTTGAAACGGTGGCCCGGGACACCAAGCTGGGCAAGGAAGAGGTCACCCGCGATATTCCCAACGTCAGCGAAGAGGCGCTGCGCAACCTCGACGAGTCGGGAATAATTCGCATCGGGGCCGAGATCAAGGCCGGCGATATCATGGTGGGCAAGATCACCCCCAAGGGGGAAACCCAGCTCTCGCCGGAAGAAAAACTGCTGCGGGCCATATTCGGCGAGAAGGCCGGCGATGTCAAGGATACCTCGCTGCGGGTTCCACCCGGAGTTGAAGGGGTGGTGGTTGATGCCAAGGTCTTTTCCCGCAAGGGGGTGGAGAAGGACGAGCGGGCCCTGGCCATCGAGGAAGCCGAGATCAAGACCCTGCAGCGGGACCTAGAGGATGAACTGGCCCTGCTGGCCAAGAGTGTTCGCAACAGTCTCGGCGATCTGCTGGAAGGCAAAGTGGTGAAAGGCGAGGTTAAGGGCAAGAAGGGTGAACTGCTGGCCAAGGGCAAGAAGATCACCCGGGCCCTGCTGGATAAACTTTCGCCTTCCGAGATCAAAAAACTGGATTACGCGGACCGGGAGCGGCTTGAAGAGGAGATCAATCTCATTTTTGATCGCCATGACAGCCAGGTCAAGATGGTGCGCGATCGCTACGAGGCCAGGATTTCCCGCCTGCAGAAAGGCGACGACCTGCCGCCGGGGGTAATCCGGATGGTCAAGGTTTACGTGGCCATCAAGCGCAAGCTGGCGGTGGGCGACAAGATGGCCGGCCGACACGGCAACAAGGGCGTGGTTTCCCGCATCCTGCCGGAAGAGGATATGCCTTATTTTGCCGACGGCACCACGGTTGATATTGTCCTTAATCCTTTGGGGGTTCCCTCCCGGATGAACGTTGGCCAGCTGCTGGAGATTCACCTGGGGCTGGCCGCTAAGAAGCTGGGCGAGCAGGTCCAGAGCATGGCGGCAGCCCGGGATCTGGCCGCGGTCAAAAAGAAGCTGGCCGCGGTTTACAGCAAGGAGGAATACGAGCGCCTGGTGGCCGGCCTTGCCGACGACGACCTGCTGGAATTGGCCTCCCGCCTGGGCAATGGCTTGCACATGGCCTCGCCGGTTTTCGATGGAGCCCAGGAAGGGGAAATCCGCCGCCTGCTGGTGGAGGCGGGCCTGGATGAGATTGGCCAGATCGAGCTTTATGACGGCTTGAGCGGGGAAAAGTTCGACAACAAGGTGACCGTCGGCACCATGTACATGCTCAAGCTCCACCACCTGGTCGACGACAAGATACATGCCCGTTCCACCGGACCGTACTCGCTGGTCACCCAGCAGCCTCTGGGCGGTAAGGCCCAATTCGGCGGCCAGCGTCTCGGCGAGATGGAAGTCTGGGCCATGGAGGCTTATGGCGCCGCCTATACCCTGCAGGAATTCCTCACCGTCAAGTCCGATGATGTCGGGGGCCGGACCAGGATGTACGAACGGATCGTCAAGGGCAACAACTTCCTCGAGGCGGGCCTGCCCGAATCCTTCCACGTCCTGGTCAAGGAACTGCAGGGTCTCTGTCTGGACATGGAACTCCTCGATGACTTGCCGGTCAGGGAAAAGGGAAAATAGCCCAGCGTCCGGCCGCCGTTGCTACCGGCGGACCAAATAGATCTGCAGGATGTTGACCATCGGAAACCGTTTAACGGAAACCGAGAACCTTATATAAAGGTGTTGCCGTGGAAGAACTTTTCAGCTTTTTCGCCAAACCGAAATCTCCGACAAAATTCAAAGCCGTCCGCATCGCCATTGCCTCCCCGGACAAGATTCGGGACTGGTCCCATGGCGAGGTCAAGAAGCCGGAAACCATCAACTACCGGACCTTCAAACCGGAGCGCGACGGGCTGTTCTGCGCCAAGATTTTCGGCCCGGTCAAGGATTACGAGTGCAATTGCGGCAAGTACAAGCGGATGAAGCACCGCGGGGTGGTGTGCGAGAAATGCGGGGTCGAAGTCATCCAGTCCAAGGTGCGGCGCGAACGGCTCGGCCATATCCAGTTGGCCGCCCCGGTGGCCCATATCTGGTTTCTCAAAAGCCTGCCCAGCAAGATCGGTAACCTGCTGGACATGACATTGAAGGAACTGGAGAAGGTGCTCTACTTTGATTCCTACGTGGTCACCGAATCTTCTGAAGCATCCATCACCCCGGGAAGCCTGCTCAGCGAGGAGGATTACCGCCAGGCCCGCGAAGCCTTCCCCGACCAGTTCAAGGTCGGGATTGGGGCGGCGGCCATCCGGGAAATGCTTGCGGCCATCGATCTCGCCGCCCTTTCCACCCAGCTGCGCCAGGAAATGCGGGAAACCGGTTCCGAGGCCAAGCGCAAGAAACTGGCTAAGCGCCTTAACGTCACCGAAGCCTTTCTTGAGTCGGGCAACCGGCCCGAGTGGATGATCCTTGAGGTTATCCCGGTCCTGCCCCCCGACCTGCGCCCTTTGGTGCCCCTGGAAGGCGGTCGCTTTGCCACCTCCGACCTCAATGATCTCTATCGCCGGGTGATCAACCGCAACAACCGCCTCAAAAGGCTCTTGGAGCTTGATGCCCCCGAGATCATCATCCGCAACGAAAAACGGATGCTGCAGGAGGCGGTGGACGTGCTCTTCGACAACGGCCGGCGGGGCAAGGTGATCACCGGCCCCAACAAGCGGCCCCTGAAGTCGCTTTCCGACATGCTCAAGGGCAAGCAGGGCCGTTTTCGCCAGAACCTGCTCGGTAAACGGGTGGACTACTCGGGCCGCAGCGTCATCGTGGTCGGTCCCCACCTGCGCCTGCACCAGTGCGGCCTGCCCAAGAAGATGGCCCTGGAGCTCTTCAAACCCTTTATTTACAACCGCCTCGAGGCCAAGGGGCTGGTTACCACCATTAAGAGCGCCCGCAAGATGGTGGAGAAGGGGACCAAGGAAGTCTGGGACGTGCTCGACGAGGTGGTCAGCGAATACCCGGTGATTCTCAACCGGGCCCCCACCCTCCATCGCCTCGGGATGCAGGCTTTTGAGCCGACCCTGGTGGAGGGCAAGGCCATTCAGCTCCATCCCCTGGTCTGCACCGCCTTCAATGCCGACTTCGACGGGGACCAGATGGCGGTCCATGTGCCCTTGACGGTGGAAGCCCAGATGGAGGCCCGGGTGTTGATGATGTCCACCAACAACATCCTCTCCCCGGCCAACGGCGAACCGATCATCATCCCCTCCCAGGATATTGTGCTCGGGCTCTACTACCTGACCCGGGAGCGTTTTTTCGCCCTGGGCGAGGGCAAATGCTTCAGCTCCCCGCGGGAAGTGCGGCTGGCCTACGATTTCGGCGAGGTCCATCTCCAGGCCCGGATCAAGGTCCGGATCGACGGCGAGATGGTGGAAACCACCCCCGGCCGGATCCTGGTGGGCGAACTGTTGCCTGCCGGGTTGCCCTTCTCCCAGATCAACAAGGTGCTGGGCAAGAAGCAATTGGCCAAGATCATCGATTATTCCTACCGTCATTCCGGCACCAAGTCCACGGTTATCCTGGCTGATCGGCTCAAGGACATGGGCTATGAATATTCGACCCGGGCGGCGATTTCCATCTGCCTCAACGACATGAAGATTCCGGTGAGCAAGGATGAAATCCTCGACAAGGCTGAAGCTCAGGTGCTGGACGTCGACCAGCAGTACCGTGACGGCTTGATTACCCCCGGGGAAAAATACAACAAGGTCGTCGATATCTGGTCCCGGGCCACCGACAAGGTAGCCAACGACATGATGGATGAAATGAAGGTCGAGTACTTGCGGGACAAAAACAATAAGCTGGTGGAACAGCCCAGCTTTAACTCGATCTTCATCATGGCCGATTCCGGCGCCCGGGGCAGCCGCGACCAGATTAAGCAGCTGGCCGGGATGCGCGGCCTGATGGCCAAGCCCTCGGGCGCGATCATCGAGACCCCGATCAAGGCCAACTTCCGCGAGGGTCTGTCGGTCCTTGAATACTTTACCTCCACCCACGGCGCCCGCAAGGGTCTGGCCGACACCGCACTCAAAACCGCCAACTCGGGTTATCTTACCCGCCGCCTGGTGGACGTGGCCCAGGATGCCACGATCATCGAACGGGACTGCGGAACCCTCGACGGGATCGTCATCGAGGCCCTGGTTGAAGGTGGCGAGGTGATCCAGCCGGTGGGTGACCGGATCTTGGGCCGAGTGGCCCTGGATGATATCATCGACCCCTACACCGGCGAGGTTCTGGTGGAAGCCAACGAGGAAATCACCGAGGACCGGGTGGCCCGGATCGATGAGGCCGGCATGGACCGGGTCCAGATTCGTTCGGTGCTGACCTGCAAATCCCAGCGCGGGGTTTGCAGCCTCTGCTACGGGCGTGATCTGGGCCGCGGCCACATGGTCAATATCGGGGAAGCGGTGGGGATCATCGCGGCCCAGTCCATCGGGGAACCCGGCACCCAGCTGACCATGCGGACCTTCCATATCGGCGGTACCGCCAGCCGGGCCGCCGAGCAGGCCGAGGTCCGGACCCGGCACGGGGGCACGGTCAAGTTCATTAATCTGCATACGGTTCGCAATGCCGCCGGTCGCCTGGTGGTGATGACCCGCAACGGCGAAGTCGCCATTCTCGGGGTAAAGGGGCGGGAGCGCGAGCGTTATCATATCAACTACGGGGCCCAGGTTTATGTTGAGGAGGACGCCGAGGTTGAGGCCGATACCCTGCTCGCCGACTGGGATCCCTACACCATTCCCATCGTCAACGAGATCGGCGGGACCATCAAGTTCGGAGATATCATCGAGGGGGTCACCATGCAGGAGCGGGTCGATCCGGTTACCGGCAAGTCCAGCTCGGTGATTATTCAGTCCCGGGCCGGCCAGTACAATCCCCGGATTGCCCTTAAGGATGAAACCGGCAAAACCGCTAAGCTGCCCAAGACCGGAACCCCGGCCCGTTACTCGCTGCCGGTGGGTACGATCATCGGGGTCAAAGAGGACGACGAGGTTCTGCCCGGGACTATCCTGGGCAAAATCCCCCGGGAAACCACCAAGACCAAGGATATTACCGGCGGTCTGCCTAGGGTGGCCGAACTTTTCGAGGTTCGCAAGCCCAAGGAATATGCGGTGATCAGCGAGATTGACGGCCAGGTCAGCTTCGGCAAGGATCTCAAGGGCAAGAAGCGGGTAATAATCACCCCCGAACTGGGTGAACCCAAGGAATACCTGATTCCCAAGGGCAAGCACGTCATCGTCCATGAAGGCGATTACGTCAAGGCCGGCGAGGCCCTGATGGACGGTTCTCCCGACCCCAACGATATCCTGCGGGTAATGGGGGTCAAGGAGCTGGCCAAGTTCCTGGTCAACGAAGTCCAGGAAGTGTACCGGCTCCAGGGCGTCAAGATCAACGACAAGCACATCGAGGTCATCGTTCGCCAGATGCTGCGGCGGGTCCAGATCACCAGCGTTGGGGACTCGACTTTCATGCTAGGCGAACACGTGGAGTGGTGGCGCTTCAGCGAGGAGAATGAAAAACTGGTGGCCGAAGGGGCCCGGCCGGCCACCGCCGAACCGGTACTGCTCGGGGTGACCAAGGCTTCGCTGTCCACCGACAGCTTCATTTCCGCGGCTTCCTTCCAGGAGACCACCAAGGTCCTGACCAATGCCGCCATGGCGGGCAAGGTCGACCTCCTGAACGGGCTTAAGGAAAACGTCATCATGGGCCGGCTGATCCCGGCCGGGACCGGCGTCGAACGATACGCCATCGAGGAGTAAACGGGCGGCAGCACCGCATCTTGGCGCGATCAGCCCCGGCGATATACTGGAGTATAATCGCCGGGGCTGCTTGCGCCAATCTACGGCACTGCCGCCCGTTTGCAGGCTTGCGAATGTTGCAATAAAAACTCTTTCTCTTCTCTTGTGGGAGGGAGCAACAGGTTTCTGTTCGGGCAAAAACCGCTTTATAGTTGGTTTGGGGCCGGGGCTTCGCCTTAAGATTTGCTTGACAAGGCGGTGGGCTTCGGGTACAAATTCCGTTTTCCCGCTGCCCGGCCGCCGGCCGATCAGCAGAGAGCAAAAAATCAGGAGTTGCATGCAATGCCGACAATCAACCAGCTGGTCCGCCAGGGCCGGACGAAAAGGGTCAAGAAAACCAATACCCCGGCCATGAAAGGCTGCCCGCAAAAGCGCGGGGTCTGTGTCCGGGTATATACCACCACCCCGAAAAAGCCCAACTCCGCGTTGCGGAAGGTGGCCAGGGTGCGCTTGACCAACGGGATCGAGGTGACATCCTATATTCCCGGCATAGGCCATAACCTTCAGGAGCATTCCGTGGTCCTGATTCGCGGCGGCCGGGTCAAGGACCTTCCTGGTGTTCGTTATCATGTCGTGCGTGGCACCCTGGATACCCTGGGAGTGGCCAACCGCAAGCAGGGGCGTTCCAAGTACGGTGCCAAGCGACCCAAGTAATTTGAATCACCTCATGGCGAGGAGAAGCTAGAATGCCGAGACGCAGAGTAGTTGCCAAAAAACCGATCACCGCCGACCCGCGTTATAATAGTGTGGTGGTTTCCAAGTTTATCAACCGGATCATGTTGGCGGGCAAAAAAAGCACGGCCCGGGCCATTTTCTACGATGCCATGGATCTGCTGGAAACCAGGATCAAGGAAGCAACCCCCATTGAAGTTTTTGAAGGCGCCGTGGATAAGGTGCGGCCGCGGGTTGAAGTTAAATCCCGACGGGTAGGCGGCGCCACCTATCAGGTCCCCATGGAGGTTCGTCCCGAACGGCGCAACGCCCTGGCCTTGCGTTGGCTGGTTGCATATGCCCGGCAACGTCCCGGCAAGACCATGGCGGAAAAGCTGGCCGCCGAGCTGGCCGATGCTTTTCAAAACCGGGGAGCAGCGGTTAAAAAGAAAGAGGATACCCACCGGATGGCCGACGCCAACAAGGCTTTCGCCCATTATCGCTGGTAAGATGGCGGCTGGCGGCTTCGTGCCCCGCCCCGGCCGCCGGACGGTCAGCTCTGCCGGGCCCGCCTGAGCGCAACCGAGGTCCGGCCGAACGTTTCCCAAGCCTGATATGATGGCCTTAAAAAATTGGGAAATTCCTTCCTGGTTCACTCCCTGGTTGACAAACGGGGACGGACAAGTTAAATACCCCCTTTTTGCGGTACCCTTGGGGTAAGGAAGGAGAATGGTCGTGGCTGGCGAGGACGATTTATCGCGATTGCGTAACATAGGCATCATGGCCCACATCGATGCCGGCAAGACCACCACCACCGAGCGGATACTTTTTTATACCGGTCGCTCGCACAAGATGGGCGAAGTCCATGACGGCAATGCCATCATGGACTGGATGGAGCAGGAGCAGGAAAGGGGGATTACCATCACATCCGCTTCCACCACCTGTAACTGGCGCGACTTTCGTATCAATATAATTGACACACCCGGGCATGTGGACTTCACCATCGAGGTGGAGCGTTGCCTGCGGGTTCTCGACGGGGCGGTGGCGGTATTCTGTGCCGTCGGCGGGGTTGAGCCCCAGTCGGAAACCGTATGGCGCCAGGCGGACAAGTACAAGGTCCCGCGGGTCGCCTTTATCAACAAGATGGATCGCAGCGGCGCCGACCATGAGCGCTGCCTGCGGATGATGATCTCCCGGCTCAATACCGTGCCGTTGTTGACCCAGTTGCCGGTGGGCCGGGAAGAGAATTTTCAGGGCGTCATCGATCTCGTTGGCGAGAAGATGCTGCTCTTCGATGAAGCCTCGCAGGGGGCCAAGGTTCTCGAGGAACCGATCCCTGCCGACCTAATTGCAGAATCCACGGCCGCACGTATGGCCCTGATCGAGAAGTTGGCCGACTTCGATGATGGGGTCATGGAGAAATTCCTGAACGAACAGACGTTCACGGCAGCCGAGCTTTATCGTGCGATCCGCTCGGCCACCCTTAGCTTGCAGGTGGTGCCGGTTCTGTGCGGCAGTGCCTTCAAGAACAAAGGGGTACAGCCCCTGCTCGACGCCGTGATCGATTATTTGCCGTCCCCCTTGGATGTCCCCCCGGTACACGGGGTTGACCAGGAGGGGAATGAAGGGAGCCGCCAGGCTGAAGACCGGGAAAAGCTCTGTGCCCTGGCCTTCAAGATTACTTCCGATCCCTTTGTCGACAACCTGGCTTACGTGCGGGTTTACTCCGGCATCTTGAGGGTTGGCGGCAAGATTTACAATCCGCTCAAGCGCAAGCAGGAAAAAATTGGGCGGATGATGCGCATGCACTCCAACAAGCGCGAAGAGATCAAGGAGTTGCATGCCGGTGAGATCGGAGCCGTGGTAGGCCTCAAGTTCACCACCACCGGGGATACCCTTTGCGAATCGGGCGATTATTTCGTCCTGGATACCATGGAGTTCCCGGAGCCGGTGATCAGCGTGGCCATCGAGCCCAAGGGCAAGGCCGACGAGGAAAAACTCGCGGCGACCCTGAACCGGATCGGGATTGAGGATCCATCCTTCCGGGTTCGGACCGATCCTGATACCGGACAGACCATTATCGCCGGCATGGGTGAGCTCCACCTGGAAATTATCACCGATCGCCTGCGCCGGGAGTTCAAGGTTAGGGTTAATGTCGGCCGGCCTCAGGTGGCGTACAAGGAAAGCATTTCCCGGTTCGCCCGCTCCGAGGCTAAATTTGAACATCCCACCGCGGGGGGCAAGGCCCAATACGCCCACGTGGTCTTGGAGTTCAGCCCCCGGGAAAGGGGTGAGGGCTTTGCCTTTCACAGCCGGATCGATGAAGAGCTGATTCCCGCCGCCCTGGTCGCCGCCATCGCCAAGTCGGTGGAAGACAGCATGACTTCCGGGGCGTTGCTGGGCTTTCCGGTCATCGACCTTGAGGTTGCCCTGGTAGACGGATCTTACCATGAGGACGAGTCAACTCCCCAGGCCTTCGGGGTTGCGGCCAACATGGCCTGCCGCCAGGGGATGCTGGATGCCGGGCCGATTTTGCTGGAACCGGTTATGGCGGTTGAAGTTACCGTGCCCGAGAGCTTCATGGGCGAGGTCATCGCTGATCTAAATGGCCGGCGAGCGGCGATCATAGGCAATGACGCCCTGGGCGGGGACTTGAGAGTGCTACGGGCCCAGGTGCCCCTGGCCGAGATGTTCGGTTATTCCACCGACCTGAGGTCGGCGACCCAGGGCCGGGCCAGCTACACCATGCATTTTTATCGTTACGAGGCGGTGCCGGAACATATTGCCCAGCAGATTATCAAGCGGGTCCGGGGCTTGGTTTGAATAACTGATGTTTGCCGAAGAATAAAAATAGTGCGCTGAGGAGAAGACTCATGGCAAAGGAAAAATTTCAACGCAAGAAGCCGCATGTGAACATTGGCACGATCGGCCATATCGACCACGGCAAGACGACTCTGACGGCTGCGATCACCCGGG
>Ga0114946_10001276_pt1 | contig 17316 bp, 15 predicted proteins | sample WalLakDeSediment_FD_88676 | JGI IMG/M metagenome (GOLD analysis project Ga0114946, IMG submission 88676) | Lake sediment microbial communities from Walker lake, Nevada to study Microbial Dark Matter (Phase II) - Walker Lake 11/02/13 Deep Sediment | ecosystem: Environmental > Aquatic >... | reverse complement strand
CGATGCTGAGTTCCAGCAATTCCAATTATGGAAACAATGGCGTAGGGGCGGGAGCGGCGGCCACGATCTTGTCTATTTACCACGATCTCGCTTCCGCCGCTCTCGCCCTGTCAGGCGACCGTAGAGGGGCGAGACGGCGCGGAGACAAGATCGTCTGTTTTGCCCAAGGTAATACCGCGCCGTCCCGCCCCCACCATAATTGGAATTGCTGATAAATCATACAAAAACTTGCCAGATTTCTGAGTACCGTTATACTTACGTCCCAAAATTGCCAAACAGTTGTGAAATTGTAAACTCACATACAAGGTAATTATCATCGCTCTGGCCACAGCCAAAGGGCGCGATCATTATCAGTCAAAACAAACACGGGCGTTTAACATTGCAAACACCGATTCTACAGAACCGGAGAAGCCAAATTTTTAGCACCAGGGAGCAAGGCCGTTTCCAACCTTGCTCTCTGGCGATCAGATTCCGCGCAACCAACGTCGACGCGCGCGCGGTACGATTTTCTCATCACAGCGGCATCCCAAACCTTACATCAGCAACCAACAACCACATCGTTTACTTGATGGCGCGCAGCCAAGTCTAAACGGCCGTTGCGCGCCATACCCGTACCCTTACGCACTTATCCGAAGGAGGTGAGCGCCAGCCGATTCATATCAATCAATATCTTGAAATACACGCTGAATTGACGATCCCTTAGTTTATTTTTTTGATGGAGGAGAAACGACAATCATGAACAAAAAATCCCTTTCCTTTTTCGTTATGGTCCTAATGCTTGCCCTGACGCTCGTCGCCTGCGGCGGCGCAGATGACTCCGGCCAGGTGGCTGAATTGCAGGCCCAGGTAGCCGATTTGCAGGCCCAACTGGCCGCCGCCCAGGCGGCGACCGGCGCCCAGGCGGCGACCGGCGCCCCGGCCGCCGACGCCCCCGCCCCCGCGCCCACCGGCGATACGCTCCAAACCGTCCGCGCGCGCGGCGTGCTGAAGTGTGGTGGAAACCAGGCCGTGCCGGGCTTTGGCTACATCAATCCCGACACGAATGACTTTGAGGGCTTTGACATTGACTTCTGCAAGGCCGTTGCCGCGGCCGCGCTGGGCGACGCCAACGCCATTGAGATCCGCCCCACCACTGCCAATGAGCGCTTCCCCGTGCTCCAGTCCGGTGAAATCGACGTGCTGATTCGCAACACGACCTGGACCCTGAGTCGCGACACCCAACTGGGCGCCGACTTCCAGCCCACCACCTTCTACGACGGGCAGGGCATGATGGTCCGCCGGGCGGACAACATCAACTCCCTTGAGGACCTGGAAGGCGGCACGATCTGCGTGCAGTCCGGCACGACCACGGAAAAGAACCTGGCGGACGTGTTCCGGGCGCGCGGCATCAGCTTCCAACCGGTCGTCTTTGACGACGCGGACCGCACCCGCGAGGCGTATGAAGCCGGCCAGTGCGATGGTTTCACCACCGACAAATCCGGCCTGGTTTCGCAGCAAATCCTGCTGGCCGAACCGGAAGCACACGTCATCCTTGAGGAGACCATGTCCAAAGAGCCGCTGGGCCCGATGACCCGCCACGGCGACAATAACTGGGGCGACATTGTGATGTGGACGGTGAACTGCACCATCGAGGCGGAAGAATTGGGCATCAACTCAGCGAACGTGGACAGCTTCCTGGGCGGCGAGAACCCGGTGATTCAGAACCTCTTAGGTGAAACGGGTGACCTGGGCGCCGGCATGGGCCTGTCCAATGATTGGTGCTACCAGGTCATCAAGCAAGTGGGCAACTACGGGGAAATTTACGCCCGCAACCTGGGACCCAACACCCCATTTAACCTACCGCGCGGCTCGAATAACCTGTGGACCGAGGGTGGCTTGCTCTACTCGCCCCCATTCCGTTAATGCGCAGCCTTTAGCACAGTCAATTTGAACACAGCCCGGCAAAAGTTGCCGGGCTGTGTTTACCCATCCTTGCGGGGAAACAATTATGGCGCAACACCCCCCCCCTATTCCTCAACATCAGGAGAGAATTCCTTTTTGGCGCGACGGCCGTGTGCTTGGGGTCCTGGCGCAGGTTCTCTTTGTTACGATGGTGCTGCTGGGGGCCAGTTGGCTGCTAAACAACGTGAGCAGCAACATCGGTACCCTGGGCTCATTCCGCTGCCCGGACGGCACAGATAGCTTCCGCTGCGGCTTTCTTTTTCTGCAGATCGACGCCCAATTCGACATTGCCGAAAGCGTCGTCGACTATACACCCAGCGATCCCTATGCGCGGGCAATTGTGGTTGGCGCTTTGAATACGGTCAAAGTCGCCTTCTTCGGCATTATATTGGCGACCATTTTAGGCACGCTGACCGGTATTGCGCGACTGTCTCGTAACTGGCTGGTGAGTAATCTGGCCAAGTGGTACGTGGACTTCTTTCGCAACACGCCGCTGCTGCTGCAATTATTCTTCATCTACTTTGGCGTTATTTTGCTCTTACCGAACATCCGGGAGGCAATCCAGCCGTTTGGCCTGCCCTTTTACCTGAGCCAGCGCGGCATCAATATACCGGGACCGGTGTTTATGCCCTCCCTTCGCGTCTGGCTGCTCTTTTTGCTGGGCGGCGCGGCGGTAGCGGTGGTAGTCTGGCTGCTGCTAGCGCGGCGCGAGCGCCAGGTGGAACGCAGCTTAAACAGTACACGCTGGTCGCTGCTGGCCTTCAGCGTGGTGGCCGCGGCCGGCTGGTTAATGGCCAACGCCGCCATTAGTTCGCAGGCGATCTTGCTGTCTGAAACGCTGCCGGCCACGGAGTTTGCAGACCTGCCGGAGATAGTGGCGCAGCGGTTAGGGGGCATAGAGCTGGCGGAAGTGGAAACGGCCGTCGCCGAGGGCCGCCTCACGCGCGACCAGGTCAACGCCGCCGCCCTCACCATCTGCGCCGTGCGTGACGCCCCCTCCGAAGCAAATCTGGCCGCCCAACTGCGGGCTGACGACGCGCCCTACGTCGTCAAACGGAGCGGCCGGCTGGATCAGGCCGCGCGCGCCTTCGCCGCCGGTGAATGTGAATTGCTGGCGGCGGCCGAAAGCGACCTGATTGCCAGCCAGGCAGCGTTGACCGGCATTGCCTATCGCCTGCTGCCCATTGCCGAAGCGCCGCTGCGCTTCTCAATTCCCCGGCTGGAGGGGCTGAACTTCCAGGGCGGCATCAAGCTCACCCCCAGCTTCGCCGCGCTGCTCATCGGCCTGGTGCTGTATACCGGCGCGTTTATCGCCGAAATTGTGCGCGCAGGCATCCAATCCGTGCCCAAGGGTCAGTCCGAAGCGGCGCGCGCGCTGGGCCTGACCGAGTCACAGCGTCTGCGCCTGGTGGTGCTGCCCCAGGCGCTGCGGGTGATCATTCCCCCCTTGACGAGCCAATATCTCAACCTGACCAAAAACTCCTCGCTGGCAATTGCCGTAGGCTACGCCGATTTGTGGGCTATTTCCTATACCACGCTCAACCAGTCGGGGCGTCCGGTGCAGGTCTTTATCATTGTGATGGCTGCCTACCTGAGCTTCAGCCTGTTGATTTCCTTCCTGCTAAACCAATATAACCGGCGCATCGCCCTGGTGGAGAGATAAAGATGACCACACGCGAACCAACCGTACCCATAACCAGGCAGCGACGCGAAATTCATTTTGATGGGCGACGCATTTTCCGGGAGCACTTCGGCCGTAGCTGGTGGCTGGCGCTCTGGCTGCTGCTGTTAGCCTACGTCACACTGCTTTACACGCTCAATCAATTCGGCCAGGCAACGTTGACGACCACGGCCGTCGCCGTCATCTGGCTGGCTACGCTAAGCGCCACCGTCTACAATGAGATGACGCACGCCCATCACCCGCTGACGCTCTGGTTGAAAGACAACCTGTACAGCAGCGTCACCAACGCCCTGCTGACGCTGCTGCTGACGCTGCTGATTTTGGCCGCCGTGCGCGGCTTCGTGGATTACGCCATTGTGCGCGCCAGCTTCACCACCGATCCCGACCTGGCCAAGGCGACTTTGGCCCAGTATGAAAAAGCGGGCGCCAATTGGGGCGCGGTCATCGCCAATATGCGCAACCTGATGGTCTTCCGCTTCCCGCGCGCGGAGACGTGGCGACTCACCTTCGTCGTGGGCTACCTGGGGCTGATGCTGCTGGCGAGCGCCTTCGTTTACACACAGCAGCGCCTGCGCCGTTCGCGCATCCGCCAGGGGCTAAACTATTTGTGGATCATCACGCCGATTGTGACGTTTGCGCTCCTGTTGGGGATAACGATTACGCCGGGCGCATTACAGAGCGTCTTGGTGCAAACGGCCGTTTTGCTGCTCTTGTTGGGCGCGCTGTTTTACGCCAGCAAATACCTGCTGCGACGCTTTCAGCATGCGGCCGTTGGCCTGGCGCTGATCCTGGTCTGGGCAGCGGCCGTTGCGGGCGCGCTTTACCTGACGTTGGAGAACGTCACCTTCAGACTTAACCCAGACGTAGCCTGGGGCGGCATGCTGCTAACAATGATCATTGCCGTATTTGCGGTTGTCGCCTCCTTCCCGCTGGGCGTCATGCTGGCGCTGGGCCGGCGCAGCCAGATTCGCGGCGTGCCCTGGTGGCTCACGGGGCTGACGGCCGGGCTGCTGACCATCTACCTGCTCGTCAACAGCAGCCTGCCTGCCCTGGCCAGCGCCAGGGGTTTGCTCGGCTCAATTCTGGCTTTCTGGCCCCTGCTCGTGCTGCCCATTGCCTACCTCTTTCAGAAAAATTTCAAGGGCAACGTCGTCGCTGCCTTCTCGACCATCTACATTGAATCGGTGCGCGGTGTGCCGCTCATTACCGTGCTCTTTATGTCCATTATCCTCTTCCCCATCTTGCTGCCGCCGCGCATGGAAATTCTGAGCACGTGGCGCGTCATGGCCGCCGCGGCTCTCTTTGCGGCCGCCTACCTGGCGGAAAACGTGCGCGGCGGGTTACAGGCCATTCCCAATGGACAGTATGAAGCAGCCGATTCCATCGGCTTAAATACTTTCCAGAAGTACCGGCTGATTATTCTACCCCAGGCCATTCGCATCGTCATCCCGGCCATCGTGGGCCAATTCATCGGCCTCTTCCTGGATACCACCCTCATCGCCATCGTCGGCCTGGTGGAGCTTTTGGGCGTGGCCAATCTCATCACTGCTCAGCCCAACTGGCTTGGCGTGCGCCGCGAACCATATATCTTCCTGATGTTTGTCTACTTCTTTGGTAGCTGGCTCATGGTCACGCTCAGCCGCCGCATGGAGAGCCGTACCGACCGCTAAGCCGCTCGGAAACGCAAACTAAAAGAGAGTGAAGCAATGACAACAAACAACCCTACTGAACACCAAGAAGTAATCGTCTGCCAAGACGTGCAAAAATGGTATGGTGATTTCCACGCCCTAAAGGGGATCAGCCTGACGGTCAAAAAAGGAGAGGTGATCGTCATTTTGGGACCGTCCGGCTCCGGCAAATCCACTTTTATCCGCTGCCTTAACCGGCTGGAAGAGCATCAGGAAGGCGAGATCGTCATCGAAGGCACCACGCTCAACTACGACGTGCGCAATATCGCCGAAATCCGGCGCGAAGTGGGCATGGTCTTCCAGCAGTTTAACCTGTTCCCCCACCTGACGGTGTTGGAAAACGTGACGCTGGCGCCCATTCACGTGCGCAAGTGGACGCACGAGCATGCCGAGGAACGGGCTATGTTCTGGCTGAATCGCGTAGGCATTCCGGAGCAGGCCCACAAGTATCCCGGCCAGCTTTCGGGTGGCCAGCAGCAGCGCGTAGCCATCGCGCGTACGCTGACGATGGAGCCGAATATCCTGCTCTTTGACGAGCCAACGTCGGCGCTGGACCCGGAGATGATCAAAGAGGTGCTGGACGTGATGCGCGACCTGGCGCAAAGCGGCTATACGATTCTGGCCGTCACCCACGAGATGGGTTTTGCCCGCACGGTGGCCGACCGGGTGATCTTTATGGATGCCGGGCAAATTGTGGAAGAGAATACGCCGGGAGATTTTTTCAGCAATCCCAAGAACGATCGCACCAAGCTATTCCTGTCACAAATTCTGAACCATTAGCAGGCAGATTGCAGCCACAAACGGCCGTTGCGCGCGCAACGGCCGTTTGTGATCACCCCTCTTTTATCCCCGCCGCCGGCCGGATCGCGCCGGCGCGCCCCGTCCAGCTGGGGCGCAGGTAGATAAACCAGTACGCAAAGCCCACCATGACGGCCCCGCCGACAATATTGCCCAACGTAACCGGGACCAGGTTGCGCACAAAGAAATTGGCCCAGGTCAGCGCCGTGTAGTCGCCCGTCGCCTGGCCAATCGACGTCCAAAAGGCGGCCGGCGCCGCGCCCCGAATCAGCAGCCCCACCGGGATGAAGTACATGTTGGCAATGCTGTGCTCAAAGCCGCAGGCCACGAAAGCCGTAATGGGGAAGATGATGGCCAAAATCTTATCCGTCGTGCTGCGCGCGCTGGCGCACAGCCAGACGGCCAGGCAAACCAGCGCGTTGCAAAAGGCGCCCAGCAGAAAGGCCTGCACAAAGGTGAATTGGACCTTGGCGTGCGCAATGTTCAGGGCGTTCAATCCCACGCCGCCATTGTTAAACAGATATTGGCCGCTGAAGAAGATGAGCACGGCCGTCGCCAGCGCGCCGATAAAATTGCCCAGGTAAACCACGCCCCAGTTGCGCAGCAGTTGGCGGGTGGAAACACGGCCGTTGGCCCAGGCCATCACAATCAGGTTGTTGCCGGTAAACAACTCCGCGCCGGCCACCACCACCAGGATCAGGCCCAGGCAAAAGGTCAGCCCGCCCACCAGCTTGACGAGCCCAAACGGCAGCCCGCCCAGGCCCGTCGTCGCCGTCGTCGCCAGCACGGCGCCCAGAGCGATAAACGCGCCGGCCAGCACGGCCAGCGCCAGCATGCGGTAAAAGCCCAGGCTTACCTTGGCGACGCCGGCGTCTTCCGCTTTTTGCGCCATCGCCGGCGGCAACAGCGCGTCAAATGAGACCTGTTTTTGCATAACGCAACTCCCGTGAAAATGGTGGGCAAGTTTCCTACTTGCCCGCGCGCAAGAAAGAATCTTGCCCGCGCAAGAAAAAATCTTGCGCTACACGCATGTACCCTGATGTTACCGTGGGGGAAGTGTAGCGAGGGCGTGACGGCCGTTCCAGTGTCAAACGGCACCTGCCGGCCAGACGAAAATCACTACTAACGCGCCTGGGCGGTGGCGGCGCTCAGGCCGGCTACGCACGCGCAAACCCGGCCGCCAGTAAAAAACGCCGGGCCGCGCGGCTGGGGTTCGCGCGGCCCGGACGGTCTGACTAAAGTTCGTGCGCGATTTTGGCCAGGCGCTCCACAGCGCGCTCCAGCTCGCTCATGGCGGTAGCGATGGAGAAGCGCACGTGGCCTTCGCCGCTGGCGCCGAAGGCGATGCCCGGCGTGCCGGCAATCCCCGCCTTGTCCAGCAGCGCCTCGGCCAGCTCCAGGCTGTCTTTCGTGCTGTTGGGGAAGCTGGGGAAAAGGTAAAAGGCGCCCTCAATCGAGCGGCAGGCGACGCCCTCAATGGCGTTCAGCGCGGGGACCATAAAGTCGCGCCGCGCCTGGTAGGCGGCAACCATTTCCAGGATTGCATCTTGCGGCCCGGTGAGCGCCGCCACGGCCGCGTGCATCGTGAAGTTGGCCGCGGAAGAGACGGTCTGGCTGTTCATGCGCGCGGCGACCTTGAGGACCGGCGCGGGACCGACCAGCCAGCCCAGGCGCCAGCCGGTCATGGCGTAGGACTTGGACAAGCCGTTGATGACCAGCGTGCGCGCCTGCATGCCGGGCTGCGCCGCGAGGGAGATGTGGGAACGGCCGTCAAAAATCAGCTTCTCGTAAATATCGTCCGCAATAACGTACAGGTCGTGCGCCACCGCCGCCGCCACGATGGCGTCCACCTCATCCTGCGTCAGCACGCGCCCCGTGGGGTTGCAGGGGGAATTGACCATCAGGGCCTTGGTCTTGGGCGTAATCTGCGCGCGCAGCAAATCGGCCGTGACGCGGAAATTATCAACGCTGGGCAAAGAAACGGGTACCGGTACGCCGCCATACAGCGTGATCATCGGCGGATAGGAGACCCAGGCCGGCTCCAGGTACAACACCTCGTCGCCCGGATTCAGGACAGCGCCCAGGGCCAGATTGATGGCCCACTTGCCGCCGGGCGTGACGACCACGTCGGCGTCGGGGTTATAGTGCACGCCGTGCTCCTGCGCCATCTTGTCTGTAATGGCTTCAAGCAGGGGCTTAATGCCTTTCATCGGGCCGGGATAGCGATTGGCGCCGCTCTCAAGCGCTTTAAAAGCGGCAGCGGTGATGTGGGCCGGCGTGGCGAAATTCGGATCGCCGCCGGCCAAAGCAATCACGTCGTGGCCCGCGGCTTTGAGCGCATTGGCTTTATCGTTCACCGCCAGCGTGACGGAAGCGGGAATGCCGCTGATGAGTTGGGATAAATCTTTCATGCACCTCTCTCCTTGTAAATGGTGTGCTCGACTGCAACCACACCGGCCCTGGGAAAATTGCTATGGAGCCAGGACCAGGGGCTGCGAACCGTAAGGGCTAATTCTAACAGAGGTGTGAACATTGTCGATAGAGATGAGCAGCTTGCAAATATTGCAGATCGTGCTTGACAAATTCAACACAACTATTATACTATCGGTATAGTACCAAAGGTGAAATGACGTGACTTCAAAGCACGATGAGCTGCTGGAACAATGGGAACAAAACTACAAGCGCGGCTTGCTTAGTTTTTGGATTTTACTGGCACTCAGTGAGCGCGAAATGTACGCATATGAAATGGGCAACGAAATACGCCTTCTGAGCCAGGAGACGATCGTCGCCGACGACAACAGCATTTATCGCGCGCTGAAGCGCTTTGCCGACTCCGGCCTGGTGTGCAGTGAGCAACGGCCGTCTGAGGTCGGCCCCCCGCGACGCTATTTTTTACTATCCGATCTGGGCCGAACCTTGCTCAAACAGTTTATTATGCGTAATCTGACCGTGTTTCAAGCGCCGCGTGTGGTTAAGGCAATGGAACAGGCAGCCGCTTGAGATTTGCCGGCGCTGAATGGGTAGGAGATTAACCATGACGATGAAAGTTTCAGCCGAAGACATTTTCGAACTAAACCCAAAGGTGGATGAGACGCTGTTGACGCGGCTGGACGTGTATAAAAATCGATTGTACGTCGCATTGGGCATCGCGATCACGCTGGTAGCGCTCATTCCGGAACTGACCTACCTGGAGACGCCCATGGCTCCTTTGATCCTTTTCGGACTCATGGTCTACGGGATTGGACAAGGAAGCTACCTGCTGTTTTTTCCCAGGTGGCGCACCGTGCCTCTAGCCCAACGTAGGCCACTGATTGTGCGGGCGTTTCTCCTTCCGCTGGTGGTTTTGGCCTTCATTCCCGGCATGGGCATCTTCATCGGTGACGAAGAGGTATTTCCGCTCCTTGTTGTGCTTGGACTGCTGGCCTACGGTCTGCATCGACTGAATAAGCGCTGGGCGCGTCTGGCTAAAGCAGACGACGAAGAGCTGTTTCCATAGCGCCAACAAACATACAACGAGGGTCATGTATCTGCAACCTGACAGCGTCACGGCCGTTGTCCTCGGCGTCATGCAAGATGGCGGGCTGCCCCACGTGGGCTGCCGCTGCACGCGCTGCGCGGCCGCCTTCGCCGACCCGTCGCGCGCGGAGTACGCCGCCTGCCTGGCCATCGTCGATACGCGCCGCGCGCCCGCCGGCGTCTGGCTGCTCGACGCGACGCCGGACATCAAGTGGCAGCTTAACCTGCTGGCCGGCGCGCTGGGGCCGCACCCGACGCGCCCGGAGCGGCTGCGCCAGCCGGACGGTATCTTTCTGACGCACGCGCACCTGGGTCACGTGGGCGGTCTGCCGCAGCTTGGGCCGGAAGCGCTGGCGGTGGAGGGGCTGCCCATTCACGCCACGGAGGCGCTGGTAGCGCTACTACGCGAAAACAGGCTGTGGCGGCCGGCGGCGGCAAGGCTGGATTTACGGCCGTTTCTGCCCCACCAACCCATTCCCCTCGCCGGCGACTTGACCGTCACCCCGCTGCCCGTGCCGCACCGCGACGAGTGGGGTGCGGGCACGGTCGCCTTCCGCGTGCAGGGGCCGGCGCGCAGCCTGCTCTACCTGCCCGATATCGACGCCTGGGCGCAGTGGCCGGCGGCGGACGCCGTGTTGGGCGGCGTCGACTTTGCGCTGGTGGACGCGACCTTTTACGGCCCGGACGAGCTGGGCGGGCGCGCCCCCGTCGCCCATCCCCTGATCCCCGACACCCTCGCGCGCTTCGGCGCCATCCCCGGCCGGCTCGTGCTCACCCATTTCAACCACACCAACCCCGTTCTGGATAGCCACAGCCCGGCCCAGCAAACCGTCACCGCCGCCGGCGCCCGCCTCGCCGCTACCGGTCTCACGTTTACGCTCTAACCCGGCTAGTTAACCGGCTGCGCGCCGGCGCCGAGAAGCACAGCGAAAACAAAAATTCTCCGCGCCCCTCCGCGCCTTCTCCGCGCCGCTCCGCGTTCCTCTCTAAAACGTCGTGCGACCCTGTTGCCGGCTGGGCGAGTGGGTGAGGAAGTCGTGGGCGAAACGGCCGTTGTACTGCTCCAGCAGCTCCGCTGCGCGCGCGGCGCTGTGCGAGGCCACCAGCAGCCCGGCGTGGTAGGGCTTGTCCAGCCGCCAGACGATCTCCGGATCGGTGTAGCCCGATAGATCGGGATATTCCTGGCGCGCCAGGCAGATAATCAGCCCGGCGTGCTCGTCGCGGTGCGGGGGCAGTTGGTACGCCTCGCCGCGCAGGTCGGCCACGACAATGCGCGCCGCCTCGCCCCACAGCTCGATGTCCGTGGCGGCTTTGACCATGCGATCAATATTGGCCCCGCCCACGCGCGCGGCGGTTTCGAGGAAGTAGAAACGGCCGTCGGCGTGCGCGCGGATAAACTCAGTATGGCTGACGCCCTGCCCCAGCCCCAGCGTGCGCAGCAGTTCAGCGTTGCGCGCCAGCAGCGTGCGCCCCGGCTCCGCGTCGCGCGCCAGCGTGCGCGTGTTGAAGATACCGCCGCCCTGCGTGATCGCGAGCGGCGGGGCGCCGTACTGGCTGGCGATGGCAAAGACGGGCGCGTCGGCCCACCAGAGCGAATCGACGTGGAAAACGTCGCCGGGCACGAACTGCTCCAGCAGGTAGTACGACTGCTGGTCGCCCAGCTCGTCGAGCGTGCGCCACAGCCGCTCGCCGTCGTGGAGCTTGCGGATGCCCATCGCGCCGGCGTCGAAGCGCGGCTTGAGCACCCACGGCGGCGGGACGCGCGCCATGAAGTCGCGCAGGCGGTCGTAGTTGAAAACGGCCGTAAATTCCGGGGCCAAAATCCCCGCCCGCCGCGCCGCGCCGCGCATAGCCAGCTTGTCGCGGAAGTGGCGCACGCGCGATTCGCCCAGGCCGGGCAGGCGCAGATGCTCGCGCAGAGCGGCGGCCGTAGCCACGTCGTAATCATCCAGCGCCACGATGCGGTCGATGGCGTTGCCGCGCGCCAGGTAGCTGACGGCGTAGGTGATGTTGGGCTGCGTGTGCAGGTCGGGCATCTGAAAATGCAGGTCGATGCTCTCCCAGGGCCAGGGATGGCCGGCAAAGGCCTCCGGCGTGACGAGGATGACGCGGCATCCCTGCCGCTTGGCCTCTAAAATGAAGGGGATGCCCTTGAATTCGCTGGCCAGGCAGAGGATGGTAAACGGCCGTTGTGTATCCATGCTGATCTCCCAAAAATTGTTCACGTCTCCGCCAAATCATTATCCATTTGCGCCAGGGTGACCCGCAGGGCGCCCCGTTGCTCCAGTTCCGCGGCGGCGGCGGTGGTAAAACCGGCGCGGGCAAAGAAGGCGAAATGTACGCGCCATCCCTGCCCCTCACCGAGCAGCAGGCGCAACGTTTTGGGCGCTTTTTGTTCAACCAGTTCGCGCACGCTCTGACGGCTGACCGGTTCCGCGCCCCATTTGCATTCACCCAATAATATGTCGCGGCTGTCCCAATTGACAGCCGCTACGTCCACCTGTACGTGGCGGCTCCAATGCTGACCGATGGCCTGGGGGGTAAAGGGCAGCTCCCCCAGGCGGCCGCGCCCGGCCAGCCATTCCTGGGACAATTCCTCAAAAGCAGTTTGCCCCACAAAAGCGCGCAGTTCCTTTTGGATATGATCCAGCACCTGATTGGGCGTAAAAGCCAGCGTATCCAGGTGCGGCGCCAAAAAACGAAAGTAAAAGCGCAAATAGGGATCGCTCAAATGATACCGCCCTTGCCGCGATTTGCGCTGCTGCGCGGTGGTGAGCGTAGCCGGCAGGCGGCGTTTCACCAGTCGCAGCTCTTGCAACGTGTTTAAGTAGGTTGACAAATGGGACTGGCTAATCAAGCTGGCGTCCCCTATCTCTTTGGGCGTGTGATAACCGGCGCCAATCGCTTGCAAAATGGCGAGATAGACCGCCGGTTCGCGGACTTCATCGTACAGCAGCAGCGTCGGCTCGGCCATAAACATGCTGCCGGGCGCGGCGATCACGTGGCGGATGTTGTCGCTGAGGCTGCGCTGCGGGTCCAGCCAGCGCAGATAAGCCGGAACGCCGCCCACAATGGCATAGGCCGCCACGCGCTCTTCGGCCGACCAGCCGGGAAAAAATAGCTTTAGGGCGTAGAAAGGGAGGGGGGCCAGCGCCCATTGCCCGGTCAAACGGCCGAAAAGCGGGGAGTGATGGCTCTGAATTGTCTGCATCACGTTTACGTGGGAGCCGCACAGCACCAGAATGACGGGCGAGTTTTGCAGGTAATGGTCCCAGGCGTACTGCAGCGAGGTGAGCATGGCGCTATCGCCAGTAATGGCGTAGGGTAGTTCGTCCAGGATCAGAATTTGCCGTTTTTGCGCCAGGCGGGGAGCGCTCCACTCCCAAAATTCCGACCAGGCGGTAAAATCAATGGCGCGATTCAAAGGGGTATCGAACAGGCGCGCAAACAGTTTGCGCCGCTGCAAAGCGGGCGGCTCCTTGTCGGCCATCCAGTAGGTGTAAGGCAGGCCGCTGCCCATGGCCCAATGGCGCAATAGTTCAGTTTTGCCGACGCGGCGACGGCCGTAGAGCAGGATCATCTGCCCGCGGTCTTCACGCGCCAGGGCGTCGTCCAGGAAAGTGAGTTCGCGTTCCCGATCTACAAACATCGTTTATGCGCCCGCTTGCTCAAAATTAACCCCATACAGATTATCATAATCTGTATGGGGTTAAATGTCAACTGCTAGCGTTTGCAAATCTTCCCCTGCCGGGCCTGCCTACGCGCTAACGCCGCTTGCGCTTGGGGCGCACGGCGGCCTGGAATTCATCGCGGTAGAGTACGTCGACCGACTTTTCCTTGATGGCCAGGACGCGGTAAACCTGGCCGGTTTGCCGGCAGGCGGCGACGGTCGCCCGCCCGTAGCGCCGCCACCCTTCCTCGGTAAAGTAGAAACGGCAGTTACGGCCGATGGCGCGCCGCGGGCTGGGCATGCTCACCCAGGCCTCAATCACCGCGTCGCTCTGGCTGCTGAGCAAGCCGCTCTTCCAGAAGCGGGGCGTCTCGCGCCGCACCTCGGTCGCCGAGGCGCCCGTCTGGCGCTGCACGGCCTCCAGCAGCCGCTCGTAAGCGACGGCTTCCAGTTCGTGAAACAGTTCAATGCGGCGAAACATGGCAGATTGCGTTTACGGCCGTTGCACAACGTGCACATGTTCGCGGCCACGTTTGCCCACGACCGCGAGCAGTTCCAATTGGCGCAGCGTGTAGCTCATTTTGCGCGCCAGCCCTACCGGGCAGTGCAGCGCGGCGGCGAGTTCCTGGTTGGTAAACGGCCGTTCCCATTCCGCCGGCAGGAGCCGCAGCAAATCCTCCGGCGCGCCAAACAGCGCCCGCTCCCCCACGTCCAGCAGGCGCCGGTCGGCCACGCTCCAGCGCCGGCGCCGCCAGCTTCCCTGCCCATCGTCGCGCCAGACCTCCTCCTGCCGCGTGAGCAGCGCCTCCAGCGTCAGGTTGGGATGCGCCAGCAGCGTGGGCAGGCGCACGAGTTCGTCGAAGAGGTGCAGCACGCTGCCGCGCTTGGGCGACTTGCGGCGACTCAGCGGCGCATCGTTGGCGTCGACGCGCACAATCCATTTTTCGCGCGGGATGGGGTGCACCAGGCGCACGGGATGGCGCGGCAGCAGCGCCGCCAGCTTGGGCCGCAGGGCGTAGAGGTGGCGCGTCTGGATTTCGATCAGCAGGTCGTCGCGCACGATGTCGATCACGAAGCCGTCCACGCTGACCTCGAAGCGATCACCGGGACGGCCGTACCACCCTTTTAGCGCCGCGTGCAGAGAATTCTCGCTTAACGTGCCTATCCGGCTCACAACTGCCCCTGTATCGCGCTCCAGCCATCCAGCAGCGCCTGGTAGGCGGGGTCGTCGTAGCGGCGCAGGTCGAAGGCAGGAGCGTAATCCGGCAGCGCCCCGCCCGTAACGTGCGCCGCCAGCAGCTCGCCCGCCGCCGCCGCGGCCATGACGCCGTAGCCGGAGAGCGCGCCGATCACAAAGGCGCCCGCAACCGGCAGCGGCCCAATCAACGGCCGATTCTCGCGCGTCTTGCAGTAGTAGCCCCCGTCGATCCAGGGCTGGGGCATACGGTCCAGGTAGGCCGCCATCTGCGGGACCATCACGCACAGCCCGCGCATGAGCACTTCCTGGTATTCGGGCGGGAAGTGGAGCGGCCAGGACGGCCGTTCGACGGCGTCGATGTGGTAGGGCCAGAGCGCCAGCAGCGTCTGGCTGCCCGGTCCCCCTTCGGGCCGAAAGTGCAGCCCCGCCGGCAGCGGGTCCAGCAGCCAGGCGGTCTCCGGCGATTCGGCCAGGTCGGCGCGCTCCGCGTCCGTCCAGGGCAGCGCGATGGGATCGTTCCAGATCAAGAGCGGCGCCTCGCGCGGGGCGATGCCCAGCGCGTCGTCGAAGGCCAGCTTGGCGTGCAGCTCGTTAAAGACGGGCAGCTCCACGCCGACGAGCCGGCCCACCGCCTTGAGCAGCGGCCCGGCGGCGTTGACGAAAACGGCCGTCTGGATGCGCGCGGCGACGGAAGCGGTTTGGACGTGCACGGCCGTGACGCGCTGCTTAACCACGTCGACGCCGGTGACGCGGCCGGTGAGCAGCGTGACGCCGTGCGCGCGGGCCTGGTCGAGCAGGTACATACCCAACTGCTGCGCGCTCAGCCAGCCGCAGCGACGCGCGTGCAGCAGCGCGCAGACGCCGGAGTTGAGATAGGGGTAGTGCGCCCGGATTAGCGCCGGGTCCAGCAGCAGGTCGGCGCCGTCGGGCTGGCCGGCGAAGCCGTGGGCGGGGGAGGGCTGGTAGGGGGTGGCGGAACGGCCGTCGTGCACGCGCAGCGGCCCGGCGCCCAGGGCGGAAATTTCCTCTGCTTCGTTTTGCAGGGTGGCTTTTGTGGACGGAACGGCCGTCAGGTAAACGTAGCCGCGCCGGTTGAGGTGAAAGTAGTTGTCGCTGGCCTCTGCCAGCTCCTCCAGCAGGTCAATGCTGCGGTCCATCAAGCGCGCCATCGCGTCGCCGGGACCGGGCCACCAGTTGCGGTACGCCTCGGTCGACTTGTCGCTCGTCAGCGTCAGCGGCGCGCGCTCGTCCACCAGCAGCACGTTCCGTACGCCGCGCCGCACCGCCAGCTCGTACGCCGCCGCAATGCCGGCTATGCCCGCCCCACAAATTACGATATCGACCTTCATGTTCTCCATATCCAAACAACCTACTCAAGATTCAGACTAAACTTCCCATTGGAAGAAAGTAACCGTTCAGATGCCAGGCACTTTTCACCAGACATGGTTGGGCAAAACTCATCCGTTTTAAGTGCCTGGCATCTCTTGGGACTGAACGCTCACGCAAGAAATTTATTATTCCATCTCGTAAGGAAACCATGTTATCATCAATGGTCAAAATATCCATCCAATATCTGAAAATTTAGCCGATGAATACAAAACAATCGCTGGAGAAATTGATCGACTTTCCTCCTTCCCGCTACGTTTTGGGGAGATCTTCCATAGCTGATTTATTCCCTCCCAAGCGCAGATGTGGAATCTACGTTTTGCATTTCACAGATGGTTGGTATTACGTCGGTCAAGCAATCGACGTTACAAGGCGCTATTCACAACACTGCCAGAACCATGACGATATTGAGCGTATTAGCTTCAAACCATTTAGCGCTCAAAATCTAAACGCGCACGAGCAAAGAGTAATCGCAGAACTGGAGCGGAATGGTTACAAGCTGCGAAACGTTGCTCTGGTTAGCATTCCATATTGGGAATCTGATTTCGACGCCTTGATGTCTCCCAGCGAACAGAGTGAATGGCTGTCCAATTTGAACATCTCAAATGTAAAAGGAAAAAGAGTCGACCACCCGGAACTCAGGCAAAGATACCGGAAAAAGTTTCAGCGGCTGGAAAAGTTGCCCTTTTACCAGGATATCGCCCAAATTTTGCGTGAGTACGTCCATAAATGTATTCCATCTGTCGTCGAGGGAGAAATGTCTTTTTGGTGTTGTACCTGTCTTCCACATTACAACGACCCAACTGTCAAGATATACTCGCGCATCAATATTTATTGGCAAGAAGTCTTCACCGCATTTTTAGTTCATGGGCATGGGCAACCTTACTTCTCATTTCACCTGGCGCACTCGCTCCTGACAACACAATTTGGACCGCGCTTGTCCGGTCTAAAAACACGTTACCGGTCTCTGGAAGTGACTGACCACTATTACAATCCCGGAGGGCGAGACCAATGCAATCTCGTCATTGGCGGTATTTCGGAAACAAGACGCCTGCTGAATGATGTGAACGTATTGCCTGCAATTCGAGAATTCAATCTGCGTTTATCAAAGAAGGGCGCCTGTGTCTTCAGCAGATACCATTGTTTGGACCTGGCTGACAAGTTGATCGGCTGACGATACACCAAATTCGTTCATTATTCTAACAGGGCGCGCAAGGCCGGGATGGCCTGCGGGTCGGTGAGCAGCCAGCGGGCCAGCTCGTCGTGGGTAAGCGTGCGCTGCCACTCGCGGTAGGTCGCCTGCGGCAGATGGCGGAAAAAGAGCGCCACGACCACGAGGCCGCCGCCGTCGCGCGGGGAGGCGTAGTAGAGGGTGTTGAGAATGCCGGGCAAAGACCCGTTTTTGTAGCCGACGGTGTAAAACAGCTCCTGGTTGATG
>Ga0114946_10001275_pt1 | contig 17318 bp, 9 predicted proteins | sample WalLakDeSediment_FD_88676 | JGI IMG/M metagenome (GOLD analysis project Ga0114946, IMG submission 88676) | Lake sediment microbial communities from Walker lake, Nevada to study Microbial Dark Matter (Phase II) - Walker Lake 11/02/13 Deep Sediment | ecosystem: Environmental > Aquatic > Freshwater... | reverse complement strand
CCCCCAGCCCCGGCCACAGCCGCGCCAGCGCGACGTCGCGATCCCGGCCTCGCGCGGGGAGGAGCCGGTCGACGGCCTCGCGGCACAGGTCCGACGCCTCCCGCCAGCGCATCCGCTCGTCCAGCACCCGCGACAGGCCGACGGCCATGTCGGCCAGGGCGGCCCAGTCGCACGCCGCGACGGCCCAGCGCCACGCACCGAGCGCCTGCTCGACATCGTCCGCGTGCAGGCGCACGCGCCGCCCGCTGTGCGGATCCACCTGCTGGGCGAGGCGCGAGCGCCACACCCGCACTGCCGCCCCCCAGGCGACGCCCTCGAGGCCCTCGACGCGCGCCCGCTCGCGGCCGAAACGCGCCAGCAGCGGGTGCAGCGCGAGGCGCTCGCCGTCGTGCCGCAAGACCGCGCGATCGAGCAGGTGGCGCAGGCCGCGCCAGCGGTTCCCGCACACGTCCGCCGCCACCGCCCGATCGAGGCTGCCGGGCATGACGGCCAACCGCGCCCACGCCTCGCGATCCTCGGACGCGAGGGCATCCCAGGCCTCCTGCACCACCCCCTGGACGTCGCGCCGGCGCGTCGGCCGATCGACGTCCTCGCTGTGCAGCGGCGCCCAGGACGCCTGCACCTGTTCCTCGAGACCCTCGACGCCAAGAACGTCCACCCACGAGGCCGCGAGCTCGATGGCCAGCGGGTGGCCGCCCAACGCCTCGGCGACGCGCTCGACGGCCTCCAGGTCGAGCTGTCGCACGACACGCAGCGGCAGACGCGCCGCGGCGGTACGCAAGAACACCTGCCCCGCAGGACTCACGTAGGGCGCGAGCGCCCCGCCTTCCGCGGGACGCGACGTGGCGCGCGTCACCAGCGGATCGACCTCCACGACGACCTCCTGCGAATGGTGCAGACGCACGCGCGACGTCACGAGAAACCGGAGGCCCGTGGTTCCCCGCAGGATCTCATCGACCGTCGACAGCTGGTCGAGGTGCATCTCGAATCCGTCCAGGACCACCAGTGACCGCCGGCCTTCCAGGGCGCGCGCGACCTGTCGGCCGCCCGGGGCCCCGGGCGTCAGCTCCACGCCGAAGGCCCGAGCGATCGCCAGAGCCACCGCTTCGGGACCCTGCGTCGCTTCGAGCGACACGAGGCGCGCGCCGTCGGCGAAGGCAGCTCCGAGCTCAGCGACGAGCGCGGCGGCGAGCGTCGTCTTGCCGATCCCGCCAGGGCCGAGGAGCGTCACGAGCCGCATCTCGCGATCCCGAAGGCGCTCCGCCAGGTCGGCGATCGCGCCCTCCCGCCCGATGACCCCGCGCCGCTCGCCCGTCCAGCGCACGTCCTCGATCGGCAACCGCGGGATCGCGGTCGGCACGAGCTGGCGCGCGTCGCCCGCCGTCTTGAGGCGCCGCCACAGCTCCTGCGTGGCCGGCTCGGGCGCCTGGCCGGTCTCGCGCTCGAGCACCACGACCAGCGCCTCGTAGCGCCGCGCGACGCCGCGCCGGTCGCCCATCGCCGCCGCGGCCCGCATCGCCTCGCGCACCGCCTGTTCGTCGAGCAGATCGGACCGAACGAGCAGGTCGGCGTAGCGCGCAGCGTCGGCATGCCGCTCCTCGGCGACCGCCGTCACCAACAACGCGCGGCAGGCACGGCCCCAGTCCTCGGCAACCGCGACGCGCTCGCTGCCCAGCCACGCCGCGAACTCGTCCGCGTCGTCGATCTCGAACCCGTGCAGCAGCGGCCCCACATGCGCCGCGACGGCGTCAGCCCACCGCGACTCTGCGATCGCCCGGCGGAAGGCGGGCGCGTCGCTGTCGCACGCCAACCAGAGCCCGGAGCGATCGCGCCCGATCAGCGCGCCGAAGGGGCCGCGATCCAAGCGCATGAGGAGCTGCCGCAGTCCGGCATGCGCGTTCCGTGCCGGCGCATCGGGCCACAGCAGGGCGGCCACCTCCGCACGCCGCACCAGACAACCGCGCACGGCGAGGTAGGCCAACGCGGCATGCGGCCTCGTCGGCGCCAGCGGCAGCCACGCGCCTTCGGCGTACGCCTCGGGCGCACCGAGGACTCGGACGCCCACCTCCATGGTCGATCCCAGCGTACGCGATGGCGGCTGCCTCGATCACCGCACGGAAGCGGCCCCACTGGACGGGGCTAGTCGGCGCAAGCCTCGCACAGGACCGCCCCCACGCCGCATCGCGCCCGCCGGGGGATGGAACCGGCGGGCGCGATGAGAAGCGGTTGACGGCCGTTCGCGGCGCGCCGCGATCACCGCCGTTTGCCGCAAGGGTTCAGGGCGTCAGCTTGTGCGCGCCGGGCGCCGGGGTGACGTCCGCGACGTGGGTGCCGCCGGGGTCCCGCGTCGGGGCGGCCGCCTCGCACGGGATCACGCTGGCATCCGCGGAGGCGAACACGGGCCCGTCGGCGACCCAGTGGTGGGTCTCGCCGCCGAAGGCGATGGTGACGGCGCAGTCGGACCCGGCCGCGCAGGCCTCGAGCGCGGCCATCAGGTCCGGTCCCGCGGACGCCAACGCCGAAGTGCCGCCACCCCCGTTGCCGGCGTCGATGTAGACGCCCGTGTACGGCGACGCCGCCGTCACCGCGACGAGTGCGACGAGCACCACGAAGAGTGATGCGCCAAGGATCGAGCGAAGCTTCCGTTGGGTCATGTCGCAACCTCCGCCGTGAGGCTAGAGAACGGGGCGTGAGGTCAGCGTGAGGTCGCGGGACGTATGGCCCTGGCGCCGGGTGATCTCGTGAGCTAGACGCGGCGCGACGCCAGCGCCTGGGTCTCAGCCGCGTGAGTGCCTGCCAGCAACTCCTCGACGCACGCCAGCGTTCATGGTCGCGTCCACGGTGCGCCATTCGCGATTCGAGGTCTCCCCCAGCCCGCCCGGCCCCGGTACGTCATCGCGCGCGGTGAAACCACCGCGCGCGACGGAGGTGGTGCCAGCCACTGGGGCCGGCAGTCAAGGGATGAAGTACGGCTCGCCGCGGCACGGGATGCAGACGACGACCTGTGCACACGGCTCCGCGGCCGGCACACCGTCGCTGCGGGCGAACCCGCCCTCGCACCCCGCGCAGATGATGCACGGGCCGGCCCACGCGCTGGCCGCCGCGAGCATCACGAGTGCAACGAGCCACCAGATCATGCTCCGCGTCATGCGTGCCATTGCCCTCACCTCCACCGCGAGGTTAGGGGTGAGCCCGTAGAACCAGCGTGAAGCCAGCGTGACAGGGGCGCCCGAACGTCGGCGTCACTGCGCCAGCCACGCCTCCACCTCGTCCAACACGTCCGCCGCGATGCACGGGGCGTCCTTCGGATACGCCTCCGACGCACCGGATCCCAGCGCCGCCCGCACGGCCTCGACCTCCGCCCTCGCCTCGGACTCCAACCCCGGATGGCGGAGCGCGACGCCGGCCATGCGCGCGGCGAACGACGCCTGACCACGGGCCAGCGCGACGATCGCGGCCGCGGCGGCGATGCGGGCGACGACGCGGGGCACGTCCCACGGGCGGGCGAGCAGGACCGTGTTGCGCAGGTCTCCGAACCCGAGCTCGGGCTCGCCGAGCCGCGCGTGGGACGTGGCGACGGCGAGGTGCGCGAGCATGCGGATGATCGTTCGCCCGCCCGTGGTCTCAGGATGGCGAAGCAGTCGCTCGGCGACCTCGAGCACCTCGGTCGGCGACCCGAAGCGTGCGTGATGGGCGAGACGCAGCACGAACTCCATGAAGGCGGCCTCGGTGTCGTGGCTGGTGACGCCCGCGTACGCCTCGACATGCTGGGACGAGGCCTCCCGGTCACCTGCAGCACGCGCCAGCGCCGCCTCGGTCGCGATCAGCGCCGGGGTCAGGATCGTGTGGTTTGGATCGCCGCCGTACGCAAGCAGCGCATGCGACTGGTCGAGGCGCCGGCGGCTGGCCGTGAGATCGCCGACGTACGCGTCGCGCTGCGCGTACCCCAGGAGCACGAAGGCCAGGCCATCGCGATCTCCGAGCCGCTCATAGCGCCGCCACGCCTCGTCCAGGAGGCCCGCCGCGTGGTCCAGCTGGCCCGCCAGGATGGACAGGTGGCCCTGCAAGCCAAGCATGAGCGCCAGCCCGACGTCGTCACCGGCCCGCTCGAACGCCGCCCGCGCCTCGCGGACGTGCGCCTCCCGTTCCGGGGTGAAGTTGCCGCGCGCCAGCCTGGCGTGTGCCAGGCCCCGGGCCAGGTCGTCACCCCGCGCGTTCGCGAGCGTCAGCGCCCGGGCCGCGTTCGCCTTCTGCGCCCACGGCGTGGGACCCTCGTGGGGCCACAGCCGGGCCAGCGCGACGTCCCGTGCCCGGCCGCCGGCCGCGGCGATGAGCCTGTCCACCGCCTCCCGCCGGAGCTCGCTGGCCTGTCGCCAGCGCATGTGCCGGTCGAGGGCCCGCATCAGGCCCACGGCCATCTCCGCGACCGTCGTCCAGTCCTGGTCCGCGCACGCCCGGCGCCACACGCCGACCGCCTGATCGAGGCCGTCCGGGTGCACGACCGTACGCCGCCCGGTGTGCGGGTTCACCTGCTGGGCGATGCGGGCGCGCCACACGGCACGGGCGGCCCGCCAGGCCTCCTCGACCTCGCCGGCCTCCTCCGCGCGCTCGCGGCCGTAGCGCGCGAGCAGCGCGTGCAACTCGAGTCGCGCGCCCCTGTGCCGCAGGACCGCCCGATCGAGCAGGTGACGCAGGACCTGCCAACCGCCACCACCGACCTCGGCGGCGACCGCGGTGTCGAGGCTCCCCGGCATGACCGACAGACGCATCCAGACGCGTCGCTCGTCGGGGGCGAGCTGCTGCCAGGTCTCCTCGATCACGCCGCGGACGTCGCGACGGCGCGGTGAGCGGTCGAGGTCGTCGTTGCTCAGGGCGATCCACGAGGTGCGAAGCTGCTCCTCGAGCAAGCCCAGACCAAGCACGTCGATCCACGAGGCCGCCAACTCGATCGCCAGCGGATGCCCACCCAACGCCTCGACGACCCGCTCGACGCGCTCGAGATCGAAACCACGCACGGCGGCCAGCGGTAGCCGCCCGGCGGCGGCGCGCAGGAAGAGTTGCGCCGCCGGGCTCACCGGCGGAAGCTCGGCCACGTGCTCCGTCGACCCCCCGGTGGCGAGGGGATCGACCTCGAACACCACCTCCGCCGAGTGCCGCAACCGCACGCGCGAGGTGACGACGAACTGGAGACCGCGCGTGCCGCGCAGCAGTGCGTCCACGTACGGCAGCTCCCCGACGAACGCCTCGAAGCCGTCCAGGACCACCAGCATGCGGCGCGCCTGCAGGGCTCGAACGAGCTGCCTGCCGACCGGCGCGCGCGGCCCGACGCGGACGTCGGTCGCGCGAGCCACGGCGACCGCCACGGCCTCGGGCCCCTCGCTCCCCTCGAGCGGGACCAACACGGCCCCGTCAGGGAAGGCCGAACGGAGCTCGGCGACGAGCGCCGAAGCGAGCGCGGTCTTGCCGATCCCGCCCGGCCCCAGCAGCGTGACCAACCGCGCCTCGCGCTGCCGCAAGCGCTCGACGAGGTCGGCCAGCGCCTGCTCGCGCCCGATGAGCCCACGCCGCTCGCCGAGAAGGCGCATGCGAGCCGGCTCGACCCGGTGTGCCCTCGCCGCCCCCGTCGCTGCCGGTGGCCGCGCGTCGAGCCGCTCGTATAGCGCCCGCGTCGCCGCCTCCGGTTCGACGCCGCACTCCTGGCGCAACAGGGACGCCAGCTCCTCGTAGCGTCGCCTGACGCCGAGGCGATCGCCGTCCGCCGCCGCCGCCTGCATGGCCTCGCGCACGGCCTGCTCGTCGAGCGGGTCCGCTCGGACGAGCAGGTCGGCGTAACGCAACGCGTCGCCACAGCGGACCTCCGCGTTGGCCTCCATCAGCAACGCGCGGCACGCCCGCCGCCAGTCCTCGGCCACCGCGGCACGCTCGCTGGCAAGCCAGGCGGAGAACTCGTCCGCGTCGTCGATCTCGAAGCCCTGCAGCAACGGTCCCGTGTATGCCGCGACGGCGTCGCTCCAGCGCTGCTCGGCGATGGACCGGCGGAAGCCCACGACGTCGCAGCCACAGGTCAACCACAGCCCGATGCGATCCCGCCCCAACAGGTCACCCAGGCCGCCGCGGCCAAGCCGCTGCAGCGCCTGCCGCAGGCTGGCGTAGGCGTGCTCGTCATCGAGGCCGGGCCACAGCAGGTCCGCCAGCTCCGCCCGGCGCACGAACCCACCGCTCACCGCGACATACGCCAGCGCGGCATGTGGCCTCGTGGGCCCGAGTGGCAGCCAGGCGCCCCCGGCGCGCGCCTCTGGCGTGCCCAGCAGACGAACGCCAACGTCCATGGTCCCCTCAGCCTACGCGATGGCGGTTGCTGAGGTGGCGAAAGCGATGAAAACGCCGCCATGCACGCAACCCAGAATGCTCCCGTAGCCGGGCCCGCGTCGCGGCTGGCACCGATGGTGCCTTCGATGGCGTCCTACGATGGGCCATGGCCACCACCGATGTCCGCCCCGGATCCGCCGCGACGCCAGCCCAGGGCCGCCCCCTGCGCGTCGGCCTGCTGGCCGACGTCCACGACCACGTCCGCGCGCTGCGACGCGCGCTACCCTGGCTGGCCCAGCACACCGACGTCCTGCTCGTGCTGGGTGACCTGGTGGCGCCCTTCGTGCTGCGCCGCATCGCCGAGGGCTACGAGGGCCCCATTCACGTGGTGTTCGGCAACAACGACGGCGATCGCCACCTGCTCGGCGCGGTCGCGGCCGGCTTCCCGCACGTGCGCATGCACGGCGAGCTCTACCGCGGCGTGCTCGGGGGCCGCCGGGTCGCGGCGCAACACTTCCCGACGATCGCCGAACTGATCGACCCGACCGCCGCCGACCTCATCGCCTTCGGCCACGACCACCGCGCGCGTGCCTTTCTCCGCGGCGACGCGTGGGCGGTCAACCCCGGCACCCTGATGGGCTACGACCCGGCGGCCGACGCCGACGTGCCTGCCTCCTGGGCCGTGTACGACGCCGGCCAGCACGCGGTGGCGTTCTGGCGCTTGACCGGGAGCGACGAGGTCGAGGGGTGGCAGCCGGGGGGTTGACGAGGTGGCGAGCACGCGTCCGGCATCCGTTCGGCCGCCACATCAACCCGGCGTCGCACCGCCCACGTCCGACAGCAGCGCATCGATGCGCCCGAGCACCGCCTCGTCGGCCAACGCTTCGTCGGGTGGCCGAGGCGGCGGTAGCGAAACTCCGAGCGCCTGCAACGGCCCCTGCAGCTGGTCGAGCAGCACCTGGTCCTGCATCGGGTGATGCCAGGCGAGGGCGAACAGCGCGGCCGCCTCCCCCGGCCACCCGGTCGCCACGGCGAGCACGCCGGCGGACGCGGCGGCGCGGGCCACCATGCGCGGCGCGCCGAGTACCCGGCACAGGGCGAGCTCGGCGGCCAGGTGGCGGGCGGCCTCGTCGGTCCGGCCCAGCCGGGCGAGCGACCATGCCAACCGGTGGTGGGCCAGGACGGTCTCGAACGCCGGGTGATCCTCCGCGCCGATCGATTCCAGGATGCGGCCCGCCTCGCGCGCCACCCCGGACCAGTCGCCCACCGCCGCGAAGGCATTACAGCGCACCACGGCGACGTCCAGGGCCAGGCCGCCATAGCGCTCCACGCTGCGGGCGTAGGCCTCGGCCCGCTCCAGGATGCGGTCGGGTGGGCCCGTGAGGAACGCGATCCACGCCTCCGTCGCCAAGGTGCCGTCGCCGCGGTAGGCGGCGCCCTCGGCCTCGTACAGGGCACGCGCCTCGGCCGCGATGCGGGCGGCCTCGTCCGCGTCGCCACGGTAGAGCGGTCCCGTCGTGAGGATGTCGAGCGCGAGGGCCTGGCCCAGGCCATCCCCGAGCTGGACGTAGAGCTCGTGCGCCCGCCACAGCGACGCCTCGGCCTCCGCGACGTACCCCTTGAGCATCTGGCGCTCGCCGTGGTCGTGCAGCAACGCGGCCAGGCCGATCGTGTCGCCGGAGCGCTCGTAGGCGGAGCGCGCGCGCTCGAAGGCCGCGTCGGCCGCCCGACTGGCGTCGAGGCGGTAGCGCGCCGCCTCGGCGAGCGCGAAGGCCCGACCGTCGCGTCGGCGGCGTGCGAGGCGCGATGCGCGCGAGATGGCCGCCAGCCGTCGGTCGACGGGGGCGTGCACGAAGGCTGCCACGCGCGCGAAGGCCCGCTCGACGGCCGGCCCGCTGCGCCCCCGCAACGCAGCGACCGCGAGCTGGGCGCAGGCGATCCGTTCACGCTGCCGACCGACGCGCTGCAGACCGCGCAGCAGGCCAATCGCCATCCGCGTCACCGCGTCCCAATCAGCCGCCGCGAGGGCGTGTTCCCACGCGCCGACCGCCTGGTCGAGGTCGTGCGGATGCGGTTGGACGCGACGGCCGCTCACGGGGTCGATCTCCGCTTCGAGCCGCTCGCGCCAGACCGCGAGCGCCGAGGCCCAGGCGGGCTCCACGAGCCCGAGTTCCGCGGCCCGCTCGCGGCCGAACCGGGCCAAGAGCGCGTGCAGTCCGATGCGGCCCTCCTGCACCCCGACGACGGCGCGATCGGTCAGCTGCCGGAGGGTCGTCCAGCCGCCCGCGACCTCGGCCGCCAGTGCGCGCTCGATCGTGCCGGGCAGGACGGCCAGGCGCGCCCACCCCTCGCGGTCTGGGTGCGCCAGTCCCTCCCAGGTCTCCCACAGCACGCCCTCGAGGTCGGTCGATCGGCCACCGGGCACGCCGGCGCGCAGCAGCTCCCACAGGTGCTCGACCCGCTCCTCCAGGACCGCCAGCGGCATGACGGGGGTCCAGGCGGCCACCAGTTCGATCGCCAGCGGGTGACCGCCGAGTAACCGGCAGACGCGCTCGACCCGCTCGGGTTCGAGGTGGCCCGGTGACGCCCGGCCCGCCGCACGGGCGGCCGCGGAGAGGAACAACTGAGCGGAGGGGCTCCTGGCGTGTGGCTCGCTCGCCCCACCTTCCTCGTCGGCGGTCGCGAGGGGACCGACCGACACCACGGTCTCGGCGGCGAGACCCAACCGCGCTCGGGACGTCACGAGCACGTGTAGGCCCGGGCAACGCGCGACGAGCTCGGCCAGAAGGTCGGCCTGGTCGAGGTGCGGCTCGAAACCGTCGAGCCACAGCAGCAGGCGGCGGCCGTGCAGGCCCGCGACCAGCTGCGCCACGAAGCCCACGCTGGCGTCGAGCCTGACACCCGTCGCGCGGCCGATGGCATGCGCCACCGCATCGGGTCCCTCCACGCGATCCAGCGCCACCGCGGCCACCGCATCGCCGTACGCCGGGCGCAGGGTCTCCACCGCCGCGGCCGCGAGCGTCGTCTTACCCATGCCACCGGGCGCCAACAGCGTGACCAGCCTCCCGGCGTCGCCGAGCACGAGACCCGTCAACGCCTCCAGGTCGGCATCACGGCCGATCGGACGACGCGGACCGAAGGGCGCCCCGTGGGCTACGCGTTCGGCAACGGCCGACCCGGGATCTCGCCCCGACGCCGGCGCAACCGGCCCGCCCGCGGCACGCCGGCCGCGTCGACCTTCCAGGAGGTCGTCCGCCAGCGCCTCGGTCGTCGCGTCGGGCTCGAGACCGATCTCGTGCTGGAGCACGATCCGGAACGACGCATAACGACGCTCGACCCCGTGAACGTCACCGACCGCCGCCGCGGCCTCCAAGGCCCACCGCAGGGCGTCCTCGTCGAGCGGGTCGGCGGCGAGGAGCCGGTCGCAGGCCGCGAGGACGTCGAGCCAACGTCGCGCCGCGCGGGTCTCCTCCAGCCACGCCAGCGTCGCCCGCCGCCAGCGGCCCGCCACGGCGGCCCGTTCGCTCTCGAGCCACGCGCCGAACTCACCGGAGCGGCCCAGCTCGAAGCCATCGAGGAGAGGGCCGGCGTAGTGGGCGTGCGCGTCGGCCCAGCGGCGCTGCTCGACGGCGCGATCGAAGGCATCGAGGTCGCTGGCGACCGCCACCCAAGCCGTGAAGCGGTCGCGCTGCAGGTGGATCCCCCATGGGCGTGAGGCGAGCGTGCGGAGGGTCTGCCGCAGGTTGGCGTACGCGCACCTCTCCTCGGCGTCCGGCCACAGCAGCGTGGCGAGCTTCGCGCGGCGCACGCGACCGCCACCACACGCGAGGTAGAAGAACGCTGCTTCAGGCAGGGCGCACGGCAGGGCCTCCCAGCGGCCGTCGACGACGACCGTGGGAGGCCCGAGCAGCCGCAGCGCCACGTCCATGTGCGGCCGATGATACCGGCGGCGCCCGCGGCCGCCGGCCGCAGTCCGCACGCGCGCTCGTCAGCGCGTCAGTCGCAGGCCACGAGCGAGCGCTCACCCTCGTCTCGCACGCTCGCGGGCCCGGCGCACACGACGACCGCGTCGCGCGCACCGTCGGCCAGCCAGACGGCAGCGACCTCGGCGGCGAGGGCGCCCAGGTCGTTCCCCGCGACGACCCAGGCGTCCGCCTGCGGCGCCGGCTCGTCCTCGTCGTCGTGCGGGCGAACCCCTACCCGCACGCCCGCCACGGCCGTCCCCCGCATGACGTTGTCGCGCACCGTCACGCCCCGGGCGAACCCGGCGATACCGCCGAGGGCGCCGTCGAGCTCGAAGACGTTGCCGTCCAGCAGCAGCTGCAAGGTCGGGACGTCGGCTTCGTCCGCCAGCGTCACCCCCTGACCGTCCGCAGCCACGCGCAGCGTGTTGCCGGCGATCACGATGCGGCTCGCCGCGGTCGGCTGCCTGAACATGCCCGCGATGACGTCGATGCCGTTCTCGGCCGCCGTGATGTCGTTGTTCGCGATCTCGACGAGGCTGTCGGACACGTCCGACACAGCGATGGTGAAGACGCCGTCGAAGACGCTGTCGCGCACGCTCACGGTGGCGCCGTCGAGGTTCTCCATCACGACGCCGCTGTCGAGCCCGTGGAAGCGGCTGTCGCGCACCGTGAAGGTACCCGAGGCCGATGGGCGGTCCCCGAAACCTCCGCTCGGGCCGGGCAGAATGCCCTGCACGAAGACGCCGTTGATGACGTTCACCCCGAAGAAAGTGCCCTCGCTAGCCTCCATGGCGATGCGCTCGACGTCTACGCGGGCCGCATCGCCCGTGAGCGACACCACGGTCGCCAACGCGGTGAACTGCGTCCCGAAGATGTTCCACGGCGTCGTGACCTCGTATGCCATGACGCGGAACCCCAGGTCGGCCATCGTCATGTTGGCGTCGACGAAGAGGAACAGGATCGGCCACGGCTCGTCGGCGCTCGGGTGGTTCATCAGCACCATCTCGGCCTCCGTCACGTAGAGCGGCGCGAGCGGCTCGATGACCGTGCGGTCGATGCCCGCCCCGACGAACGCGCCGTGAAAGCCCTCGATGACGTGCTGGCGGGTGAAGAACGTCCCCTCGGTCAGCTGCACCGTGCAGCCGGGGCCGACGGCCGCGCAGGTCGCGAACGCCTGGCGGATCGCCATGGTGTCGTCGCCGCCGCTGGGCGCGACGGTGACCGTGCGCGTGCGGGCGTCGAAGCCCTGTGCGGAGACCGCGCCCAGGGCGGCGAGGACGCCGAGGGCGAGGGCGCCCAACCACCTCGCCGCGGTCGTGCGGAACGGGAGCCTGAAGTTCACGGGGACCACCTCCGCCGCGAACCTACGGAGCCCCGCGTGATGCCTGCGTGATGTCCTTGCAACGTTCCGCACGAAACCGACTGCGGCGTGTCGTCGAACGGCCTTCGTCAGGCCAAGAACCGCTCCACCTCCGCCAAGGTCGCCTCGTCGCTCGGCGGCTCACCGCTGGGGCGCGGCGCCTCCGTCGGACCCAGCCCCAGCAGGCGCCGCGCGTCCGCCCAGACGTCCGCCTCGAGCGCCGGGTGGCCCCAGGCCAACGCGCCCAGCCCCCGCGCCGCGTCCGCGTCACCCCGCGCGTCCGCCAGCTCGGCCGCCGCGAGTGCCGCGCGCGCGACGAAGCGGGGCGCGTCGAGCACGCGGGCGGTGCGCGCGAGCGCGGCGACGTCCGCTGCCGCCTCCTGCAACGCACCGAGCCGGGTATGCGCCTGCGCGCGCAGGGCGTACAGCAGCGCCGTCATGGGGATGACGACGTGCGGCGCGCCGCAGGCCTCCAGCGCCTTGCGCGCCTGCTCGAGGACGTCGGTCGGCGTGGCGAAGTGGGCGAGGAACGAGCAGCGGATGCTCGCCGCCACGGCGTGGCCGAAGCCGAACTGCTCCACCTGGCGCTCGAGCTTCGCGACGCGTTCCTCCGCCACCTCGCGCGGCGCCGCAATGATGGCGTACCAGGCCTCCGGAGACGCAGAAAAGGACATCGCGCCGATGCGCGACGCGTCCGAGCGGGCGGCGTCGAGGTGACGGCGGGCACCCTCGAAGTCGAACCAGATCAGCGGCGTCACGGCCATCGCGAGGTGCACCGCGACGGCGCTGGCGGGGTCGCCCAGTTCTTTAGCGAGCTCGCTCGCCGGCAACAGCAGCGCCTCCGCCTCCGCACCGCGACCGTTGAAGGCGAGACGCAGGCCGCGCGCCTCGAGCAGGTCCAAGAGCCCGATGCGATCGCCGGCCCGCTCGAAGGCCGCGCGCGCCGTCGCCTGGCGCTCCTCGGCGCGCGTCGTCGGATCGAGCTGCAGCAGGGTGCCGACGGCCAGCGCGAGGGCCCGGTCGTCGCCTAGGCGCCGCGCCAGGGCCCACGCTTGGGCCGCATGGCGGGCACGGGCGCGGACGTCGCCCGGGGCGAAGGTGAGCAGACGAGCGAGCGCGAGGTCACGGACTCGACCGGCACCGCGACCCGCGGCTCGCATCGCGATCACGGCCTCCTGCGCGACGGCCGCGACGTCCGCCGCCCTCCACTCGTGCTCGAGCGCGCGAAACATCCCGATCGCCATGTCGGCGAGCGCATCCCACGCACCGCGCGCCAGCCCCCAGCGCCAGGCGCCCAGCGCCTGCTCGAGGTCGTGGGGGTGCAGGGTGCTCCGGCGGCCCGTCCGCGGGTCGACCTCCTGGGCCACACGCGTGCGAAACACGCCCAACGCGGCGGACCAGGCCGCATCGACGACGCCCTCGTCCTGCTCGGCCCTGTCGCGACCGAAGCGAGCCAGCAACGCGTGCAGCGTGAGGCGGTCGCCTCGGTGCCACAGCACGCCGCGGTCGAGCAGGTGCCGGAGCCCGCGCCATCCGGTTCCCGCCGCCTCCGCCGCCACGGCGCGGTTGAGGCTGCCGGGCAGGACCGACAGCCGCGCCCACGCGCTGCGGTCCTCCGGTGGCGTCATGCGCCAGGTCTCCTCGATGACGGCATGCACGTCGCGCCGGCGCGGCGAACGGTCCAGCTCGTCGCTGTGCAGTGGCGCCCACGACGTCCGGAGCTGTGCCTCCAGCCCCTCCAGGCCCAATGCGTCGAGGGACATCGCCGCCAGCTCGAGCGCGAGGGGGTGCCCACCCAACAGCTCGGCGACCCGCTCGATCGCAGCGGCGTCGAGCCCGCGCGCGGCCGCCGGCGCGATCCGCCATGCGGCGGCCCGGCGGAAGAGCCTGGCGGCCGGGCTGGGCGGGCTCCCACCGGTCTCTAGCGGCCCGACCTCGACCACCACCTCGGTCGACAGCTGCAGCCTGCGGCGCGACGTCACGAGCAGGCTGGGTCCGACGGTCCCGCGGACCAGTGCGTCGACGGCGACGGCCTGCTCGAGGAGGCGCTCGAACCCGTCGAGCAGCAGCAGCACGCGGCGCCCGTCGAGCGCAAGGGCGAGCTGCGGCAGCACGGGCAGGCCGCGGCGCAACCCCACGCCGACGGCACGCGCGGCCGACCTGGCCACGGCGTCGGGTCCCGACTGGTCCTCGAGTGGCGCGACGAACACGCCGTCGGGGAAGGCGGGGCGCAGCTCGGCGAGCGCAGCAGCGGCGAGGGTGGTCTTGCCGATGCCGCCGGGGCCGAGCAGCGTGACGAGCCGCACGTCCGGATCGCGGATGCGTTCGGCCAACTGGGCGATGTCGGCGTCGCGACCGACCATGGCGGCCCGGTGTCCGACCCTGGGCGCCAGCGAAGCCAGCGCGGAGGGCGCAGCGTCCTGGGGTGCATTCGGCGGCAAAAGCGGCCGATCGACGGGCGCCGCGGCCGCGCCGGACAGACGGGCGTGGAGTTCCGCGGTCTCCGGCTCGGGCGTCATCCCGAGCTCGTCACTGACCCTCATGGCGAACGCCTCGAAGCGCCTCGCCGCCCCGCGCCGGTCACCCAGAGCAGTGGCTGCGCGCATCGCGTCCCGGACGGCCGCCTCGTCCAACGGGTCCGCCCGCAGCAGTCGGTCCGCGTACGCCAACGCCTCGTCGTGGCGCCCCGCGGTGGCGGCCTCGCGGGCCAGCACGCGGCACGCGCGAACCCAAGCCTCGGCGAGTGCCGCCCGCTCCATCTCGAGCCACGATGCGAACTCGTCCGCGCCGTCGATCTCGAAGCCCTCGAGCAGCGGGCCGCGGTGGACGGCTAGCGCGTCGGCCCAGCGACGCTCCGCGTCCGCGTGCCGGAACTCGTGAACGTCGCTGGCGACCGTGGACCACAGCGCGCCCCGGTCGCGCTCGAGCAGCGGGCCGAACGGGCCGCGCGTGAGCGAACGCAGCGCCTGGCGCAGATCCCCATGCGCGTGCTCGGCGTCGGCGTCCGGCCACAGCAGCGCGGCCGCTTCCTCGCGGCGCACGCGCGCGCCGCGGACCGCAAGGTACGCAAAGAGCGCGTGCGGCTTCGTCGGTCGCAACGGCACCCAGGCGTCCGAGACGCGCACCTCGGGCGGCCCGAGCAGACGAACGCCGACCTCCATGATTAGCACCACGGTACGCCATCGCCGGGTCTCCGTCGCCGACGCGTCCGCTCCGACGAGAGTTCGCGCGCGGTGGCTCCACCGCGCGCGAGGACGCCGTTCGCGAAGCTTCGCTCAGGGAGTCAGGTACGGCTGTCCGCGGCACGGGATGCGTACGACCTGCACGCACGGGACCGTTGCCTCGGCCTGGGGCACCGCGCCGCGCGCACCCCCCCCGCCACCCGTACCGGGGCACAGCATGCACGGCACCGCCAGCGCTTGGGCGGTCAGGAGCACCATGAGCAGCAGCGACCAGCGAACCCAGCGTTTTACGTTGCGCGTCATCGTCCTCACCTCCATCGCGACCGTACGCGTGAGGCCGTGAAACCACCGTGAAAGCCGCGCGCGCCAGCCCGAAGGCCGGCGCGCGCGCTGGGGAACGTGGGATCGGGGTCAGCGCAGGACGCCGAACGCCCGCGGCACCACCTCCACGAACCAGGGGAAATAGGTGACGAGGATCAGCGCCAGCAGCAGCGGTGGCCATAGGTAGACCATCGCGCGACTCGCGCGCTCGATGCGGATCTTGCCGATCGCGCAGCCTACGAACAGGGCCGTGCCCACGGGCGGCGTCGTCAGGCCGAGACCCAGGTTCATCAGCAGCATGATGCCGAAGTGCACGGTGCTCATGTTGATCGGGTCGGCCGTGACGATGGGCAGCAGGATGGGCGTGAGGATGAGGATCAGCGGCGCCATGTCCATGATCGCGCCCAGCATCAGGAGCAGGACGTTGATGAGAGCCAGCAGGACGATCGGGTTGTCGCTGAACCCGAGGATGGAGTTGGCCAGGATCGCGGGGATCCGCAGGTAGGCCATGAGCCAGGCGAAGGCGCTGGCGGTCGCGATGAGGAAGATCACGATCGAGATGGTGCGCACCGCCTGCTGGGCGACGCGCCACACCTTCCTGACGCCCATCTCGCGGTAGATCAGGGTGGACACCAGGAAGGCGACGACCGCGCCGATGGCGGCCGCCTCGGTGGCGGTGAACCAGCCGAAGGCGATGCCGCCGACGATGATCAGGCCGACGAAGAGGCCGGGGATGGCCACGAACGAAACCTTGAGCGACTCGAGAAAAGGCGGGCGGGAGTCCGAGGGGTAGCCCCGCCGCAGCGCCAGCACGTAGCTGGCGAGCATGAGGAAGATACCGATCATCGCGCCGGGCAGGTAGCCGGCGAGGAAGAGGGCGCTGATCGACACGCCGCCGGCGGCGAGGCTGTAGATCACCGCGTTGTGGCTGGGCGGGATGATGATGCCCTGCACCGAGCTCGCCACCGTCACCCCGACACTGAAGTCGGCGTCGTAGCCCTTCTTCTTCATCATCGGGATGAGGATGCTGCCGTTGGAGCTGACGTCGGCGACCGCAGAGCCGGAGGTGCCGCCGAAGAGCATGGAGGCGACGACGTTGACGTGGGCCAGACCGCCACGGATGGGCCCGACGAGCACGCGCGAGAACTCGACCAGGCGGGTGGCGATGCCCCCCTCGGCCATGATGAGGCCGGCGAGGATGAAGAAGGGGATGGCCAGCAGCGGCGTCGAGCTGACACCGTTGGCCATGCGCTGGGCCACGATCAGCGGTGGGAGCGAGCGCATGCTGGGATCGACCAGGTGCAGCGTGGTGACGGTGATGAGGCTGGCGACGCCCAGGGCCACCGCGATCGGCACGCCCAGCAGCATGAGCACGCCCATGCCGCCGAGGAGGACGCCGACCGGGCCGAACAGCACGTCGGCGCCGAAGAGCGCGATGGCACCGCTCGCCAGGGCCCCCAGGATGACCAGGATCGCGATGCGCACCGTCCAGTTGCCGCGGACGTTGGCGCTCTCGATCACCTCGTCGAGCTCGGGGTGCGGCAGGCGGACCACGTTGCGCAACGAGTACAGGGCCATCAGGGCGCCGCCGAAGGGCAGGCCGAGGTACATCCAGCCGACCGGCAACTGGGTGGCGGCGAAGGTCTGCGTCATCGTGCGCTGGCTGAGTTCCCAGCCGTACCAGACCAGGTAGCCGCCGAAGCCGGCGAAGGCGAGCCACACGGCGCGCTCCAGGCCGCGCTGAACACGCTTGGGCAGCTGCCGCGTGACGACGTCGACGGAGAGGTGCTCGCCAGCGCGGACGGCCAGGCCGGAGCCGAGCATCGCGAGCCACACCATGAAGATGAGGCTGATCTCCTCGGTCCAACGGGGCACGCGCATGTCGGGGATGTAGCGCGCGGTGACCTGCCAGGAGATCGTGAGTACGATGGCCAGCAGCAGCGTCGCGCTGACGACGCGGACGACGCTCGTCACGCCGTTCTCGAGGCGGTCGTACCAGTGGGGGCGGTCGCCGGCAGGCGGCGGGCCAGCCCCCGGTGCGGCGTCCGGCGGAACGGGGGCCCCGGGCGGGGCCCCCTGTTCACGCGGCGTGTCGATCTCGGGACGGCGCTCGTCCATCGTGGCCTCCCGGCGCGCGCCTTACGGGGTGTCGAGGATGCGCTGCAGCAGGTCGCCGAAGAT
>Ga0114946_10001274_pt1 | contig 17320 bp, 13 predicted proteins | sample WalLakDeSediment_FD_88676 | JGI IMG/M metagenome (GOLD analysis project Ga0114946, IMG submission 88676) | Lake sediment microbial communities from Walker lake, Nevada to study Microbial Dark Matter (Phase II) - Walker Lake 11/02/13 Deep Sediment | ecosystem: Environmental > Aquatic >... | reverse complement strand
GTTTCCGAGCTGTTATGAGTAAAACGCGAGTGGTAAATGCGCAGCAGCGCCTGGTCTTCAGCATGAATAGCGCCGGCTTCAGTGGGTGAGGGATAATAAACACTGGGATCGCGCTGTGCTCTATTGTTTACAAAGGTCGAATTAGCGACAATCACATCGGCGCGTGGCACATCGTAGGGTGTCTGCCAGGTGCCAATAACGTACAGACCACCCCCAACATAGCCAGCCTGGTTGTTTTCGAAGTACGAATTCGATACCCTCAGGACAGAGTTGCCGACATGGATGCCCCCACCTGCCGCAGTATTGCGGTGGCCGGGTAAGTTGGTGCGGTTGCCCAGGAACTTTGCAGCGTGTATGTAGACTCGCGCACCCTCCGAAACCAAGAGACCCCCCCCTTCATTCTTCGCAAGGTTGTTTTCCCAGGTGCAGTTTGAGAAAAAGGCTATGGAACCAAAGGCGACTACTGTACCACCACCGCCAGAGGTGGTCTGGCTGCCATTATTATTACGAAAGGTGACGTTGACAAAGGTGGCTTCAGCCTTTACCACAGTAACGCCGCCAGCCAGCCCATCTCGGAGCGAACGGCCATTGGCAATGATCAAATTTTGAAATATGACCGGACGCCCAGAAGATAGGCGATCATTAACCATCTGCACGATCGGGTGTTGGCCCTGCCCATCCAGGATGACGGTTGCTCCTGGCGCTGCCCGGATCGTAAATCCACGCGCTAAATTGTTCATCTGAAAGCCACCCGCCGGGGATGGATAGACACCGTTGGCAATTTCAATCACCCCATTGTCAGGGACCTGGTAGATGGCTGTTTGTAGATCGCTAACATCCTGAGGAACACGAATAATATCAACACTTTCGACAAGGGGTATAGAAGCGGCAACCGGGGACTGTACGAGTAGAAAAACCCCAACCAAGAAACCGCTCATTATTTGGTTTAATTTTTTACTTCTTATCATTTTATTTATCTTTCCAGTCTATTGTATGGTAGCACTCCGTTGCACCGATAAGAAACTAACATTGTTTAAGTGCATAGTTACCATGAAATGAGTAGCTGTGCACTTAAACGTGGTTGGTCCAATTCAGGTCAGCCTGTGCAATAAGTTATGGTCATATCCCGGTGGAAGTGGAATTGAGAGGCGTACTGCTTCTCTAAAAAAATATTTCAAAGCTGGGATCAAGTACTTTCGAGCCAAAGCTGAGACAAGCGCCTTCTTTCGATAAGCTGCAAGGGATGTACCTTCGATAACCCCAGAATAATAGAAATAATCGAGCAGAGCCAGGTACAATGCATCAACTAGGCGGTGCGGATACCATTCATAGAAGCTGGCAAGCCGGCAAGCGGCCATATTTAACCGCTTCAATACAATTTCCGGAAGTGTACGGCGACCGGTCGCCGAATAGGTCCATATCTTTGCCAACCTAAAGTATTGGTCACCAATGGGCCGGTATGTTAACAGGCGTGAATGCTTGCGAATGAGTACGTTCACCATCATCCCGCTATTGCGCTGCCGTTGAGCAAACCCCCACACATTATAGTAATGATAATGTTGGACGACTATACCATTCTGGTAGATTATGCGCATCCCTTTTTGAGCCAGGCGATATCCAACCTCCACATCTTCATAGCCATATAAGTAAAAATCCGGATCAAACCAGCTACCGAGGGATTTGAAAAACGGAGTTTTAACCGAAACATTGCAGGTATAGAAATGCCGAAAGTCATATTCTTGCCCTGGACGCATATAGTAATAACCAAATTGCTGCGCGCCGACCCCATCGATATGTCTCATCAGGGTATTGCAGGGAACATCATCCGGCCATTCCACCTTCCCAAGAAAGGCCAGGTTTTCTTGGGGGTTCTGGTTATGTAAATCCAAATGGCCCTGGACCAACCCAGGCTGAGGCAGCATATCATCTCCAACAAACATGACCAGAGGTGTGTTGACATACGGGATGACTTGATTGCGTGCTCTGCCTTGACCACTGTTCTTCTCCATGCGCTCCACTCGTAGCGAATACCGCTGCGGGTGATAATTGCACAAAACCTGATAGGTATCGTCCGTAGAAGCATCGTCGACCGCCAGGATCTCAAACGGAGCATCCGTTTCTTGCCGGTCATAAGCCTCCAGCACGCGCTGCAGGTCTCGGGCACGGTTGTAACACGGCATTACCAAAGTAAGCTGCATTTATGGATAAGCGACCATTTTAGCGATGGATAAATTTCCTGGCTGCCCTTCTGATCCTGGAAAGCGGCCCTAACTCAATATCAACGTTTAAATCTTGGCTGGTAAGAAGCTGCATTCGGATCGCTTCAAGATATTCCCATCGAACCGGATCCTCTGGATCAAGCAATTGCAAAGCTAGAGATCTGTTGTCTTTGAGGTTTTGTAGAAGCATGACAGTTAATATCCGCTCACAGCCGTAGGTATAAATAGAATTCAGCATTTGCTGAGTGCGTACCTGCCAACCGGCTGACTGGAACCAGCTCGAGGAGGCCGCCTGGGGCATATGAACAGCCAGAATCCAACAAATTTCGAAAATCATGGCAGCTTGGTTTTCCCGGATGGTATTGCCTTCATGGACGCGGTAGCTCATCAACGCTTCCGGCAGCAACCTGAGTTCGCCAAACTGCATAGCACGCAGGGCAAAATCCCAATCGTGGGTATAGCGCAGGGGTAGAAATTTTCCCACCTGCTGGTACAGCTTACGAGAGAACACATAATTGGAGGTGGTAGCCAAAAAGTTTTCGGTGAGCAGCGCAGCTCGTAAGTCTGCTTCAGCCCGGAAGCTTTTCGATGGGTCCGAAAGATCCCAGGGTGAATAATCCAAATAACCGTGCTTAATACCCATCGACCTGCCTTGCCGGTCGATAATCTCAATATGAGATGAAACGAGCCCAACCAGGGGGTTTCCATTAAATTCAACCAGGGCTTTCTCAAGCCGCTGGGGATGATAGACGTCATCCGAATTGAGAATGGCCAGGTATTTGCCGCGTGCTTCCTGCAGACCACGATTGATCGCCGCATGCGCGCCTTGGTTCTCCTGAAAGTGAGGATGCAACCGTGGATCTTTAAACCCACCAAGCACTTCCTGACTGTTGTCAGTGGAGCCATCGTCAACAACGATCAGTTCCAAATCGCGATGGGTCTGCGAAAGCACACTTTCGATTGCCTCGCCAATATAATTGGCATGGTTGTATGAGGGGATGATCACAGAAATTTGAGGCACCTTCATTTACCTAGTAGGACATCGCGATATTTATTAGCTATAACATCGAGGCCATAATGCGCCAGGATTTTTTGCCGCACCTGGGTAGCATCCGGCGGAGTCTGCAACATCTGGCGGACACCGTTCATTAAGGCTGCCACATCCCCCAATTGTGGGACTACCACACCACCGCCTGTAAGTTCTAAAACGTCCCGGTTGTTGCCCACATCGGTCACCACCACCGCCTTACCCATGATCTGCGCTTCAGAGACGATTAGGGGCATACCCTCATGTTCAGAGGGCAAGATTAGCACATCCGTCACAGCCAGCACGTCGCTGATTGGGCGATAGAAGCCATACCGTCTCACATTGGTCAGCCCAATCTTCGTAATCTGTTCATCCAACACAGAGCTGAGGGGGCCATCTCCAATGATGAGAAAAACCACAGATGAATCGTCGCGCATGCGGCGGGCTAACTCGACGACATCCATCGGGCGTTTCTGGGGATGCAGGCGTGAAGCAAATGTAATGACTTTCCAATCCGCTGGCAGGTTGAGTTTTTCTTTTAGGAACGTTATCCTTTCAGGCGGATAATCGGCCGGGTTGAGAGGCCTGGGATCAATCCCATGTTCCACCTGATGCACTCGCTCATCTGGAATCCCCCGTTCGATATATGCCTGACAAATTTTACGGTTTGCTCCAATGCAACTGTCCAAATTAGCGACTACCTGCGCATCATACCGATAAATCCACCCCACCTGAGCATCATACACTTGATCGATGGTGCGAATTTGGGGATAACGGTTTTTGAGCTCCGGTAAGATATCATATGCCCAAGAGGAGCCATTGGCAATATAAAAACTCACCGGTTGAAAACGTTCGATCAAGCGCCATAAGAATGTCTGCCTTAGCGGCGGCGACATAAAATCCAAGGCATGATATACATACTTGGTCAAGCCGCGGAAAGCATCTTCTAACGATCCAAGCGCCGGGTCTGGTTTATCTACGGTCAGAAACACGAAGCGAATCTGTTCTTCTAAATGTTTAAAGACATGCAAGTGAAGCTGCTCCGCTCCACCCACCGCCAGTAAGGGAAATGTAACGATCACCGTGGGACGCGCATCGGAAAGAGCTGAAAGTGGTAACACGCTGTGGATACTTTGAGCTGAGATGGTATACCTGTCCCACGGGATTTGGCTGCCCGGCTGACGGGCAAGGATAAATTGACCCGCCAAAGTGGCCTCGATCCCATTTAACTTTGTTTCCATCGGAGAAGCCATTTGATTTTCAGGATCAGCCGTAGAGTGCATCAAAAGTTTACCCACAAGCTCAGGGCCTCTGCCTTTTGACACACAAGCAGAAAGATCGAGGGAAAAATCCGCTCGCACGAAGCTCTTGTCTATCACCATTCGGAAGAAAGGAGTCAACCGGCACCCGGGCAGGTAAGCGCGATTGAGATGGCGCGCCGGCCAATCAAGCAAACCACGCGCGTTTATCGTAAAAGCCAGCTTCTCGCTAGCCAAGGCAATTTGATTTGTTTCAAGGTAAATCTCGTTCTGCTGCAAGAGATCCTTGTTTGCCATGCAAAGATATGGTCCCGGCAGACCTATGCACAAGGCTTCGAGATCATGCGCATCCCATGTGCGGGATTCGCCGGTGAGCATCCCGGCTTTTCCTGCAACGCTATCCCAGGCCACAACCCGCACATCCTGGCAAGTCTGGTGGGCGGCCCAGGCCAGTACAGCGTTTTCATCGAGTTCCATCAACAACGGGTTACGCTCAATGATAACGGATATGGTGGCGTTGTTCATCACCGGTCCGTCCTGGATCTTTATCTTGGCCAGCTGTTCATCAACCGGCACACCGGCAAAACGCTCGGGCAAAGCACGGCGGAGGAAAGCATCCAGTGGGCCACGTTTTAAGCGAAAAGCCATATTGAGCATACTATGCAAAACCCGGTCAAGAAAACTTCCTGGAGGAGCCAGTTTGAGCCGAATGGAATCAATAAAATTAAACAAACGCCAGCCAGGGCTGAGCAGAGTAGCCTGCACCTGGCGCAGCTTCTCGTGCTCAGAATCCAGCTCAGACAGACGGCTTTCCAGTCGAGGTATTTCAGCTAATCGCTGCTGGTCTGCGCTACTCCAAGCCAGGAATTTTTCAGCCAGATAATAGCTGGTACCCGGTTGCGAGGTGGGCTGGCAGGCATCAATCAGTGAGCACATTTGGGCTTGCCACTTCTGTACCCCCTGCGAAAGCAACCCTTGCTGGCGTAAGGTGGCTTGAGCTGCCGCCCCCATCCGTTGGCGCAAATCGGTATTTTCAATCAGATCATTTAGGTGCGACAACCATTCATCAGGTGTTGATGCCAACATGCCATTCTCACGATGGCTAATTGCATCAGAATAAGGCGATAGGTTACTGAACACCCCTGGCGCTCCTAAAGCGCTGTACTCAAGGAACTTGATTGCACTCTTACAGCGATTAAAACGGTTGTCTTGCAGTGGGGCGATGAAAAGATCGCATTCCTGACGGCTAAAATAAGCTGCAAATTCAGCATAATTGACTAAACCGATATCAAGGCTCTCGACATTTTGACGACCAGCCAGTTGCTGCGGAACAGGGATTCCCCATAAGCGTAGAATTAAACGCTTGCCATACTGATCAAGGAGTCGTTCCAATATTGGAACGACCATCTCTAGATCGGGCACATGGCTAGGCGAGCCAAGATAACCCAGGACAAGAGGAGAAGATCTCTTGTTTCTAGCTGGTGAACGCAATGTCCATAAAGGATCAATCAGATAATTGGGCAGTACTGTAACACGGGAGTTGAAATCCCGGAGATATTCAGCCAGTGGTTGTGTGGTACATGTGACAGCATCGGCCTGGGCTACGGCTGCCAACACCGCCGCCCGACGGGATTGATAAAAATCCGCTCCTGGATGGTCTTCAGGCAACTCGGTAAGCAGGTCGTCCAACTCGTAGATGACCGGCTTTTCAAGGGAATGGGCTGTGTCCAGCACCTCTTTGTATGCTTCTATCTGCGCTGGGAAATCGCGTTGAATCAATACCGCTTGAGCCTGGCGAATCACATCAGGAGATGAGGATAATTTTCCCGATTCCCAAGACACGCCGGGCAGCACCCGCCAACCTGCTGCTTGAGCTGGAGCGGTAACGCGCAGCACCGGGCAAACGTGATCGGGGTGGTCTGCGGTGAAGACTGCCAGGGTAAAAATTGTCATCATGAGCTGTAATGGACGATTTTTTCAAGACGACTTAGTGGATTAGGCTCCCTGGAGCGGCGCAAGGTCGGCGTACATATCGCGTAAGATAAATTAGAGTTATAGTAAGGATCGCCGCGCGCTACATAATCTTTGAATTGGAAATATGCTCGCTGGATATCTCGGACAGGGATATGCCGCGCCCGAGTGCGCCCCTCGTGGTGGATCAGGCGTGCAAAAGGAGTATACATCACGCGCAAACCAGCGTCCAGTGCCCGCATACATAATTCGATATCGCTAAAGGCAAGAATATATTCTTCATCGAAGCCACTAAGCTGCTCATAGACGTTCCGTCGCATCATCATACATGCACCGGTCACGGCCGAGAAATTTCGGTACCAATCAACCGAGCCGAACGGTCCACCTTCCCCTTCGGGTAATCCATAGAAGCAATGGCTAGCATGGCCTTCCAGACCGATGACCACACCAGCATGTTGGATCGCGCCATTCGGATAAAGCAGTTTAGCACCAACCACCCCTATTTCGGGTAGTAATGTCCATTGCAACATTTCTTCCAACCATTCTGGTTCAATGATCTCAATATCGTTGTTCAGAAATAGCAACACCTCTCCCTGTGCCAGACGCGCACCCTGATTATTAAAGGCGGAAAAATTGAAAGGGGCAGGATTTTCTATCAAATTCACCTGCGGATGCGAGCGAATTTTATCTAAAAAGCGGATAGCTTCCGGTTCTGTGCTGCCATTATCCAAAAGAACAATCTCGAAATTGCGATAACCCGTTTTCTCCAGTAATGAATTGATGCAACCGCGCAAGTAGCTGGCTTTGTCCTTCGTAGAAATAATAACCGAGACCAGGACATCAGGAACAAGCCAGGTGAAACGGGCCTGCCCTGAATCCGTGCGAGCCAACACCGAGGTAGAAACTCTATCCGAAAGCGATTTCCGAACAGCATCCAAGGTGATTGGGTTTGTTGTAGGGCGTAAGGGATCATCCTGTGCGTGGCACAAGACATGCGGAAGATGAACAACATCCAATTTTTGCTTTGCCAGAGCATAAATCGCTTCAGTTACCGTTTCTGCAACTTGAGCAACCTCTTGAAGCCGGCTGGAGCGAAAAAAAGCACGTTTGAGATAATTCACAGAAAGCAGCAACTCTGGAGACCAATCCGGCTTTAGAAAAGGGTTGAAACTCGCTTGACCATCTGGAGAAAGTTGATCCTCGTCAAAATAGAGGACATCCGGAACTGCAGAGGCCTGGTTTAAGGACTCGACCATGATGTATAACGCATGCGGTGCTAGCAAGTCACCAGCCGACAATACGATCGTGTACTCCCCCTTGACCTTTTGTAAAAGCCAACCCAGATCTGGATGGTTTTCACTAGCTAAACGGTGCACATCGGGAAATGGCTCGATATTCAGACCGGCATCTGTAGTCGAGACCTGGTTAACAAGGCAGTGAAATTCCCAGCGGGGATATGTGTTTCGTTCAAGCGACCTCAGGGTTTCTTGGGCAGCAACATCATCATCGCCCAGTAGAAGCACACTTATCGTTGGCTGGTAAGCAAAGATATCCACCTGCCGGCGCTGCTCTTGGAGAATGGCTTCAGAAGGATGGCGGCTGCCCAACCAGGCAGTATAGTTCGGTCCTCCAAATCGGTTCTCCCATCGAATGAGTGTCTTATTCCAGTGTAAGCTTAGACGCCAGGGTAAGGAACTAGCTTGCCGAATGGTCTTAGCCATTGATCCAGAATACCCAGATTTTGGTGCAGTCAAATCAATGCCTTCGTTACTAGCCTTTTACGGTTCTTTTGCTTCACATTCAGGCAGATGCTGCCATTCTCCGTGCATGGTGACAAGGCCAAAACGCTCCTCTACTTCGCTGCCATGGTTCAAAATGCGGAAAGGATAAGCGCGGTCGTGGTAATCAAACATCTCGGTGTCGTTGTGATTGTGCACCGCTATTGTAAAATAATACAATCCATCCAGAAGGGGCAGTGACGGGATACGGTAAATAACCTTGCCGCGCCCGTATACTTCACCTATATCCAGACCGACCAAACCAGTATTTGGCCCGGTGAGATGAATACCGTCCTGCCGATGCACCGCCACGCCAAATACCGGGTTGCTGATCCGTTCATGGGCAACATAATCCATGTGCAGGACCAGAGGTTCTCCGGTAGTAAAAATAGTTTGAGGATTGCCTTGCAGATCGGTGATGTGGGCGCCGATAAGCTCAATTTTACGCGTACCTCGTCGCTGTTCTTCTGTGACGGATAGGCCAATTCCTAACAAACGCCCAGCCTCATCCTGGTACACCCGGCCCAAGTAGCGATCAACAACATTCTTAACCGGTCCAATGGCTTGAAGCCTGCCGCGATCCAACCAGGCAGCCCGCTGGCACATGCTTTCCACCACCGCCATGTTATGTGTGACCAGCAAGATGGTGACTCCCTGTTCCTGAAAATTCTGTATCCGATCTAAGCTCTTGCGCTGAAAGGCATCATCGCCTACGGAGAGGATTTCATCCACAATGAGGATATCCGGTTTAACATCAGTGGCAACTGAAAAGCCCAAGCGGGCCCACATCCCGGAAGAATAAGTGCGAATGGGGGCATCAATAAAATCGCCCAATTCGGCGAACTCAATAATACCCGGCAGTTTCTCTATCATCTCACGATGACTGAAGCCCAATATTGCTCCATTGAGGAACACATTTTCTCTGCCAGTTAGCTCAGGGTGGAATCCAGCCCCAACTTCCAGCAGAGGCGCCACCCGTCCTTTGACCCACACCCGACCGTAAGTGGGGCGCAGCACACGGGCAACAAGCTTAAGCAAGGTGCTCTTACCAGCCCCATTTGGGCCAATCAAGCCAAATACTTCACCACGCCGGACAGACAAGCTGACCTGATCGAGCGCCAGGAAGGTGCGTTGCTTCACCCGTCCCTGCAACTTACGGATCAGGTATTCCTTGAAGGTATTGAAACGTTGATCAGGAGCGCGATATTGGACGCTGACTTCGTCCAAGCGGATGAGCTCTTCCTGGGTAGATGGCAGGGTCATCTCCATATCGAGGTTAGAGGCGGTAGGCAAATTCATTCGCTTTTTTCGTAAACACAATCCAACCTAAAAGCAGAACAACTAGCGAGATCACCAACCCTACCAACCACTCTGAAGCAGTGGGGTACTGCCCATAGTATAGCGGTAGACGGAAAAGCCTTACCAGATGAGCCATTGGATTGATCAACAACAAAATGGACTGAGGGCCGGTTTGCAATATCTCTGCCGGATACATAATCGGTGTGAGGAACATCCAGCCTGTTAGTGCAATTTGATACATTTCGGACACATCCGGATAATAGACCGCCAGGGTGGAAATCAGCAAGGCAATTCCTAACGCAAAACCGGTTAGGATCAGCATTGACAGCGGAATCACAACGACACTCAGTTTAAGCGGAACACCAATCACCAACATTACCACGATCAATGGCAACAAGCCCAAAACCAGGTTCAAGAGTCCAGTGCCGATCGCAGCGATGGCAAAAGATGTATGAGGGATATAAATGCGATTCAGCAGCGCCCCACCCCACACCAGGTTGACCATAGCAGCTGTGGTGGTCTGTGAAAAAAACAACCACGCCAGCAGGCCATTAAGCACATAGGCAGCATATCCTTCTTGTGCGGCGCCTATCCGAAAAACCTGTGAAAATGCTACTGTCCAAACCAACATCATGCCCAAAGGGTTGAGCATGGTCCATGCGATTCCCAACGCTGATCGTTTGTATCGCGCAGTTACGTCTCGGCGAACAAGCTGCCAGATCAGATGCCGGAAGTGAATGATTTCCCGGATTTCATCTATTGCAGCCTGTCCACGTTTGGCGCTATCGTAGACTGGTAAATTTTGAATATTCTTCATAGATTTTGCTGGGAATATTTCAAGATTGCCTGGACGATCCGCCCAGCGGCATGTCCATCTCCATACGGGTTGATCGCCCGTGCCATGGACAAATGAGCTTGGGAGTCATCCAATAAAAGCCGAGATTCGCTGAGGATGCGGTCAGTATCCGTGCCCACCAGGCGAACCGTACCCGCTTGCACGCCTTCCGGTCGCTCCGTGACCTCTCTCATCACTAAAACTGGGACTCCTAAGCCGGGCGCTTCTTCCTGCAGCCCTCCCGAGTCGGTTAGGAGCAGGGTGGCACGTTTGAGCAAGTGTACCAGGGTCAGGTAATCCACAGGCGGCAACAAGGTGATATTGGGAACTCCACCCAATAGGCGATAGACAGGTTCCTGAATATTGGGGTTGAGATGGACAGGATAAACAATGCGGACTTGATCGCCATAGATCTCAGCCAGTTTCAGCAGAGCATCACAAATGTTTTCTATCGGAAGCCCAAAATTCTCCCGGCGATGGGCTGTCACCACAATCAAGCGAGGGCAGGAAGCATTCGATGATGCAACTCCCGTCACCCCATCGGGCGCTTCCGGTAAACCCAACCGATTAACAAGAAATAACGCCTCACTGGTAGGGGGTTGTTGGGCGACATAATGCAATGCATCAATAACCGGATTTCCGGTGACAACAATTTTATCAGCCGGCACATGCTCTTGAATTAAGTTCTGCCGTGACCATTCTGTGGGAGCAAAGTTTAGATCCGCCACAACGCTGGCTACCCGGCGGTTGATCTCTTCCGGGAACGGTTGCCATTTGTCACCAGTTCTCAAGCCCGCCTCAACGTGACCGATCTGGATGCGGTGGTAATAACTCACCAGGGCAGCTGCCATGACCGTTGTGGTATCACCCTGCACCAGTACCCAGTCTGGTTTTACTTTTGCCAGAACCGGATCCAGATGTAGAAAAACTGCAGCAGTCAGGGCTGACAGCGATTGACCGGGCTGCATAAGATTCAGATCGATATCCGGTGTGATTCCAAACAGATCTAATACCTGATCCAGCATCTGGCGGTGTTGGGCGGTTACACAGACGACTGATTCAATCTCCGGCGTTTTAGCTAAAGCATGGACCACTGGCGCCATTTTTACCGCTTCAGGGCGCGTTCCAAAGATGGAAAGGACACGGATATTTTTCATTTCAGAGAGAATCCATCGCCATTCTCAGGGCCTGTTGCCAGGAAGGCAAGCGTAAACCAAAGGTATGCTCAAAACGATCGCAGTTCAGCGCTGAGAACAAAGGTCTCGTCGCAGGGGTGGGAAACTCGTTCGTTAGCGTTGGAATGACCTCCTCTGCCACCTGTTCTGCTTTCTTCACGTCCAGAGACAAGATCTCTTTTCCCCACTCCAGACGGCTGGCATAACCCCAGCCAGCCAGATGGTATAAACCGCTCCTCTCTGTCACCCAACCAGCCAGGTCTTTCCCAGCCATGGCAACAAGTTGACCGGTTACTTCGGCCAACATCCGGCTCCAGGTCGGGTTGCTGATCTGGTCTGAGACCAGCTTGAGCGTACGCTGCTGGCGGGACCATTTCAACACCTTGGTAACAAAGCTGTCGCGGCGCAAGCTATAGACCCAACTGGTGCGAAAGATCAGGTAAGACCCGCCTGCATTCTGAACAGCCCTTTCTCCTGCCAGCTTGCTCTCGGCATAAACCCCCAATGGGGCAGGTTGGTCTGTTTCCACATAAGGCTCGCCTTTGTTGCCGTCAAAAACATAATCGGTGGAGTAATGAACCAGGGTTGCACCCAAAACATTGGCTTCTTCAGCCAAGAGAGCCGGGCCATGCGCATTGATTGCCAGCGCCAGCTCGCGCTCGCTCTCAGCCCGGTCAACCGCAGTGTAAGCTGTTGCATTAACAATTAGATTTGGCTTGAAATCCCGGATTAATTGGCTGGTTCCATTAAGATCCACCAGGTTGAGCTCAGGGTAATCTATCGCGCGGAGCTCGCCCAACGTTGCCAGCGATCGCTCCAGCTCCCAACCTAGCTGACCGGTATTGCCCAATAACAAGATCTTCACGCATCCTCCCGGTAAAAGGGGATATCTTCTCCGGACAAACGCAGCAGATATTCCCCATATTGGGTTTGCCCTAATACAGCAGCCAACTCTTTCAATTGGCCCACATCGATATACCCCATGCGGTAAGCGATCTCCTCAACACAAGAGATCATCATGCCCTGCCGGTCTTCTACCGCCTGGACGAAATTAGCAGCTTTGAGCAGGGATTCGTGAGTGCCCGCATCCAGCCACGCCACCCCGCGTCCAAGAACTTCTACTCGCAATTGGCCGCGCTTGAGGTAGACACAATTTAAATCCGTGATCTCAATCTCACCTCTTCGAGAGGGTTCCAGCCTGGAGGCAATATCAACCACCTCTCCATCATAAAAATAAATGCCCGGAACGGCATAATGAGAGCGAGGCTTTTTTGGTTTCTCCTCAATACTGAGAGCCACGCCATTGCCATCAAATTCGATCACACCATAGCGCTGGGGGTCTCGGACCGGGTAGGCAAGCACCAACGCGCCTTCAGTCAACTGGGCTGCCTTGCGCAGCAGGCTCGGCAATCCGTTGCCAAAAAAGATATTATCACCCAAAATCAAACAGACCGGATCCTGCCCAACGAAATCCCTTCCCACCAGGAAAGCATCTGCCAGGCCGCGCGGTTCCGCCTGCTCGGCATACTGGAAACGCATCCCCCATTGGCTGCCATCCTTGAGTAGTTCTCGAAAACCAGGCAGCGACTCGGGGGTGCTGATCACCAGTATCTCGCGAATACCTGCCAGCATCAACATGGACAATGGGTAATAAATCATTGGCTTGTCGTATACCGGAAGCATCTGTTTGCTTATCCCAATGGTCAACGGATACAGGCGCGTACCTTTCCCGCCAGCCAATATGATCCCCTTCATCAATCAACCTCCTCGCTTCGCATAATTTCGGTCCAGCCATTGCTGGTAGTCAGATTTCTTGTGAACGTTTTCGACCCAATCCCTACTGGTCAAATACCACTGTACGCTCTCAGCGAGCCCGCTCTCCAAAGACTGGCGTGGCATCCAACCTAGTTCTCGTTTGATCTTAGAAATATTCATCGCATAGCGGCGATCATGACCAGGCCGGTCTGTAACATAGCTGGTCAAATCCAGGTGTGGAGCATATGGTGAATCGGGCAGCGTCTCATCCAGGACAGCGCAAATTGACCGGATCACCTCCAGGTTGGTAGGCTGGTTGTCTCCACCCACATTATAGGTATCGCCCAACCTGCCATTTTTTAATATCATCCAGATTGCCTCGCAATGATCTTCTACATACACCCAATCTCGGATTTGTTTGCCATCGCCATAGACAGGCAAAGGCAAACCTTTGATAGCATTCAAGATCATCAAGGGAATCAATTTCTCCGGAAATTGATAGGGACCGTAATTGTTCGAGCAATTTGAAATGGTCACCGGCAAGCCGTAGGTTTGGAAATATGCTCTCACCAAGTGATCGCTGGAAGCTTTAGAGGCCGCATAAGGCGAATTGGGCGCATAGGGAGTGGTCTCTGAAAATGGCGGGTCATCAGGAGCCAGGCTTCCATAAACCTCATCCGTGGAAACGTGATGGAAGCGAGGCTTTGTCCCTTCAACACCTCTCTCATCCAGCCAGAAGGTGCGCACTGCGTCCAAGAGGGTAAATGTCCCCACAACGTTTGTTTGGACAAATTGAGCTGGCCCCAGGATCGACCGGTCTACATGGGTCTCCGCAGCAAAGTGAACTACCGTATCGATCTGGTGCTTTCTCAGCAATTCATCGACTAGCAAACGATCGCTGATATCCCCTACTACCAGAGTATGCCGGTCATTGCCAGCCAGGTCATTCAAATTCTCAAGGCTACCGGCATAGGTGAGCACATCCAGATTCACAATATTAATATCCGGCTCTACTTTCAGGAGGTAGCGCACAAAATTAGAGCCAATGAATCCAGCTCCGCCAGTGATGAGCAGATTTTTCACAATTTCCTCCACAGATTAAGGATAAACATCAGCCTCACACAGTCTTTTCCCTTGAGCATCCTTTGGCGAAATGATCACCTTACCGTCTCCCATTGCTAAAGGCCAGTCTATGCCAAGGTCGGGGTCATTCCACAACAAGGTGCGCTCCCATTCAGGGGCGTAATAATCTGACGCTTTATAAATCACTTCAGCCCAGGGACTGAGGACATAAAACCCATGGGCAAAACCAGGCGGTATCCATAATTGTTGTTTCTTTTCAGCGGACAAATTAAAGCCTTCCCATTTCCCAAAAGTCGGCGAGCTTCGACGAAGGTCAACCGCAACATCAAAAATCTCACCTGCCACCACCCGTACCAATTTCCCCTGGGGCTGGCGAATCTGGTAGTGTAGGCCGCGCAAAGTTGCCTGACTAGAGCCAGAGTGGTTATCTTGAACAAAATGTAGGTCAATGCCGGCCTCAGCAAACCGGCGCGCTTGGAATGTTTCCATGAAAAACCCGCGCTCATCACCAAATATTCTGGGCTCAACGACAATCATACCGGGTAACGATCCAGGAATAAATCTCACAGATATATATCCTTATGGGCAAACAATTTCGATTTCACAGCAGAACTCCCAACAACAGGTTGTATCAGAACGCCATCCCTGCAAACTTGCGTGTCAAGCAGTTCTCCGCTAGACCAAGCAGCTACCCCAATTGTAAATGATCGAGATCCAATTGTAGCGCATAAATATATGGTTCATGGGATCATCCTGCGTAAGCGGATCCGCAATCCCATTGGCAACCATGCATAAGCGCCTTTGCGCAGGAATGCCTTCAACCGCAAACGGGACAGCCAGGCGCCTCCTTCGCGCCGGTGAACCCGCAGCATTTCGGGATAACAACGATCATCACTGGCAACGCTTTTCCCTTCTCCATGCAGTCGAAAACTCGCCCACAGGCGTGGGTGGTAGTGTAAAGGGGCGATCTTGGCCAGGCGCACCCATAAATCATAATCCATGGCGAAGAAAAAGGTTGGATCGAGCGGTCCGACCTGGCGCCACAAATCACCCCGAAAAAAAGCAGCCTGCTGGGGTATATGCACATAACCCCGCAGCAGACGCTGGTAATCGGTCTGCCTGGCTGGGAAGCGCCCGATCACACTCCCACTCTCATCTACCAAGTTCGCATCGCCATATACCATCCCTGCTTCAGGATGAGTCTTCAGGTACTCCACCGCTTCTGAGACAGCGCCTGGCAAATACAGGTCATCCGAATTCAACCAGGTCATGATCGCGCCGGTGGCCCGGGCAAAACCCTTATTGATGGCATCCGTTTGACCCCGATCTGGCTCAGATATCCACCAGGCCAGATGGGGCTCGTAGCGCCGGATGATCTCCAGGCTGCCGTCTGTTGATCCCCCATCGACAATCAGGTACTCAAGATTGGGGTAGTCCTGCTCCAGCACAGAGATGATCGTCTGCTCCAAGAATTGAGCCTGGTTGTATGAAGGTGTAACGATCGAAACAAGGGGGGAATCCGCTGACATGGCTTTTAGAATGAATCAATCAAGAAACCCAATAGACTCCGTCTGCCCCAACCGCCAACCGGCGGGCGCGGTGCTGGGCCTTGCGACGGACCTGGCGGTAGGACAGAAAAAACCGGTTCAGGCCGATCAGGCCGCCCAGGGCTTGAATGACCTTATACCAGACTCTGGCGACGGCTCCAGGTGAAAGGCGGGAGGCCTGCATAAAATGAGACAGAGCTTGTTTGAATCTTCCCGCGTCGATCAGGCGCTTGCCAGCGAAGATATGCAGCCCGGCCTGGATCTCTTGCCCATGTGAGGCAAAGATTTCCTCAAAGGGTGGTTGTTTCCGGATCGCATCAATTAATCGAAACGCTTCTTCAACGAACTCGGCTGCCTGGGCGATGGTCTTGGCCTCTCCGTGGGTTCTTTCAACGGCCCAAAACTCATTCACATGCAGGATCGGACTGTGGGCAGCTATCTTGACCCAAAGATAGTGGTCGAGGATCAAGTTCAAGTCTGTACTCAGGTAACCGGCCTGCTCCAGGGCAGACCGGCGCATAACAACAGCCGGCTGGAGCAGCACTTTGAATGCAAGCAAATCGGCCAGGCTATACTGGGGATAGGTATGCCAATCCAGCAGGTTACCTTCCGCATCCACCATCACGCCATCCCCGTACACCATCCCTATGTGTGGGTTGGCTTGCAAGATATGAACCGCATGACTGATTACGTCTTTACGGTAATATAAATCGTCTGAGTTTAGCCAGGCCAGATACTCTCCCTTGGCATGGGCAAAGCCTTTGTTGATGGCATCTGCCTGTCCCTGGTCAGGCTCCGAAGCCCACCAGGCAAACCTGTGTGCATGGCGCCGGATGATATCCAGACTGCCATCGGTCGAGCCGCCATCGACCAGCACATATTCCAGGTTCGGGTAATCCTGGCAGAGCACCGATTGGATGGTCTGCTCCAGGAATTGAGCCTGGTTGTATGAGGGGGTTACAACTGAAACTAAGGGTAAAAATGAGATCATCTAATCAGCATGCAAATTCTAGGAGGGTAAAAGAAATCACTTATTTCCCGGTCACATTGGAGAGTCCATAATATGAAGCCAAACAGCGATTAATCCAATCATTTGGGTCTGCACTTAGCTCTGCTAAGCCGGGTGATATATGCGGCAAGGACGCTGCACTGATTTCTTGAGCCCCTAAAGCTACTTCCTGACGGATATTATCATCACGTGCATCCCATAGGTTTGCATAAATCTGTCCTTCAGGTAATCCACTCAAAGTCTTCTGGGACGAGTGATAAGCCCCTGATATCAGGAGTACTACGATTAGTAGCATGATTATGGGAGAATGTAGCGCATCGTTCATAAAATACCGCCGTAAGAAAATACCGATAAGAAGGCTCC